>Ga0193717_1000008_pt1 | contig 366654 bp, 286 predicted proteins | sample U2c2metaG_FD_145900 | JGI IMG/M metagenome (GOLD analysis project Ga0193717, IMG submission 145900) | Soil microbial communities from a riparian zone of the East river system, Colorado, United States - U2c2 | ecosystem: Environmental > Terrestrial > Soil > Riparian zone | place: USA: East...
GAAGGTTGAAGTAGCCTCCAACAGACAACACCGGCAGTAGATAGCTCCCGCAAACCGTCAAATCCGTCACAGGGGCTAAAGCCGGTGCAGGATATACAGTTACTTCAATACATACCTGGGTAGCGCAAGTTTGGCTTGCATCTGGTGTAAAGCAATAAGTTAGTATTCCTGATACACCCGGATCAATTGTCGCAGGGGACCAGGTTCCGATAACCCCGTTATTCGACGTTGTCGGTAAGGACGGTGCGGTTGTATTCTGACAGATATTCGCAACAGCGTCAAACTCCGGCGTAATCGACGATTGTTCAATCACGTTAACGCCCAAAGTAGCCGTACATCCGGATCTGTTAACCGTAACTTCATAAAGTCCCGGTTCGGTCACCACAATGCTGCTGGTTACATCAGGAAGCGCGTCCCCGTTGAATGTCCAGCTGTAAGTTGCCTCTGTCAAATTAAAGTTAATCGGGTTAACCGAGATGGTTTGCGAACTTCCTTCGCAGATAGAAACACTTTCAGGAAGTGTAAACTGTGGCGTCAGGTCCTGCAATATCAACTGGAAGGTAGTTATCCCTTTACAGTTACTCGTATTGTTAACCGCAGCAACATAAATCGTCTGTGGATTTGTAATGTTGGTGTAAGCCAATGGATTTTCAATCTCATCCGTATTAGCGATCGCGTCTTCCATTGACGTATAATAATTCAATCCGTAATTGTTGCCAATCGGAGCTAAAATAGCTGCCTGATTCTGCGTTAAGTTAAAAACGCCTGTTGCAGATGGGCCACAGATGTATAAATTTTCAGCTTGTCCCGGAAGAACGGCATCGTAATATTCTACGATAACCGTATCAGTTCCTGTACAGGTAGAATTGTTCAACACCACCTGGACCGTATATTCCCCAGGTGCGCTTACTGTAATTGACGGACCAGTCTGATTCTCCATTACCTCTTGGTTCTGCAACCATGTAAAGGTGTAATTTGCAGGATCCAATCCGGAATTCAGGACAACCGATTCGCCACTGCAAACTGCATTTCCTGTCGCTTCGAGAAGGTTGCTTCCCAATTCGATATTTCCGATACCGAAACTTCCTCCTTTAAGGAAAACGGCCGAGTCGTAATTATTGTCATTGAAATCGGCAATAGCGAGCTTAATATGGTACTGCTGCCCTGCAACAACGGTAGCGCTGGCAGTTAAAGGAACCGTAGTTCCGTTGAAATTGATTGGTGCTCCCAATGGATTTTCCCCGTCAGGCAATTGGTAGAATGTTCCGAAATATTCCGGATTCACCGACGGGCAGCCGCCATTATACAATTCATCACGGATGTTGATTACTGAAATTGGAGTCGTCGTACTCGGCACTACCGCAAGATTGGTCGTGGTTCCGGCAACAGTATCTGTCAGAAGGAACGCAAATACATCGGAGAACGTACATTGGAAAGTTCCGTATTCTTCTGATGCGAAAAGGAAATCAAAACTGATGTTGTTGGTCAGCGGGATGAAATCAAATTCGATTTTCGTGGCATTGTGCAACTCGCCATCTACGCCCTGATCTGTAAGAACCTGCTGTAAATCGGCATCGCCAACCCAGTCTTCTATTCCGTCACCTAATGTGCTCATGTTCGGGCCCGGTGCGCTGTCAGCATTTCCTGTAGTCAGCACGACACCATTATCGAATGGGAATGAAGAGCCGTTTTGCTCAAAATAACCAATTCCGTTGGTAGAGCCAAAATTCGTACCTGTTGAATAGGTAATGTTGCTTACGCTCGCGCAAGTCGAATTCAACAATACATCCTGCACCAATTGCTCCACGGTATGGGAAGTTGTGCTGGCGGTGATCGGCGGCGGAATCGTTCCGATACAGATATCAAAAGTCGAAGTCTGCCCCGGTGTAGCCGTCCATGAGAAAACACGGATGAAATAAATATTGCCCGGAGTCAGTCCGGTTGCGATACTTTCATTGTTATCGCTGCAATACACCTGAGTCATCGATCCGCAATCTTGTCCTTCATAAAGAATATGGAACAAGTCGTCTGTCGAACCGGCAATGTTGGTGATATTGATGTTATGTGAAGTGGTAACAGCCGTAAACTGGAACCAAACGTCGTCATCTGCAGTACCGCCACAATCATTTGGAAGGTTAGAAGCGGTTGCCCCGGTAATCGTTCCCGATGCGAATTGTGAACATGACTGATCCGGATTTACCGGTACGACAATCGCGTCACTGCATTCATCGTTTGTGATTAGGGTTGCGAATGCTTTTGGTCCGCTCCAATGGCTTTGGTCATCCTGCGAGCAGATCGCCCTTACGTAAAATACGTATGCTGTTCCCGAAGTCAATGTCGCCGGATACGGATTTTGTGTAGTTGGAACGCCACTGTCTCCATTTGCCGGAGGCGGAGATCCCGCTGGTAAAACAAAGATTTCCCATGCGGTTGCCGTTCCGGCTTCAATCCAGCCTAAATTGGCTGAAGTTTCCGTAACATCGAGCGCTGTTAGCTGTACTGGTTTCGGACAAGTTGCCGGAACACAGTTCACCGTTCCTGCGAACAGCGATGTGCCTTGCAAGTCGTCACCTGGTTCATGAGTGAAAACAATATCGTCGGCGGCGTTTGTGATGGATACGCCAACTTCAGTTGCAAAGTTTCCGCCAACATTCCAGAACAGTTCAAAAGGAAGGTTATTACATAAAGTCACTACCTGTGATACCGGGTTCTGTCCGTCGGCATTTGTAGGCCCTGTTAATGTCGCCACCGTAATTCCGCTTTGGGTAATGCTCATGGTGTTTCCATTCCAGCCGTCGCCAAAACCATCCACCATTACAAAGGTGTAGTCGCAGACATTGGCCGGCGCGCATATTTGCGTACAAAATTGTCCGCCAATACTCCAGAAACTATTATCTGTCGCGGAGCAGCTCGATCTTACATAGACTTTATAGCATGTAGCCGCGGTCAATCCTGCAAAAGTATACGGATTTGAATTGGCAACAACCCATCCTGTGGCGTCTTGCGCCGGAGGCGGATCTGCTGCTGGCAAAACCAATACTTCCCATGAAGTTGATGGCGTAGGGTTGTTTTCTGTCCATGAAATAAGTGCCGAATCGAGTCCGGTGCTGTTTATTACAACATCCGTCGGTGCCAGACAGGTTGGCGCAACACACTCTCCTGTTCCCATATATAAGGAAGAACCGGGTGCTCCAACTCCAAAGGGTTTGGTGAAGATGTTTTCTCCTAAAAAGCTTGTTACTGAAACGCCCACTTCAGTTGCAAAGTTTCCGCCTTCATTCCAATACAGTTCAAAAGCGACACCGTGGCACATTGGAATCTGGACACTTATCGGTCCGTTTCCATCTTCAAAATCAGCGCCGATGGTAGCAACGACGATACCACCCTGAAGGATATTCATCGTATTGCCGTTCCAGCCGTCGCCAAATTGATCCGTCATTGTGAAAGTATACAGACACTGTTCGGCCGCAGGGCAAACCGTTGTATGAGAATTGAACGGACCGGCAATCGTACTGGAATCTTCCGGCGTACAAACGGCAATCACATAAAAGTCATATGATGTCCCCGATGTCAGCCCTGTAATGTCTGCAGAGTTGGTAGAAGCTGGCAGCCATCCTGAATCTCCAGGCAATGGTGCCGGCAATCCTGCCTCCTGATAGAAATAAATCCATTGCGTTTCGTCTTGTCCTGCAGTCCAGGTGAACGTAATGCTCGTCAAATCGGCATTCAGGGTGTTGAGCCCTGTAGGCTTAGGACAGGTCGGCAAAGTCGTGAATGCCTCTGTAGGGTCAGACCATGGATTTGGCCCGTCGCCCTCGCAAACCGCCCTTACATAAATCGTATATTCTGAATCGGCTGCCAGGGTTGTCAATTCAAAAGAAGTGGCCGTTCCCGGAGCCGTTGCAGTAGGAAGCGTAGCGTCTGTTGGCGGAGGCGAACCTGCCGGCAATGCATAAATTTCCCAGTTGAGCGGCGCCGGTCCGTTAGGAATCCATGCGATTAAAGCGCCATGCGTACCAATCTCTGAAAAGGTCACTTCGCTTGGCGGCAGACACGAAGGGTGCAAACAATCTACCGTTCCGGCAAAAAGCTGTGTTCCCTGTTCGTCTTCGAAAAAATTCTTCACATAGATGACCTGGCCGAAAGAGTTGGTTACTGTAAAGCCAACCTCGCCCGAAAAATCACCGCCTTCATTCCAGAACAATTCGAATGGTCCATCACACAACGGAACCGAAGCAGTCACCGGTCCTTCACCATCTGTAAAGGTGCCGCCGATTGTCGCTATGGTAAGTCCGTCCTGGATGATTGCAATCGTATTTCCGTTCCAGCCGTCTCCAAAAGCGTCGACCATGTCGAAAGTGAAATTACAACCGCTGGCGCATGAAGTCGTATTGAAAAGATAAGGCCCGGCCCATTGGCTGAAAGTTCCGTTGCCGCAATCGGCGCGTACCCAGTATTGGTATGGTGTTCCCAAAACCAATCCTGTTGTCGTACCGGTGAGTTGGGTAACTGAAGTGCCTTCATTGGTATTGGTTGAATCACCCGGCGTCGACGGGATTGTAGAGCCTGCCGTTTGCACGAATATTTCCCAGTTTGAATAGCTGTTTAAGTTTTCCCAAAACAGGTTTGCACTGTTCGGACCTGTTCCCGTTGCCGATAATCCCGAAGGTGGAGCGCAGGTTACATTCTGGATGGTAAGGTTGTATCCAAATGATTCTGTGGCTGCAGTTGATGAAACCACAATATAGATGACATCTCCTGCGGTTACGGTCAAAGCCGGAATGCTCCTGATGTTTCCGTTGCTGTTTCCAACACCCGCGATACAGTTTGAGCCGATATCGGCACAATTGGAATACACAAAAACACCTGTGTTGGAAGCGCCGAGCGGATTCATCTCAATGCTGATCAGTCCCGTTGTTGTAGCCGGAACGGTATAAGAATAAACCACGTCGTCTCCGTCAAGGAAATTTCCGGTGGTTCCGCAACCGGTTGCTCCCGGCGAATTAAAATCAATATTGTTTCCTTGCTGGAATGTATCGCCTACATCAAAATACGGAAGCGGCGTAACCACGATCGGTCCGTCGCAGGTAGAACCCAAAGGCGCCGTGGTAAAATTGAACGGCCCCGTCTGTTCGCTTGTCGTGAGTGAACAAACCGCGGTAATGTAATATTGGTATTGCGTGTCCGGAGTCAAGCCTATTATTGGGTAAGAGTTCGGAACGGCAGGTGGATTTGAATTGTTTGCGATATTTTGGATGATGGTTCCGGTTCCCGGTACAAATCCTGAAAGCCCCCATTCCAAAGTAAAGTTTGGCGCAGTCGAAACCCATGTTGCCGTGGTACTGGTCACTGTGGTATTTTCGACCAAAAGCGTAGTAGGATCGGCGCAACGCTCTAAGATCTGAACATCGTCGATAAGCCACCTGTCACCACTGGTTGCCGCAGCAGGTTGGGTGAATACTTTAACGAATGCAAAATAGCGGTTGCCCGTAAATGCGAAGTTGATGATTTTTTCTTCATAATCGAGCTGGTCGTCTGTTAGCACGCTCAGCTCTGTTTCGGTATATTCCTGAAGTATGGTAAATGCCGCCAGATTCGATTGATCCGGATCACTTGAAACCCTGACCTGGTATTTGGTTCCCAAATCTCCCGAAAGGGTCTGTCTGGTAAAGAACCGCAGTTGCCTGTTGGCCGGAACGTTTATCTGTGGCGTAATCAGCCATTCTTCGGCCAGAACACCGGGACCTGTATTCTCCCTGTTGATGAATGCCGCCTTGTCTCCCTGATGTGCGGGGAAAGCTGCCGGATTGACTTCCCAATTCGGAAGTCCGTTTGTCCGGTTGTCCCGAACAAGCCAGTTTCCTGAACCCGGTAATGTCCAGACCCCCGCACCGTCTGGTGTTGCAGGAGCTCCTTCAAAATTTTCACTGAGCTGCGAATAGCCCAGTAAAGACATGAATGACATTAAGATGAGTAAAATAATTTTTTTCATAAATGAAAATTTTAGTTGGTTGATTATAGTTTTGCATTTTTGCCTCGCTAATTTAACAAAAATTATCAAACATTTATGATATTTTTAAAAGTGAAGTGTTAAATATAAACTTTGTTGAATTTTCCTCAGATGTTTGTCATATTTCTTAGCTTTGCACCATAGATTTTTATATGCTAGAAAAAGAAAACATCAAATTTGAAAGGACCATAATCGTCGGGATCGTGACCCAAAAGCAAGATGAGGAGAAATTAACCGAATATCTTGACGAGCTCGAATTCCTGACTTTCACTGCCGGCGGAGAAGTGGTCAAGCGATTTTTCCAGAAGATGGAACGCCCCAATCCGAAAACTTTTCTGGGTACGGGAAAAATGGAAGAAATCAACCTGTATGTGAAAGAACATGCGATTTCCACCGTTATATTTGACGATGAACTATCGCCTTCCCAACAAAAAAATATTACCAAAATCCTCGATTGCAAAGTGCTCGACCGCACCAACCTGATTTTGGACATTTTTGCCCAAAGGGCTGAAACTTCCTACGCCAGAACACAGGTCGAATTGGCGCAATGCCAATATTTGCTGCCGAGGCTTTCCGGAATGTGGACGCACCTTGAACGCCAGAAAGGTGGAATCGGGATGCGCGGACCGGGGGAAACAGAGATTGAGACCGACCGCCGTATTGTCCGCGACCGCATCGCCTTACTCAAAGAGAAAATAAAAGTCATCGACAAGCAGATGTCGGTGCAAAGGGGCAATCGCGGCGCCATGGTGCGTGTGGCTTTGGTCGGATATACGAATGTCGGGAAATCCACTTTGATGAACGTCATCAGCAAAAGCGATGTCTTTGTAGAAAATAAATTGTTTGCGACCCTCGACACGACAGTCCGGAAAGTCGTCATCAAAAACCTGCCGTTCCTGCTTTCGGATACGGTTGGATTTATACGCAAGCTGCCTACGCAACTGGTCGATTCATTTAAAAGTACGCTTGACGAAGTGCGCGAAGCCGATCTTCTGCTGCATGTTGTTGACATTTCGCATCCTGATTTTGAAGACCATATCGAATCGGTCAACCAAACCTTACTCGAGATCAAAAGCAACGACAAGCCGACCATCATGGTTTTCAATAAAATAGACGCCTACAAGCACCTGACGATTGACGAAGACGACCTGATTACCGAAAAAACCAAAAGACATTATACGCTGGAAGAATGGAAAGCGACCTGGATGGCAGATGTCGGTTCGGAAAATGCGCTGTTCATTTCAGCCCTGAATAAGGAGAATTTTGAGGCATTCCGCGAACGCGTTTATGAAGCCGTACGCCAAATCCACATCACGCGTTTTCCATATAACAAGTTTTTATATCCGGATTATAAAGATGCGGTTGAAAAAGAGGAAAAATAAAAAAAGCCCTTCATTATCTGAAGGGCTTTTTATTTGTTCTTTAGTTGCTGAACGTATAATTCACGGCCAGTCCGAAGACCTGCCTTACCTGGAATCCGCGGAAGGCATTGTCGTCATAAATGGTCTGGAACGATAAATTGGTCGACAGCAGCTTGTTGATTTTCATCACAATATTCAACTGGTAATCCATGTCTACATTTTGCGGATCTTCCAGATAATTGGAATACAGGCTCAGGATATTTTCAAAAGTCACATTCGTCATCACTGCAAATTTGTAATAGCCCGAAGCGTAAAAACCCAATTCATAACGGGTGCTTTTTCCGGGATCGACACCAAAATAAGTGCCATCGACATATAGCGGGTCGGAAGTGTAAAAATCATCAACAAAGGTGATTTTTGAAGTTAACGGAGCAAGGTTAAATTTAAGGTTGTCGTCCTTTTTCCATTGCATACCCGGACCGAAAGTGAGATAGCCCGGAGAAAATATATTGGTGTTTTCGGTACGGATTTCTGCGTTGTTCACGTCAGTCCCGTAAACGAATCCTTTGGTGAATTGTGTCTTGAAATTAAGAAAAAACGAATACGACCAATAGCCGAATGCTTTTTTTCCAACGAGGGAATTGAATTCAAAACGGTCGTCGGTTTTCTTCTCGAACGCCGAATTGTTGGTTTTAACCAAACCGTAAGATGCGATTAATTTGCTGTCCCACGACCAATCCGATTTGGCATAATTTAAATCGTAATTGGCATTGACCGTTCCCGAAATGTTATTCTCGCCGCCGGCAACCCAATTGCTAAAACTCGACTGATTCAGCAGTAATCCAAAAACCCCTTTGGTTTTCCACGCTTTGATCGTATCTGTCGGAACAACGGCCGCATCCTGTGCTTTGGCCATATATATTCCCAAAATAAGCATTGATAAAACTGTGATTTTTTTCATAATTATCCGAGGTTAGGAGTTGTTAACGTAAATTTATGAAATACCCTGAAATAACCAACAAAAGCGCACATTATTTCCTACATTTTTGCTTTTTTATAGAGCGGAACTGCCGAGCACGCCTCGCCATACATGATACTTTTGGCAAACGGCTGTAGTTTTTGTGCCGCCAAAACATAGGCGCTCATCGGCACCGGTTTCTTTGAACATCCTTTGATGATTACGGGTTTGTCCAGGTAAGCGGTGTAATCAAGCGTTGGTAAAATTTCCTGGTAGAGTGCAGTATCGAGATCTTCGATGGTCCCGTTGATAATTTTTTTGGCGAAAGGCGCCAAATGCAGCGTCACCAGCACAAAAGCCCAAGCCGGAATAATCGCATCGGTACTGCAGTTGATGGCAACATATTGGCCGTTATATTGCGTCCAGTCGTGGTTTTTGAGATATTCCCGGAAATCCTTTTCCCGCAACAGGAAGCCTTCCTGCAGCCATTGCGAAATGTCGATCTGCGCGCGATTTCCTTTCGGATAATAATCTTCAAGGTCGAATACTTCGAGTGCGCTGTTGGCGACACGGTTGATGATTTCTTCTTCTTCCATAACTGAAAAAATTACAGCATTCCGAGCTCGAGTTTTGCCTCTTCGCTCATCAAATCCTTGCTCCATGGCGGATCGAAAGTGATTTCGACTTCGGCATCTTTGACATTTTCAATCGCTTTGACTTTCTCTTCCACTTCGCGCGGCAGGCTTTCCGCAACGGGACAGTTTGGCGAGGTTAGTGTCATCAGGATTTTGACTTCATAGTCGGTGTTGACCATAACGTCGTAGATTAATCCGAGTTCGTATATATCAACCGGGATTTCCGGATCGTAAATGGTTTTGAGTTTTTTTACGATTTCCTCGCCCAATTGGGTCGTGTCTATTTCTTGTTCCATAATTTTTTATTGTTGCGACTGAAAGGCCAATGCATACATCTTAATCTGCTTCACCATCGAAACCAATCCGTTGGCGCGCGTTGGCGATAGATGTTCCTTCAATCCGATCTTGTCTATAAAATTCGTGTTTGCCTCTAAAATATCCGATGCTTTCTGGTTCGAAAACGTGCGGATTAAGATGGCGATAATCCCTTTGGTCAAAATGGCGTCGCTGTCGGCGGTAAATATCACCTTGCTGTCTTTCACTTCACCGTGAAGCCACACTTTCGACTGGCAGCCTTTGATAATGTTGGCTTCGGTCTTGTATTTCTCGTCAATCATCGGAAGCGTTTTCCCCAGATCGATCACGTATTGGTAACGTTCGTCCCAATTTTCGTCGTCGAACATCGAAAACTCATCGACGATTTCGTCCTGTATTTCGGTTATCTTCATCATTCTTCTTTTACCAATGCCAGCATCTTATTGACCAGGCCTTCTATTTCAGCCGGCGGGACGCCATGGTCAAATCCGTTTGTTTCGTAGGTTTTCCCCTTGTAGGTGATTTTCAGATTTCCGATGGCGGCACCGTCGTAAAAACGTTTTTCTGTTGGTCCTTTGAGGTTTTGCAAATCCTCAAGATTCACTTCCTGGAATTCTGAAATCAGCGCTTTCCACGCCGCATCAGAAATCTTCTCCGCCTTGGGATTGTCTTTGCCATTCCGGTCTTTCGACACGGTAACGGTTTGCTTCTGGATCGTTATCCTTTGGAAATACCCGCGCGTGTTGGCCGTGTATTCGATCACCGCGGTATCAATATCCTGCTTTTGCCCGTTGTCGCAGCCTTTCCCAAGGAAAATCGTTAAAAATAGTAATGACAGTATTTTCATATTTTGTTTTGTTGGCCACGGATTCACAAATTAATTTCAGAAAAAAATTCGCGAATTTGTGGCGATAAATATTTTTATGACAACATCGTTTTTGCTTTTCGCACCGCTTCGACCATCGCATCGATTTCTGCTTTCGTATTGTAAAAAGAGAAGGAGGCGCGCACCGTTCCCGGAATACCAAAATGATTCATGACCGGTTGGGCGCAATGGTGGCCGGTTCTCACGGCGATTCCCATTTTATCGAGGATGGCCCCGATGTCATACGGATGGATGCCCTCAATATTAAACGAAATTACGGAAGTTTTCTGTTTGGACGTGCCGTAAATTTTCAAACCTTCGATTTCAAGCAATTTTTGCGTACCGTATTCGAGCAGTTCCTTTTCCTGTCTCTGGATATTGTCAAAACCGACCGCGTTCAGATAATCGATTGCGGTTCCGAGCACGATTCCGCCCGCGATATTCGGCGTTCCGGCTTCAAATTTATGCGGCAGATCGGCGTAAGTCGTTTTTTCGAAAGTCACTTCCTTAATCATTTCGCCTCCGCCTTGGTAGGGTGGCAATTTGTTGAGCCAGGTTTCTTTCCCGTACAAAATTCCGGTTCCCGTCGGGCCGCAGATTTTATGCCCCGAAAAAGCGTAAAAATCACAATCAAGTTCCTCGACATCGGGCTTTAAATGCGGGGCAGCCTGTGCGCCATCGATGAAAACCGCCGCGCCGAATCCGTGTGCCTTGTCAATCATATATTTGATCGGATTGACCGTCCCGAGCGCATTGGAAATGTGGTTTACGGTGACGATTTTGGTTTTATCCGAAAGCAATTTATCGTATTCCGACATAATCAGTTCGCCGTTTTCATTCATTGGAATAACCTTCAAAACTGCGCCGGTTTTTTCGCAAAGCATCTGCCAGGGCACAATGTTGCTGTGGTGTTCCATCACCGAAACAAGGATTTCATCGCCCGGTTTTAAGACCGAAGCGAATCCGTTGGCCACCAGATTGACGCCGTGTGTCGTTCCCGAAGTGAACAGCACTTCATGTGCAAATTGGGCATTGATATGGGTTTGGATTTTTTTTCGGGAATTTTCATAAGCATCCGTGGCAAGCTGGCTTAAAGTGTGCACGCCTCGGTGGATATTCGCGTTGATTTCCTGGTAATATTTTGAAATGGCATCAATCACAACCTGTGGCTTTTGCGAGGTCGCGCCGTTGTCAAAATAGACGAGCGGTTTGCCGTTGACTTTTTGGTTTAATATCGGGAAATCGGCCCTTATCTTAGTGATGTCTAACATTTTTTATTTAGAAAAATTCTACACAAAAGTACGAAAACTTAAAACCATAATTCCGAATGTTATGTTATTTATTGCCCGTTTTTTTTACATTTACCTGACATTTAAAGATTTCGGCTTCCGATGAAAAAAACACCGCTGTTTCTTCTGATTTTCCTCGCCATAATTGCGATTGTGGTTTTTATGAATTACCCGAAACTGGACCTGATTACGGGATTCGCGGCCAAAAGTGTCGCATCGGCACATTTTTCCGATGGCCGGACTTTGCAGATGATTGAAGAAGGCGACAATGACATCGCGCTTGTCGATCTGGCCAAAAATAAAATTGACGATAGCCGGAAGTTTGCCACGGCGACGATTTTCGGACTCAACGAACGCAAAGCGGTTTTCCGCGAAGGTTTGGGCGCCGTTCTCGTGGACTCGGATTTTGATACAACCCGGCCTTATGACATTCCGAAAAGGACAAAAACCGAAAACAAATTGCCTTTCCCCTACGGAAATTTAGAGCAGAAGGACACGTTTTTCCCCAACATCAACTATGGCAAACTGCACCAGACAATCGATGAGGCTTTTGACCAGAAAGGCAATAAGCAAAAACGTACGCGTTCGGTGCTCGTGGTTTATAAAGACAAGATTATCGGTGAAAAATACGACGCCGGCTTTAATAAGAAATCGAGAATCTTAGGTTGGTCGATGACCAAAAGCGTGACGGCGACTTTGTTCGGAATCTTACAGAAACAGGGCAAAATTGACATTTTTAAACCGGCTCCGGTACCGCAATGGAAAAATGACAAACGCGCCAAAATTACCATCAGCGACTTGCTGCATATGAACAGCGGATTGGAATGGACGGAAGATTACGAGACGATTTCCGATGCCACGCGAATGCTGTTCCTCGCCAAAGACATGACAGCAGTGCAGCGTGATAAACCGTATGCTTTTGAGCCCGACACGCATTGGAATTATTCTTCGGGAACGACCAATTTACTGTCGGGGATTTTGCGAAAACAGTTTAAAACGCACCAGGAATACCTCGATTTCTGGTATTCGGCGCTGATCGACAAGATCGGAATGCATTCTATGTTTGTGGAAACCGATATGGCCGGAAATTATGTCGGATCGAGCTATGGCTGGGCAACGACACGCGATTGGGCGAAACTTGGATTGTTGTATCTGCACAAGGGAAATTGGAACGGTGAGCAACTGTTTGATGAAAGCTGGGCGAAATATGTCGCGACGCCAACCAAGGATTCCAATGGTTTTTACGGTGCTCATTTCTGGCTCAACGCCAGCGGAAGATATCCCGACGCGCCGCGGGATTTGTATTCGTGCAATGGCTTTCAGGGACAGATGATCTTCATCATTCCGTCGCTGGATCTGGTGATTGTAAGAATGGGTCTGAAGGAAGATCCGGGGTTTGATTTTAATGCGTTGCTGAAAGGAATTATCGGGAGCATTAAGAAGTAGTTGGAACGGTGTCATTGCGAGGAGGAACGACGAAGCAATCTTTTGAAGCGTCCGTAAAAGTCCATGAGATTGCTTCGCTGCGCTCGCAATGACGGTGGTTCTATGGATGACTAGCCCCGATTACCTCACAAAATAATAATTTTAATTTGTGTTCGGTCAGTTCGCTACGCTCAGGTGGAGCGGTTATCCTTTTGCGGAGTTTACGTAGCAAAAGATAGAAGCGGAAAGCGGGAAATAGCTCCTGATTGCTTCGTTCTTCGCAATGACGCTATAGATCAAATCCCATATTCACGCCCAATTTCATCGCAATGATTTTGGTGATGCGTTGTTTCAATTCGGGAATTTTGATGCTTTCGATGACTTCGTTCGAGAATGCGTACATCAATAGTGCCTTGGCCTCTTTTTGCGGAATCCCGCGCGATTGCATGTAGAACATCGCTTTTTCGTCGAGCTGGCCAATCGTGCAGCCGTGGGAGCATTTCACGTCGTCGGCGAAAATCTCGAGTTGTGGTTTGGCATTGATTGTCGCTTTGTCGCTGAGTAAAATATTGTTATTCTGTTGGAAAGCATCGGTTTTCTGGGCTTCGCGTTCCACATAAATCTTCCCATTGAAAACGCCGGTCGATCTTTCGTCGAAAATCCCTTTGTAATTCTGGTGGCTTTCGCAATTTGGCGTCGCGTGTTGCACCAAAGTGTGGTGGTCGACGTGCTGCTTGCCTTCGATGATCGTGATGCCTTTTAGCGTGCTGTCGATGTGTTCGCCCTGGTGGTAGAAATTGAGGTTGTTCCTCGTAATATTTCCGCCGAAAGAAAACGTGTGCACCGAAACATTGCTCTGGTCTTTTTGTGCGATATACGTATTGTCGACCAACGAGGCTTCGAGGTTGTCGTTCTGGATTTTGTAGTAATCGACAATCGCGCGTTTTTTGGCAAAAATCTCGGTAACGGAATTCGTCAGGACCGGATTTTCGTTTAAGCTTTGGTGCCTTTCGATAATCTGCACATGCGCGTTTTCGCCGACAATGATCAGGTTTCGCGGCTGTACCAAAAGTGCGGCTTCGGTTCCTGTGGAGAAATTGATGATCTCAATCGGTTTTTCCAGAACCTTGCTTTTCGGGATATTGATGTAGGCGCCTTCGATGGCAAATGCCGTGTTTAAAGTCGTCAGGCTTTCTTCACTGCTCGCGATCTTATTGAAATACTCGTCGATGATCATTTTGTATTTTGGCTTGGTCAGGGCCGAGGACATAAGGCAAACGTCGAGTCCGTCATGTGTCGTTGAAGACAGGAACGAGCTGAAAATGCCGTCGATAAAAATGACTTTATAGGTATCGATTTCGTGCAGGAAATATTTCTTTACATCGGCAAATTCGATCGCACTTTCGACTTTCGGGAAAACGCTGAAGTCATTTTTGAGTACCGCATTGAGCGACGTGTATTTCCAGGCTTCTTCTTTTTTGGTCGGAAAGCCTTTGGTTTCGAAGTTTTTGATGGCGGAAGTGCGGATGTCGTGTAATTCAGAATTGACGTCGACACGTTCTTCAAAAGCCATGAAAGAGGATATGAGTTTTTCTTTTAATTCCATTGTTTTAGTTATAAGTTAGAATTATGAGTTATGAGTTTCTGCAAACTGACAACTGATAACTGCTAACTAATTTTCCGCTTTAATCCAGTCGTACCCTTTTTCTTCGAGTTCGTAGGCGAGTTCTTTTCCACCCGATTTTACGATTTTCCCATTGTACAAAACATGAACGAAATCAGGAACGATATAGTCGAGAAGCCTTTGATAGTGCGTAATTACGATTACCGCATTCTTGTCGCTTTTGAGTTTGTTGACACCGTTGGCAACGATTCTTAAAGCGTCGATATCGAGACCAGAATCGGTTTCATCAAGGATTGCGAGTTTTGGTTCGAGCATCGCCATCTGGAAAATTTCGTTCCTTTTTTTCTCGCCTCCCGAAAATCCTTCGTTCAAAGATCGCGACATAAATTTGCGGTCGATCTCCAACAATTCCGATTTTTCGCGGATCAGCTTGAGCATTTCATTCGCCGGCATTTCTTCAAGGCCTTTCGCTTTCCTGGTTTCGTTGATGGCGGTTTTCATGAAATTGGTCACTGAAACGCCCGGGATCTCAATTGGATATTGAAAGGAAAGGAAAACGCCTCTGTGTGCGCGTTCTTCCGGTTTCAGATCAGCCAGATCTTCGCCGTCGAGAATCACTTCGCCTTCGGTCACTTCGTAGTTTTCATTCCCTGCGATTATGGCAGAAAGTGTACTTTTCCCGGAACCGTTCGGGCCCATGATCGCATGCACTTCGCCTGCATTTACGGTCAGGTTGATGCCTCTTAAAATATCTTTGTCTTCTACTCTTGCGTGTAAATTCTTAATTTGTAACATGTCTGTTTTTATATGGTTTGAAGGTTATCCGACTGATCCTTCTAAGGAAATTTCTAATAATTTTTGGGCTTCCACGGCAAATTCCATCGGCAGTTTATTGAGTACTTCTTTGCTGAATCCGTTTACAATCAGGGCAATCGCTTTCTCTGTTGGGATTCCGCGTTGGTTGCAATAAAAGACCTGGTCTTCGCCGATTTTGGAAGTCGTCGCTTCGTGTTCGATTTTGGCAGACGGGTTTTTGCTTTCGATATACGGAAAAGTATGAGCGCCGCAATTGTTACCCATCAACAGCGAATCGCATTGCGAAAAGTTGCGTGCGTTTTCAGCCCTTGCGGAAATCTGGACCAATCCGCGGTAGCTGTTTTGTGATTTTCCTGCCGAAATCCCTTTGGAAATGATCGTCGATTTGGTGTTTTTCCCAAGGTGGATCATTTTCGTCCCGGTGTCGGCTTGCTGGTGATTGTTGGTTACGGCAATCGAATAGAATTCGCCAACGGAATTGTTGCCTTTCAAAATGACCGACGGATATTTCCAGGTTACTGCTGATCCGGTTTCGACCTGCGTCCACGAAATTTTTGCGTTTTTCTCGCAAATGCCTCTTTTCGTTACGAAATTATACACGCCGCCTTTGCCTTCCTTGTTTCCGGGATACCAGTTCTGAACGGTTGAATATTTGATTTCGGCATCGTCCAAAGCGATCAATTCCACAACCGCTGCGTGCAGTTGGTTTTCGTCACGGCTTGGCGCGGTGCAGCCTTCGAGATACGAAACGTAGCTTCCGGCATCGGCAATCACCAAAGTTCTTTCGAACTGTCCGGTTCCGGCCTGGTTGATGCGGAAATAAGTGGAAAGTTCCATCGGGCAGCGAACGCCTTTCGGAATGTAACAGAACGAACCGTCGGAGAAAACCGCCGAGTTCAATGCAGCATAAAAATTGTCTTTTTGCGGAACCACCGAACCGAGATATTTCCGAACCAACTCCGGATGTTCCTTTATCGCTTCGGAAATCGGGCAAAAAATAATGCCTTTCTCGCCGAGCGTTTTCTTGAATGTCGTGGCTACGGAAACCGAATCGACCACAATATCCATCGCGACATTGTTCATCATTTTTTGTTCATCGATGGAGATTCCCAATTTTTTGTACATCGCCAAAAGTTCGGGATCTACATCACTCAATGTTTTATTTGGGTCGACTTGCTTCGGCGCCGAATAATACGAAATCGCCTGGAAATCGGGTTTTTCGTAACGCACATTGGCCCAGTTCGGCTCGGACATTTCTGTCCATGCGCGATATGCCTCGATGCGCCAGTCGGTCATCCATTGCGGCTCCTCTTTCTTTTTGGAAATGGCGCGCACGATGTCTTCGTTCAACCCGATTGGGAACGTATCCGACTCGATATCGGTATAAAATCCGTACTCGTATTCCTTGTTTTCGAGTTCGATCTTTAAATCGTCTTCGGTATATTTTGACATAAATTTATTGTCTTAAAGTTTGAAAGTCGAAAGTCGAAAGTTTGCCAATCACGGACACTTTCAGGCTTTAGGCTTTTGACATTCGGCTAAAGAGAAAAACTTTCTCCGCAGCCGCAGGTCCTGCTTGCGTTGGGATTGTTGAATACGAATCCTTTTCCGTTGAGTCCTCCGGAGAATTCTAAAATCGTTCCTGCGAGATACAAAAATGATTTCTTCTCAACGGCTATTTTCACATTGTTGTCTTCAAAAACCTTATCGTTTTCCCCGAGCGCTTTGTCGAATTTCAATTCGTATGACAAGCCCGAACAGCCGCCGCTTTTTACTCCAACCCTGACGTAATCCTGAGCAGCATCAAAACCATCTTCTCTCATCATATCGACGATTCGTTTGCTTGCCGTATCTGATACCTTAATCATAGCTTATATTGATTTTGTCTAAATTAACCGCAAAGATATTACATTAAAAGCTTTTTGCCGCAAAACCTAACATTTTTATAACGGATGGCCGGATAGAATTTGTCTATTGGGATTATCCGCAGGAAATTTGGATTTCTTAACTTGCAGGAAATTTAGGTCGCAGATGGCAGAAAACAGTTTTCCGAATCTTTAAATCATTCCATTTTCAATCTTATAATTAATTTAACCCATGAAACTCTATCCTATAGAAGCCGGAAATTTTAAGCTCGACGGCGGTGCCATGTTCGGCGTGGTGCCAAAAACACTGTGGACGAAAACCAATCCGGCTGACGAAAACAACCTCATCGATATCGCCGCACGTTGCCTTTTGATCGAAGACGGAAACCGCCTGATTTTGATTGACAACGGAATGGGCGACAAGCAGTCGGAAAAATTTTTCAGCTATTATTCGCTTTGGGGAACGCACTCTATCGACAAATCGCTGGCCAAATATGGCTTTCATCGCGACCAGATCACCGATGTTTTCCTGACGCACCTGCATTTCGACCATTGCGGCGGGAGCATACAATGGAATAAAGATAAAACCGGCTATGAAGTCGCGTTCAAAAATGCCAGATTCTGGAGCAACGACAACCATTGGGAATGGGCGACGAAGCCGAACGCAAGGGAAAAAGCGTCCTTTCTCTCAGAAAATATTCTGCCGATACAGGAAAGCGGCCAGCTTCATTTCATTACCCGCCCGCAGGGCGATTTTTTGGAAAATTCGGAATTGGGTTTCGGGATCTTTTTCGCCGACGGCCATACCGAAAAGATGATGATTCCGCAAATTCAATACAAAGGCAAAACCATTTGCTTTATGGCGGATTTATTGCCTACGGCTGGCCATATTCCATTGCCTTATGTCATGGGTTACGACACAAGACCGCTTTTGACTTTACCCGAAAAGGCAAAATTCTTAACCACTGCGGCCGATAAAGGTTATTATTTATTCCTCGAACACGACGCACACAATGAGATCATTACTGTCGAAAACACGGAAAAAGGCGTGCGTCTGAAAGCGGTTTTTTCGTGTGACGAAATCCTGTAGCGATTGCCCTTTCTTCTTCTTCAGGCTTTATTTTCGACAATGATATACTTGTATAATCTATCTAGAATGTATACGATTTTTATTTTTAACGACAATCGCAAAAGCAAAAAAATCGACGAACGGCATATTTTTATAGTAATTTATTAAGAAATGTCATTGTAAAATACGATTTTGCGTAATTTAAAATGGTTCTTAATAAGGTTTGGGTAGTATTAGTAACCTATTGAAAACATTAATAAACATTGAGAACTTACTATTGTATTTTCAATTGATGTTACACAAGATAGTGCATAAGGTGTTAATGTAGGTGTTAATGATTGTGTTGTGCTTGCAGGTAATGATGAAACTATATATCTTTGCATCAACATGTTCACCCCGCTTCCCGTTAGAACAGCGCGCTCAGGGTGAACTTTTTATTTGTGCCTATGCCAAAAGTGCCTTACACAAAACCTGCACTAGATTATTCTCATCAACTACAACAATTAAAAGATAGAGGTTTAATAATTGAAAACGAATCAAAAGCTTTACATCTTTTAGAGCATTTAAGTTATTATAGATTTTCGGGATATTTATACCCGTTTTTAGAACAGCCTAAAGAAAATCATGTTTTTAAAAAAGGCGCAACTTTTCATACAGCTTTTAAGCTTTATTGTTTTGATCGAGAGTTACGAAAGTTTATAATGGCGGAACTTGAAAAAATAGAAGTCGCGATAAGAGCAAAAATGATTTATGTGTTAGCCCACAAGCATGGTGCATACTGGTATGAAAATCCTGCATTATTTGTAGATGCTAATCTATTTTCGTCCGCACAAGGAAAATTAGCAAGTGAGTACAAGCGAAGTGCCGAGCCTTTTATTTTGTCTTTTAAAAAGAAATACACGACCAAAATGCCTCCTTGCTGGATGCTTTTTGAAATTTCATCTTTTGGATCTTTATCGATGTTATATTCTAATCTTAAACCAAATACAGGTAAAAGAGATATTGCCGATCATTTCGGATTAGACGAAACTACTTTTCAATCTTGGCTGCATAGTTTCACATACCTTCGAAACGTGTGTGCTCACCATTCAAGACTTTGGAACAAACAACTTAAAATAAGTCCTGTAATTCCGTTAGCGCCCAAAAACACCTTCATTCGAATTACCAAAAAACCAAATCCCATACCTAATGCAAAACCAGTTAGTAATAACAATAGGGCTTATTTTCTGCTATGCATGGTTATTTATTTACTAAATACCATTAATCCAAAACACACAACTAAATTCAGGCTGCACATGCTTTTGAAAAGATATCCGGTTGTTGATGTAAAAGCGATGGGATTTCCTGATGGATGGGAAAAAGAACCTTTATGGGATTGGGCAAAGGTTATTCAGGGAAGAAAACTACATAATAGAATAAAAAGATCCATATTAAGGAAATTCAAATCATTAAAATGGTAACACAAAGCCCCGATTAGTCCGGGGCTTTGTGTTTGAATTCAATAAGTTAATTATTTCCTTATTTTTTAAACCACAACTGTAACTAATTCTGCAGACTGGCTACTAATTTTTAAATTTATTTGATATATCAAATATCTATAGAATTAAAAATTATGGAAAAACTCAACGACATCCTGTTCTATAACATGGATAAAGCCATCCGTACTTATAGGAACTACGCCCAGAAAAGGCTTCGCGAACACGGCTATAAAATTACGATCGACCAATGGCTGATCATCAGGGCGATTCTCGAAAACCCCGGAATCATGCAGCAGGAACTGGCCGAAAACGTCTTTAAGGACAATGCTTCGGTGACACGGATCATTGGGATTTTGGTGCAATCCGGATATCTCGAGAGGGAAATCAATCCCGATGACCGTCGGAAAACCTTACTCGAAGTCACCGCCGCCGGAAAATCAATCATCCAAAAAGTGCAGGATCTGGTTTTGGAAAATCGGAAAACCGCGCTCACCGGAATTAACCAATCCGATGTCCAATCGACCAACGATGTCCTCAAGACTATCATCACCAATTGCAAATAAAATCATCCAATCAAAAACACCTGGCTATGTTAAAATTCATCCACCTCATCACTTTGTTGTTGCTGTCGGTTTTTGCTGTTTTCGCTTCGGCGCAGACTTCAGAAAGCAAAAAAGTCGAAATCTCCGGGCAATTCCAATCGGAAAACGCCTCCGAAATTATCGTCTGCTTAATGGACGCTTCTGATAAAAAGCTCACGAAAACAGAATATGCCGACGAGAAAGGAAACTTCACTTTTACCAATATTGCCGCTGGGAATTATTTCCTGAACGCGACACAAAATGGAAAACCTTTTTATTCGGGGAATTCCTTCGAGGCGTCTGAAAATGTCGCTTTGGGAATCCTGAAAACCGAACCGGAAGCCAAAACCCTCAATGAAGTTGTCGTGACCAAAGCGCGTCCGTATATCGAGCGCCAGGACGGGAAAATGATCCTCAATGTCGAAAACAGCATCGCCGCAACCGGTTCGTCAGCGTTTGAGATTTTGGAAAAAGCGCCAGGAATAAATGTCGACACCAACGACAACATCAGCCTGCGCGGCAAAACCGGGATCATCGTCCAGATTGATGGGAAACCTACGCCGATGAGCGGGACAAATCTTGCCAATTATCTGCGCGGGATTCCGTCCGGTTCGGTCGAGAAAATCGAATTCATCACGAATCCGTCTTCAAAATACGATGCCGCCGGAACTTCCATCATCAACATCAAAATGAAAAAAGACAAACGCAAAGGCACCAATGGAAGTGTTTCTGTAGCATATGGTCAAGGGAAATATTCGAAAAGCAATAACAACGTGAGCCTGAACCACCGCGATAAAAAAATCAACGTTTTCGGGAACTACAGTTTTGCCTATCGCGAAGGCTTCAACAAATTGCTGCTGAACCGGAATTTTTTCGATGGCAATAATGTTTTCGTGAAAAAATTCGACCAGGACAATTATCTCAGGCTCAATTTCCGCAACCACATTGCGCGCGCCGGGATGGATTATATGATTACCGACAAACAAACGTTGGGAGTTGTCGTAAGCGGCGTGAGCAATAAATTCAACCCGACCGGGCAAAATTATTCTGATGTCTATGATGAAAATTATACGAAAATTTCACGCTTCGAAACCAAAAACCACTCGAAAGACGACTGGCATAATTATTCGGCCAACCTCAATTACAAATATGTAATCGACACGACGGGAACGGAATTTACGACCGATTTCGACTATGCCAATTACGGCAATAAGACCAAACAGAATTTCGACACCGATTATTCCAATCTTGACGGAACGTCAGCGCCACCGCAATACAGGATATTCGGGAATCTGCAGGGCGACCTGAATTTGTATGCGGTTAAAAGTGATTTCGTGACCAACCTCAAAAACAAAATCAAGCTTGAAACCGGACTCAAAGCAAGTTATGTCAAAGCCGAAAACAACCTGATTTATTACGACAGGAGCTCGGGGGCCGATATTTTTGACGCCTCAAAAAGCAACCATTTTATCTACAAGGAAAACATCAATGCCGCTTATGCGAATGCGACGCGGGAATTCGGGAAATGGAATGTGCAGCTGGGGCTGAGACTGGAAAACACCAATATCAGCGGCCAACAGCTTGTGGGCGGGGCTTCTTTCGACGACAGTTATGTGCAATTGTTTCCAAGTGCATTGGTTTCGTATGCGGTGAATCCGAAAAACAGCCTCGAATTCAATTACAGCCGCAGGATCCAGCGTCCGGGTTACGACCAATTGAATCCTTTCAAGTTCTATCTCGATCCGACGACCTATAAAGAAGGCAACCCGTATCTCGAACCGCAGACGACACATTCTATCGAACTGACGCATGTGCTGAACCAGAAAATTTATACGACGCTGAGTTTTTCGCGTACGAACGACAACATCACCGAAACCATTTCGCCCTCGCCTGCCGATCCTGAAATTACGGTACAAACCAACCAAAACCTTAAGTCGGTCGACATTTACGGATTGTATGTGATTGTCCCTGTCACCGTTACTAAATGGTGGGACACGACCAACAACCTTAATTTCTATGTAGGTTCCTATACCGGAACTATTGCAAACACGACGCTTTCGAACGCCGGAAATTTTACGTGGAACGTCAATTCGGTCAATAATTTTAAGCTTGGAAATGGCTTTTTTGCGGAACTCAGCGGCGACTACCGTGCAAAGGAAAAATATGCCTTTGATGCCATCGATCCGATCTGGTTTATGAGTTCGGGCATCCAGAAAAAATTTAAACACAAAAGCACGCTCAAGCTTGCCATGACAGATCTGTTCAAAACGAACAATGTGCGCGCCACGGTTCGCTATACCGGTTATATCGAGAAATTCGACGTGAGCCGCGACACCCGGGTTATTACGTTATCGTATACCTACAATTTCGGGAACGGAAATCCCGCCATGCGAAGAAAAACGGGCGGCGCTGACGACATCAAACAACGCGCCGGGGCATCAAACGGATAAATCTATACTTATGAAAACGATCTGGTTACTCATTTTTATGCTGTTCTTCGGAACGGTTTCGGCACAAATGCAGCCGCGAAAAGCCTTCCTCGGCATCCAGGGGAAAGCGGTCGGCGGCGGAATCGCAATCGATACGGTCATGCCGAATTCGACTATGGCAAAGCTCCGGTTAAAAAAAGGCGATATCATCCGGTCGGTTAACGGAAAGGAAACGCCAAACCTTGAATTATATGGTGCTGCGGTAAATCTGATTCGCACAGATGATAAAGTAACCGTAAGGTTTTTGCGCGGAAACAAATCCGGAACCGCTTCCGCAAAAGCGATCATGAAGCCGTTTGAGACTTCCGAAATCGCCGATGTGATTTACGATTGGGTCCAATTCAAAAACGGCTATCTCAGGACCATCACCAGAAAACCAAAAGGCAGGCAAAACGTACCCTGTATCTTGCTTATTCCGGGTTATGGTTGCGGCAGTATCGAAAATTACAGCAAAAGCTATAATGGAAAACTAATAGACGAATGGCTCAGGAATGGCTTTGCCGTGGTGACCATAGAGAAATCAGGAATGGGCGACAGTTTTGGCTGTGCGCCGTGTGCGGAAGTCGACATCCAGACCGATATCGAAAGTTTCGACGCCGGTTATAAGTACATGGAAAAACTGCCGTTTGTTGACCAATCCAATCTTTTTATCTGGGGCCATTCGATGGGCGGCACGATTGCGCCCGAAATCGCCAAGCTGCACAATCCGAAAGGCGTGATGGTTTTTGCGTGCGTTTTCAGACCGTGGAGCGAATTCCTGTTGGAAATGCACCGCGTCCAGAAACCGCTGCTCGAAAACCTGACTTATGAACAGACTGAGGATTTCGTTCGTACGATCCAGAAGATATACTATGAATTTTTTGTACTGAAGAAAACGCCCGAACAGTTGGCGCAGGTTCCGGAATACAAAGCACTTGCGGCTTCCGAACTCAACTATAAAAAAGACAGCAACGATATGTGGGGCAGGCATTGGAAATTCTGGCAGCAGCTCGATTCGCTCAATCTGGCCAAAAGCTGGCAGCAGGTGAAATGCCCGGTTCTGATTTTGCATGGCGGGGCCGATTATGAACAATGTTCGTTAGTGGAACCGATGCTGATCCAAAAAACCGTCAATGAAAAACATCCCGGCTTCGCAACCTGGGTGACGATTCCGGACCTCGATCACTTTATGATGAAAAGCAAGGACTGGACGGAAGCTGCGAAAAATTTCAAAGAACAGCAGTATGCCAAAGGAAACTTTAATTATAAAATTGTGGAAGAAACCGTCAAATGGCTCAATACAAGGATTTAAGGAAAAAGTGTCGTGATTTTTATCCGACCCGATAAAATAATGTTAATTATTGTTCCATTTGTAACAAAGTCAAAGTATTTTTGACCAATCCAAAAATTAAAATCCCAATGAAATTAAAATCAATTTACCTGACTGCTTTCGCATTAGCGGTGCTTACCGGCTGCGGAACGTCAAAAATGGTGACGACAAATCCTGCAAACATTGACAAGATTCCTTTAAAGATAGGCGCGATTTCCGAAAATAACCTCAAGCGCTGGAGCGATCTCGATTTGGTGAAAGATACGATTCCCGGAATGAGCGTAGACAAGGCTTACGCCGAACTCATCAAAGGTAAAAAAGGCGTTAAGGTAATTGTGGGCATTGTCGATTCTGGTGTCGACATCGACCATGAAGATTTACAGGGCATGATTTGGACCAATACGAAAGAGATTCCGGGCAACGGCATCGATGACGACAAAAATGGCTTTATCGACGACATCCACGGATGGAATTTCCTCGGCGATTCCGGAAACGAAAACCTCGAAATGACTCGTATCGTCAAAAAAGGCGACGACGGTTCACAGCAATATAAAGACGCCAAAGCCAGTTTCGACAAGCAGATTCAGGAAGCGCAAGGCAACAAGCAACAGGTTGATTTTATCTTCAAAGCCAATAAAACCGTAGCCGATTATCTCAAAAAAGAGAATTACACGCTCGACGAAGTCAAAGCCATCCAGACTACGGATCCGGCTTTAGGCCAAAGCAAACAAGTGATGGTAAGTGTCATCGGACAAACCGGGCCTGATTTCAATTCAGAACTGAACGAATACAAAAAACAGGTCTATGACCAATTGAACTACAACCTCAACGTTGATTTTGACGGAAGAAAGCCTGTCGGCGACAACCCGGAAGACATCAATGACAAAAAATACGGAAACAATGTCGTTTACGGGCCAGATAAGGAAGAGGCGCTTCACGGAACACACGTGGCCGGGATCATTGCCCAAATTCGTGGCAACAACAAAGGCGGTGATGGCGTCGCAAACAATGTTGCGATTATGGCAGTAAGGGCTGTGCCGAACGGTGATGAATACGACAAAGACATCGCACTCGGAATCCGTTATGCGGTTGACAACGGGGCGAAAGTAATCAACGGAAGTTTCGGCAAAAGCTATTCGCCGCATAAGCAATGGGTTTATGATGCGATAAAATATGCCGAAAGCAAAGATGTGCTTATCGTTCACGCAGCCGGAAATGACGGACACGATATCGATCTGCCGGAATATAGAAATTATCCAAACGATTCCGATGATTACAAAACAGAAATGTCGGCCAATTTCCTGACTGTCGGTGCATTGAACACCACTTATGGTTCAGGCCTCGTAGCCGGATTCTCCAATTATGGAAGCTTCAATGTGGATTTGTTCGCGCCCGGGGCAAAAATCTATGCGACCGTACCGAACAACAAATACAAATACGAACAGGGAACATCGATGGCGTCGCCAAATGCGGCCGGAGTCGCAGCCTTGGTACGTTCCTATTACCCTGATCTGACCGCCGCACAGGTAAAGCAAATCCTGATGGATTCGGGAACGCCGGTTACAACAGTGGTAACTTTGGGCGAATCCGCAGAGAAACGACCGTTTACAAATGCCTCTAAATCGGGTAAAATGGTCAATGCCTACAACGCCTTGGTCATGGCGTCTAAAATGTCGAAAAAAAAATAATCCTGTTTTAAATTTACAATGGAAGGGCGAAAAACCCTTCCATTTTTTATATCGATACCTATGAAGAAATTCTTTTTAGCAGCATTCGTGCTTATGGGTTTCCATAATCTTTCCGCACAAAGCGCTGCCTACTGGCAACAGCATGCCGATTATAAGATGGATGTGGTGATGGATGCCAAAAATTACCAATACAAAGGAACCCAGACATTGGTTTATACCAACAATTCTCCCGATACGTTGAAAAAAGTGTTCTATCACCTTTACAACAATGCCTTTCAGCCCGGAAGTGAAATGGATATCCGATTGCAATCGATTGCCGATCCCGATGGAAGAATGGTGAACAGGATTAAAGTCGACGGGAAAGAAATCAAGGAAAGTCGGATCAAAACCCTGAAGCCGAATGAAATCGGGTATCTCAAAATTTCCAGTTTTAAACAGGATGGCGTCATTGCGACTACCAAAATTGCGGGAACGATTATGGAAGTGACTTTGGCCAAGCCGATATTGCCCAATTCCAAAACGACTTTTACGCTCAATTTTGACGGACAGGTTCCGGTTCAGATCCGCCGTTCGGGCAGGAATAATTCGGAAGGCGTCGAATTCTCGATGTCGCAATGGTACCCGAAACTGGCCGAATTCGATTTTGAAGGCTGGCATGCCGATCCGTATATCGCGCGCGAATTTTACGGCGTCTGGGGCGATTTCGATGTCAACATCACCATCGGCAAAGAATATGTGCTTGGCGGAAGCGGCTACCTGCAGAACAAGAATGAAATTGGGCATGGTTATGAGGATGCCGGCGTTACAGTCGTTTATCCAAAGAAAGCAAAAACGCTGACCTGGCATTTCATTGCGCCCCAGGTGCACGATTTTACCTGGGCGGCCGATAAAAATTATCTGCACGATGTTGTAAAAGGCCCGAACAACGTCGATTTGCATTTCCTCTACAAAAACAATCCGGCAATCATTGCCAACTGGAAAAAGATTGAGCCGCAAACCGTCAAATTGATGGATTATTACAACAAAACCGTCGGCGATTATCCGTACAAACAATATTCGGTGATCCAGGGTGGCGATGGCGGAATGGAATATGCCATGTGTACGCTGATTCTCGGAAACGGAACCTATGAAGGCATCCTCGGGACAACCGCCCATGAAATGGCACATTCGTGGTTCCAGCACATTTTAGGTTCCAATGAAAGCAAGCATTTCTGGATGGATGAAGGCTTTGCGTCTTATCTTGAGCATTTGGGCATGGATCAGATCGACGGAAGCCGCGCCGAAGAACTGGCCGGTTCTTACAAATCGTATTACAGCCTTGCCAATTCCGGAAATGAGCAGCCGCTTTCCACACATGCCGACCGTTTTGATGTGAACAGAAGTTACAGCATTTCGGCCTATCGCAAGGGCGAAATATTCCTTTCGCAGCTCGAATACGTTATTGGGAAAGAAAATGTCCTGAAGACGCTCAAAAGATATTACTCCGATTTCAAATTCAGGCATCCGAACCCGAATGACATCAAAAGAACCGCGGAGAAAGTCTCCGGCGCCGAACTCGACTGGTACCTGACCGATTTTGTCGAAACCACCAACACGGTTGATTATGGCATTAGGGAAGTGAGCGACAATGGTGCAAAAACAACAGTTACCCTTACGAGAATTGGCCGCACGCCGATGCCGATTGATCTTGTCGTTGAATATACCGATGGAACGAAAGAGTATTTTTATATTCCATTGCGCATGATGTCTTATGAAAAAGCGAATCCGTATCCGCAAATGAAATGGACGGTTCTCGGCGATTGGGCGTGGGCTTATCCAACCTATCAGTTCACGATCGACAAAGGCAAACCGTTTATTAAAAACATTGCGATTGACCCAAGCGGCCTCATGGCTGATGTGAAACAATCGGACAATGTTTATCCGGCATCTGAAAAGAAATAATCAGGAATATGATCCCAAATCAAAAATGCCTCCCGGAATGTTCCTGGAGGCATTTTCTTTGTTAAACTTTTGGTTTAGTTTACTTTTCAGATTTTGCGTCTGATTTAGGCTTTTTGTCTGCCGGTACAGCAGGCACGGTAGTGGTCACTTCTGTTGTTTTTTCTGTTTTGGCAGTACCGTTATCTCCACTTTTCACAGTAGTAGTGGTTTTTTGTTCGACACTCGCGTCTGATTTTTTCGCTTCCGGAGTCGTCGCTGTTGTAGTGGTTTCTGTTTTAGTTTCCTTGGTCTTCGTCTTGGCTTCCTGAGCCGTCGCACAAACTCCTGCGAGTAAAAGTGCGCTTAAAAATAAATTTTTCATTTTTCTAGTTTTAGATTAAAAATAACTTGTTGTAATAATTTTTTGTTGTTGTAAATGGCTATGCCTTTTCAATTATGATGCCGATGGGAGTTTGTCGTTTTCCTGTTCCAATTCATAGCTTTTATTTTGATACCTATTCTTTTAGAATCTCTTTGATAACAGGCTTTAATAAAGTATTTTTTAAAAATTTTATTTTCGGACGCAATGGAAATCCGCAATTGTCACAAGTGTGGATTTTGTGGATTTTTGTGGAATCCTTCTGTTAAAAATTGTAGAACAGCTCCCCAAACTTTCCAATCGGCAGCATAAATCGGCTTTATTCCAATCGGCTTTGTACCTTTGCTACCGATTCAAACACAAAAATGGACGCTACTTACCCAAAAACCGAAAAACTCAAAAGCAGGAACACGATTGATGCGCTTTTTTCCAAAGGGAAATCGGTGTCCAAATATCCGTTGCGGTTGGTGTATGTCGCGGAAGTTTTTGAAGATGGCTCCAAAATAAAGATGGGCGTTTCGGTTTCCAAAAAATATTTTAAGCATGCCGTCGACCGCAATTATTTCAAGCGCGTGCTTCGGGAAACCTATCGGCTCAACAAGAATTTGCTGATAGAGAACGGAAATTCTTATGCCTTTATGCTGCTGTACCAAAGCAAGGATCGGCTGTCTTATGACGAAATCAATACAAAGACCATCCAGCTGTTTGAAAAATTCCTTTTGGAAATTTCGGAATAACACCTTCAATCGTACGGTTTTACCTGTAATAAATATACTTTTCGGCCATAGATTTCGTTATATGGTTCGAAGATGGGCAACGCGCTTAAAGGCGGATTTTACGGAATTTTGAGTTTCTTCTTCGGATTGCTCTATATTTGGCCTTTTATTATTATTTTAGTCGTCCTGATTTATTGGCTGAGAAAAAAATTCAGGGAGAAAAAAACCACTTAAATTATGTACACTTTTTTGAAGAAAAGATATATTCTTCCCGTAATTGCCAGCGGATTCCTGTTTGTGGGCGTAAGCTTCAGGGAAGATTTTTTTGAAGTCGCCAAGCAGATTGAGATTTTTACGACTTTGTTTAAGGCCGTCAATTCGAATTATGTGGACGAAACCAATCCGGGCGAACTCATGGACCACGCGATTAAAAGCATGCTCGCTGATTTGGATCCGTATACGAATTACTTCAATGAGCAGGATGTTGTCAAATTCAAGATCAACAATACCGGCGAATATACCGGAATCGGCGCGATGATCACCCGGAAAGAAGGCAAGCTGATCGTAAAGGAACCTTATAAAAATTTCCCTGCCGACAAGGCCGGACTCAAAGCCGGAGACGAAATCATCCAGATTGGAGATGTGAACCTATCGGATTTCAAGGACGACGCTTCGCAATTGATGAAAGGCGCCAAAAACACAAAAATCGACATCAAATACATCCGTCAGGGAAAAACACTTTCGACGCAGATCGTTTTGGACGAGGTCGAAATCAACGCTGTCCCGTTCTTCTCTAAAATAGATGATAAGACGGGTTATATCGTACTGTCGCAGTTCAACCGCAAAGCTTCTTTGGAAACGAAGGAAGCGCTCGAGAAACTCAAAAAAGACGGTGCGGAAAAGATTATCCTGGATTTGCGCGGCAATCCTGGCGGGCTTTTGAATGAAGCCGTCAACATCTGCAATCTTTTTGTGCCTAAAAATGAGGTGATTGTAACGACAAAATCAAAAATCGACAAGCATAACAACACTTATAAAACTACACGCGATCCGATTGACACCGAAATTCCGCTGGTGATTCTCGTTGACGGAAAAAGCGCTTCGGCCTCAGAAATTGTTGCCGGCGCCTTACAGGATTTAGACCGCGCCGTGATTGTAGGAAGCCGCAGTTTTGGAAAAGGTTTGGTGCAGCGTCCGATTGACCTGACTTACGGCACGCAGATCAAGATTACGATTTCGAGATATTACACGCCTTCGGGCAGGTGTATTCAGGCTTTGGATTATACGCACCGCGATAAGGATGGAAAAGCAATTCGCGTCGACGCTGCCAAATATAATGCGTTCCAGACTAAAAAAGGCCGTACGGTTTATGATGGCGGCGGAATTCTTCCCGATGTGGAGCTCGACGAAACGAAGCTCAGCACGATAACGGAAGCTTTGGTGAAGAATGACGGCATTTTCAACTATGTGACGAGCTATTATTATAAGAATCCGAATCTGGGAACGACAATCCCGACAATCTCTGATTCCGATTTTACAGAGTTCAAGGCGTTTTTGAAAAAACAGAATTTCTCTTTCGACACCGATACGGAAGTCGCACTCAAAAATACGCTCACGCTCGCCAAAAAGGAAAAGATAGATGCTTCGATCATGACCGAATACCAGCAATTGCTTTCTGCGTTGCAAAGAAGCGACGAAGCACAATTGAACCAAAACCAGAAAGAAATCAAAAACCTCATCCTTGACGAAGTGATCAAACGCTACCAGTACAAGGAAGGATTATACCAATATTACACAAAAAACAATTCGGAAATCAAAAAGGCGGTGACCATCTTAAACAACCTGCCTGAATATAACAGGATATTGAAAATATGATTCGATTTTTAAAGTTCTTGCCGCTGCTGTTCTGCGGATTGATTTATTCGCAGGAAGAAGTGGTATCGGTTTATTTTGAGTTCAATAAATTCAATCTCGACCAAAAACAAGGCGATGCGGTTGTGGATTTTATTCACCGGACCGACTCGACCCGCGTCGAATCGATCCAAATCTACGGCTATACGGACGACATCGGGAAAGATGCCTACAATTTCAAATTGTCTACCAACCGCGCCAATACGATTAAGGAAAGGCTGGTCGAAAACGGAATCAAAAATAAAATTATTGTCACCATCGAAGGGAAAGGCCGTATCCTGATTGAAGACGATATGGTCGAAAACCTGCCTGAGAAACGCTCCAAGAACCGCCGGGTAGATGTCGTGATCAATCTAAAACCGCTGCCAAAGGTTGAGATTCCGGGTTTCTTTACGAGTGTACAGAAAAACCACGCGATAGGCGACCACATTTATCTTGAAAATCTGCTGTTCGAACGCGGCAGCAGTAAGCTTACTTTTGAAGCGAAGACACAGCTGGATAAGATTGCCAAGCTGCTCTTCAAATACAAAACGCTGGAATTTGAAGTTCAGGGCCATGTTTGCTGTACACCGCCTTACCAAAAAGAGGCCATCGACCTGGCCACGAGAAAGAGAAACCTTTCGCAGAACCGCGCCGAGGCCGTATACAAATACCTGACTTTTAAGAAAGTCGATAAGAAAAGAATGACTTATAAAGGCTACGGGAACAGCGTCCCGCTTGGGAAAGGCTCTGAATATGACCGCAGGGTCGAATTGGTCATCACCAAAATATAATCACTCTTTTTTCATTTCGATGTGCGGAATATCATCTTCGAGATACATTTCGCTGGTTTGCACAAAACCGTGGCTTTCGTAAAATTTCTGAAGGTATTGCTGTGCCGAAATGGTGATTTTGGTGTCGCCAAAATGGTCGCCGATTCCCGAAATCGCCTGCCGCATGAGCTCGTGCCCCCATTTTTTTGCCCTGTAATCCGGGTCGGTCACAACCCTTCCGACTGAAGCTTCCGCAAAGTAATCGCCCGATTTGAACAGCCTCGCATAAGCCACAATCTTCCCTTCATATTCTCCGATCAGGTGCAGCGCTTTCCTGTCTTTTCCGTCGATGTCCTGATAAACACAGTTTTGCTCAACGACAAAGACCTTACTCCTGAGTTGCAGCACACCATATATTTCTTCAGCAGAAAGCGCCTTAAAAGGCTTTATTTTCCATTGTATGGCCATGGCGTTATTTTTTGTTTTTCTTCTTTTTAAAAAATTCGACCGATTTGATGATCGATTCCATCTCAAACATCAGGTCCCGTTTTTCCTTCGAAGGCGCATAACAAAACCCTTCAAGTACCAAAACCCTGTTGTTGGCGCGGTCTATAATGGCGTAATTGATGAAAGGCCCCGACATGAAATCGTTTTTGAGTTCCCAGGTTCCTTTGGTCTCGAAAGTTTTTTTCCCTTGGATCCGGATCTTAAAAAGATAAGGCGCATAAGAATCCTCGGTCAGCATCTGTGTCTTTGGCGCAGTTCCGTGGATGTAGAGATTCCCGATGGAGTCGCGGATCCTGATGATATTGTTGGTGACGCTTTGCCTATTCATTAGTGCGCTGATCGGCACCTGATAAACCAAAATACTCGTGTTCCCGCTGGTGATTTCCTTTTTGAGCCAGATGAATTTTCTCCTGACCATGCCGTAATTGTAACCTTTGGGAATGTGCAATGAGATATTGAATTTGCTCCTGATCCTTCTGCTGTCAATAAGCGCCGTGTCGATGATCCGCTGATTTTCGGCAATTTCGGTCTTCCGCATCTTCCCGATGATTTCGGGTGCGTTGGCTTCGATGACGCTTAAAATCGCGGCTGCCGTTTTTCCCGAAATGTGAAAGACATTCTGCGGCGCCGCAAATTCATTCCCGACAAATTCATATTTGGTTTCGGATTCTTTCTTGACGACAATGATGTTGCGGCTGTTTGAGGTAAAGCCTTCGAGAAGCCTGATCGGATATTGGTTGATTGAAAACAGTGGCTCTTCTTTCGGCAGCCCGATGACCGGTGAGGCGAATTTATTCCGGATGCTGTCGCCCACTTCACCGTTCCAGAGCTGGTCATCAATGATTACAGAAATCGTATTGATTTTTCCGGACGTCTTTTCGCTTTCCTTTTCGGATTTCCGCAGGCAGGAAAAAATCAGGATTGAAAAAAAGGGCAATAAAAAAAGGGCCTTTTTCATAATTTTTCGTTTTATGAAATCAGCCCTAAATTTAGGTACATTTTTTTTAAGTTCCGCTTATTTTCAAACGCATTCCGGGTTTGAGGGAATTTCCGCTGATGCCGTTCCATTTTTTGATATCGGAAACGGTAATGCCAGGGTATTTTTTCGCGATGCTGAAAAGCGAATCGCCTTTCTGGACGTAATAATGTTCGTCCCTTTCACTTTTTATTTTGCTTTCTTTCTTAGAAGTTTTTTCAACGATTGGCTGTGAATTATCGATGACCAATTTCTTGCCGATAATCAGTTTGTTTCCCGGCTGGATGTTGTCGTCTTCCAATTCATTCCATTGTTTCAGGTCGGAAACCGCAATGTTGTTTTTCTTCGCAATACTTCCAAGATTGTCGCCTTTCTGTACGATATAATCGATTGTTTTGATTGTCGTTGCCGGCGTGTCCTCTTCAACTGTCTCTACATTTGAAATGTCGGCAATTTTGAGTTTGCTCTGCAGTTTGATGTTGTTGTCCGAAAGGTCGTTCCATTTTTTAAGATCGTCAATGCTGACATTGTATTTTCTCGCAATCACATTCAGGTTGTCGCCTTTCTGTACCACGTAAAAAGTATCCTCTTTTGAAGTCGTATCGATTTTCTGCTCTTTTTTGGCTTTTTCAGCCAATGCAATGCGATCGGTTTTGATTTCTTTTCTGACTGTTGTAACCACTCTTTCGTTAGAGATGATTTTAAGGTTTTTGCCTAACGGAATGTTGTTGTTTCTCAGTTTGTTCCATTTTTTGATATCGGCCATCGAAACATCATATTTCGCAGCAATCTCACCAAGGTTGTCGCCGCTTTTCACTTTATGGAATTTCGTCACGTCTTTGTAAGAAACCAACTTTTCTTCCTTGAAAATTTTTGGTTCTGCTGCCGTTTTTGGCTCAGCCGTAATTTTTGAAGGAGCCGCCGTTTCAACAGAAGCAATACTTTCCGAAGGTTCTGCAACAATTGCCGCAGGTTTTTCGATTTTCTCTTTTTTCGACCGGACCGCTACGCGCTCTTCCACCACAATTTTGAGGTTTCTGCCAAGCGGCGCCTTGTTGCCCTTGAGCTTGTTCCATCTTTTGATTTCACCAATCGAGACATTGTAACGGTCGGCAATCTCACTCAGGTTATCGCCGCGGCGCACTTTGTGGAATTTGGTTTTCGAAACCACGTAGCTGTTGCCGCCATTTCTGGCCGAATCTCTAGCCACAATCGCCTGCAACGAAGATGAAAACGGTCTTTCCCTTTTGTTGAGTTCATGCTCCACATAAGCGTAAATCTTATCTTCGTTCGAAGTGAAAATCGCAATCTTGTCCGAAGGCAATCTGAGGAAATGTTTTTTATCGCTGTAAGCCGGAATCTCGTTCAGTTTGTACGATGGATTCAGCAATTGCAATTGGGCAATCGGCATATCGAGCAAATCGGAAATCTGCTTGAACGACATTTGCTGTCTGATCATAATCGTGTCGGTCGCAAAATGCTTAATCAGCGCGCGGTTCGGGACGATTCCGTGTTCTTTATGGTATTCGTATATATACATCGTCGCGAGGAAAGCCGGCACATAGCCTTGTGTTTCCTGCGGTAAATATTTCTTGATATTCCAGTAATTCTGCTGTCCGCCCGAGCGTCTGATGGCTTTGGCTACATTTCCGGGACCTGAGTTGTACGACGCCAGGACCAGATCCCAGTCGCCGAAAATCTTATACATATTCGACATGTACTGCGCGGCAGCCTCGCTGGCTTTCAAAGGATCGCTCCTTTCATCAACATAAGAATCGATACCGAGATTGTATTGCTTTCCGGTTTGGTACATGAACTGCCAAAGCCCGGTTGCGCCGACTCTTGAAACCGCTTTCGGATTCAAAGCCGACTCTACGATCGCGAGGTACTTGATTTCCAACGGGACGTTTTGCTTTGAAAGCGCCTCTTCAAACATTGGAAAATAATATTCGGAAATCGCCATCAGCCTTTCATAGGATTTCTTCCTGTTCTTGAGGAAATTTTTGATCAGGTTTTCGAGCTGCGGATTGTATTCGATGTGGAAAGGCGATTTGGCATCCATTTCCTTGAGCCTTTTCTTGAGCAATTCGGTAGGCAGGTCATAATCGACTTTCTCATTGAGGTCGATGTTTTTGATGTCGGTCGAAAGGTCGTTGTAGAGATCAAGGTTCGTCAATTCCTTCATCCACAAACTGTCAACACAGGAAGCCAGGTTGTCTTTTATGAATGTTTTTTTAATCGAATCGAGATAGGAAAGTTTAATATCTGGTTTAGAATAGCTGCTGTTAAGAGCCGTATCCTGTGCAAAAATGCATCCTGATACAAGCAGCAAAAACGATAAGGTGGTATTCTTTAAATTCATGCTAACGTTGTTATTGTTTTTCCAGTTTGGCACTGTGGAAAAGCATTATTTCGTGTCTGGTTTTATAGTTTGATTTCGGCCTGAAATTGCGAAATTCGTACAAAATGTTATCTTTCAAATGATTACATTAAGGCAAAAATAGTAATCTTATAATAAAATCCCATAATCCTGTAACGTAAATTTGTCTTAATTATTGTTAATTGTGATTTTGCTAATCTAAAATCGCTGCGATTCCCGGCAGCGTTTTCCCTTCGAGCATCTCGAGCATTGCGCCGCCACCGGTGGATACATAGCTCATTTTTGGCTCAAGCCCGAACTGTTTTACCGCCGAAACCGAGTCGCCACCGCCAACCAGTGAAAATGCGCCTTTTGAAGTCGCTTCTGCAATGAAATTCCCCAATTCGATGGTTCCGTTGGCAAATTTTTCCATTTCGAAAACGCCCAGCGGCCCATTCCATAAAATCGTCTTGCATTTTAAAACCACTTCTTTGAAATTCTCTAAAGATTTCGGCCCGGCGTCAAGGCCTTGCCAGCCATCCGGAATTTTATTCACGTCTACAATCTGTGTTTCGGCATCGTTCGAAAAGGCATTTGCCGCAACCACATCAACCGGAATATGGATCTGGACGCCTTTTTCCCTTGCTTTCGCCAAAATTTCGAGCGCGAGTTCCTGCTTGTCGTCTTCACAAATCGAATCGCCGATTTTCCCGCCCAGCGCCTTGATGAACGTAAAAGTCATTCCGCCGCCGATAATCATGTGGTCGACCTTATCGAGGATATTTTCAATAACTGTTATTTTAGAAGATACTTTTGATCCGCCAAGAACCGCCAGTACCGGCTTCTCGCTATTTTTCAAAACTTTGTTGAGGCTTTCGATTTCTTTGGCCAATAAAATCCCGAAACATTTGTCGTTCGGAAAAAACTGCGCGATAATAGTTGTCGAGGCATGTGCGCGGTGCGCCGTTCCGAAGGCATCGTTTACATAAATGTCGCCCAGTGAAGCGAGTTCTTTCGCAAAATTTACGTCGCCGGCTTCTTCCTCATTGTGGAAACGCAGGTTCTCGAGCAATAAAACTTCGCCCGGCTTCAGGTTTCCGGCCGTCGATTTTGCTTTTTCGCCTACACAGTCTTCGGCAAATTTCACTTCAACGCCCAAAACTTCTGAGGCTTTCTTAAGGATGTGTTTCAATGAATATTTGGCTTCGGCGCCTTTTGGCCTTCCGAGGTGCGACATCAGGATGACACTTCCGCCATCGGCAAGAATTTTATCGATGGTTGGCTTTGCGGCTTCAATTCGCGTGGCATCGGTCACGTTGAAATTTTCATCCAGCGGTACGTTAAAATCGACACGGATTAATGCTTTTTTATTTTTGAAGTTGAAGTCCTGAAGCGTTTTCATTGCAAATTGGTTTTTAAAATTATCAATAGATGCAAATATACGTTTTTTCGGGAATGGCAAAATTTTGCGTTTTTTTGGTTCCAAACAGACAGAAATTGTATCTTTATTGCGCTTAATCCCAACTACATGAACCATTCTTTCCTTTACGACACTGACGCGGTTATCATTGCGATTGTTTTATTCCTATTGATGTTTGCTGCCATAAAAATGGGGTTTTCGATCGGAAGAAAAAAAGCAGTTCCCGAAGCGGATCATTCCGGGATCCTGTCGGCGCTGTTGGGGCTGCTCGCCTTATTGCTGGCTTTTACATTCGGGATGGCAGGCTCGCGTTATGAAGCCCGAAAAAGCAATATCATCCAGGAAACCAATGATATCGGGACGGCAATCCTGCGCGCCGATATCTATCCCGACAGTTTGAAAAATCTTTACAAAGCCGACCTGAACGCTTATCTGAATTCGAGGATTTCCTATTTCAAATCGGGCCGAAATGAAAGGAAAATAAAATTGTCCGGCCGAAAAACCGCCGAAACCGCAACACTTCTTTGGAAACGCATCACGAACCTCGCTCAAAACAAGGATTATTTCCTCCAGTCGAACATGATGGTTCCGGCGCTCAACAGCATGTTCGACAGCGCTTCGACCACGAATGCGGCCTATAATTCTTCGGTTCCCGAATCGATTGTGTGGCTGCTGTTGCTCTTTTCAGTAGTGATTTCGTTTTATATCGGCTACAGCTCTGGCTTTAAAAAGCAACTGGAGCCATTTTTTGTATTTGGATTCTGCCTTTTGACGTCTGTCGTCATTTATATCACTTTGGATCTCGATCGCCCGAGACGCGGCGTCATCAGCCTCCAAAATGAAATTGTTTTGCTCGAAGATCTTAAAAGCAATTTTTAATCTCCCGTTTAAATCTGTTATATTTGCCTCATGCAGTTTTCAGAAATCTTAGGACAGGATTACATCAAAAACCATTTGGTCAAAAGCGCTTCCATGGGAAGGATTCCGCACGCGCAATTGTTTGTCGGGCCCGAAGGCAGCGGTACTTTACCTATGGCGATTGCCTATGCACAATATATTTTGTGCAGCAATGCTGGCAGTGAAAACGCCGATGGAAATGAAGCCTGCAATCTTAAATTCGAGCATCTTTCGCATCCTGACCTGCATTTCATCTATCCGACGGTAACGACCGAAGATGTCAAGACCAAACCCAAAAGCCTCGATTTTATTTCCGACTGGCGGCAGTTTCTGGCCGAAAATCCGTATTCCGGCTTATTCGATTGGTATCGGACGTTGGGCGTGCAGAACAAACAGGGCGAAATCCGGGTGGAAGACGCTTCGGAAATCCTCAAATTGCTCGCCTTAAAGTCTTATGAAGGCGGCTACAAGATTATGATCGTATGGATGGCGGAAAAAATGAACATTTCCGCATCGAATAAATTATTAAAACTGCTCGAAGAGCCTTCCGATAAAACGCTTTTCATTCTGATTGCCGAAAACGAGGAAGACCTTATCCAGACGATCCGCTCACGCTGCCAGGTTTTGCAGTTCAACCGCCTGAGTGATAAAGTGATCTCCGATGCGTTGGTTTCACGTGAAAATGTAGAGTCGAGAATGGCTGCCAAAATTGCACATCAGGCGCAGGGCAATTTCAACAAAGCGCTGCAATTGCTGCAGGAAGATGGCGAAGATGTGGTTTTTGAAAAATGGTTCGTCGACTGGGTCCGCGGGGCTTTCCGTGCCAAAGGAAATGCCGCCGCCATTAATGACCTGATTGCCTGGAGCGAACAAATCGCCGGGCTGGGGCGCGAAACGCAAAAGAAATTCCTGCATTTTTGCATCGACATGTTCCGACAGGCGCTGCTGCTCAATTACCAGACGACCAATCTGGTTTATATGGAGCCAAAAATCGAAAAATTCAAGCTTGAGAATTTCGCACCATTCGTTAACGGTAACAATATAAATGATATCTTTCGGGAGCTTTCCGATGCGGTTTATCATATCGAACGCAATGGGAACGCCAAGATCATCCTGACCGATCTATCAATAAAACTGACGCGTTTAATCCATAAAAAATAGTTTATGTTTAATATTGCCTCGATTTTAGTTCTGGTTTTGCTTGCGGTGACATTCATACAATCCGGTTACGACAAAGTCATGGACTGGAAAGGGAATATTGAATTTCTACGGGAACATTTTGCGCAAACATCACTTAAGAAATACGTGCACCTGGCGCTGCTTCATATCCTGGTTCTCGAATTAATTTCGGGGATTTTATGCATCGTCGGCTGTATTCAATTGCTCATAAATAATGAGCGTACTTTCGGACTCTATGGCGGCATTTTCTCCTGCATCACGCTGATTATGCTGCTCTACGGGCAAAGGCTTGCCAAGGATTACGAAGGTGCCAGGACCATTGTGATTTATTTCATTCCGGCGATTTTAGCTGTCTACTGGCTCAGCTAAACCGAAAGGCTGGCTTTAAAAATTTTGAGTTCGTCCCACGTAAATTTATTTCCGTATTGTTCCTTGAGGCCGTTGAGCGAATCTTCGGCGTAACCTTCGAATGCCTTAGCCAATTCGGCAATCTTATCTTCCGGGAAAATCTCTGAAATGTTCAGCGCTTTAATCTGGATTAGTTTTGCGAAATGGTTCGAAATGGTCTGCGGCGTCAGTTTCCGGATTGCAGCGATTTCCTTGATCGAATTTTTCTGCTGCCACAATTCGAAAGTTTCCAGGATTGTATTTTTCTTCGGTGTTTTCACTTTGGAAGTTTTCTTCGAAACATACCTTTCGGCATCGGCTTCATCCTCAATCAGCGTCACATTGCTGGCTTTGAATTCGGCCTGTATGGTTTCGATTTTGTGGTTCCTGTAATTTCGAATTTCGGAAACGTCGAGATTTTCCTTTGAAATTTCATTGCCCGCGGCGACCGTTTTTATCAAAATTTTGGCCTTGTGCAGCTGGATGATGGCTTTGGTCTGCAATTCTTCCAAAACGGCCAGTTCCTCAAAAAATGACTTCACTTTCTTGATGCGTTTGACTTCTTCCATTTTCCATAAAACTTCCGAAACCATCTTGTCCATGGGTTTGATGAAATAATCGAAGGCTGCGTTTACCCTTTCGGAAATAAAATTCAGGTCGGCATTTTCGTCCGAGAAAAGCTTGTCAAGCTGCGACATAAATTTTCCGGATGGCTCCAGCAATTCGCCCATTTCATCCGATTGTTTTTTGGCCCAGGCCGCGTGTTTCGATTTTTCTGACCTTTCTGCATCCTCATTGTAACTGTAACGATGGTTTCTCCATTCCTGCGCCAAATCGTTCCAGTCGAAACTGCTTTTCAGGTAGTTGCGGATGAAATGTCTGGTTTCATGCAGCAACGAATTTTCCAGAATATCGGCATCGGCCTTGTTCATTGAGTAATCCATGACATCCTGGTCGTTATAAATGCCGTTCATCTGGAGCGGAGAAAGCAAAATAAGCCCATTTAATGACCGCAAACGCGATAATGCGACATACGCCTGCCCGGGCATGAAAACCTGCGACACGTCGAGCGCCGCTTTGTCAAATGTCAGCCCCTGGCTTTTGTGGACGGTGATTGCCCAGGCGAGTTTTATCGGATAATGGACAAAAGTCCCGAGTACTTCTTCCTCAATCTCTTTAGTATTTTCATTGACATTGTAGCGGATATTCTGCCATTCGTAACGTTCCACTTCAATGGTTTTGTTCTCTTCGGGGAAATTGACAAGGATTTCATTTTCGGAAAGCGATTTGATCACGCCCATTTTTCCGTTGAAATAATTCTTGTCGAACGACTGGTCGTTTTTGACAAACATGACCTGCGCACCGATTTTCAAAAGCAAATTCTCATCTACCGGATAAATTTTTTCAGGAAAATCCCCTACAATTTCAGGCTTGAAAGTAATTTGTTTTCCTTCCAGATCGGCCAGCGACTGGGCATTCATCGCGTCGGCTTTGGCATTGTGCGTCGTTAATGTAATGTAGCCTTTATTAGCTTTCAGGTCAAAATCGGGCTTGACATATTGGTTCAGGACGGCGATATCGTTTTGGGAAATCCGGTTGTTCCTGAGGTTGTTCAGTATGGAAATAAAATCCTCGTCCGTCTGTCTGAAAATCTTCGAAAGCTCGATGTAAAGTGGCGGATTTTGCTGGATGACGTGCGAATGGAAGAAAAATTTCCCCTTGTAATATTTCCGCAACACTTCCCATTCGTCATTCTTCACCACCGGCGGCAACTGCAGCAGATCGCCAATGAACAAGACCTGGACACCGCCAAACGGACTGCTTTTTTTACGGACGGACTGCATCATAAAATCGATGGCATCCAATAAATCGGCGCGCAGCATGCTGACTTCGTCGATCACCAACAGTTCCATATTCCGGATGACCGCTTTCTTGAGTCCGCTCATTTTGAAATGCCTGCGCAATGTGGCTTTGGTTTCGAACTTGACGCTGTCGGAAAAATGCGGCGCGCGGTCTTCGGGAAGAAATCCGCCGAAAGGCAATTGGAACATCGAATGGATTGTTACGCCGCCGGCATTAAGCGCTGCGATTCCGGTTGGCGCGACAACGACGACATTTTTATGTGTCGATTTGATGATTTCGCGTAGAAGTGTCGTTTTTCCGGTTCCGGCTTTTCCGGTCAGGAATATCGAGCGGTGGGTTTGGTTGATGAACCGTAAGGTATAGGATGCGGCATCAGATAAGGTTTCCATGGCGTATAATTTATCGGATAAAAATAATCCATTTTTTTGAAATTCGGCGACAGATTATTGTTTTTCAATTGTCTGTAAAAAAAATGCCTCCACCGAAAGATGAAGGCATTGGATATTGGGATCTTATTTTATTTCTTTTTTTCGAGTGCTTCGATTTCTTTTTTCGCTTCGGCTTTCACATCGGATTTAGCTTCATTCTTTGGCCCGCTTTTGTATTTCTCATCGAGCAATTTGATGATGTCTTTCGTGATGTCGTATTTGTCTTCGGCATACAGGATTGAAACCGCTTCACCTGTTCCGTAGATATAAGCATAGCCGTTTTTCTTGCCGTATTCTTTGATGAATTTCTTCACGCCTTTAACCAACGTATCCATTTCGGTACCGCTTTCCTGTTGCAATTGCTGGATCATGGCTTGCTGCGCATAATTGAGCTGTTGTTCCCTTTTTTGCAATTCGGCGCCTTTTTGCTGTGCCCAAGCCTGTCCGTTTGTCTGTGCGTTCTTTTGGAAATTGGCGGCTTCCGATTTGAATTTGTTGACCTCACCTTCGAGTTCACGGCCCATTTCATCCGATTTGGCTTTGTATTTTGCTTCGATGTCTTTCGCCTCGGTATACTCTTCAAGTAATTTTGAAGTATCGACATAAGCTGTTTTCATTTCCTTTACTTCGGCTGATTTAGTATTATTGCAGGAAACAATCGAAACAGCGAGCGCGATAATTAATAAGGTTTTTTTCATTCTTGTTTTTCTATTGATTTTTAATTCGGTTTCAAAAGTATAAAAATTTGTATTATAAACCTGTAATCGCAAAAAGTTTGGGGTTTCGTTAACTATAAGGTTTGACTATTTGGTTTGGATTATGAATTGATTTGAATTATTGAAAGTGCTTTCAAATAAAGCGTTTTAAACAATCTTTTTGTTTTTGGAAACAATCTGCATCTTTGCGCTGAATTCGTTTCAATAGCGCCTTTTATTTGGATTTTAAGCGTTTTTAATGACATAAATATGGGACGAAAACTCTTTTGTCTGCCTTGCTTTCCAATTCGATTGCAATCCGATAAAAAAAGCGGAGATAAGATTCATTTTCCCCGATTTGTATTTTTCAGAAAGCAGCGAAACATAAAACGCATCAAATTTCATCGGAAGGGTTTGCACCAATTCTAAATCTTCCTTCTCGAAAAGTTTCCGGATCGCCGTTTTGGAGAAATGCCATAAATGTCTCGGTACATCAAAAGCTGCCCAATAAATACCATAGTGTTTCGCATCATAGGAGTTGAAGTTCGGAACTGCAATCAATATTATTCCAGTTGGTTTGAGCAATCGCTTCAATTCCTTAATCTGCTCATCGAGGTTCGGAATGTGTTCGAGAACATGCCACATCGTTATAACGTCAAAAGAATGGCTATCTAAGTTTTTTGTATTTTCAACAAATGAAACGCCTTTCTTCAGCGCAATGGATTTGGCTTTTTCGCTTGGTTCGATTCCGGTCGTTTTCCAACTGTTATTTTTTGCGACTAATAAAAAGTCTCCTGTTCCGGCGCCAATATCCAACAAGTTTCCCCTTTCTTTTTGAAGCGAATTGATCAAATCGAGTTTGCTCTTTAAGGCTATATTTTTGATAAAATGATAGGCCTTTTCAAACAGAGAACGTTTGCCGTCCGTATGCGAAATATAATCGTCGCTTTCGTAATATCCCGGAAGGTTCTTTTCATCTGGTTGTGGATTTGTAATCAGTAAATCGAGTATATCATCGCGAAACAATTCGAAGTTTTCACCAGAAACAGAGTGGTCTTTTACCGTCAGGAATAATTTGTCTTTGGAGTTATTCATTATCGGTTTACGTATTCGTCTTTTAAATTTTTCAGGTATTTTACAGCAACGTTTTGGAAAAGCGAATTATCCTTTAAGCAATCTTCATTGTAAGCATTGATCATTGAAATGGCAATAAATTTTCTTTGACTGTAATAGTTGTCGTTTTTCGCCTCTTCGTTTATCGGCGAATAATTGGCGCTGCCGAAGTACTTTTCGAAGTCGGTACTATCATAAATGATGAGTTTGTATCGGTCTTTGTCAATGGTCACCCAGACTTCTTTTTCAAAATAATTTCCGGAATTTATTTTGGCTGCCAGATATTCTTCAATCTGAGAGTGCTTAATGTTGTTTTCGAAAATGAAAGCGGTCAGGCTTTTTCCGGCGACATCTTCTTTCCCGTTTGGAACGAGAATGTAATCCGGAATCTGGATGGTTTGCCTTGCTCCTACACAGCCTGTCAAAGTAAAAAAAAGAAACAACATCATTGTCGTTCCTTTAAGGGCGTGGTTTTTTATATTTAGTTTCACGTGGAACATTATCTTCCCATATAGATTAACAATACTGAAATATCGCTTGGAGAAACGCCGCTGATGCGCGAAGCTTGCGAAATAGTTACGGGACGAATCTTGCCCAGTTTCTGTTTGGCTTCAATCGACATGGATTTGATTTTCTCATAGTCGAAGAATTCCGGAATTTTGACATCCTCAAGACGCGTGAGTTTGTTAGCGTTGTTGCGTTCCTTTTCGATGTATCCTGAATATTTCACCTGGATTTCAGCTTGTTCTAAAATCTCCTGATCCAAGTCATTTTCTTCAACGTATTGTTTGACTTTTTCAAATTTCATCATGTCTTCCAAATCAATTTGCGGACGCGAAAATATCTTAAACATTTTATCCGATTGTGAAATTGTCGCGGTTTCTTTGGCTTCCAAAATAGGATTTACTTCGGCAACCGAAACACTTGTTTCTTTAAAAAAGGCAACCATCTTTTCGGATTCATTTAGCTTATGTTCCATTCTGCGCAAGCGCTTTTCAGAAGCCAAACCAATGGCATGTGACATCGGCGTCAATCGGAAATCGGCATTATCCTGACGCAACAATGTCCGGTATTCTGCCCTCGAAGTAAACATTCTATAGGGCTCTTCGGTGCCTTTCGTAATTAAGTCATCGATTAAAACGCCGATGTAGGCTTCGTCTCTTTTTAATATCATAGGCTCGCGTTCCTGGACTTTCAACGCAGCGTTTATTCCAGCCATCAATCCTTGGGAAGCTGCTTCTTCGTAACCGGTTGTTCCGTTAATTTGTCCGGCAAAATACAATCCTTCCACCAGTTTAGTTTCGAGCGTATGCTTCAATTGTGTCGGCGGAAAATAATCATATTCAATTGCATATCCAGGGCGGAAAAACTTCACGTTTTCAAAACCAACAACCGAACGAAGCGCTTTAAATTGCACATCTTCGGGTAAAGAAGTCGAGAATCCATTTACGTAAACCTCAACGGTATTCCAGCCTTCCGGCTCTATAAACAATTGGTGTCTTTCCTTATCTGCGAAACGATTAATCTTGTCTTCAATTGAAGGGCAATATCTCGGTCCGAGGCTTTGGATTCTACCATTAAACATCGGCGAACGGTCAAAACCTTCGCGCAAAATATCATGAACTTCAAGTGAAGTATAAGTCATATGACATGATTTCTGAAATGCCAATGGTTTTGTCAAATCGGAATAAGAGAATTTATCGGGTTTGACGTCGCCTTTCTCTTCATTCATTTTGGAATAATCGAGCGATCTTCCATCAACACGCGGCGGCGTACCCGTTTTCATCCTTCCCGATTCAAAACCGGCAGCTATCAAATCTTCCGTAATTCCATAAGCGGCGCTTTCTCCGGCCCTGCCTCCGCCAAATTGTTTTTCGCCAATATGAATCAATCCGTTGAGAAACGTCCCATTGGTCAACACAACCGACTTGGCTTTAATTTCAACTCCCAGAGAGGTCTTTATTCCTTTTAATTTTCCGTTTTCGATAATCAGTCCTTTCACCATTTCCTGATAAAAGTCCAGATTAGGGGTTTGTTCCAACATCAATCGCCATTCTTCGGCAAAGCGCATCCTGTCGCTCTGAACACGTGGCGACCACATTGCCGGACCTTTGGACTTGTTCAGCATTTTAAACTGTATGGCTGTTTTATCGGATACGATTCCGGAATATCCGCCCAAAGCATCAATCTCGCGAACAATTTGACCTTTAGCAATTCCTCCCATAGCCGGGTTACAGGACATCTGTGCAATATTCTGCAGGCTCATTGTTACCAAAAGCGTTTTGGAACCCATGTTGGCGGCTGCGGCTGCGGCTTCAGAACCGGCATGACCAGCACCTACTACAATTACATCATATACATCTTCAAACATACTCATTGTTCCACGTGAAACATTTCTTATTATTGGTTCAATTCCTTTGGGAATAATTTTATTTTTTCTTCTTCTTTCTGGCGCATCAAAGCCTCGTCCGTTTCAGACTTGTCTTTAAAGCCGCAATAATGCAACACACCATGTGCCATGACTCTTTTTAATTCTTCGTTAAAGGAAACGTTGAAATCGGCTGCGTTTTCGCGCACCCTTTCAATCGAGATGAATATATCTCCATGTAGCTCATTTCCTACAGAGTAATCAAAACTGATGATGTCCGTTAATGTGTCGTGATCCAAATATTGCTGGTTGATTTCGAGCAGATAATCATCATCGCAAAAGATATAATTGATTTCGCCTTCTGCTTTCCTTTCAGAAGCAATCACCACTGAAATCCAACCCGCATATAACGTTTCATCTGCAATCTCAAAGTCGGTTTCGTAGTTAAAATTAATCATTCGCTTTAAAGTATTCCTGAACCCTCTGGTTAAAATTGGAGCGCAAAGGTAAGCTTTGTCTGTTTAAAATCTCTATGCTGTTCAAATAATCTTGCAGGTTTGCCGGAAGCGCATTGGTTTGATTATTAAATTGCTTCTTGCTCGTTTCCGCCTGGCGCTTCTGTTCTTCCCCTTGCAATTGAACTGCTTTGTCAAGCTTCAGCAATTCATATTTGAGATTAAGTGCTTTTTGGAGCGTTTCATTATTGAACCCTTTATTGAGCAATTGCTTCTCGATCTGTTTCATTTGATCAACCGCATTTTGTCCGTTTCCGCCGAGACCTTTCTTTTCAAGTTCATTCTGCAAAGCCTCACGAAGCTGCTTCTGCTCTTTGTAGATTTCCATAATCGCTTTGGCATCGCCTTCTCCATCCTGTCCATCTTCGCCTCCCTGACTGTTTCCGCTGCCCCCACTTTTACCATCTTTCCCGGATTTACCTTTCTCGCCTTGTCCTGGCTTGTCTCCTTCTCCAGGTTTCTTGCCATCTCCTGCTTTTTTACCTTCACCGGGCTTTTGTCCTTCTCCAGGCTTGTCACCCGGCTTCATTCCTTGTTTCATTTTTTCGCCGAGACCTTCCTGCTTCTTAATAATATCAGGCAATTGCATTCCCGAACCTTGTCCCTGCCCCGGTTTTGGCTTGCCACCGCTTCCCGCTCCCGACATCGACATTTGCATGTTGTTTAGGATATCACTGAGGAAATCCGCAAGTTTATTTGCCGATGAAATCGTATATTGCTGGTGCGAAAGTCCCTTTGCGATTTGTGCCTCTACAAGGCTTTCAAGCGATTTATCGATGTTATAATGGACGTTCCCGATTTCTTTGGTGATGTCTTCGGCGATTTTGGGATTTCGCAGCGACATCGCAAACAAACTGTCATCTACGTGCTTGAACTGCAATTTCAAATCCTGCTGTAGTTTAAGGTTTTTGTTGAATGACGGCGAACCTCTTTTCAAGCCCTTGAATTCACCCATCAAATCTTCCTGCGAAAATGAGAATGCCAACAGGTTATCCAAAATCTGGCGCAGCATTTTTACATCTTCTTCCAGTTGTTCCATTTCGCCCGAGGCCATACTTTCTTGCATTTGCTGGCTCATCTGCTTCATTTGCTTGGCCGCGCTTTTCTGTTTCGGCTTGGCTTTGTCCTTGTTCTGTTTCTGCAATTCCTCGGAAGCTTTTTTCAAATCCTCATCGATACTTTTTTCTTTTTCAGCATCTTTTGGAATATCAAGCGGCGTTTTGAGTTCTTTATTCTCTTTTTCCAAATCCTTTAAATCTTCCTGGATTTTATCAAATTCCTTATTGATTTCTTCCTGCTTTTCAGTCTTATTTTCCTTTTCATCCTCAGAAAGCTTGTCCTGCTTTTCAGAAAGCTTGTCCAATTTATCTGCCAGCTGCTCTGCCTTTTTCTCTACATAATATTTCTTGGTCAATTCGACCAATTGCTCGAGATTTTTTACCTGATTCTTACTGTTTTGCTTGAATTTGTCGAGCTTGTCCAGTAATTCCTCATTCTTAATCTTATCGTTAAGCTCTTTCAATTCATCCAAAAGTTTCTGGTTTTTCTCCAGATCCTTTTCTGCATTGTCGAGCCGCTTTTGCAATTCTTCCTTGAATTCGTCTTTTTTATCCGACTTAAACTTATCGAGATTCTCATCCATTTTCTTCGAGAAATCCTTCATTAGTTCGTCCTGCTGTTTCTGGCGCTTGATGAAATCGTTCACCTTTTGCTGGTCCTTGAATTCCAAATTGTCCTTCTCCTTTCCGGCTTTCTGCAGCTTGTCTATTTCTGAAAGCTGCTTGTCCTGATTCTTAAGCGACTTTTCCATGCTGTTGATGTTCTCATTCTGCTGCTGCAACACATTGTCCTGTTTTTCTTCCTCGGTCAGGATGCGATTCGAAAATACCGACGATTTGGTGCTCTTGAAATGATGGATCGCATCATTGTCGAAAATCTCAAAATAATATTCATAATTCACGCCTTCCTCCACGGGCAAAGTACTCGGGAAAGCAAAAACAAACTGGTCGAAAACACCCGATTTCACAGCGATGGTGCCGCGTTTCAAAGCTTCGGGCTTGTCTTTCGGATAATAAACCACCTGAAGTTTAGACAATCCATAATCATCCGAAACCTGTCCCAAAATGTAATTCTTCTGCACTTTCAAACTGTCGGGCGCATTGTTGACATTGATGGTTGGGAACTGGTCCTTAATCACCGAAATCTGGTAGCTCAGCTTTTCATAATTCTGAACTCTGCTGTTCGAAGTAAGAATCTGATATTCTGTATTTTGAAGGATATTTTTGGAAAGCTGGAATGTATTTTCCGTTTTTGAAAACGCCGATTTGGAATTGGAATCCGTCCAATCCACATTTTGCGTCGCGAGCGTATTCATCTTCCACGTCACTTTTGTGCCTTCAGGAACAATCGCATTACCGGTTCCTTTTACGGTTTCGGATTTCTTGTTGAGATAACCCGGGAAGTTCAGCACCATTTCGAAATTCGCAATCGAAGGAACGGCAACTACGGCCAACTCATATTCGTGCGAAGCAATATCATTCGCTTCCACGTGAAACGCCACATTCGACATCGGTTTGGCAATTTTAAACTGGAATTCACCCGGCTTTACCGATTCCATGAAATAGCTTTCGTCACCGATAAAGATCATCGCATTTTCAGGGACAATTTTCCCTTCCGATTTCACACGTACAATAAAATCCTTATTTTGCTCGGTTTGCAACACTGCATTGAGCAATACGAATTTAAACGGCGCAGGTGGCAAAAATTGCTCTTTGAAATGCACGACACGGTTCATGCTCTGCGAAATCATCGCGCTGTTTCCCGAAATATAGAAAAATGCGAAAAACAAAATCGGGAGGATCGCCAACGGCAGGTATTTTCTGTTTTTGCTGAATCTGATCGCATTCCCAAAAGGAATCGGCTGCAAGGTTCCCGCTTTCTGTTCAATCGAAGCCAAAAGCAATTCCGATTCGTTCTTGTCGTTGGAAAGCTGCAGAAAATTGGTGAGTTTGTCGCTTACTTCGGTGAAATGATTTCCAATGATATTCGACGCTTGCGCATAATCGATCCCTTTCTGTAATTTGAACAATTTAAAAATCGGGAACAAAATGTAACGGAAGAACAGGAAAACCTCAACCGCTATAAAAATCCAGAACAAAAACGTCCTTCCTGTCGGCTTGAGCCAAAGGAAATATTCCACGAAAAGTGTGAACAGCAAATACAGCAATCCCAATCCGACGAAGAAAATCACGCCGCGGATCAGTTCATTGGTATAATACTTTTTAATGAAAGCCTCGAGCTTCCCGTAAATCACATTCGAATTTTCCAAAGTTGCCTTTTTTATAACCGCTAAAAGTACGATTTTATCTGAATTGCTAAAGGTTAAATAAATCGCAATATTTTTGGACAATCACAATGCATTTGAAATCGTATCTTTGCGCAAAATTTCACTTCAATGTCAAAGCAAGTTCGTGTGCGTTTTGCACCAAGTCCGACCGGACCTTTACATATTGGCGGCGTCCGCACCGCATTGTTCAATTACCTTTTTGCGAAAAAGCACGGCGGCGTTTTCTACCTGCGTGTGGAAGATACCGACCAGAACCGTTATGTCCCGGGAGCTGAGGCTTACATCCTCGAAGCGTTGGAATGGCTCGGAATTTCACCTGATGAAACCGTCGGCAAAAACGAAAAATTCGGCCCGTATCGCCAAAGCGAAAGAAAGGAAATCTACCGTCAATATGCCGATATGCTGATTGCGTCAGGAAATGCGTACTATGCTTTTGATACTGCAGAACAGCTGGATTTCCACAGGAAACAACACGAAGAACAGGGCAAAACTTTCATCTACAACCATCATAACCGCGAAAAACTCGACAATTCGCTTACCAATACGGCAGATAAAGTTGCCGAAAGGATTGCGGCGGGCGAAGATTATGTCATCCGTTTCAAGACGCCTGTTGGTGAGACTTTGCATCTGAATGACATCATTCGCGGCGACATTCAATTCGAAACGAATCTTTTGGATGATAAGGTTCTTTTCAAAAGCGACGGCATGCCAACTTATCACTTGGCCAATATCGTCGACGACTATTTGATGGAAACGACGCATGTGATCCGTGGAGAAGAATGGCTTCCGTCTATGCCATTGCACGTTTTATTGTACCGTTCGTTCGGATGGGAAGCACCTGAATTTGCGCATTTGCCGTTAATTTTGAAACCAATCGGAAACGGAAAATTATCCAAACGCGATGGCGATAAACTGGGATTTCCGGTGTTTCCGCTCGAATGGAAAACCGAAGAAGGCATTTCGTCGGGTTATCGCGAGAAAGGTTTTTTTCCCGAAGCCGTAATCAATTTCCTGGCGCTTTTGGGCTGGAATGACGGAACCGACAAGGAATTATTTTCTTTGGAAGAACTTGTTGAAGCTTTCGATCTGAGCCGCGTGCACAAGGCCGGAGCGAAATTCGATCCCGAAAAAAACCGTTGGTTCAACCACCAGTATTTAATCAGAAAGGACGATTCAGAATTGGCGAAAGCCTTTGCTCCTTTTGTCGAAAGTAAAAATACCGGAAGAAATTTCTCCTTCGTCGAAATAACAAAAATAGTCGGGTTAATTAAAGAACGGGCACATTTCGTTTCAGAATTCTGGGATTTGAGCGATTACTTTTTTGTGGCGCCTGATTCTTACGATGAAAAAGCTTCCAAAAACTGGAAAGAGGAAACGCCGGTTTTAATGAACCAACTCATTGAAGTTTTAGCAAACATCGAAGATTTCAATTCACACAACATAGAAACTGTTGTAAAGGATTGGATGACGCAGCATGAAATCGGGATGGGCAAAGTGATGCAGCCGTTCCGTTTGAGTTTGGTTGGCGCGTTAAAAGGCCCGCATTTGTTTGATATTGTCGAACTCATCGGAAAAGACGAAACGATTTCGAGAATCCAAAAGGCTATCGAAACTTTATAAAAATAAAAAGCTCCTCAATCGGGAGCTTTTTTATTAATTGCATTTTACCAAAACCGGTGTGTCCAGAAAAACCAGGATCATGGTATTTTTGGTATCGCTGGGCGGACTTTCAAACAATACAATCTTCTCGAGAAGCTTCGGGCAATCGGCAAGCTGAGCCTTGACCATCGGAATGATTTTGCTTCTGGTTTCAGCACTGGTGTTGCTGGTTTCATTGGTAAACGAAAGGATTTCTCCGGCATAATTCCCGGCCGCATCCAATACGCCAAGCTCATAATGAACATAACTCGATTCGAAACCACCGCGGCTTTTGACCCTTTTTTGTTTGTTCAGGACCAATGTTTTCCCATTATTTTCGGCGATTACATAAAAGCCCTTTGTCTTTTTTTCTACCGTAAACGCTTTGAAAAGTGTTTCTCCGTAAGAAGCGAAATCGAGTTCCTTAAACTTGACATGGTATTCTTTCTGGTCATCTTTAAGCAGATAGCCGATGCGTTTGCTGGAAGGTTCAATATGGATCGAGCCGTCGGCAACAATGATTTTGGTCCCATCCTTTTTCTGGATGAATTGCTGCGCGAAAGCATTGGCGCCTAACAATAATAAAAACAGGAGGAGCTTTTTCATTTTACAGGTAAATAATAAGGTTTCCGCTCAGGATTCCGGCGTGACCTTTAAAATTCACGCCCAATCCGTCGTCATTGAGATTTCCTAAAATATTCGTCACACCATACTGGTACTGGATATTCGCCCTGAAATGCCTTACCCCGGCGGTAATTCCGACTGCAGGATAAAAATTGAATTTGGAGATTTTTGTAATGTCCTGCGCTTCAAGCGAAGTTCCGACGATGGTGTTGGTCTTGTTCGTGTCTTCATCGATTTTGAATTTATCGTTCACCTGGATCATCGGCCCAATTTCCACGCTCAGGTGATTTTCAATAATTTTATAGCTCAGCATGAGTGAAATCTGCGCCGACGGCAATTTGTATTTCACATCCTCTTTCTGCAAAGCCGCATTAATTGTCGGTACAGAGAAATTGTTTTCGCTGAATTGCATTGCATAAACCATGTCAAAATCATTGTAGAAATTTCCGCGAATCGAAAGTCCGGCGTTCCAGCCAGTTCCCGGTTTTGTCGAAAAATTACTCGTCGAAAGGTCAAATTGGTTGATCCCGACCGTGATCCCGATCCGGTTCGAATCCCTATAGCCATATTGTGCCGAAGCGGCAACCGCAACTAACAAGGCCGCTGTAAGAAATATCTTTTTCATATAATTTTAATAAAAAGCAAACCTAGATTATTTTTCGTAATTTAACGGTAATTTTTAAACTTAATTATAGCCTTATGAACATTGGAACTATAATTTTTTTAGTCATCGTACTATTCGTTTTCCTGTCCTCCTTTTTCACCGTAAAACAACAATCTGCCGTGGTTGTGGAGCGCTTTGGGAAATTCCTGAGTGTGCGCAATTCCGGGCTTCAGCTCAAGATTCCACTTTTTGATCGCATTGCCGGCCGCGTGAATCTCAAAATCCAGCAGCTAGACGTCATTATCGAAACCAAAACAAAGGACAACGTTTTCATCAAGATGAAAGTTTCCGTTCAGTTTAAAGTCATCCCGGACAAAGTCTACGACGCATTCTACAAACTCGAATATCCACACGACCAGATTACTGCTTATGTCTTTGATGTCGTCCGTGCCGAAGTTCCGAAACTCAAACTCGATGATGTTTTCGAAAGAAAAGACGATATCGCAATAGCCGTAAAACGCGAACTAAACGAAGCCATGACGACTTACGGATACGACATCATCAATACTTTGGTAACCGACATCGATCCGGACATCCAGGTGAAAAACGCGATGAACCGGATCAATGCCGCCGACCGTGAAAAGACTGCAGCCGAATTCGAAGCCGAAAGTTCCCGAATCAGGATTGTCGCAAAAGCAAAAGCCGAAGCCGAAAGCAAACGTCTGCAAGGACAGGGAATCGCCGACCAAAGACGCGAGATCGCGCGCGGTTTGGTGGAAAGTGTCGAAGTGCTGAACAGTGTCGGAATCAATTCTCAGGAAGCTTCTGCGCTTATTGTCGTGACGCAACATTATGATACTTTGCAGGCGATTGGCGCCGATGCAAATTCGAACCTCATTTTATTGCCGAATTCACCGCAGGCCGGAAGTGACATGCTCAACAATATGGTCGCGTCGTTCAGTGCCTCGAACCAAGTTGGCGAGATGATGAAGAAAAACAACCAGAAGAAAATGAAGCCGAAAACAGATCTCCACATTCCCGGGACGATTCCGCCGCCGCATCCTGATCCTGAAAATCCACAGACATAATTTCAAAAAAAAGAGGCCTAATCGCCTCTTTTTCTATTTATAAACCAATTGAATATTTGTGGGATAAACCGGTTGAGCAAACTTCCGTAAGAATTGGCCAGGAGGTCTTTCCAGGAAAATTCTTCTTTCCAGGAATTCAGCACGCCCCGGATCATGTTCTGCGGGGTGAAACTGTCTCTGGTTTGCTGGATGCCCATGAGTAATTTCTGGTATTCGATATCCTTTTCGATTTTGAGAATTTCAAGATCGCGGTCGATTTCGGCGTAGGAGGAATATTTTTTCTTTTCCATGGCTTAATCGTTAAAGAAGATTTCTGAAAATTTCTCGAGAATCGGGCCTTCAACGATTTTATCTTTGATCAGGAAAAGCAACATCGTGAAAACGACATAGACACCCGCAATAATCAGGAATCCATACGCATAACTGTCGAGTGATTTTCCGATTGCCAAAGCCGCGGCGACAGATCCGAAAATGAGCACCATCGAAACGCACAGCAAAATCAGCGTGAATTTGAAAATCATCACTGTCGATTTCATCGCGACCTTAAATCCCCATAATTTGTAATAGGCGATATTGGCATTGATGAAGGACTGTGTCTGTTCCTGAACCGAATCGGCGTTTTCCCTTAGGTCTTCAAACGCCATTATTTTTGGTATTTGGCATTTTGTTTTTTGAGGTCGGCCAGTTTTTCCTCAAGGAACGAAATCGCATCTTCGGCCTTATGGCTTAAATTATTGAGCAATTCATCATAGCTGCCTTCAACGTCGTGTTTGGTGTCGGAAAATTTACCTTTAAATTTCTGCTTCGCATTTTCAATTTCGTTTTTGAACTTGTCTTTTGCATCGTCAAAATCGTTCTTGATTTTCTTGCGGGTATTTGACCCTTTTTCGGGAGCGAATAAAATTCCGGCTGCCGCACCAAGCGCAACTCCGGCCAAAATCGCCACTACTGTATTTCCATTGTTATTTGACATGATTGTGAATTTTTATAAGTTATAATTTAAAGATAGGCACATTATTAACAAGCGGTTGTTAACAACCCGTTAAATTGGATTTTATTTGTGCCAAACTTAAAATAAGGCCGGTCATTCCAGCTTTTGGAACAGATTCATCTGTTGGTATTCCGAAAAGAAAAATGGGCTTTAAAAGTCATTTATGAAGGTTGGTTTTGATTGGAAATTCTTATGTTTTTTCTATTTTCGATAAGATTAAAATATAATAAAAAAGCCTCTTGGTAAAAGGAGCTTTTGATCTATAAAATCTATCGTTAGTATTCGTCGGGTAATTCGTCTAGAATTCTCTGATCTTTTTCAATTTGTCTCAATTCATCTAATTGTGGTTTAAAAACAAAACAATTTGTAGAATCTTTTTTTAAATTTTTAAGGGCAAGATATCTGACGCTGGCCATTTGACTTTTTAATGACATTGTATACAACTTCTTGATTAGGTCAATATCAAAATCATTTTCTTCGACCCTGTCAGAAGAAGATAAAATTAAATTTGAAAACAATAATGAGTTATTATCATTTTTGACGTTTTTGATAACCGTTTCTAAAAGAAGACTATAATTATTGATACTTTTTATATTATTAACTATGCCGGTAGAAATTTCGTTCGCTATCAAAATATCTTTTTCTTTGACAAGTTTATTAATCTCTTTTTGAGTTGTAATCAACAAATTTTGCTCTTTTTTGCCTTTCTCTTCCCAGGCGTCTTTGAGTCCGACCGTCTTATTAAAAACCAATTTTTCAGCCGTAGAATCCTTATCAACAGTGAAATAACCCAAGCGTTGGAATTGGAATTTGTCTTCATTTTTAACGGCCGCCAAACTTGGTTCCACAAAACCGGTCACGACTTTCAAAGAATCCGGATTCACGAATTCAAGAAAATCTTTTTCTTTGTGCGAATCTGGCGCTTCGTCGGTAAACAAACGGTCATACAGACGCACTTCGGCCTCAATCGCATGTGGAATCGAAACCCAGTGCAATGTTCCCGAAACCTTTCTCTGGCTGGCTTCGGTGCCGCTTCCGCTTAAACTGTCGGTGTCGTAAGTCGCGTGGATTTCGGTGATATTTCCGTCTGAATCCTTGATGACTTTCTCGCCTTTGATGATGTAGGCATTCTTCAGACGCACTTCCCTTTCGAGGCTCAACCGAAAAAATTTAGCCGGCGCATCTTCCATAAAATCTTCCCTTTCGATATAGATTTCCCTTGAAAAAGGCACTTTCCGAAAACCGGCGCTTTCATCTTCCTGGTTGTTTTCGGCATCAAGCCATTCTTCTTTTCCTTCCGGATAATTAGTGATGACGAGTTTTACAGGATCCAAAACCGCCATAACCCGTGGCGCAATCTTATTCAGATCTTCACGGATGCAGAATTCCAAAACCGAAACATCAATCAGGTTGTCGCGTTTCGCAATTCCGGTCGTATTGGCAAAATTACGGATGGAAGCCGGAGTATAACCGCGTCTTCGAAGTCCGGAAACCGTCGACATTCTCGGGTCGTCCCAACCGTTTACGTGATTTTCCTTGACCAATTGCAGCAGTTTTCTTTTGCTTACAACGGTGTGCGACAGGTTTCTTCTGGCGAATTCGCGTTGTTTCGGGCGCACTTTATCCTCGTCGTAAATCTGGTCGAGAAACCAATCGTATAATTCGCGGTGCGGCAGAAACTCGAGCGTACAAAACGAGTGTGAAATCTGCTCGAGGTAATCGCTCTCGCCGTGCGCCCAGTCATACATCGGGTAAATGCACCAACTGTCGCCGGTTCTGTGGTGGTGCTTGTGCAGGATTCGGTACATGATCGGGTCGCGCATGAGCATGTTGGTCGATTTCATGTCGATTTTGGCGCGCAGGATATGCGTTCCTTCTTCGAATTCGCCATTTTTCATGCGTTCGAAAAGATCCAGATTTTCTTCAACGGAACGGTTGCGGAACGGACTGTCGACGCCCGGAGTCGATGGCGTTCCTTTCTGGATGGCCATTGCTTCCGAAGTCTGGCTATCGACGTAAGCCTTTCCTTTTTTGATGAATTCCACCGTCCAGTCGTAAAGCTGCTGGAAATAATCCGAAGCATACAATTCCTGATCCCATTGGTAGCCGAGCCATTGCACATCGCGCTTGATGGAATCTACAAATTCCTGCTCTTCCTTGGCCGGATTCGTATCGTCGAAACGCAGATTCACGGGCGCATTGTAATCGAGACCGAGACCGAAATTCAGCGCAATCGAACTCGCGTGGCCGATGTGTAAATAACCGTTCGGCTCAGGCGGAAAACGGAAGCGCAGTTTGTTTGGCGCAAGGCCGTTCTTCAGATCCTCTTCTATGATTTGCTCGATGAAATTGAGCGACTTCTCTTCGGTTGACATGATTCAAATTTTGAAGCACAAAGTTATGATTTTTGTTGGGATTATGGTTGTTCGAATTTTAGTACTTTTATGGCATAAAAAACTGCAAAATGGGAAACATAAGACTTAAGAATATCCGCACCTTTTCGTATCACGGCTGTCTGGAAGAAGAAAGCAGAATCGGTTCAGAATATGCGATTGATCTCGAAATCAAGACCGATTTGCGCAAATCTTCGGTTTCGGACAAACTCGAAGACACCGTAGATTATGTACTCTTGAATCGCATCGTTGTTGAAGAGATGGCGATCCGTTCGAACTTATTGGAACATGTTGCACATCGTATTTTGACGCGTATTTTCAGGGAAATCCCGGAAGTGTCGCGGATTAATCTGGCGGTTTCGAAAATCAATCCCCCGATTGGCGGTGACGTTGAGGCGGTGACGATTGAGATGGAAGAATATCGGAGTTAGTGTGTTGAATGCCTAGCCCTGATGGAAGCGGCATCCTTTTATGGAATGCAATGGAATAAAAGATACAGCGGACAGCGGGAAAATGCTTCTAATAAATATTTTGATGATTTTATTTTAGGTAAATTTCAGCAGATTGCTTCGCTTCGCTCGCAATGACGCGCATAAAAAAACCTCTCGAATGAGAGGTTTTTAATCAGAGGCATCGAGCGGATTCGAACCGCTGTAGGAGCTTTTGCAGAGCCCAGCCTAGCCGCTCGGCCACGACGCCATTACTGGTTTGGACGGCAAATCTAATAAAATATTTTGAATTTAGGATTTAAATTTTGCATTTATTAGAAAATCACAATTTGTTTAAACCTATGTGTTTTAGAATCAATTCGCTAATGTTTCGTATCAAGCTTATCATAAACCTTATCCATGATTTTTCTTTCCTGTGGAAACCAGCCCTGGGACAATAAAAATATGCCCGAAACAATCAGGACGACACTAATCGCTTTCTTGATGAGGCCGATATTTTTCGGGTTCAATTTGTTTCGGAGTTGTTTCGCGAGCAGTATCTTAAAAATATCCGTGATGAAATAACTCAGGATCACCGAAGTGAAAAAAGTGAACATCCTGGTGGGATCCAATTGCAATTTCGGGCCAACGGTAATCAGGATCGCGAGCCAGAATCCGAGTACGCCGATGTTGATGAAATTGAGGAAAAAACCTTTAAAAAAAAGGTTTAGGTAATTATTCTGGGCCAATACTGCCGGGTCTTCGGGATCGATATTCTTCTTTGGTTTTTTGTTTTTTACGAAAGAGATGATTCCGTAAGTCAGCATCACCAGGCCGCCGAAAATAAACAGCGCCGGGTCGTCCTTAATGCTTTCGATCAAGCGGTAACTGCTGAAATAAGCAATCAGGATAAAGATGATATCGGCCAGGACAACACCAAGATCAAACACTGCGGCCGCCCTGAATCCTTTAACGACACTGGTTTCGAGCAATACGAAAAAAACAGGCCCAATCATAAAGCTGAGAAAGAACCCGAGTGGAATTGCCATTAAAATATCTTCAATCATGGATTGTGCATAGGTGATAACACAAATATAATTTAAAATTTACAATAGACCTCTAAAATTTTAACTATTCGCGGACTTCTTCGATGGTTCCGCCAAGTGTGGTTTTTTTGTTGATTTTAGCGGGTTTTCCGTAGATCGTAATGGTTCCGCCTGCCCTGATTTTAGCATCGACTAATTCGGATGCGTTGACTTTTGCATCGCCGCCCGCATTGATGGTTACGGTCGTCTGTTCGGTTTTCAGGTCTTTCGCACTGACGATTCCGCCTGTAAGGCTTGAGATTTCCTGGTTGGCGGCGCTTCCCGAAAGCGTGACAATTCCGCCAGTGTATGTCTTCACTTTTACTTTCTGCACCTCTAAAGCTACCTTTACTTCGGCGCCTTCCTGTGCAGTAATTTCAATATCGCTTTGTTTAAATGTTTGGCCGCAGCCAACGAAAGAGCCTTCATTGGCGTCGATGCTTTCAATCCTTTTGAAATATAAAACAGCTGAAATATCCTCGCCATCCAAAAGTTTCTTAAGCGCCATCCTGATCTTGAGTTCGCCGTTTTTATTGACGACTTCCACTTCGCTGCTGCGCGATCCTTTAATCTCGATGCGCTCTTCATTAGAAGGAATTAATTCTACAGAAATCCTGTCGAAAACCTTTACCTTATCAAATTCACCAACATTTTTTTTCACTTGTGCAAAAGACAATTGCGTGAATAAAACTATTACTAATCCTATCTTTTTCATCTTCATTTCAATTTTAAAATCCTTTATTCGTTTTTTCTGATGTAATGGAAATCCAACTGTTTTTTAACCAGATCTGCATTCTTCACTTTTACAATCACTTCGTCACCCAATTGCAATAAGGTCTGCGTCGTTGCGCCAACGAGTGCATATTGCTTCTCATCGAAAGTGTAATAATCGTCCTTGATTTCGCGGATGCGGCACATGCCTTCGCATTTATTCTCGACAATCTCCACATAAATTCCCCATTCGGTCACGCCCGAAATCACGCCCAGGAATTCCTGGTCTTTGTGATCCTGCATGTATTTCACCTGCATGTATTTGATACTGTCGCGCTCGGCATTGGTCGCCAAACCTTCCATATTGGAAGCGTGCACGCATTTTTCTTCGTAGACTTCGGCGTCGACCGATTTTCCGCCATCGAGATAATATTGCAAAAGCCGGTGCACCATCACGTCGGGATAACGTCGGATCGGCGAAGTGAAATGCGAATAATAGTCGAATGCGAGTCCGTAATGCCCGATGTTCTCGGTAGAATATTTGGCTTTGCTCATCGTCCGGATCGTCAACGTATCTACAAGATTCTGCTCTTTTTTCCCTACTACATCGGCCAATAAAGTATTCAATGATTTGGAAATATCTGCCTTTGATTTCAGGTTGATGCTGTATCCGAATTTAGAGATAACCGTCTGGAGGTTGAATAATTTGTCTTCATTCGGCTCATCGTGAATCCGGTAAACAAAGGTTTTCTTCTGTTTTCCAATATATTCCGCCACTTTTCTGTTGGCCAGCAGCATGAATTCTTCAATCAGGTGGTTGGCATCTTTCGATTGTTTGAAATACACGCCTGTTGGTTCGCCGTTTTCATCAAGGTTGAATTTCACTTCGACTTTGTCAAACGAAATCGCACCGTTGTTCATTCTTTTCTGGCGTAAAATCTTAGCGAGTTCATCCAGTTTTAAGGTTGCATTTTTGATTTCATCCGAAACCTCGTAAGCGCTTCCCGTGATTGAAATTTCTTCCGGAATCGAATTCCCTTTGGTTTCAATCATATGTTGCGCTTCCTCGTAGGCAAATCTTTGGTCGGAATAAATCACCGTCCTTCCAAACCATTGGCTCGAAACCTGCGCGTTCTCTGAAATTTCAAAAATGGCAGAAAACGTATATTTTTCCTCATTCGGACGCAAGGAACAGGCAAAATTAGACAACACTTCAGGAAGCATCGGAACCACGCGGTCTACCAGGTAAACCGAAGTTCCGCGGTCATACGCTTCATTATCCAGGATTGTCCCTTCCTGCAGGTAATACGAAACATCGGCAATATGGATCCCGATTTCATAGTTTCCGTTGTCGAGTTTTTTGAACGAAAGCGCATCATCAAAATCCTTCGCATCTTTAGGATCTATCGTAAAAGTCAGCGTATCTCGCATGTCGCGGCGGTTGGCGATTTCACTTTCCTGGATGGAAGTGTCTAATTTTTGCGCGAAGACTTCCACCTCAACAGGGAAATCGTAAGGCAGTCCGTATTCGGCTAAAATTGCATGGATTTCTGTATCGTGCTCGCCCGGTTTCCCTAAAACTTTAATGACAGATCCAAACGGACTGTCGGCTTTTTTAGGCCAGTCTTCTATTTTTACAATGACTACATCGCCGTTTTCTGCGTCGCCGATTTTGTCTTTCGGGATAAAAATATCGGTATACATCTTGGCGTTGGCCGTAGAAACGAATGCGAAGTTTTTCTGGATGTCGATTACGCCAACAAATTCATCTTTCTTCCTTTCTAAAACCTCGATCACTTCTCCTTCGGGGCGTTTTCCCTTGCGGCGGTTGTATACGTAGACTTTGACTTTATCGCCGTCCAGGGCTCGGTTTAGATTCGGGTTTGGGATGAACACATCTTCTTCAAATTCCGGGCAGATGAAATAGGCGGTCTTACGACTTGTCATATCGATCGTGCCTTCGTAATAATCCTGGCTGATGGCTTTGATCAGGTATTTTCCGGGTTCTGTCTCGATGATTTTTTTGGAAGCGGCAAGTATTTTTAAATCGTGTATGATTTCGTTGCGGCTTTTGGTATCGTCAACTTCTAAAATAGCGGCAATCTGTTTATAGTTGAAAGCTTTATTAGCGTTCTGTGATAGTATTTTTGTTATTTTATCTGAGAAATCCTTCTCTTTTTTTCCAAATTTTTTTGGCTTTTTACTCATAGTTCTTTTCTTAAAAGGCGAAAATTACGAATAAGAATCAAGATAACAGAATTAACATTTAACATTTATAGAAAATATAACTTTCCTCAGCGCAGGCATTCTATAGCCCGGAATAGGATTTTATCGCTTAACTTTACGATTATACAAAACCACATGCAAGAATTTGTCGTTGCCGCCATATTTAATTACACACACGAAATCATGGTCCTGAAGCACCGTCTCGATCAGGAAGGCATCGCCTATTTTTTCGAGAATGAGACGACCGCTTCTGTAGCGCCGATGTATACGATCGCTTTTGGCGGCATTCGGTTGAAAGTCCATCCAAACGATCTCAGCACCGTGAAGTCAATCCTTGACGAATTAAACGACCAGACCAATCTGACCATTGTCTAAACGGAATAGTTTTCAACAACTATTAAAAACAACAAAAAGAAAAATTTAAATTAAATTAATTTTTAATGGTTATTATAGCGTGTTAATAGCCGGCATAAATTAATTTTTAAAGTAGGTTTTTATAAGTTTTACATTGTTATAACAATTTGTTAACATAATAATGTAAAGTCAAAACGTTCATTTTGAAACGATTTCCGAATTTCATCAACAACTGTTAATAATTAAAAATGAATGGAATTTGTAGATAACTCTGCTTGTCGTTTTCTGTTAACAAACCACCATTCTCTCTTGATAACTATTCTAAAAATTCACCAAACTTTATTTGTTTTTCCGGTTCGGGTTTTGGATTACAATTTTGTTCGATACAAACAAGAAATACTTCTGAAATTCTATCTTAAGTTATAAACATTTTATGTTAATTTAAAGTTAACTGATTATCAGCTAATTGCAAAAAACTTTCAACAAGGCATTATTTTAACAATTAAACTGAAAGAATTTCATCATTTTCTAAAAACAAATACATTATTAAAGATTGTCTCCAAAACCCGTTTAACTAACGGCTTCATTCCAATTGCTTTGCGTAAATTTGTGCACACAACAAAATCACAACCATGACACGAGCGTAGCGACTGCATGAGACCTTTTTAAAATTAATAAATAAAATCGAATGAAAATCTCCATCGGAAACGACCACGCCGGCCCGGATTATAAAAAAGCGATCGTCGCCATGCTCCAATCAAAAGGACACGAAATCACCAATTACGGAACCGATACCACCGACAGCGTCGACTATCCTGATTTCGGCCATCCGGTCGCCATTGATGTCGCCAACGGCACTTCCGAATTCGGAATCACCATCTGTGGCAGCGGCAACGGCATCGCGATAACCGTCAACAGACACGCCGGAATCCGCGCGGCCTTATGCTGGACCAAAGAAATCGCAACACTCGCGCGCCAGCACAACAACGCCAATATCATCAGCATTCCGGCGCGTTTCACCTCGATCCCGCAAGCGGTAGAAATGGTAGACGCTTTCCTCAAAACTGCTTTCGAAGGCGGCCGCCACGCCACGCGCGTCGATAAAATAGAATGTAAGTAAAATGGCACACGACCACAATCACAGCCACCACCACCATGAGATCACCGGAAAGAACCTTTCGGTTTCCATTTTTCTCAATATCGGGATTACAGTTGCGCAGATTGTGGGCGGATTCATTTCCGGAAGCCTATCGCTGATTTCAGATGCGCTGCACAATTTCAGCGATGTGTTGTCGTTGATTTTCAGTCTCGTCGCGCACAACCTATCGAAGAAAAAAGCGACGACTTCATACACTTTTGGTTACAAACGAGCGGAATTGATTGCGGCTTTCGTCAATTCTGCCACCTTAATCATCGTTGCCATTTTCCTGATTTACGAAGCGATCGAACGGTTTTCAAATCCGATCGCCATCGGTTCCGGCCTGGTCATCTGGCTTTCGATACTCGGAATCGCATTCAACGGTTTTTCTACCTTATTATTAAAGAAAGACGCCGGCCACAATTCCAACATGAGATCGGCCTATCTGCATCTGCTCACTGATACGATGGCTTCCGTGGCGGTGTTGATCGGCGGAATTCTGATGAAATATTACCAATGGTTCTGGATCGACAGCGCCATCACTTTTGCCATCGCAGTCTACCTGATTTTCATGGGTTTCGGTCTGCTCAAATCGACCACGAAAATGCTGATGCTTTTCACACCCGAAAATCTCGACATCGCCGAAATCGTCAAAAAAATCCACACGGTCACTGGAAAAAACCAACTGCACCATATCCATCTGTGGAATCTTAACGACAACGAGCTCCATTTCGAGGCACATCTCGAATGCTCCGAAAACATCACCATCACCGAGTTCAACGCCATCGCAAACGAAATCAAGGAAGTATTGCACCACGATTTTCACATTAATCACTGCACAATCCAGCCCGAATTCGGCAAAACATGCTCGAAAGAATTCATCGTCCAGGATTAACGTCATTGCGGGGAACGAAGCAATCTTCCACAATCTTCCTAAGTTTTTTTAGTACCATTTCCGGCTGTCCGCTGCAAGCTTTTCCAAAAAATGCTATTTTTGGCACAATAAAAACCAGCTTCTGTTAGTCGCTGCTTTTCATTGGCAAAAATTACCCTTTTTAAGAAAAAGGCTTTTCGCTTCCATCCGGGGTAAACCCGTAAATCAAACACCGTAAATTACAAATGACCAACATCGATTTCATCAAACAAACTGTCGCCACCTCGGCGATCAACATCCAAAATACGGTGCAATTATTAAATGAAGACTGTACCATCCCGTTCATCTCGCGCTACCGGAAAGACAAAACCGGTAACCTCGACGAAGTCTTCATCGAAAATATCGCCAAACAAAATGCCGCTTACGACGCGATTGTAAAACGCAAAGACGCCATTCTCAAATCCATCGAAGAACAAAAGGCATTGACGCCTGAACTTTCAAAGAAAATCCAACAAAGTTTCGATCTCAACGAGCTCGAGGATTTCTACCTGCCATTCAAAAAGAAAAAGAAAACCCGTGCCGACGTGGCCCGCGAAAACGGCCTAGAGCCGCTCGCAAAAATCATCATGGCGCAAAACAACGACGATATCGATTTCATTTCAACGCGCTATATCAATGAAAAAGTCAAAAACGAAGACGAGGCTTTGCAAGGCGCGCGCGACATTATCGCCGAATGGATCAACGAGAATATCTACGTCAGGAAACAATTGCGACGGTTGTATCAGCGCAAATCGACCATTACGACCAAAGTCGTCAAGACCAAAAAAGATGACGAATCGGCGCAGAAATTCAACCAATATTTCGACTGGTCCGAAACTTTAGGCAAAACGCCGCCGCACCGTCTGCTCGCAATGTTGCGTGCCGAGAACGAAGGATTCGTCAAGATGAAAATTGAGGTCGACGCTGAAAATTCGGGTGTAGAGGCGCTCAACATCATTGACGAGATCATCATCAAAAACAACAACGATACGACACCGCATATCCAACAGGCGATCGAGGACAGTTTCAAAAGGTTGCTCGCACCGGCGATCTCAAACGAAGCACTGCAGGAAGCCAAAGCCAAAGCAGATGCGAATTCGATCCAGGTTTTCGCCAACAATTTAAGCCAGCTTTTACTCGCGCCGCCATTGGGAGAGAAACGAATCCTGGCGATAGATCCCGGTTTCCGAAGCGGCTGTAAGGTGGTCTGCCTCGATGAAAAAGGCGATTTGCTTTACAACGAGACGATTTTCCCGCATGCGCCGCAAAATGAATCTGCCGTTGCTATGAAGAAAATCCGTTCGATGGTCAACGCTTATAAAATCGATGCGATTTCTATAGGCAACGGAACGGCTTCGCGCGAAACCGAATTCTTTATCAAGAAAATTGCATTCGATAAGCCGTTACAGGTTTTCATCGTGAGCGAGGCCGGAGCTTCTGTTTACTCGGCGTCGAAGATTGCACGGGAAGAATTCCCGAACTATGATGTGACGGTTCGCGGTTCGGTTTCAATCGGCAGGAGATTATCGGATCCGTTGGCCGAACTCGTAAAAATCGACCCGAAAGCCATCGGCGTCGGCCAATACCAACACGATGTCGACCAGACAAAATTGAAAGAGGAACTCGATACAGTGGTCGTAAGATGTGTGAATTCTGTCGGTATCAACATTAATACCGCGAGTAAGCATTTACTCAGTTATGTGAGTGGAATAGGTGAGAAGCTTGCCGAAAATATTGTGGCTTATCGTTCGGAAAACGGCCCGTTTGAAGACCGAAAACAGTTGAAGAAAGTACCAAGGCTTGGTGACAAAGCCTATCAGCAGGGTGTGGCGTTCATCCGGATCTCTAACGCGAAAAACCCGCTTGACAATTCGGCCGTACATCCCGAAGCATACCCTGTTGTGGAGAAAATGGCCAAGGATTTAAAGCTTACCGTCAACGACCTGATTGCGAATAAGGAAAAAACCGCGCTTATCAAACCCGAAAATTACGTCACACCCGAAATCGGCCTGCTCGGTTTGAAAGACATTATAAAGGAACTGGAAAAACCTGGATTGGATCCGAGAAAATCCGCCAAGGTATTCGAATTCGACGCCAACGTCAAGACGATTAAAGATGTCAGGACCGGAATGGTATTGCCCGGAATCGTCAACAACATCACCAATTTTGGCTGTTTTGTGGATATCGGCATTAAGGAAAGCGGACTGGTTCATATTTCGCAGCTCAAGGCCGGGTTCGTGTCGGATGTGAATGAAGTGGTCAGGCTTCATCAGCATGTGCAGGTAAAAGTGACGGAGGTGGATGAGGACCGCAAAAGGATCCAGCTATCCATGGTTTTATAAAAGAAAGCCTCAGCAAATCTACATTTACTGAGGCTTTTTAAATATCCGCGCTAAACGGAATATTAAACTGTTGTGTCGTCTTCTTTTTTAGCTGCCGGCTGATCGTCTTTAGCAGCATTTTTGAATTCTTTGATACCGCTTCCGAGTCCTTTCATGAGTTCCGGAATTTTCTTACCTCCAAAAAGTAATAAAATAACGGCTACTATAATAAGGATTTCTGTAACGCCTAATCTTCCCATGATAAAATCATTTATGCCGAAGCAATTTATTATCCGACAAAGATAAATAGAAAAATTGGTTATTGTTTTCAATCATTAGCAAATATTTATGATTTCGCGGCGTTAAATAGAGTGCCTTAGCAGCTGAGTGGCTGAGAAAAAAGAGGAAAGTATAAATCTGTTATAAAAGCAGGAGTTTCTTTTTTTACGGCAACCCTGTCGCTCAGGCACATAGGAACTCGGGCGCTCAGCAACCCAAACAAGACTAAATTCTCTATATTTGCAGCATAAACAATCGGTATGTCCGGAAAAAGACTAAAAAGGAAAAAGCTCGCCAAGAAACTATTCACAAAAAACCGCCTGGTTATTTTGAATGAGGACACTTTTGAGGAGATTTTTTCTTTAAAGCTGACGCTGATGAACGTTTTCGTCGTGCTTTCGGTCGGTGCTTTCCTGATCATCACCATCACCACTTATATCATTGCCTTTACTCCGTTGCGCGAATTTATTCCGGGTTATGCCTCGAACAAGCTCAAGCGCGATGCGACCGAACTCGCCTTAAAATCCGATTCGTTATCCAATTCCATCAAGAACAACCAGGCCTATATCAATTCGATCAAAAAGGTTTTGACGGGTGATCTGGAATATGCCAAACTCAATAAGGATTCTATTCTCGCCTCCAAGCTCGAAACGTCCGCGGAAGAGACTATAAAACCGTCAGCAGAAGATTCGAAACTACGTGAAGAAGTCGCCCACGAAGACAAATACAACCTCTTTGAAAAAGCGCAGTCGAAAGTGAACGTGGTGCTTTTTCCACCGGTGCGCGGACCCATAACCGAAAAGTTCAGTTCGCGCAACAAACATTTTTCTGTCGATATCGCCTTGGCGAAAGATACGCCGATCAAGGCCATACAGAACGGGACAGTGATTTTCGCCGACTGGACGCCGTCGACCGGGAACGTAATTATTTTGCGCCACAACAACGGTTTCATCTCGGTTTACAAACACGCGGCGTCATTGACAAAATCCCAAGGAGATATTGTGAAAACAGGTGAAGTCATTGCATTGGCTGGTTCGACCGGCCAGGAATCTACCGGCGTGCATTTGCATTTCGAGCTTTGGAAAGACGGCTATCCGATCGATCCGACCCAATTTATAGAATTTGAATAACCAGCCATGTCAATAAAGTCAATAGCCGCCAAAATCTTCGCAAAAAAAATCTACGCAAAAACCCAAAAGTGGGCCGCAGACCCTGTAGCGACGCAACAGAAGGTTTTCCGTGCCCTGATTTCGAAAGCAAAATACACACGCTTCGGCATCGACCACCATTTTGAGAATATAAAAACCCATTCCGATTTTACGGCAAACGTCCCAATCCGCGATTATGAAGCGCTGAAACCGTATGTAGACCAAGTCGTAAACGGAAAAGAAAACATACTCTGGCCAGGAAAGCCATTGTACTTTGCAAAGACTTCGGGAACGACTTCGGGCGCAAAATACATTCCGCTGACGAAGGAATCGATGCCGTTTCACATCCAGGCTGCGCGCGATGCCATTTTGCATTACATACATGAAACCGGAAAGGCGGATTTCGTCGACGGGAAAATGATTTTCCTCCAGGGCAGCCCGGTCCTTGAAGAGAAAAACGGCATTATGCTGGGCAGGTTGTCCGGAATCGTGGCGCATTTCGTCCCAAAATATTTACAGAAAAACAGGATGCCGTCGCTCAAAACCAATTGCATCGAAGACTGGGAAACCAAAGTCGACGCGATTGTGGAAGAGACGATCCATAAAAACATGTCGGTCATTTCGGGGATTCCGTCCTGGGTGCAGATGTATTTTGAGAAGCTGCAGCAGAAAGCCCAAACCCGAGCCAGAGGCGAACGGAGCGAAGCTAAACCGGTCGGCGAGATTTTCAAAAACTTCAACCTTTTCATATATGGCGGTGTCAATTATGAGCCATACCGCGCCAAGTTCGAAAACCTGATCGGAAGGAAAGTCGACAGCATCGAGCTGTTTCCGGCTTCCGAAGGGTTTTTCGCGTACCAGGATTCGCAAAAGGAAAAAGGAATGCTGCTGCTGTTGAATTCGGGAATCTTTTATGAGTTCATCAAATCGGAGGAATTCTTTACGGAAAATCCGAAAAGGCATACGATAGGCGAAGTGAAAATCGGCGTGAATTACGTGCTGATTATCTCCACAAACGCCGGACTTTGGGGTTACAATATCGGCGACACGATCCAATTCACTTCCACAAAACCGTATCGCGTGATCGTGTCGGGAAGAATCAGGCATTACATTTCGGCTTTTGGCGAACATGTGATCGGAAAGGAAGTTGAAGCCGCTTTGCAGCAAGCGATGGCAGGGACAAACGTGCGCGTGAATGAATTTACCGTTGCGCCGCAGATTACGCCGAAATCGGGTTTGCCGTATCACGAATGGCTGATCGAATTTGAAAATGAACCCGAAGATATGGAAACTTTCTCCAGGAAAATCGACGATGCGATGCAGAAGCAGAATGTCTATTATGAAGATTTGATTTCGGGGAAAGTGCTGCGGAACCTGGTGGTTTCAAAAGTGGCTAAAAACGGATTTCAGGAATATATGAAATCGGTTGGGAAATTGGGCGGGCAGAATAAAATTCCGAGACTGAGCAACGACAGAACCATTGCAAATGCTTTAAAAACAAACAACATCGCATGAAAAATTATTCCTTTTTTGTTTTGTTGCTTTTGGTAAGTTTTTCCGGATTGTCGCAGATAAAAGGCGTGGTTAAAGACAGTATTACCGGAATGCCGATTCCATACGTAACGATTTCGGTCGAGAATGAAAACTTTGGGACCACGTCCGAAGAGAACGGCGAATTTGCCATCCACGTTTCTGGAAAAAGCAGGAACCTGGTTTTCTCCGCATTGGGATTTGAGCGCAAAACCGTTGGAATTTCCAAAATTGCAGAAGTCAAATTAAAGCCGACCGCTTTTCAGCTGGAAGAAATCGTCATTTTAAAAAGGTATGAAACGCGGCAAAAAGAAATCGGCAGGTCCGAAAATCAGATCCAACAGGCCTTTGATAATGCGCCAAGGATCGACATTAAGTTTTTCCCGTATCTTCCGGCGTATAAAAAGACAAAATTCCTGAAGCAGGTCGGTATTGTCACCGACAGCAAAATCGACGACGCGACTTTTAAAATCCATATTTACAGTGTCGATGCGAATGGGTATCCCGGTGAAGAATTGCTCGATAAGGATTTTATTGTTTCGGTTGATAAAGGCGTGTCGAAGACGAAATTCAATCTGATGAAATTCAATTTACGGATACCAAAACAAGGCGTTTTTATTGGCTTTGAAAAATTGATGATCGCGAAGAACAAAGTAGAAAAAACCATAGCCGATCCCAATACGAAAGGGACGCAAACCCAAATCACGTATTATCCTATGATGCTTTACGACAATGTAAAAAGGGATTTCGGGTTTACTTTTATGAATGGAAAATGGATCCGGACAACCAACCAGGATCCGGACAACCCATCGGATAAAATCCAGATTTATGAACCGGCAATAACACTGATTCTTACCAACTAAATATAAAAATGTTACATTTGCAGGTTATAAAACAAAACAAAAGAAAGAAGCCTTGTGGAGAAAGGCAAAATTAGAGTAAAATAAATGAAGGAAATTAAAAATATCGTACGCTCAAGAGCACAGGAATCATCCAGCGCCGTTGAGAAATTATACATCACCATGCGCCATCTGTTCAACCGCGGTTTTTACAAACCGATGGGCGTTTCGGGCGATACCTTAAGGGAAGCTTTGCTGTCATTGCGCCCTGAAATTTACGGAACCATTGCGGAGGAAAAAGTCGAACTCAACGGACTTTTATACGTCATCGAAAGGCTTCCTGTCGGAATCGAGGAATGCCGTTTCATCAACCTGACTTCGGATGAAGGCTATTCCAAGTCCCATTTTACGGCAATCGTTCCGCCAAAAAGAAAAAGAAATTGCTACCGCATCGACGAAGAGCAGATGAATGTGGAAATCACGCGCGGCCGTTCGGATATTTACGATATCCTGACGCACCTCACGTTTATTTTCATCGAATCGCATAAAATCAAGGACAGCGTACTGATTGACGAAAGCGGCGAAGTGACGCGCGACTGGCTCAAACTGGAACAGGCTGTTTTATCGAATAAGAAACTCGCATTGATCGAACGCGAAAAAACGATTTCACACGCGGCCAATATTCTCGGACGGACTTTCGCTGAGGTTTTGGACATTTACGATGCGTTCGGAACCGCTGAAAAACCAGACCGTTTCCTGCACATCATTTACTGGCTCGGGAAACTGGCTTTGGAAGAAGTGATGGGCAGCGCCAAAAGAACCATTACGTTCAGCCCGATCCTGCGCGAACGTCTCGGCCACCATATCCACGGTGAGATCTGGGCGACGAACATCAAGGAAGTGCTGAAGGAAAATGAATTGCTGAACCGTCCGATCCACATCATCAGCGCGAACATGCACAGTGTGATGAATTCGCTTTTCGCAACACACGTCCTGAAAACCAAGTTCAAGGACAAATCAGACTTCTTTATTTTTGAGGAATTGAGCAAAACCGGCGCGCATGACGTTCGCAATAAAGTGGAAGATTTTGCAAAACTGCACGGTATGATTTCGCTTCCGGACAGTTCGGGAACCAATATCGACGTACAGATTTTCGACACCGCAAAAATCGACTGGAAGAAATCGGCGTTCCCAAAAGCGAAACTCGAAGACAACAACAAACCCGTGATCATCGTCATGGATTATGCTTTCGGCGAACAGGCCTACGAAACCATCGACGAATTATTGAAACCTTACACCGAATCCAAAAACAAAAAGACGTTGCTGAACGTGGTGTCGGTTTCCATTATGGGAAAAGCCGGAATCCTCGAAGGCGGCAAGGGCGATATAATGATTCCGTCGGCGCATATCAACGAAGGGACGGGCGATAATTATCCGTTTGAGAACGAGCTCACAGCCGAAATGCTCGAAGGGAACGACATCGCAGTTTTTGCAGGCCCGATGGTGACCGTTTTGGGAACATCACTCCAGAATAAGGACTTGCTGAAGTTTTTCCACGACTCGACCTGGGGCGTGATCGGGCTTGAAATGGAAGGTGCTTATTACCAGAAAGCGATCCAGTCGGCATCAAAAATCAGGAAAAGCATCAATCCCGACGTGAAAGTACGTTATGCTTATTATGCTTCGGACAATCCTTTGGAAACGGGAAGCACATTGGCTTCTGGCGGACTCGGGACAACAGGCGTAAAACCGACTTATCTGATTACGATTAAAATACTAGAACAAATTTTTAACTTATAATAAAATCCACATGAGCACTAATTCGCAAAAAAATGCTGTAGACCAGGAAGTCGATTTGGCCGAAGTTTCCCAAAAAATCAGAGGCTTTTTCCAAAGACAGAACGACGCCCTTTTTAATGGCATTCAGTTTATTGTCAACCATAAATATATTATTGCGGCACTTCTGATTATTGGCGTGGGACTGGGTATTTATATGGATAAAAACAATAAAACCTATGACCATCAGATTGTTGTGACGCCCAATTTTGGAAGTACGGATTACCTGTATGCTAAAATTGACCTCATCGAATCTAAGATAAAAGAAAATGATACCGTATTCCTGAAAGCTATCGGGATTGAAGATCCGTCAAAACTTAAAAGGATTGAGATTAAGCCGATTATCGATGTATACCAATTCGTAGAAAACAACAGTGAGCGTAATTTCGACCTGCTTAAATTGATGGCAGAAAACAGCGACATCAAAAAAATCGTTGAAGAAAAAGAAACCAGCAAAAACTACAGATACCACGTTATTTCTTTCCGCACCAGCAATCGCACCAGCACCAAAAAAACCATTGAGCCGCTGATGAATTACTTAAATAACAGCGATTTCTTTATAAAAATCCAAAAGGAATTTGTGAGCAATGTTTATATCAAAATGAAAGCGAATGATGTAATTATCAGGCAGATTGATGGTTTCCTGAATGGTTTTACCAATGATGCCGCAGGGCCGAAAGGTGAAAAACTGGTTTATTACAACGAAAATTCGCCATTGAAAGATGTTATCGAAACCAAGGACCGACTGGTAAAAGAGCAGGGCAATCTCAGGATCAATCTGGTGAGCATCGATAAGATCATAAAAGATGTCAGCCAGGTCATCAATATTGAAAACAGCGAATCGGTAAACGGTAAATTAAAACTGATTTTGCCATTCATTTTCATTTTCATCTATATTTCACTGTACATGTTTGTAAGTTTCTACAAAACACAATCATTAAGAAGACAGCAATAAATAACTTACAATGAAAGGAATAATATTAGCCGGAGGTTCCGGAACACGGCTGCATCCATTAACATTGGCGGTCAGCAAACAGCTGATGCCGATTTATGACAAGCCGATGATTTATTACCCGCTTTCCACACTTTTGTGGTCGGGAATAAACGAAATCCTGATTATATCCACACCACATGATTTGCCGTTATTCGAGCAACTGTTAGGCGATGGGAAAAAATTCGGCTGCCGTTTTGAATATGCCGTGCAGGAAAATCCAAACGGACTTGCCGAAGCCTTCATCATCGGAAAAGATTTCATCGGAAACGACAAAGTGGCGCTCGTATTGGGCGACAATATATTTTACGGAACCGGACTGTCCGAATTGTTGCTGGCCAACAGCAATCCCGATGGCGGAATCATCTATGCCTATCATGTGCACGATCCCGAACGCTATGGCGTGGTCGATTTTGATGCCGATGGTAAAGTGCTTTCGATAGAGGAAAAGCCGGTTGTGCCAAAATCCAATTATGCCGTCCCCGGAATTTATTTCTATGACAATGATGTGGTGGAAATTGCGGCGAACATCAAGCCGAGCCATCGTGGCGAACTCGAAATCACCGACATCAATAAAGAATACCTGAACCGTGGGAAACTCAAAGTGAGCATCCTCGACCGCGGAACCGCCTGGCTCGATACGGGAACATTCAATTCGCTGATGCAAGCATCACAGTTTGTACAGGTGATTGAAGAACGGCAAGGATTAAAAATCGGATCCATTGAAGAAGCGGCCTATAAAATGGGCTATATCGATTCGGAACAATTGAAGAAACTCGCCGAACCATTATTAAAAAGCGGCTACGGAACCCATCTGCTAAGCATAATTTAATCGCATGAATTTCATTCCAACGAAATTAGAAGGCTGCTTTATCCTCGAGCCAAATATCATCAAGGATGAACGCGGTTATTTTATGGAAAGCTACAACGAGAAAGCGTTTCAGCAGGCCACAGGGCAAGCCATACATTTTGTACAGGACAACCAGTCGTTCTCTTCGAAAGGCGTACTCAGGGGATTGCATTATCAAACAGGCGAACACGCGCAAGCCAAACTTGTCCGCGTTTTATCGGGTGAAGTTTTGGATGTTGCCGTGGACATCAGACCCGGCTCCAAAACCTATGGACAGCACGTTTCGGTCATACTTTCCGCTGAAACCCAAAACCAGTTCTTTGTCCCACGCGGATTTGCACACGGGTTTCTGGTGCTGAGCGAAACGGCGACTTTCTTCTACAAATGCGACAATTTCTACAATAAGGAATCCGAAGGCGGCATCATATACAATGACGAAACTTTGGCGATCGACTGGAATTTTCCCCAAAAGGAATTGGTGATTTCAGAAAAAGATACAGTACAGCCGGTTCTCGAAAAATCCAAAAAAGCATGGTAGTCCTTGTCACCGGAGGTTCCGGGCAATTGGGGCAATCGCTGCAATCCATTTCTGAAAAATATCGGGAGATTGATTTTCATTTCGCATCTTCTGCGGAAGCAGATATTACCGATAAGGAAAGCCTAGACAGAATTTTCAAAAAAATAAAACCAGATTTCTGTATCAACGCTGCGGCTTACACTGCGGTGGACAAGGCGGAAAGCGAACCCGAAAAAGCCTTTGCAATAAATGTTACCGGTGCACAAAACCTGGCTGAAACCTGCAATGTTTTTAAAACGGTGCTGATTCATATTTCCACGGATTTTGTTTTCGACGGCAATCAAACCCAACCCTATTCAGAAACCGATGCGACCAATCCGCAGGGCGTTTACGGGCTGACTAAATTGCAGGGCGAAGTTGCGATTTCCGTTGCGTTAAAGGAACATTTTATCATCAGGACTTCGTGGTTGTATTCTGAATTCGGGAATAATTTTATGAAAACCATGTTGCGGTTTGCCAAAGAAAGGGAATCCCTGAATGTTGTGGACGACCAGATCGGGACGCCAACATATGCCGTTGATTTGGCCGAAGCCATCGTTGCCATCATCAAAAGCGGAAAAGCCGCCTATGGCATTTATAATTTCAGCAATGAGGGCACAACAAGTTGGTATGGATTTGCGAAGGAAATCTTCGCTATAAACGCTGAAAAGATTATTCTGAACCCAATTCCGACTACGGCTTATCCGACGCCTGCAAAACGGCCGAAATACAGCGTTTTGGACAAAACAAAAATCAAGGAAATCTTCGGAATTCCCATAAAAGACTGGAAAGATTCATTGAGAACGATATAAAAAAAGAGGCAATCAATTTGCCTCTTTTTTATTTTTAATGCTTGATAATTTTTTTGGTGTCGGTTTTACCTCCGGAGGATAATCGCAACAGGTACATCCCTTCGGGCAATTCGCCGAAATCGATGCGTTTGTTGCGCAACTCGCCTTCGCGGATTAGTTTCCCGTCAACGGCAAACAGTTTATAAAATGCTTTCGTATCGATTCCTTCCACATTTACATAATCCATAAACGGGTTCGGATATACCAAAAACCCAAAGGCTTCATTTGTACTGGTCTTCAATTCTTCATCAACGGTGATCACGACATCAAATGTAATACTGCCGCCCGAATTCGTCGCCGTAACCGTATAAGTTGCCGTTGCTGCAATCGCAGCAGGTATTCCCGAAATGATTCCGGTGGCCGTATCAAATGACAATCCTGGAGGCAAATCAGGTGAAATGCTGAAAACAGTGACATTCCCGGTAACCGAAGGAGACAGGCCTACAATGTTGTTGACATTGAAAACATTTGGAGAGTTATAGCTCAATTCCGAAGGGGCGATATCATTGACGGTAATCGTAAACTCGAACGCAACATTTCCGCCTGAGTTCGCCGCCGTAAGCGTATAAGTCGTCGTTTCCATAATCGCAATAGGTATTCCGGAAATGATTCCGGTGGCCGTATCAAATGACAATCCCGCAGGCAAATCAGGTGAAATGCTGAAAGCGATGACATTCCCGGTAACCGATGGAATCAGGTCTGCAATTGTGCCGTTGACATTGAAAACATTTGGAGAAGGATAACTCAAAGCCGAAGGCGCAATATCGTTTACAGCAATGCTCAGATCAAATGTAATGCTTCCGCCAGTATTTGTAGCGGTCACGGTATATGTCATTACAGGCATCGTTACCGTTGGCGTTCCAGAAATGATTCCGGTTACAGGGTCGAAGACCAGTCCGGGAGGAAGACAGCAGGTGATGCTGAAATCAGACACATTTCCGATAACGGTCGGCGTCAGATTGATTGGTGAATTTAAAACAAGCACGTTCGGGGTCGCATAGCTCAAGGATAACGGTGCAGCGTCATTTACAGTAATCGAGATTTCAAAAGAAGTTTCCCCACCCGAATTTACTGCGGTCACCGTATAAATTGCCGCTGCAGAAATTGCGGTCGGCGTTCCCGAAATCACTCCGGTCGCCGTGTCCAAAACCAATCCGTCAGGCAATGCCGGAATGATGGAGTATCCGGTTGTGTTTCCGGATATTGTCGGAATAAGATTCACCACAGAATCGTTTATGGTAAACACATTGGGCGTCGTATAACTTAAAGCGGCCGGGGCAACATCGTTCACGGTGATTGAAATCCCGAAAGAGATGTTCCCGCCGGAATTTATCGCGGTCACGGTATAGATCGCTGTTGCGGAAACTATTGTTGGCGTTCCCGAAATCATTCCTGTCGCTATATCCAGTGTCAATCCCGTAGGGAGAGCAGGGAAAACGCTGAAACTGATTGCATTTCCGGAAACGGCCGGCGCCAAATTCACCACGGAAGCATTTACCGTGAAGACATTTGGTGAACTGTAGCTCAATCCTGTCGGTGCAGCGTCGTTGACTGCTATAAACAGGGCAAATGAGACGTTTCCGCCCGCGTTTATTGCCGTAATCAGGTATGGCGACATTGGCGAAGTGACAGCCGGTGTCCCCGAAATGATTCCTGTAGCGGTATCAAATGACAATCCGTCTGGCAATGCCGGAACGATGGAATAGTTGCTTGCGATTCCGTTAATAGTTGGAATCAGGTCAGTAATAACAGTTCCAACCGTAAAGATATTTGGGGAAACATAAACCAGGTCTGAAGGCGCTGCCGGATTAACCGTAATGATTACATCAAATGAAACGCTGCCTCCCGAGTTTTCGGCACTCACGGTATAAGCTGTAGCAGTAGCAGTTTCGGTCGGCGTTCCCGATATGATTCCCGTTGCCGGATTCAAAAACAATCCAGCAGGCAACGCTGGGGAAATGCTATATGAGATTACGTTTCCGGTCACTGTCGGCACCAGATTCACCACCGAACTGTTCAAAGTAAACACATTCGGCGAGTTGTAACCCAAGACCGAAGGCGCGACATCGTTCACGGTAATTGAAATCCCGAACGCAGTATTCCCGCCTGAATTCGTCGCGGTAATGGTATAGATTGCTGTTGCGGAAATCACCGTCGGCGTTCCTGAAATGATTCCCGTTGCCGGATTCAAAAACAATCCAGCAGGCAAAGCAGGCGCAACAGAATAATTAGTTACGTTTCCGGAAACTGTCGGGGCCAGATTCACCACAGAACTGTTCACGGTAAACACATTCGGCGAGTTGTAACCCAAGGCCGAAGGCGCAATATCGTTCACTGTTATCGAAATCCCGAAGGTCGTATTCCCGCCTGAATTCATCGCGGTAACGGTATAAATCGCTGTCGCGGAAATTGAAATCGGCGTTCCCGAAATAATCCCGGTTGTCGGATTCAAGGACAACCCGGCAGGTAAAGCCGGAGCAACAGAATAACTGATTACGTTTCCGGTCACGGTTGGCATCAGGTTCACCACAGAACTGTTCACGGTAAACATGTTCGGCGAGTTATAACCCAAGGCCGAAGGTGCGGTATCATTCACGGTTATCGAAATCCCGAACGCAGTGCTCCCTCCTGAATTCGTCGCGGTTACGGTATAGATCGCTGTCGCGGAAATCACCGTTGGCGCTCCCGAGATGATTCCTGTCATTGGATCTAAGGAAAGCCCGTTCGGCAAAGCCGGATTCACGCTATAACTGGTAACTGTTCCTGAAACTGTCGGTACCAGATTCACCACCGAACTGTTCACCGTAAATACATTCGGTGAGTTATAACCCAAGGCCGAAGGCGCGGTATCGTTCACGGTTATCGAAATCCCGAACGCAGTGCTCCCTCCTGAATTCGTCGCGGTTATGGTATAGATCGCTGTCGCGGAAATCACCGTCGGGATTCCTGAAATAATCCCGGTTGTCGGATCTAAGGAAAGTCCGGGCGGCAAAGCCGGAGCAACGGAATAATTGATTACGTTTCCGGTCACTGTCGGCACCAGATTCACCACAGAACTGTTCACGGTAAACATGTTCGGAGAATTATAACTCAAGGCTGAAGGCGCGGTATCATTCACGGTAATTGAAATCCCGAACGTAGTATTCCCTCCGGAATTCGTCGCGGTCACGGTATAGGTTGCTGTCGCGGAAATCACCGTTGGCGCTCCCGAGATGATTCCCGAAATTGGATCTAAGGAAAGCCCGTTCGGCAAAGCCGGAGCAACAGAATAATTAGTTACGTTTCCGGTCACTGTCGGCACCAGATTCACCACAGAACTGTTCACCGTAAATACATTCGGCGAGTTGTAACCCAAGGCCGAAGGTGCGGTATCATTTATGGAGATTGAAATCCCAAAAGAGACGTTACCTCCTGAGTTTGTCGCAGTTATTGTATAGATTGCTGTAGCGGAAATCACCGTCGGGATTCCTGAAATAATCCCGGTTGTCGGATTTAAGGAAAGCCCGTTCGGCAAAGCCGGAACAACAGAATAATTAGTTACGTTTCCGGTCACGGTCGGGGCCAGATTCACCACCGAACTGTTCACGGTAAACATGTTCGGAGAATTATAACCCAAGGCCGAAGGCGCAATATCGTTCACTGTTATTGAAATCCCGAACGTAGTATTCCCGCCTGAATTCGTCGCTGTTATGGTATAGATCGCTGTCGCGGAAATCACCGTCGGCGTTCCTGAAATAATCCCGGTTGTCGGATTTAAGGAAAGCCCGTTCGGCAAAGCCGGAGCAACGGAATAATTGATCACGTTCCCGGAAACTGTCGGGGCCAGATTCACCACCGAACTGTTTACGATAAACACGTTCGGCGAGTTGTAACCCAAGGCCGAAGGCGCGACATCGTTCACTGTTATTGAAATCCCGAAGGTCGTACTTCCGCCAGAATTCGTCGCGGTTACGGTATAGATCGCTGTCGCGGAAATCACTGTCGGCGTTCCCGAGATGACTCCCATTGTCGTATCGAATGACAATCCGGCCGGCAACGTTGGCGAAATGCTATAACTTGTTACTGCTGCGGCTACCGTTGGGGTTAAATCGCTGATTGGCGCTCCAACCGGGAAGACGTTCGGGGAAGTGTAAATCAAAGGCAATTTCACGCCGTCAACCGCAATATTATTGAACGTAACCCTGTTTCCGGCGGATGCCGTCATATTCGGGCCCGTAAAACGGATCCTGACTTTAAAATCGGGGTTGTTGTCTACAGTGGTAATCGCAGAAAAATCAATTTCGTATAGTTGGAAAACACCTGTTGTCAAAGGAAAAGCCGTGGCTGCCAATCCGGTCGTGATCCAAACCGGAACACCCTGATTCACCGCATAATCTATAGCCATCCCTGTCGCGGCAAGTTCGTCCATTGCGGCAAACGAGAATTTGATCTTTTTGTAATTCACGCTCGAAAGGTTGAAAACCATCGTGTTCTCCAAACCGCCGCTCTGGAAAGGCTGCGTAATCTGCAAACCTTTGACATCGCTGGCAACATAAGGAGCTCCGCTGTTGGCTTCGGGCCTGTAATTGATTGGAGTCGGCGCATTTCTTCTTTCCATAGAGGCTTTTCTCCAAAGCGGATCGGCTGCCGTAAAAGGATATCCGGCAAGGCAGGATTGGTATTGGATTATGGCATCTGAAGCCAATTCATAAGTGGAAGCCAAAGCAGTCAAAGGCAGGTTGTTGGGAATCGAACCGTTCATCGTCCAGAAATAAATCGGAACGCTGGTTTCTGCAGCAAAGATGGCAGGGACGAAGACCGCAGTCACCGAAAAACTTGCCGCCTGTGTCAGCGTAATCTCGTCGGTTGTAGCATTTGAGGCGCCGGTCCAGTGGCTGAAAGCATAGCCCGGTTTCGGGATCGCCTTTAGCTTTATGGGAATATTGGAGAAATAAATTCCGGTCCACGGATACGGATTCGCGACAATTCCGGGTGTTCCGTATTTGATCTCAATCGTATTTATTTTGACATACCCATGGGCGGCATTCGAAACATCCAGGGTCGCATTGATATTGGATGCGATGCCGAATTTGTTGCGGATGTGGTTTCTTTGGAAAGCCGGGCGCGCATTGGCAAAATCGGCTTGGTAGTCGATGTAGTAATTGTAGTCACCCATGGTCTCGGGCAGGCTCCAACGCGTAATCTTTTCGGGCATTTCTGCGATAATCCCGTTTTGCATCGTATTCATTGTAGCGATAATTCTTGTGGAAAGGAAAGAAGTGTTCAGCAAATCTGCAAAACGGCTGATGAAATCATTCTTGTAATTGGCATTTTCGAGCAAACGTCTCAAAATCAAGGTCGACCATGCCGGATTAACTCCATTGTTGTTTACAGAGGTGGCGATGTTGAGCGTATTTCCATTAAAATTATCTGTCCCGAAAGAAAAGGTATCGTCCATGTCATGGAGGCTCCAGCGCCATCTTCCGTCAAGGCCATAAGGCGCATTGGGTTCGTAGGCGGCAGTCTTTTTTCTCCAGTATTGGATATTATTGTTCGGCCAGTCTGAATTCTGGAAGAAGATATTGGAAATCTCATAATCGGTGAAACTCTCCGGATCGAGCTGGGTTTTGATGTAATTGTATTTGGCATCGGTGACAAGCGAATTGCCGTTGAGATAGGAAACCATCGTCTGGTAATGTACATCGTCGCCCTCCTCAACCTCATCGTTTTCGGCCAGGCCTTCGTTCTCGAGCAGATCGACATCCTTGAATCCGTAAACACGCTCGAAATAATCATCATCGAATCTTTCGCGCAGGTTCAGGATTCCCCAATATTCCCCATTAAGAAAAACAATTGTCGGCTGGTAATCCTCATTTTCCACATGCAATTCCTTGCACAGCTCATGGTCGAGTGCATCGCGGAACATCGTATTGAGGAAATCACTTCCAGAGTTGGAGAGCGTGACATTCGGAAAACTGTCGTCTGCCAATTGCGGGAAAAATTTATAGCTCAGACTTTCGTCGCCATAATCGGATCGCGCGTAAACTGTGAGCGATTTGCTTTCATATCTTCTTGTGGAAGCGCCGCGGATCCGAAGCCCGACATCCTGGTTGAGCACTTCGGCGCCGTTGACGAAATAGGCCATGTTGGCACGACGCTCGTGTTCGATGCCGCTGCGGTAATAGTTTCCAACGGGAATTCCACGCGGACTTGCAATGGTTGGATTCGCGATCCTCCAGTTGTCGAGGTCGACGCCGGCAACATAAATCCCGTCATTATAATCAAAAAATTCATTCTCATTGACACTCAGCGAAACTACGGGCAACGTAAAGCGGTTTGGTCCCTGCGGGGAAATGAAATAACTCCTTGAAACCGTCTTGCTCGGAAGCGAACCCGCTTTGATGGCTTTCACACGGATAACGGTTCCTTTGAAAACCGGGCTGTCCGGAATATAATACGACGGATCGAAACTGTAGGTGGAGGAAATCGCCGAAATTTTGTTGGGCTGCGGCGTGCGGTCGACAATCGGAACCGGAGCCGAATATTGCAATGTCGTAAAGGTTTGCGGAATCAGTGGGCCGAAAGGATTTGAAGGCGCTTCGGGATATTGGTTTTTATAATGGTAGGTCGTTCCGCCGAGATTATCCGGATCGGGTTCTGAACCGTCGAGCGTATAAATCAAAGTCGTTCCCGGATCCGGCGAAGCCAAAGTCACGCTAAAGCCCGTGGTGAAAAATCCGCTGTTTTGTGAAATCGTGGGCGGGTTTAAAGTTCCTGAATATCCGACGGCGGCGTTTGCAGCGTTTGGCGTGACCTGTCCGAAATAAACATAAGGCCCGGTTCCGTTCGGCAAGCGTCCATAAGAGATATCCGACTGCAGGTTTACGGGCGGAACTGAACTCACGGTAACACTTGATGGATTCGTAAGCGTGATGGTTTCGCCAGAGGAACTGATTTTCCAGTTTGTATGAAGCGGCTGTCCGACGACTGTGCGGTTTTTATCTGAACACCAAACTAACAGGTATTGGCCTGCTGCTACCGTGACATTTGGGAAAACCCATTTGAAAGGCATCGTGGCATCGTCGGTCAGTCCGTATCCGTTGAGGTTTACGGCAAGCGGTCCGTTGTTGTACAATTCGACCCAATCCTGATAGGTGCCGTCTTCATCCTGATTGGTCAAAGTATTTGAAGTCAGGATTTCATTAATGACGATATTTTGCGCGCCTAACGAATTGATAAAGAATAATGTAAACACTGAAAATGCCAGAAGTGTAATTTTTTTCATACAAAGGATATTAATCTCTGTAATATAAAAAAACAATACACCCTTATAAAAACTTCATCGTTACAAAACTAATTTACCCGACAAAAAGCAGGTTTGTAAATGATTTCGTAACATTGACTTTTAAGCAAAAAAAAAGAGGCAATTTGTGGTTGCCTCTTTTTTGTTTTAAAGCCGGAAATTACTTTTTGATGATCTTTTTGGTTTCCGTATTTCCGTCGGATGTCAATTGTAAAAGGTACATTCCTTTAGACAGATCGCCCAGGTTGATATGCGTTGTTTCAACGTTTCCGTACTTAACAAGCTTGCCATCGATGCTGAAGATTTTATAGGCCGCACCGTTGATTCCGCTGATGTTGAGCACATCGCTGAACGGGTTCGGATACACCGTAAATTTCGAAACCACCTGTTGTTTAACACCCAAAGCGGCCTGTGTTCCGATTACTGCGATGTTGTTGAAAGTGATCCTGTTTCCGGCCGACACGGTCATGTTCGCCCCTTCGAAACGCAATCTTATTTTGAAGTTTGCATTGTCATTGACTGTCGTGATTGAAGTGAAATCGACCTCAAACAATTGAAAAGCGGCAGACAGCGGCAACGATGTTGCGGCCAGTCCGGTCGTGATCCAGACCGGTGCTCCGGCGTTTATCGAATAGTCAACCAGGATACCAGTGGCATTGGTCAGCTCGTTCATTGCGGCGAAAGAAAATTTAATGTCTTTATAGCCGGCCGTTGAAAAGTTAAACACCATGGTATTCCCGAGTCCGTTGTTTTCCAAAGGTTCGGTGATCTGAAGGCCTTTCATGATTCCGGCCGAATAAACGATATTGCCGTTTGCTTCAGGGATATAATTGATTGGCGTAGGGCTGTTTCTTCTTTCCATTGAAGCGGTTCTCCAGTTTGGATCGGCGGCAGTAAAAGGATAGCCAACCAGACAAGACTGGTATTGGATTACGCCATCAACACCTTCGGCTTCGAAAGTTGTAGCCAATGATTCCAGAGGCGTATCATTCGGAATGGCGCTGTTCATCATCCAGAAGTAAATCGGTTCCGGATTGGAAACCACTGCAGGGACGAAATGCGCGGTCAGGTTGAAAGCGGCGGTTTGCGTAGTCGTGATTTCCGCATCGGTGCTGGTTACAGAACCGGTCCAGTTGCTGAATACGAATCCCGGATTTGCAATTGCTTTTACCGTTACCGGAATTCCTGAAAAGTAAATTCCTGTCCATGGATAAGGATTGGCGGCAGTGATTCCGGGCGTTCCCTGTTTGATGTCGATCGTGTTCATTTTGATGTAACCGTGCGTCACGTCATCCACGTCCAAAGTCGCGTTGATATTGGAAGCGATCCCAAATTTACTGCGGATATGGTTCCTTTGGCAAGCCGGCCTTTGGTTTGCGAAATCTTTTTCGACGTCGATAAAATAATTCCAGTCGTCATCGTCAAGAGGCGCTTCCCAACGGGCGAAAACTTCGGGCATTTCGGCAGCGATCTGCGCTTTCATTTCGTCAATCTTGCCCAGGACCCTTGATGTCAGGAATGAGGTGTTCATTAAATCGGCAAAGCGGTTAATGAAATCATTCCTGAAACCCGGATTTTGGAGCATTTTCCTAAGAATTAAAGTCGACCAGGCTTCGTTCGGGGCTTCAGTACTGTTCGGATCGGTTGCAATTTGAAGGCTGTTCAGGCAAATATCCTCGGTGCTGATGGAGTAGGTGTCATCCATATCGTGGGCAACCCATCTCCATCTTCCGTCATGTCCGTATGGTGCATCCGGAATATAAGTGGCAGTTTTTTTTCTCCAGTAAACAATATTATTATCCGGCCAGTCGTGGTTCTGCAAAAAGATATTTGAGATTTCATAATCCCTGAAACTTTCAGGATCCAGCTGCGTGGTTACATATTGATAATTTGCATCTACCGACAAATTGTTCGAATTCAGGTAATCGGTCAACGCCAGATAGTTGACATCATCGCCTTCCTCAACAACAGCGTCGCTTTCAAGAACGTCTACCTGGTCGCCGGGAATATTGAATACGCGCTCGAAATATTTATCGTCAATTTTTTCATTGAGTCTTAAAAGGCCCCAATACTCGCCGTTGATGAACGTGATTGCGGGCTGGTCGGCTTTGGTAATTACGTGATCCATTTCACGCATCAGTTCCTGGTTCAGGGCGTCGCGGAACATCGTCTGCGAGAAATCATTTCCAGAATTCCGCAGTACCAATCTTGAGTAGTTGTCGTATGGCCTGTCTGAAAAGATCTGGTAGCTCATGTTGCCATCGCCAAATTCAGAACGCGAATATAAATTGAACGATTTGTTTTGGAAATCCCTTGATGAGCCGCCATGGATGCGCACACCGATATCCTGGTTCATCACTTCCACACCATTTACCATATAGCTCATGTTCGCCCTTCTTTCGTTTTCGGCCCCACGGCGGTAGTAATTTGCGATATCTTCAAGTCCCTGATCCTGTGTTACAGCAGTCGGATGGGCCGTTCTCCAGTTGTCAAAATCGACACCGGCGGTGTAAATCCCGTCATTGTAATCGAAAAGCACATTCTGTCCGATGCTCAAAGAGATCACAGGCAAAGAGTAACGGTTTGTTCCCTGAGAGGAAACATAATAGTTTTTAGTCACGGTCTGGCTTGAAAGCGCGCCGGGCTTGATTGCTTTGGCACGAACGACAGTTCCTTTAAAGATGTTGAATTCCGGAATGTAAGTCGGCGTAAAGTCGTAAGTAGAAGAAATCGTAGCCAGATTATTCGGCTGTGAAGTCTTATCTACAATGCTGATTGGTGCGCTGTATTGTAAAGTCTGGTAGCTTTTGGTCAAAAATGGCCCAAACGCCTGTCCCGGATCTTCAGGGTAAGAATTTTTATATTGGTAAGAAGTCCCTGCGAAATTCGTCTCGCTCGGCTCCGAACCGTCAAGCGTATAGATAATCGTTGCGCCCGGAACAGTAGTGGAAATTGTGAGGTTGATCCCCGCAGTCATAAATCCGCCCGGATTCGAGAATGTCGGCGGAGGCAAAGCTTCAGAAAAACCTACGGAAGCATTCACCGCATTCGGCGTGACCGTTCCAAACATAACAAAAGGCCCGGTTCCGTTTGGCAAACGCCCAAAGGAAATATTAGACAGCAGCGCGGTGGCTGGGACTGAATCTGCAGTGGTTCCGCCAGCGTTGGTCAATGTAATGGTTTCGCCGCCGGAGCTTATTTTCCAGTTCGTGTGTAAAGGTTGTCCGACAACAGTCCTGTTTTTATCGGAACACCATATTAAAAGATAAGTGCCCGGCGCCATCGTAACGGCAGGGAAAGTCCATTTGTAAGGAAGTGTGGCGTCGTCGGTAAGGCCGTAACCGTTAAGGTTTACGGAAACCGCGCCGCTGTTATAGAGCTCAACCCAATCCTGGTAACTACCGTCTTCATCGGTATTTACGGTAGTGTTTGAGGTTAAGATTTCATTGATTACGATGCCCTGCGCGGATGCGGTATTAGCAAATACGAACAGTAGCAAAGCAACAAAAAACGGGGTAATTTTTTTCATGACTTTTTATAAAGTGTTGATTAATAGCGCGTCGAAGTTATGTAAAGGTTAAGAAATGTTTGCTTTTTATCGATACAAAGCATATTTTCCCTGTGAATGACACTTCTTAAGCAAATCTTAAGAAAAGAAGCAATGTTTCCTCCTGTGAGCGGCAGCCAAAATCCAACAGGTCGCGTTTTCAAAACAGTTAAAGTGCCATGCGGCAGTTTGGAATCGGTACACCTTTTAACCTTTAATGAAAAGCGCCGACCGCTGTTTCTGCAAAAAAAGATTTAAAATTCGCAAAATTTGAATAGCTTTACACGCGCTAAAAAACGCGATTGTCATTACCTAAAGATCTAATATGTTGAAAATTTTGGTTACCGGTGGCGCAGGCTTTGTAGGCTCGTCCCTTTGTCTGAATCTCAAGAAAAAATATCCCGATTACTCCGTCATTGCATTCGACAATCTAAAAAGACGCGGGTCAGAATTAAACCTGGCCGATTTTCAAAAAAACGGCATCGCTTTCATCCATGGCGACATCAGGAACAATGAGGATTTGCTGTCGGTGGGTGCATTCGACGTATTGATTGAAGCTTCCGCAGAACCGTCGGTCACCGCAGGATTGGATTCCGATCCGACTTACGTCATCAACAACAACCTTTACGGATCGATACATTGTTTCAACGCCTGCCTCAAAAACAAGGCGAAACTGATTTTCCTTTCCACAAGCCGCGTGTATCCGATCAAAACCATCGAGGAAGCCAATTTCACCGAATCGGAAACCCGTTTCTCTTTTGCCGAAAACCAAACCGCAGCCGGAATTTCCAAATTGGGAATCTCAGAAGATTTAAAATTAGACGGCGCGCGTTCTTTTTACGGAACGACCAAATTGTCTTCGGAAATGTTTATTCAGGAATATTCGGAATTTTACGGGCTTCAGGCCGCGATTACCAGATTTGGCGTTATCGCCGGTCCGCGCCAGATGGGAAAAACCGACCAGGGCGTGGTGACTTTATGGATGGCGAAACACTTTTGGAACCAGTCCTTAAAATACATCGGCTATGGCGGAACGGGGAAACAGGTGCGCGATATTTTACATGTGGACGACCTGGTCGATTTGATTGACATTCAAATCCACAACATTGAAAAATTCAACGGCAAGGTTTATAATGTGGGCGGCGGACTCGAAAACAGCGCTTCGTTGTTGGAAATGACGGCCATCTGCGAAAAAATCTCCGGAAATAAAATTACGATCGGCTCGGAAACCGAAACACGTCCGGCGGATTTGCGGATGTATATCACCGACAATTCAAAAATAGAACAGGAAACCGGCTGGAAACCAAAACGAAATGTCGAAACGGTGTTTTCGGATATTTACCATTGGATAAAAGACAATGAAACGCAACTCGAAGCAATCTTGAAATAAACAATGACATTCCAAGCAGCAAATTTTTTAAAAAATAAAATGAACCTTCTGGCCATCGTTGTGGCATTGGTTGCTGCTTTTATCGCTCTTCCCGATCGATTCATTACCGATTTCTGGCCGAATCCAGCCGGAAGTCCGGGTTGGGCTACAATCGACCACTCCTGGATTCTCGCCATGAATTACGCGAAAATCCACGGACTTACCTGGGGAACGGATTTCGTTTTTACGTATGGGCCGCTCGCGCCTTTGTGTACGCGTTTGAGCTTGGGAGAAAACGGCTTGGCATTTTTGCTGTTCGACCTGTTTATGTTTGCCAATTATTTCCTCATATTTTTTCTGGCTTTCAAGCAAAGTAAAAATAAGATTTTTACCTTTTTGGCGATAGCCGCAGCGGTGGTTGCCTTGCCGATATGGGTTGGAACGGCGTCAACAATGGTGCTGCTATTCATGTTGGTATTTTGGATCCGCATGGGTTTAGACGAGCCGAAACCATTGTATTATGCCTTTCAGATTGCGATTGTGACGTTGTTGTTTTTTATCAAATTCAACACAGGATTGATTGTTTTCGTGTTGTATTTCGCAGGCATTGCCTATAATTTGAGAACCAGAAAAGTAAAGTCGTGGTATCTTTTCGGCTATACAGTTTTGCCGGTTCTATTGGTCGTTGTTTTGGCGCAGCTGTTTGAAGTGGCATTATTTTCCTATATCCGTTCCGGAATCGAGATGGTCATCGGGTACAATGACATCATGTACACGAAAATCGGGCATCCGTCAAGCAGAACGTATTTCCGGATAATATTCATTTTGCTTCTGGTCATTATCTGCGCGAATATTTATAAGAAGAAAAACGAAGAAAAACTCAAGATGTGGCTTATCCTTTTCCTTTTCGGGGTTCCGGTTTATGTCTTATACAAACAGTCATTTGTGAGGGCTGATGACGGACATATCGTCGATTTTTTCCTGTACACGCCCATGGTTGTGCTGTGCAACGTCGACATTAGCAGGCATTTGCGCAATCATATCGTCAAAGTGCTTTTTATTGCCGTATTGGCGTTGCCGATTTATTACCTGTCTGCCAAAATGCACAAACCGCTAATGCTAAAGGAAAAACTTTCCAAAACGGCATTTTTGGGCGGCTATTCGAAATTTACGCCCGACGCTTCGATGCGTATTGTAGGTCAGGGAATCCAACTTCCGGCATCGGTAAAGCGAAAAATCAGAAGGGCGACTGTCGATGTATATCCATGGAACATCCAAATGTTGATGGAAAACCGGCTTAACTATTTGCCGCGCCCTGTCTGCCAGTCGTATTCTGCATATACGCCTTATCTCGAAGACCTGAATTTCGAACATTACAATAACGTCAATACCGCGCCGCAATTCGTAATCTATGACTATACGAATCTCGACGACCGCTATCTCTTATTTGATGAAAGCAAACTCAACCTTGCACTTAACCTCAATTATTTTCTTGCCGAACAATTCGATTATGATGGCAGAAAACTGTTATTATTGCAAAAGAAACCGGATTTCAGGCCGATTCGGTTGGAGAAAATAAGAACGTACGATGCGCGTATGGAATTGCCCTTGATTCCGAAGGAAAACGTTTATTACGAAATTGGTTTGCAACAAAGCCTGCTTGGAAAACTATACGGTATATACGAGCACGCTCCGGCGGTGAAGCTGGCGGTTTATTTAAAAGGCGCCGATGTAAGAAGATACAAAACAGGAACGAAACTGCTGCAAACGGGAATATTTTCAACGTCATATGTGGGTACAATCGAGGACTGTGCTTTATTCTTCGCACACCAACCGACCCAATATCAGGTGAAATATTACAAATTCCGAGGTGTCAAAAAAGACATGTTCAAAGAAGAGAAAACAATAACAGAATATAAAATAAAACAATAATGAATATTTGCATCATCACAGGTTCTTCAGGATTGATCGGCAGTGAATCCGTAGGTTTTTTTGCTGATAAATTTGATAAAGTCGTCGGAATCGACAACAACATGCGTCAGGCTTTTTTCGGAGCCGATGCCTCAACCGAATGGAACACCAAAAAGTTAATGGAAACCATTCCGAATTTCGAACACCACCATGCCGATATCCGCAATGAGGAAGATATTGACCGCATCTTTGCGATGTACGGAAACGACATCAAACTCATCGTCCACACCGCGGCACAACCGAGCCATGACTGGGCGGCATCGGCACCATTTACCGATTTTACCGTAAATGCGAATGGTACGCTCAATATGCTCGAAGCAACACGCAAACATTGCCAGCAAGCCGTTTTCATTTTCACGTCGACGAATAAAGTTTATGGCGATACGCCAAACTACCTGCCGTTGATCGAAGGTGAAAAAAGATGGGAAATCGACGAATCGCATCCGTATTTCAAAAACGGAATCGACGAAAAGATGAGTATCGACCAAACCAAACACTCTTTGTTTGGCGCGTCTAAAGTGGCTGCCGACATATTGGTTCAGGAATATGGAAAATATTTCGGGATGAACACAGGTGTTTTTCGCGGCGGCTGTTTGACAGGACCAAACCACTCGGGGACAAAACTCCACGGCTTCCTTTCTTATCTGATGAAATGTGCAATCACGGGCGACAAGTATACCGTTTTCGGATACCACGGCAAACAGGTGCGCGACAACATCCACAGTTGGGATTTGGTGAATATGTTCTGGCATTTCTACCAAAATCCAAAACAAGGCGAAGTATACAATGCAGGCGGCGGAAGATTCTCTAACTGTTCGATGGCAGAAGCGATTGAAATGTGTGAGCAGATTACAGGCAAACCGATGAATTACGAATACACCGAAGCCAATAGGATCGGCGACCATATCTGGTGGATCAGCGATGTGTCGAAATTCCAATCGCACTATCCGGACTGGACCTGGAAATACAACATCAACGATATTTTGCAACAGATTTATATCGCAACAAGCAGTAAGAATTAATGAAATTAAGCATTGTAATTCCCGCCTATAACGAAGAAGAATCGATTACGGAAACCATCGACCAGATTGAAGAAGCTTTTGCAAAAGTCAACATCGAACACGAGATTTTCGTAGTCAATGACAATTCGAAGGACGGCACTGCGGCCGTACTCGAAACCTTGTCGCAAAAATATCCGTCACTCAAATACGAAACAAATCTGGGTCCGAATGGTTTCGGCTATGCCGTGCGTTACGGGCTTGAGCGTTTTTCGGGAGATTGCGTGGCAGTGATGATGGCCGATCTTTCTGATTCGCCATACGACCTGATCCGCTATTACACAAAAATGCTCGAAGGCAATTATGACTGCGTTTTCGGAAGCCGCTTTATGAAAGGCGGAAAAGTGATTGATTATCCGTTTGTAAAGAAAATCATCAACAGGATTGCCAATTTCATTATCAAAACCACCATGCGTATCAAATACAATGATACGACCAATGCGTTTAAATTATACAAAAGAGAAGTGATCGACGGCGTAAAGCCAATCCTGTCTCCGCACTTTAACCTCACGATTGAATTGCCGCTTAAAGCCATCATCAGAGGTTATTCGTATACCGTTGTCCCAAATTCCTGGACCAACAGAAAATATGGCGTTTCCAAACTAAAGATTAAGGAAATGGGCAGCAGGTACTTTTTTATCCTCGTGTATTGCTTCGTAGAGAAATATTTTTCAAGAGGCGACTTTTACCGAAAAACCGAATAATACCCAAAGAAATGAAAGTGATCAATTGGTTGAAAAACAATTATTGGCTTACGGCGATTTTAGTCGTTGCTGCCGGATTGCGATTTTATCGTGCCGATTTCCAAAGCCTTTGGCTCGATGAGGTGCTGAGTATGAACGATGCCAATCCCAAACTCACGTTTAAGCAGTTTTATGACAGCGTGATTTTTTGGGAAGACTTGCCGCATTTGTATTTCTTCCTGCTTAAAATCTGGGTTTATATTTTCGGATTTACGTCGATGGCGGCGCGAATTTTCTCGGCGTTTATCGGGATTGCCGGCGTGTATTCGATGTATTTGCTTGGAAAGGAACTTATCAGCAAGCAAGGCGGACTCGTAGCGGCCGGACTTGCGTGTATCAACGTTTTTCATATTGCGTATTCACAAGAAGTGAGACCTTACGGAATGTTTTTGCTTTTTACGGTGCTGGCATTCTACCGACTTTCAATATTGATCAGAAAACCCACTTATAAGAACGCGATATTCTTCGGGATTTTCGCCGGATTGGTCATTAATGCGCATTTCGTCGGATTGACTGTTTTGTTTGCACAGTGCCTGATTCTGTTGTTCTTTTTGATTCTGGTTCCGTCAAACGAAAGGAAACAGTTCTTTATTTGTTGTTGCCTTTCAGGCGTCGTTGCCGTTTTGCTGATCCTTCCGAATTATGAAGCTTTTGCCCAGCTCGCCGAAATCAAATCCTTCTGGATTCCTAAACCGGGGCCGGACTCGATTGCTTTAATGGTGAAGGAGTTTTTCAACAATTCTGAAATGTTGCTCTTTATCGTAAACATTTTAGTCGTTTATTATTTTGTTGCGCTGTTCAGACAGAAAATGCCTGAAACGACCTATCGCGACATCATCGGCAACAAAATGATTTTCAGTTTCATTGTGCTTTTTACCTGGCTCGTCGCGGCATTAGTGATTCCGCTCATCCGATCCTATCTCGATGTTTCGATCATCCTGACGCGTTATTTCATCAACGTGCTTCCGGTGGTGCTGATGCTGGTTGCGATTGCAATCGTTCACATCGGAAACAAGATCGTTAAATTATCGGCCGTGGTCCTGATCGTTATTTTCAGCTTGCTCGATTTGTTCATCGTCAGGGATTATTACAATACGACAACCAAGACGCAGTTGCGCGAACTGACCAATGCACTCAAGGAAAAGAATATGGATAACACCACGATAGTGACCTATTGGTTTTGGATTTTGCCGCATTTTTATGGAAATACGCCGGTCAAGATCGAAGCGAAAACCTTTACCGATTATATCAAAGCACTGAAAGACCACACAGTTGCCCAGAAACCGTTCTGGATTACTGATTTCAACGCGCATCCTTACGCGCTTGCGCCCGAAGAAGAAGCATACCTGCTCGAAAATTTCTACTTGCGCGACAAGATCGAATTCCGCGATGCGTGGGCCAACTACTATGTGCCGAAAAATGAAAAGGTAATCGAACTCAAAGACAAGATTGATTTCGCGGCTTTCTCTTCAGCCAATATTGACGAGAAAGGCAATATGGTTTTCTATAACAATACCAACGCGAGGACGTCTTTGATGCAAGCCAAAAAAGGCAAATACAACCTGATTATTGAAGGAAACAGTTTGCCTGACAAGCCGATTAAAAATGAGAATGCACATTTAAAAGTAAGACTGGATGGAAACATCATCGGAGATTTTTTCCTGAGTGAGAACCAGTCAAAAAAAGAAAATGTGCTGCCATTTGAGATCGACAGCGACAAGCAAGTCAGACTTCAGATTATTTATGACAACGATGGCATAGATGGCGATAAGGATCGAAATGTCATCATTTACAGCATCAGAGTCGAAAGAAAATAAAAGCAATTAAAAAAAATATAAGGCTTTATGCCTGAGTTCTTAAAAATTATATAATTTTGCCAAAATTATTTTTCAAATGAAAACAAAAACATTTTTAAGTCTGGCCCTTTGTGCAGTTCTATTTTTATCGTGTAAGGATGACAAAAAAACAGAAGCTGAAGGTGCTGCTCCAGCCCAAACAGAAGAGAATAATGAGCATTTCGCTGTTGATGTCGACGTAGTCACGGATAAAGACGACGACATTCCATTGTATTATACCGAAGACAACACCATAAAGTTCGAAGGTGATGACCATGTAGCATGGCACAACATCAAAGCGCAGGCTGGACCACAGCACGTTACTTTGAGCCTTCCTGATGAAGCGATCCCGACACACATCAGAATCGATTTCGGTATCAAGCTTGGCGAAGCGCAAGGCGATGTTACATTGAACAAATTTAAAATGAGCTACTTCGGAAAATCTTTCGAATTCAAAGGTTCTGACTTCCTGAAATATTTCATCAAGAATGATTCTGTAAACACAGAAATCGATGAGGCAAAAGGAACGATTACCTTCAAGAAAAATCCAAAAAGCAAGCTGAACCGTTTCTATTACCCACAACAGTCAATCGTAGACGAGGTCAGCAAAATAACAAAATAAGCCCACGGCACCATATTTAAAAAGTTACAAATAGACGACTATTTGTGACTTTTTTATTTTTAACTTTGTCGTCGACACCTGCCTGACTATGAGAAAAATATTCATTCTATTGCTTTTGGTCCCGATTACGTTATGGGCCTATAGCTGCAACAATGGAGGAAACGATCCTCAAAAAAAAGAGCTTAAAGTTTTGGTTGTCGGAAATTCGATCACCTACCATCCGCCAGCACCGGAATTGGGTTGGAATGGCGATTGGGGCATGGCCGCCACCGCACCGGATAAGGATTTTGAAAGTCTGCTACACAAAAAACTGTCGGATGCAGGCAAATACAAAATACAATTTACCGCCAGGAATATCGCGTATTGGGAAAACGATTTTCATTACGACCTCAACCAATTTTCGGATATCTCGGGAAAAACCTATGACATCCTGATTGTGCGTCTTGGCGAAAACGTCAATGAAAAAGGTCCGGAATTCTCCAATTATGAGCAGGAGCTGATCAAGATGATCAACCATTTCAAGAGCAAGAATACAAAGGTCATCATTACCGGAACGGTTTGGCCTTCGCCTGTAAAAGACAGCATTCAGCAAAAAGTGGCCAAAGACAACGGCTATTATTATATTCCGCTGCTCGATTTTCAGGCCGAGCCTAAGAATTATTCCTATGGTAAATTCGCCAATGAGCAGGTGAGCGGACATCCGTCAGATTTCGGAATGGCTACGATTGCCGACAAACTATACAAACAAGTGATTGCAATCTATTAGATAAAATGAGAAGTTTCCTTCTGAGTATTCTTTTAGCGACATTTTGCCTGGGCTGTAAAGAAGAATCAGCCGATGCAAAAGTGGGCAATACCGACTTTAAAGTCGCCATCGATGTCATCGTTGAAAAAGACGACAGCTTTGCATTGTACTATACGACAGACGGAACAATCGATTTTTTCTCGCGTCCTGCCATTTGGCAAGAATTAAAGGGAAGCGACCAACAGCAACGCATCGAATTTGTGATTCCGGGGAAAATCATCCCGACGCAGCTCAGGTTTGACTTGGGTCTCAAGCCCGATCAACCCGACGTGTATTTCAAAAGGATAGCGATGGAATACAACGGCAGAAGTTTTTCAGCCGCCGGAATGGATGTGTTCAAATACGTGCAACCCGACAAGCACCAATGTCTCGCCGATTTTTCCACCGGGAAAATCACCGCCAATATCAAAGACGGCAAGCGACTCACGCCGGCGATTTATCCCAACCAAGACGCTTTGAGTAAAGAAATCGAAAAGCTCACCAAACCCTGATGTTACAAGCAACCATAGCACGTTTAAGAAAGAACACGCAGTTTGCAAATCTCGTCGTTTATGGTATCGGGCAGGGTTTTAACCTGATCACGCCGCTGCTTGTAATTCCTTACATCATTTCGGTATGCGGACTCGAAAACTACGGGAAAGCGGCGTTCGGCATGGCACTGACTTTTTTTCTGATTGTTTTTATCGACTATGGTTCTGACATTATCGGTGTAAAATCCGTGGCGACAAACCGCGAAAATCCACAAGAACTGCAGCGCATCTTTACAACGACCTACAGCGCTAAATTTCTCGTGCTCCTCATTATTTTAATGATTATGGGCATCCTGTTTCTGGCTGTTCCGTATTTCCAGAAAGACCGGATGCTGTTTTTTCTGGGACTTCCGATTCTTGCGGGACAATTCCTGAATCCGACCTGGTTTCTTCAGGGCGTTGAAAATTTCAAACAGATTACGGTTCTCAATATCCTGTCGAAAGTGATTTATCTTGTCGGGATTTTTGCCTTCATTAAGCACGAAGGCGATTTCATTTACATCAACCTTTGGTGGGGAATTGGGATGATAGTGGCCAACGGCATCAGTTTTTTGCAGATTTTGAAAAGCCATTCCTTTCATTTCGGAAACGTTCGTAGGATTGATGTAAAGGAACAGCTCCGCCACAATTTCTCGATGTTTTTCTCGCAGATTTTTGTTTCGATACAACTGTATTCGCCGTTAATCCTTATCGGATTTCTGGGAAATCCTACGATGGCCGGAATCTATCGCGTCGTCGACCAGGTCATCGTCATATTCAAGACCTACCTGTTGCTGTTTTTTAACTTTGCTTTCCCGCGGGTTTGCTACCTTTTGGAAACCAACCTCAAAAACGGGCTGCGATTCTGGAAAATTTACAATGGCGCCAATTTTATATTTATCCTGATTTCGATGGGAACAGTGTATTTGCTGGCCAACCCGATTGTGGCTTATTTCCATCCCAAAGAAATCGCGGCCATCGGCGGATTGCTGCAGGTTGCCGTCGCCATTCCTTTGATGATGGCGGTCTCGCTTCCGTTAAAGCAATTGGTGCTCGGATTTGATTACCGGAAATTTTACATCAACGCTACGATGATTCTGGTGCTGCTTAATTTATTGCTGATTGTGCTGCTGCTGAACATTTTCGGAATTTACGGCGTACTGATTTCGCTGGTATTTATCGAATTCCTTACGGTTGTTTTGTTCGCTTTTAAAATTAAAAACCGGCTATTTCCGCGTTAGAATTCAAAAACAATCGTATTTTTGAAAAATCGTCTGACGAAATTTTTTCCCAAAGAAAAATGATAAAAAAAATATTTCAGAAACTACTTGAAAAATCAGGGAAAACGTACAGTGTCGACCCCGAAATTCCCGGAGGCCTTTTTTATTATACGCTCAAGCACCGACTCATAATGCTTACCAGAGGATTCCTGCGTACCGGAAAAAGAATCTATCTCGGAAACAATTGCACCATCCTCAATAAAAAAAACATCAGCTTCGGAAAGAATGTTACCATCGAAAAGCACTGCAGGATCGATGGTTATGCCAGGGAAAAAATCGTGATTGGCAATAACGTCAAGATCGGCGCTTTTTCAAACCTGCTTTCCACCAGTCATTTTTCGAAATACGGTAAAGGAATGAAAATAGGCGACAATTCTGCCGTTGGCGATTTTACGCATTTCGGCGCTCCGGGCGGACTTGAGATCGGTACGGATGTCATTATGGGTTCGTATGTAAGTTTCCATTCCGAAAACCATAACTTCGGCGACAGTTCCAAACTGATCCGCGAACAGGGAACAACTTCCAAAGGTATCAAAATAGGCAATAATGTTTGGGTGGGCGCGAAGGCGACTTTTCTTGATGGCTGTGTCGTTGGCAGTCATTCTGTAGTCGCGGCGGGTGCCGTGGTCAATGGCATTTTCCCGGATCATTCGGTAATCGGAGGCGTTCCGGCAAAAATCCTAAAAAGCATCGCATGAGTACAAAAGTCAGTAAGGCATTCTTATACCACGCGCTGTTTGTAATCTGCGTTGCAGTTCCGTACATCAATATTTACGAATTGACTTTTGCCCTTTGGTCACTGACGGTATTCGTAACCCTGCGGGAAAAATATTCTTTAAGCTTCCTGCAATATATTGGCTATTTTTTATCGATCCTGGTCATTGCAACCATCGTGGCTTTTTTCCAGAAGGATTTAAACAGCTATAGTGTTATCCGCGACATCACCTATTTGCTGAAGCCGGTTCTTGGTCTGACCGCAGGCTACCAGCTCTGTAAGAATTATTTCAAAAACCCGATGGATGTCGTTGTAAACACAGCGGCCATCATTGCCGTTTTGCACCTGGGCATTATCACGCACGCTTATATTTTCTTCCATGTGCGCAACATCAACGACCTGAGGATGTATGGTGGCTATTTCAGCGATTTCGAAGTGTATGCGCTGATTATTCTGCTTTTTTATAAAAAATTCGAACTGGATTTATCGAAAAGGCGTATCCTGATTTACATCGTCCTCATTGCCGTTTCGAGCGCCTTGTATTTGGCACGGACCAATTTCATCCAACTCGTGATTCTCTTTTTGGCGATGAGCGGTTATTTCGTAATCAACAGAAAGTCGATCATCGTTTTCAGTACGTTGCTTGCGTTGTCACTCGTTGGTTATGCGTTGATTTATAATTCCAATCCGCAACGCGGCGCAAAAGGGCTGGAGGCTTTATTCTACAAGATAAAGATCGCACCGTTTGAGCCTTTCAAGACCAAAGTGGACAAACACGACTGGGTCGATTTTAACGACAATTACCGATCCTATGAAAATATCCAGACCGTCCGGCAGGTATCCAACAACGGTTGGAAGGCAGTCGTTTTTGGCGAAGGCCTCGGTTCGCAGATTGACCTGAAGACCAGAGTCTGGCTGCAAACGAGTTTCATGCGCTATATTCCGTTCCTGCACAACGGTTTTATGACCGTTTTCCTCAAATCGGGTTTGCTTGGCGTTTGCCTTTATTTATTTGCGATCGCCTATTTCTTCAGGTCGAAGCAATCAAATGTGCCGCTGGTGAACCAAATCAACCTGCTGTTTGTAGGGACCTTCTTTTTCCTTTTCGTTTCGAATTGGGTTTTCGTCGGATTCTATAATTTATTCGACACCAAAACATTATTACTCGGTTTCCTGATCGCTTACAGAGAAAGATTAAACAAATCAATTCCTTCATGAAAAGTATTCTTTTTATCCATCAGTCGGCAGAACTTTACGGTTCCGATAAAACCATCCTGATGTTTATCTCCCAATTGGACAAGTCTCAATATTATCCCGTGGTCGTTTTGCCTTTTGAAGGGCCGCTCAAGGTCGAACTCGAGAAGAACAATATCGAGGTTGTCATCGCGCCCGTTTTAAAGATTTACAGAAAAATGTTCACACCCGGAAATCTGCTGAAGTTCGGGAGCGAATACAAAAAGGGCATGGCGGTTTTGGATGAGTTGCATAAAAAGTACCATTTCAGGCTCGTTTATTCTCATACGCTGGCGGCACTTATAGGCCTTTTGTTTGCTAAAAAACGGAATGTGAACCATTTGTGGCACGTACAGGAAATCATCGCAAAACCAACGGTGGTGAACTTGGCATTCAAGAAATTGCTGGCCTGGAAAGCGAATGATAAGATCGTATATGATTCCAGGGAAACGATGAATTTCTGGATCGGGGGCAATCCGGTCCTGGCCGAAAAATCTGCTTTTATCTGGAACGGGCTCGATGTCGCTAAAAAGCCACTCCATACGCCCGAAGAAGTGCAGACGGTGCGTCGCGATTATTTCCACGCTTCCGAAAATGAAATCGTCATCTCACTTGTAGGCAGGATCAATAGTTGGAAAGGCCAGCAGCTGCTGTTGAAAGCATTTGAACTATTGGCCGGTAAATACGGCAACATCAAATTGGTTTATCTCGGTTCGGCACCGCCCAACCAGGACTTTTTTGTAACTGATCTCGAAGCAAAAATAAAGGAATTCAAACTGGAGCAGCGCGTCATCATCATCCCGTTCCAGGAGAATATCTGGAAATTCTGGGATTCGATTGATATTGCCGTTGTGCCTTCTACCGAACCCGAACCTTTCGGGATGGTTGCCATTGAAGCCATGATGTCTAAAAAACCGGTCGTCGCGGCCAATCACGGCGGACTGACCGAAATCGTACTTCCAAATGAAACCGGATTGCTTTTCGAACCCGGCAATGAAAAACGCCTCGCAGAAGCCCTCGAGCAATTAATTGTCAGTCCGGAAAAGCGGGCTGAATACGGAAAAACGGGGTACACGCGTGCCATCACGCATTTTTCGCTCGACAAGCACGTACAGCAATTTGAAACTATATTTACAGAAATCATCAAGTAGCGCACATTTGAAGAAAATTAGTTTAAACCTTTATTTGTTGCGCTTAAAAAGCTATTTTTGCCATTTTCAAAGGAAATATACGGAATGAAAATAGCCATTTTAGGTACCCGCGGCGTCCCAAATTATTACGGAGGTTTTGAACAGTTTGCTGAATTTTTTTCTGTCTACCTGGTTCAGAAAGGCCATGAGGTTTATGTCTACAATTCACACAACCATCCTTTCCAGGAGAAAAATTTCCAGGGTGTAAACATCCTTCACCATAACGATCCGGAGCACAAATTCGGTACTTTCGGGCAATTTATCTACGACTACAATTGCATCATCGATTCGCGCAAACGCCAATTCGACATCATCCTGCAGCTTGGCTATACGAGCAATTCCATCTGGTTTTTCCTGTTGCCTAAAAAGCCCATCATCATTACCAATATGGATGGTTTGGAGTGGAAGCGTTCCAAATATTCGGCTCCGGTCCGCCAGTTCCTGAAATTCGCCGAAAGGCTTGCGGTCATGAGCAGCGATTTCCTCGTTTCGGATTCATTGGGCATCCAGAAATTCCTTCAAAACCGGTATCAAAGAGAGTCGACCTACATCGCGTATGGCGCGCATCAATTCAACAATCCCGATGAGAAGGTCATTGCGGAATACGGCGTTGAAAAAGGGAACTACAACATGATCATGGCGCGTTTCGAACCCGAAAACAACCTCGATACCGTATTGGAAGGCGTGGCTTTAGACGAAAATAAAACAGCAATCCTCGTTGTCGGAAACCACAACACCAAATACGGAAAATACCTGAAGGATAAATTTTCGGCACATGCCAATATCCGTTTCATGGGCGGCATTTACAACCTTGCCCATCTCGACAACCTGCGTTATTTCTCGAATCTGTATTTCCACGGCCATTCTGTAGGCGGAACCAATCCGTCATTGCTCGAAGCGATGGCGTCGCATGCGTTGATCATTGCGCACAACAACGACTTCAACAAAGGCGTCCTGAAAGAGAATGCCTATTACTTTTCGAATGCCGGTGAAGTCAAAAATTTGCTGCACACAATCAAAAAAAGTGATAACTTGCACCTCGTCGAAAATAATTTTAAAGCCATTGGGAATGATTTTAACTGGGACAAGATAAATGGAGAATACCTGCAATTATTTGAAGACTGCTTTTCTGGATCTCATACGCGAAAGTAAAAGCAATCCGGCGTTACTTTTTATCATTCTGACTTTACTGAGTATTCCGTTAGGCCATGTTTGCAGCAGCATCGCCCTGATTTCATTGGCCGCAATTTCCCTGCTTACTTTTAAAAAATCAAATTTTAGATTTGAAACCGCATTGCTGTTGCCGATGGCGCTATTTGCCCTGATGGCTTTGTCGCTGCTGTGGACGAATGATTTTGATGCGTCAATAAAGGCATTACAAAAAGGGCTTCCGCTGTTGGGTGTTCCGCTCTGTTTTATGGTTTTTCCAAAATTAGATGCCGACAGGAAACAGAAAGTCCTAAGATATTTCAGTGTCGGGATGGTTTTATTTACACTGTTCTGGCTTTTGAAGGCAGCCTTTCGTTTTGCCGTTTCGGGCGACAGCAACGTTTTATTCTACCATGAGCTCGTAACAGAAGATGTCAACGCCATCCACGTGTCCGTTTACATTGCGATAGCCTTTTTCTATTTCCTGACCAAAGCTGCCGGCAATGTGTTTGATAAATTCGCGATGGTTTTACTGCCAGTTTTCCTGATTTTGCTTTCTTCCAAAAACATTATTATTGTCTTTTTCATCCTCGTTCTTTTTTTTGTGTTGAAGTACAACAAGATGGCCGTGCGCGGAAAATTCATCAGGTGGGGACTTTTATTTTTCTTGCTGGCCGCATTGCTGTTTAAGGGAAAAATCGCCGACCGGTTCCTGATCGAAGTCGAGTCGAATGCTGCTACTAAAACCACCAATAACGAAATAGGCACGGAGGCTCACAAGGTTTACAACGTTAGCGTTCCGCAGGCATGGTCGCAGGAGCGATTTAACGCCAACGATTATTTTCCGGGCACGGCATTCCGGGTATACCAAATTCGGATTTTCACCGAAATGCTTCAGGAAGACCCGATTTTGTTCACGGGCTACGGGCTTAATGCAACCGATTTTAAGATTGCCGAAAAGGCTGCGGAACACACGGTTTTCTCCGGAAATGAGACTGTGGATGGCTACCAGAATAAAAATTTCCACAACGAATACATACAGATTTTTGCAGAATTGGGCATTTTTGGGCTGCTCTTTCTGCTAGCAATGCTAATAATTAACACTAAAAACGCATTTAAGAGTAAAGATTTTATCCATATTTCTTTCGCAATTCTAATGATAAGTTTATTTTTGACAGAATCATTTTTATCAAGGCAACGCGGCATTATTTTTTTTACGTTGATGTACTGCCTTTTTAATTCTGGTTTCCCAAAAATTACTATCAAACAAGAATAAAGAAACTATGAAAAGAATACTGATTACGGGAGCTGCGGGCTTCCTGGGTTCCCATTTGTGCGACCGTTTCATCAAAGAAGGCTACTTCGTCATCGGGATGGACAACCTCATTACCGGGGATCTCAAAAACATCGAGCATCTTTTCAAGGACAAAAACTTCGAATTTTACCACCACGATATCACCAAATTCGTCCATATTCCGGGCGAATTGGATTACATCCTGCATTTTGCTTCGCCGGCAAGCCCGATAGATTATCTCAAAATCCCAATCCAGACTTTAAAAGTCGGCTCTTTGGGTACGCATAATTTACTTGGATTGGCCAGAGTCAAAAAAGCCAGGATCCTTATCGCATCAACATCTGAAATTTACGGCGATCCGCTCGTGCACCCGCAAACCGAAGAATATTACGGAAACGTAAACACGATCGGCCCAAGAGGCGTTTATGACGAAGCCAAGCGGTTCCAGGAATCCATCACGATGGCCTACCATACTTTTCATGGCGTGGAAACCAGAATCGTCCGGATCTTCAATACCTACGGCCCAAGGATGCGACTCAACGACGGTCGTGTTATTCCGGCTTTTATCGGACAGGCGCTGCGCGGGGAAGACCTTACGATATTTGGCGACGGAATGCAAACGCGTTCGTTTTGCTATGTCGACGATCAGGTGGAAGGGATTTTCAGGCTGCTGCATTCCGATTACGTGTATCCGGTAAACATCGGTAACCCGGACGAAATCACAATCAAGGATTTTGCCGACGAAATCATCAAATTAACAGGAACCAATCAAAAAGTGGTATACCATCCTTTGCCAATTAATGATCCTTTACAAAGACAGCCTGACACGACAAAAGCGAAAGCCATCCTCGGTTGGGAAGCCAAAGTATCGCGAAGCGAAGGGATGAAAATCACCTACGAATATTTCAAATCATTGTCAACAGAAGCGCTTTTAAAAGAAGAGCACAAGGATTTCACAGGATATATTCACTAGCATGGTTTCACAGCATAAAGGAAGATATTCGAAATACATACGGCCTATAAGCATCGCTTTCGATCTTATGGTGATTACGTTGTTAAGCCTGTATTTCCTTGAGGAACTCGGACTGAATTTCGTTTATTATCTCCTGTACCAGACTATCGTTTGGGGGCTTGTCGCTGTGTTTGTCAAATTCTATGAGGTTTTTCGGTTTACGACACCAGTCGAAATCGCATCCAAAATATTCAAGCAGGGTATTCTGTTCCTGCTGGTAACCATTGCATTTTTTCCTTTTTCCAAAGAAGTCATTTTTAGCGGCACCGCCATCGCATGGTTTATGTTGAGCAGTTTTGTGCTGATCATTATCTTTAAATACCTGCTTTTTTATTACCTGAAGAAATACCGGATCATTACCGGAAGCAATTTCCGGAATGCCGTAATTATTGGCTACACACCCGAAGCAATCAGGCTTAAGGAAGTTTTTGAAAACCGCAACGATTACGGTTACCGCTTCTTCGGATTTTTCTCCGATAAGAAAAGCAACGCCAATATTATTGGGAAACTCGACGCGCTCAGACCGTTCGTAATCGAACAGAAAATCGATGAGATTTATTGCTCGCTCAATGAGATTTCAAACGACCAGCTCAAGGATTTGGTGGAATTTTCAGATGAGAATGAGATCACGATCAAGTTCATCCCGGATGCCAAGGAAATCTTCTCGAAGAACCTAAAGATCGATTACTACGAACTTTTCCCGGTACTTTCGCTGCAGAAAACGCAACTCCACCAGCCTTTGATTAAAGTGGTCAAACGCGGCTTCGACATTGTGTTCTCTTTGTTTGTGATGATTTTTCTATTGTCGTGGCTTGTTCCGGTTTTGGCATTCCTTATAAAAATCGAATCGAAAGGGCCAATATTTTTCCGCCAGGGCCGTCCGGGATTGGAAGAAAAGGAGTTTTTCTGTTATAAATTCCGCTCGATGAAGCTCAACAAAACAACAGAGAAAGAAGCCTCAAAAAATGACCCGCGCGTTACCAGGATCGGAAAATTCATGCGCAAGACCAGCATCGACGAACTGCCGCAGTTTTTGAATGTATTGGTCGGGGAAATGTCAGTGGTCGGTCCGCGTCCGCACCTTTGGTCGCAGAATAAAGCCTATGGGAATAAGATCAAGAAATACATGGTGCGCCATTATGTAAAGCCCGGGATTACCGGATTGGCGCAGGTTCGTGGTTTCCGTGGTGAAATCGAAACCGATGAGGACATGATTAACCGGATCAAATATGATGTCTTTTATATCGAAAACTGGTCGATTATTTTAGACCTTAAAATCATCGTCCAAACGGTGATTAATATCTTCAAGGGCGAAGAAAAAGCCTACTAGAAAACACTTTCATCGATGAGCTTCCGAATCTGCACTTCCAGGTTGAAATGGTTTTTGGATTGCTCGAAAACCGTTTTGCGAAGCCGCTGTATTTCCGATTTCCCAAGAGTTGAAATTTCCATAAGGACATGATTCAGATGCCCGAAATCTTCCACATTCGCCACCCAGCCCAGATTATTTTCGTTGACGATATTTTCGCCTTCACCTCCGCCAAAATAAAGGATCGGAATTCCCAGCGCACTGTATTCGAAAATCTTCGATGGCACCGAACCGTAAATGCGCGTCTGCAGCGGAACCAAAGCCACATCAAACGAAGCCAGTCTTTTTAGGAGTTCATTGCGCTCGAGCATGCCGTGGTAAACGATGTTTTTTTCCCGATGCGTTTTGATGTAATGTTCAATCTGTACTTTCTCGGCGCCATCGCCAAAAATATGGAATTCGATATTTAAATCCGTTACATCCATTTTCTCGCACACTTCCAAAACGCCCTGCGCCACGCCAAGTAATCCGGCGTAGAACATTTTGATTTTAGGATTGCCGTCGCTTTGGATTTTGAAATTCTCGATCTGATGGTCCGGAAAATTGCGGTACAGGTAACAAGGCTTTTCGGGGAAAATCTGACGGATGTGTGTAATGATTTCGTTCGATTGCCCCAAAATCAAAGTCGCTTTCCTGTAAATGAATTTCTCGAGAAACAATGACACTTTATGTGAAAACGAACCCACTTTCAGGGCGTTGAGTTCAATCGCCGCCAACGGCCACAAATCGGAAACATTGAGGATTATTTTTCTGCCTTTAAGCGAAAGCACGAAGACTGAAATAAACGAAAGCAATAACGGCGGCGATTGAACGATGACCTTCTTAGGCGTTTTCTTCAACAACAGGTAAAAGAACAATCCGACCGCAAAAGATAAAATGGAAAGTATTCTTTTAAAAATGTTCTTGCTGATGCTCGGATAAATCCAAAGCCGCGAAACCGTGATGTTGTCAAGATTTTCCTTTACCGAAAATTTCCCTTTATACGCCGCGAAAACTTCGCCTTTCGGATAATTCGCCAACGGACAGACCACGGAAACATTATAATTGTGTCGGTTCAGCTTCAAAGCCAATTGCTCAATACGGTTGGCCGCAGCGCCTTTTTCGGGCGGATAGTAATTGGATATGATCAGGATGTCTTCCATCAAAATTACAGCGTTAAAAGAATGTCGATAATGCGTTCGGAAGCCCTGCCATCCCAAAGTTCGGGGATGCCGCTTTCGCGTTTGCCGTCTTCGAGGAATAATCTAAATTGCTTTTCGAGGTTTTCAATTGAAATTCCGACCAGAACATTGGTGCCGATGGTTTGCGTTTCGGGTCTTTCTGTCGTTGTCCGCATCGTAAAGCACGGAATCCCGAGCACCGTCGTTTCCTCAGAAATCCCACCCGAATCCGTAATCACGGCAAAACTGTTTTTAATCAGGTACATGAAACTGAGGTAGCCCTGCGGTTCGACATACATGATGTTTTTGAAATTGATGTTGGTGTTTTCCAGAATCGCCTTGGTTCGCGGATGCACCGGAAAAATGACTTTTTTATCTTTCGCCAAAGCGTCGATGCCGAGGAGTAGATTGTGCAATGATTTTTCCTGATCTACATTCGATGGACGGTGCAAAGTGAGGACAATGTAATTGTCTTTTTCGAGGTCGTATTTGTCCCAGAAATCAGGCTTGGTGATCCGACCCAAATTCTGCGTCAGCGTATCAATCATGACATTGCCGACAAAATGGATTTTGCTTTTGTCCGTTCCGTATCGGAGCAGATTTTCGCCCGCCCAGGTGGAAGTCGTAAAGAAATAATCCGAAATGCTGTCGGTTACAATCCGGTTGATTTCTTCGGGCATCGTCATATCGCCCGAGCGGATTCCGGCTTCGACATGCGCCACTTTGAGGTTCATTTTTTTGGCTACGATCGCACAGGCCATCGTCGAATTGACATCGCCAACCACCAAAACCAGATCGCACGGATTCGCAATCAGTTCCTGTTCGAAAGCAATCATGATCGCCGCCGTCTGTTCCGATTGCGAACCGCTCTTGACTTCGAGGTTGCTGTTCGGCATCGGAATATTGAGCTCTTCAAAAAAAGTATCGCTGAGGTTTTTGTCGTAATGCTGGCCGGTGTGGACGAGGCGGAAAGAAACCTTCGCGCCCTCACGCTGTTTTTTTTCAATCGCCTTGATAATTGGGGCGATCTTGATGAAATTCGGGCGTGCGCCGGCGACTATGGTGATTTTCATTCGTTTCTATTATTGATTTTTAAAGGTCTCATGCAGTCGCTGCGCTCGTGTCATTCGATTTTAATTATTGATTTTTATTTGTCTCATGCAGTCGCTGCGCTCGTGTCATTCGGGTTGTTTTAGGAGTGAAACAAACTGCTTGAGCTTGCCGCTTTTGCTTCTTTCGAGAACCATTTTGCGGTGGTAGAGGTACGTCAGTCCGGGTTCAAGGAAATCGGCGAAGACTTTTTCCATCACTGTGATTTCAGTTTCCGTCAGCGGATTTTCACTCGTATATTCGATTTCAAAAGTATCTAATTTTGTTTGTTTTATCACAAATTCCTTGACATTTCCGTCGTCCCCAAATAGTTTTTTGGTGATGGAATAGAAGGTCATCCCGGCCGGTTTTTTTCCGCTTGGCAAAATGGCGAAGTCATTGGTTCTTCCGATGAGTTTTTTGAGGATGGGTTTTTTGGGTGTGCTTTTCTCATCGAGGATTCCGTAATCGCCCACATCATATCTGATGAACGGATGCGCAAAATTGTACAGGCTGGTCACAACAATCCGGCCTTCTTTTCCATTCGGAAGCGGATGGTCGTTTCCATCAAGGATTTCCACAAATAAGGTTTCGGCATTCACCAGCCATTCGGCGTTTGGATTTTGAAAAGCGATTACGTCAAGTTCGGACGCACCATATTCATTGACCACCGGAATGCCGAGGTGTTTTTCGAGCAGGATCTTGTCTGCTTCAAAAAGCATTTCGGAAGTGACGATGCAGACTTTCAATGTTGGGCAGATGTCTTTTAAAACCAGTTTCCTTTGCTGTAAATATTTCGCGACCATCACGATTGAACTCGTATAGCCGTTGATGTAATCGAATTTGGTTTTCCTGAATTTCAAAATCATCTTCTCAATCCCGGCATCTGAAAAATCAAAAATATTGAAACGGTAACGCCGGCCCAGGATGTCCTTGAAACGCAATTTGGTGTTGGCGATAAAATCAACGGGCATTCCATAAAACCGAGCCTGGAAAGAATGGTTAAAATCGATGCCGTACCAGCCAAAACGCCGCATGATATTCGCCCAGATCAGCGCATGATACGGTTTGTCTTTGGCAAACACAACAGGATCGCCGCTCGAGCCAGAAGTCTTATTGATATAAACCGTTTTTTGCGAATAACCTTCGGAAAGCCTTTGATCTAAAGGTCTTTGGTAATCCGATTTTTTCATGACCGGCAAATCTTCCCAGTTTGTGAAAGTAGATTTTCCAACTAATTCCCTGTAAAACGGATTTTTATCGAGATGGAACTGTGCGATTTCGCGTTTCTTTTCTGAAGTGAAATCGGTATAATCTTTTTCGGGAACGGCCAAAATTTCGGCCAGTTTTTCCTTGGCTTTTCCGATGGGAAAACCGTTCAGTTTCAGGGAAAAGTCGAAAATTTTAAGCACGGTGAAAGTAATTTTCATCAAAAATAATATTTACCGCTAACTATCCGCCGTTCCCCCGCACTTTTTTAAAAATTAATTATTTTTTCCGTCCAAAAGCAAGTATTTTTGTGCCGCACAACTTACAGCTACACCATGACAATTTTACTTTTAGGATCCGGCGGAAGGGAACATGCCCTGGCCTGGAAAATGCTCCAAAGCGCACACTGCTCCAGACTTTTCGTCGCACCGGGAAATGCCGGAACGGAAGAAATCGCCACAAATGTCAACATCAGCCCGATGGATTTCGATGCCATCAAAGATTTCGTTTTGGCGGAAAAGGTAAATATGGTCGTTGTTGGTCCCGAAGATCCTTTGGTAAAAGGCATTTTTGATTTTTTTGCAGATGATGCAGCGTTGAAAGACATTCCCGTTATCGGTCCGTCAAAATTGGGCGCGCAACTCGAAGGCAGCAAGGAATTCGCCAAGGAATTTCTGGTGAGGCATCAAATCCCGACCGCGGCTTACGACAGTTTCACAAAAGAGACCGTTGAAAATGGCTGCAAATTCCTCGAAACTTTAAGTCCGCCCTATGTGTTAAAAGCAGACGGTTTGGCCGCCGGAAAAGGCGTTCTGATTGTATCCGATTTAAAAGAAGCGCAGGACGAATTGCGCAATATGCTCGTGAATGAAAAGTTCGGAGAAGCGAGTTCAAAGGTTGTGATTGAGGAATTTCTGGACGGAATCGAACTGAGCTGTTTTGTTTTGACCGACGGGAAAAATTACAAAATCCTTCCGACAGCGAAAGATTACAAACGCATCGGCGAAGGCGATACGGGCTTGAATACGGGCGGAATGGGCGCAGTTTCGCCGGTTCCGTTTGCAGACGCGATTTTGCTGGAGAAAATAGAAACGCGAATTGTAAAGCCGACGATTGCCGGTTTGCAAAAAGACAATATTCCGTATAAAGGTTTTGTCTTTATCGGACTGATCAATGTAAAAGGCGAACCGATCGTGATCGAATACAACGTCAGGATGGGCGATCCCGAAACGGAAGTCGTAATCCCGAGACTGAAATCCGATCTGGTCGAATTGTTCCGGGCGGTTGCCGCACAAAAACTGGACGAAGTGACTTTGGAAATCGATGCAAGAAGTGCCACAACGATTATGGTCGTTTCAGGCGGTTATCCCGAAGATTATGAAAAAGGGAAAGTGATTTCGGGTATTGAAAACGTAGAAGGCTCGATTGTTTTCCATGCCGGGACAAAAACCGAGAACGGGAAAGTCGTGAGCAACGGTGGCCGTGTTTTGGCGGTGACATCTTACGGGGAGGATTTCCAACAGGCCATAAAAAAATCTTACCAAAACATAGACAAGCTAAGTTTTGATAAGATGTATTTTAGAAAAGATATCGGCTTCGACTTACTTTAGGAAAGAGTGCGCCGTGGTATCCTGATTTTCTTCGTTGTTCTGTTCGTGTAGTTTTAGTTGCTTGATCCAATAAAGCATCGCCACTGCACAAACAATCATTAAAATCCAGTTGATGATGTTGGCACCAAACCAGGAGGACAGTTCCAGTTTTCTTAAAAAGTTATGCGGGATAAACATGATGTTTTCGAAAAACCATTGGATTCCTTCAAAAAATGCTCTCATAATGATGGTTATTTTTGATGATTTCAGGCTTTCGGCAGAATATATCTTCCAGTCGCCCGTTTCATTTTTATTATATTTACAGTCACAAAAGTATAAAATATCCTTATGATAACAAGTCTTTTTAGAAAATCTACACCGTTAAATTATTCGCTGGTAATTATTGCGGTTGTTTTTTTCTTTTTTGTTTTCCAGATCGGACATGCAACGGGCGAAAGTTCACTGCTGCACTATGGTCTGAAATTCAGCTTGTTGGCATTTATTTTCGCCTCGCTTTTTATCACCAATTTTATTGTAAAGAAAAACGGATTGAGCAAAGACAGCACCTACACCGTTTTATTTTATTTTATTTTCCTGCTGTTTTTTCCATCGGTTTTTGATGATATGCGATTGGTTATGGCCAATTTTTTCATACTCTTATCCATGAGAAGATTGGTTTCGCTGCATTCGCTCAAAGCCCCTAAGGAAAAAATTTTCGACGCCTCGCTGTGGATTTTCCTCGCTGCGGTTTTCCATTTCTGGAGCATCCTTTTTATCATACTGGTTTTTATCTCGATACTTTTCCATGCGGCGCGCGATTACCGCAATTGGTTCCTTCCGGTTATCGCCTTTTTTGCGGCCATAACGGTTTTCCTGCTGTTTGCAATGATTTTTGATAAAAGCTGGATCGGTTACCTGATCCAAAGCACCCGATTCGATTTCAGGATCAACTATTTCGCAAACAATTTCCAGAACGCCGCCCTTTCGATTTACGCCACCATAGCGTTGTTTTTTGTGGTATCGTTGCTTGCGTCGTTGTCAAACCGGCCGCTGATCCTGCATTCGTCCTATAAGAAAATCATTTCGGCATTCTTTATAGGCGTACTGGTTTTTGTGATTTCGCCCAATAAAAGCAACGACTTGCTCATCTTCACGTTCGCACCGCTGGCCATGATGGCAACGAGCCATATCGAAATTGCACAGGTAAAATGGCAGAAAGAACTTATCCTCGCCGTTATGATTGCCTGCGGAATTTTCGGTTTTTTCGTCCAGTTATAACTTATTCCCATAAGCCAAATCGCCTGCGTCGCCCAACCCCGGAACGATGTAGTTTTTCGCATTGAGTTTTTCGTCAAGCGTCGCCACCCAAAGATGGCAGTAATCGGGCAAATGCTGTTTTAGATAGGCAATGCCTTCGGGCGCGGCAATGACCACGGCGATATGGATTTCCTTCGGTTTTCCTTTTTCCAGTAATTTATTGAAAACGGCAACCATCGATTGTCCGGTGGCGAGCATCGGATCGATCAATAACAGGTTCTTATCCTCAATATTCGGGACCGCTTGGTATTCCACACGGATTTCAAAAGCATCATCGTTGTTCTGGTGGTAACGGTAAGCCGAAACAAAGCCATTCTCGGCATTGTCGAAATAATTGAGGAACCCGAGATGCAAAGGCAATCCGGCGCGTAAAATTGAACACAAAACCAACTGGTCTTCGATTTCGGTGGTTTTTTTAATGCCCAGCGGCGTCTGGATTTCGATTTCCTTATAATGCAGGTCCTTGCTCAGTTCGTACGCCATAATTTCACCGATACGCTCGATATTTCTTCGGAAACGCATGCTGTCGTTCTGTACATGGACGTTTCGGATTTGCCCCAGGAAATGGTTGAGGACGCTGTTGGCTTCGGATAAATAATGGATTTGCATGTTGGATTTACGATTTACGATGTTGGATTTACGCGCGAATATACTCAGTAACTTAGTTGCTCAGCTACTCAGCAACTTTTTTTCAATCATAAAAGTATAAAAAGTATCTTTGCGTTTTAAAATGTAAAGATATGTTTTCAAAGTTAGCCTATTCCGTATTCGAGCAAAGCATTAACGATTATCACCGGTTTGATAATGTAGACCAGCCGATCAGCAATCCGTTTCCGAAAGATAAATTCGAACATTTATTATACCTCAAAAACTGGATCGACACGGTGCAATGGCATTTTGAAGACATCATCCGCGATCCGCAAATCGACCCGGTTGCAGCACTAACTCTGAAAAGAAGAATCGACGCATCCAACCAGGAACGTACCGACATGGTCGAATATATCGACGGTTATTTCCTACAGAAATTCAGCAATGTCAAAGTAAAGGACAATGCCAAAATCAACTCCGAAAGTCCGGCCTGGGCATTTGACCGTCTGTCGATTCTCGCCTTGAAAATTTATCATATGCATGAAGAGGCGACACGCCCCGAAGCTTCACAGGACCACCGCGACAAATGTCAGGTGAAACTTAATGTTTTACTGGAACAAAGAACCGACCTGTCTACGGCGATCGATGATTTGCTGGCTGATATCGAAAGCGGCGACAAGTTCATGAAAGTCTACAGGCAGATGAAAATGTACAACGACGATGAATTGAATCCGGTATTGTACCAGAACAAGAAATAATTTAAGGAGCTTCTCCGGCTATCCGCTGCAATCTTTTTGTTTGTCACGCCGAGCGCAGTCGAGGCGCTTTCTGATAAAAACAAAAAGGATTTCCACTACTATCCGGGCTAGGGTTTCCGTTTCCATTTTAAATTGTCAAATAAAATCACACATATAGCCGTCATGAGACTTTCCGCAATGGGAGATGTCGCCATGACGGTTCCTGTTTTAAGGGCGTTTGCAAACCAATATCCTTCAGTAAAAATTACCGTAATTTCGCGCCCGTTCTTCAGGCCTTTTTTTGACGGGATCCCGAATGTGGACTTTTTCGCCTTCGATGAAAAAGGACGCCACAAAGGTTTCTTCGGATTGCTGCGTTTGTTCAATGATTTGAAACAATTGGACATCGACGTTTTCGCAGATCTGCACAACGTTTTGCGTTCTACAGTCATTCGTTCCTTGTTCAACCTGAGTGGAAAAAAGACCGCGTTTGTCGACAAAGGCCGTGACGAAAAGAAAGCACTCACGCGTTCTGAAAACAAGATTTTCCAACCGCTTCCAACAATGTTCGAGCGCCATGCAAAAGTGTTTTCTGAACTTGGATTTCCCGTGGATTTGTCTGCACCGCAATTTCCGGAACCGCAATTATTAGAAGTGCAAGTCCGCGAAATTACCGGAAACAAGAGCGGTTCCTGGATCGGCATCGCGCCTTTCGCCCAATATGATTCTAAAGTCTATCCGGCCGACCTGATGCAGAAAGTCATCGATGAATTGGCCCAAAAACAAGACTATAAAATCTTTCTATTTGGAGCGAAAAATGAACTTAAGATCCTTGATGCATTCGCAGCCAGAAAAGAAAACGTCATCAATATGGCTGGAAAAATTAAGTTCAACCAGGAATTGCAGCTCATCTCCAATCTTGATATTATGCTGAGCATGGATTCGGGAAATGCACATATCGCCGCGATGTTCGGAATAAAAGTGATTACGCTTTGGGGCGCGACACATCCGTTTACGGGATTTTTGCCTTTCGGGCAGCCGATTGAAAACGCGTTGGTTTCCGACAGGGAAAAATACCCAAAATTGCCGACATCCGTTTACGGAAACAAAAAAGTGGAAGGCTATGGAGACGCGATGCGTACGATTTCACCTGAAGCGGTTGTGGCTAAAATAGAAGAAGTTTTAAAAAAGAGATAGGAGTTAAAAGAGCCTGGAAGCAAGAGCCAAGATGTTGTATTGAATAAAATCAATCGTAAAATCTTGGCTCTTGCTTCCAGGCTCTTTTCTTATCTAAACATCATCGTAATCGATATACAATTCAGGCGAAGTCGGGTGCGCCTGGCACGTCAGGATCAATCCTTCGGCGATTTCGCCGTCCGTCAGAATCGCGTTCTTGGACATTTCCGCAGTTCCCGATTTGATTCTGGCAAGGCAGCTGCTGCAGATTCCGCCCTGGCAGGAATACGGCGCGTCGAGCCCTTGCTTTAAGGCTGCATCAAGAACCGTCTGTTTCTGCGACATTTCAAAAGTCGTTTCGGCATCATCGACCATTATCGTGATTTTGGTATGGCCTCCGGGGGAAGTTGCAATGGCTTTCGGCGCAAGCGAACTCGAGAACAATTCGAACTTGATATTCTTCTCGGGAATGTTGTGTTCCTTGAGGACATTGGAAACCGTGAGTATCATTTCCTCCGGTCCGCAAAGGTAAAATCTGGCAAACTCAAGGTTTTTGTATTTGTTGTTGAGGATAAAATTGACGGTAGATTTTTCGATCCTGCCAAACAGTTCATTCTCGACTTTGGCCTGGCTGTACACAAAATGAACGAAGAATCGGCCCACATATTTGAGTTGGAGCTCGTGTAATTCCTGGTGAAAAATGGTTTCCTCGGGCGACTTGTTTCCGTAAACAAGGACGAAAGTGCTTTTCGGCTCATTCATCAAAACGCTTTGGATGATCGACATGACCGGAGTGATTCCGCTTCCGGCGGCAAAAGCCGCATAATTCTTGAGATTTTCAGGGTTGGGCTCGAAAATGAAATTCCCTTCGGGCGTAGCCACTTCAATCACATCGCCTGCTTTGAGCTGCGTGTTGGCGAAATCTGAGAAGGCGCCTTTATTGACCGATTTGATCGCGATGCGCAATTCCCCGGTTCCGGGAACAGAGCAGATAGAGTAGGCGCGGCGAAGCTCTTCACCGTCGAGACGCAATTTCAAATTGAGGTATTGGCCCGGAATAAAATGGTAGTTTTCCTTTAATTCCGCGGGCACATTAAATAAAACGGAAACGGCGTCTTTGGTTTCGCGCCTGACTTCCTTAATATTTAATTTATAGAATGATGACATAGCAAAGTTTTTTACAAAAGTAGAAAAAACAATTCAGAAGACGAATTTATCGGGAAAGACAAATCGAAAAAGTGCCTGATTTATATGATTTCGCCAGTGTTTTGGAATGCCGGTTTTTGGAGATTTTAACAGTAACCGCGCGTAGCCATCCAAAGTTTTAGGCGATAATTTTCCGTATATCAAAAAGAAACGTATTTTTACCAGTCAGTATACTAAAATCGGCTTTTAAAAGTTTTAAGAATAAAATCGTTTGACATTGAAAACTCATTTACCCAGATACATTGCCACCGCAGGATTATTGCTTTTATTGATAGCTTGCTCTACCAAGAAGAACACGTTCCTTTCCAGAAATTCGCATGCGCTGAGTTCCAAATACAACATTCTCTATAATGGCGGATTGGCTTTAGACAAAGGCGTTATCGATCTGAAAGGGCAGTATAACGATAATTTTTGGGAGCGTCTTCCGATTGAACGAATGCAGGTGAGCAAGGAAGCGATCCTTCCCGGGGACAAAGCAACCGTCAATCCGAATTTTGAGCGTGCCGAAACCAAAGCCACCAAAGCCATCCAGAAACATTCGATGAATATTGCAGGATCTGAAAAGAACCCGCAGATGGATGAGGCGCATCTGATGCTTGGGAAATCGCGTTATTACGACCAGCGGTTTATCCCGGCACTCGAGGCTTTCAACTACATTTTATACAAATATCCGAACAGCGATAAGATTTATGAGGCCAAGATCTGGCGCGAAAAAACCAATATGCGTCTCGATAACGATGCTTTGGCGGTCAATAATCTCAACAACCTTTTAAAGGAAATCAAGTTCAAGGACCAGATTTTCGCAGATGCGAATGCGACGCTGGCACAGGCCTACCTGAACCTGAATGAGAAAGACAGCGCGGTTTCCAAACTGATCCTTGCCAAAGACCACACCAAATCGAACGAAGAAAAATCCAGGTATTATTTTATTCTCGCGCAACTGTATGAAGAAATGGGCCAAAAGGACAGCGCCTACGCCTATTATCAGTCGGTTATCGATATGAATCGCAAATCGGCCAGACAATACGTCATCCATGCGCACATGCGCCAGGCTTCTCAGTTTGATTATGCGTCGGGCGATACGATTGCGTTCCTTGAAAAATTCGACCATTTGCTCAAGGACAGGGAAAACAGGCCGTATCTCGATGCGTTGAACCACCAGATGGCTTTGTTCTATGACCATCAGAAAAATTTCGTACAGGCTAAGAAGTACTACAACAAATCACTCAAAGCCAAGTCGACCGACCAGTATATGATCGCTTCGAACTACCGGAATCTGGCGGACATTTATTTCAATGACGCCAAATATGTTACGGCTGGAAAATATTACGACAGTACAATGGTGCAGCTAGACCAGCGGGGCCGTGAGTTCAAATCCATCAAAAAGAAACGCGAAAACCTCAACGATGTAATCAAATATGAAGGCATTGCAACACGAAACGACAGCATCATTTCAGTTTATGCCATGTCGGGACCCGACAGGATTGCTTATTACAACGATTATATCGCGAAGCTCAAAAAACAACAGGAAATCCAACGACTGCTCAGGGAAAAAGAAGCGGCGAAAGCCACAAATGATGGCAACTCCGACGCGGCACAAGACAACTCCGAAAGCGGCAAAACCATAAAAGACAAAAGCAAGGAAGCTGCCGTTGGTAATGCAGTCGACCCAAATGCGGCGGCTTCACGCAAAGCAGCCATACAACCGCCATCTGATAATGGCGCAACACCGCCGGTCAATTCGGCTTCGGGTGGTTCAGGCGAAAGCAATTTCTATTTCTACAATCCGACGACAGTGGCTTTCGGTAAGGCCGAATTCAGGAAAAACTGGGGCGACCGTACACTCAAAAACAACTGGAGGGTTTCTGCCATGAAAGGCGCAAACAATCCTGGTGATGAAGAGGTGGCGGAAGGATCGGGCGACGACGCTAAAGCAGATGAGAAAAAAGCCGCTGCTGAAAATTCGGATGAGATCTATACGCCCGAATTCTACATCAAGCAGCTTCCGACCAAACAGACCGAAATCGACAGCATCGCCAAGGAACGCAATTTTGCGTATTACCAACTCGGCGTCATTTATAAGGAAAAATTCAAGGAATACCAACGCGCGGCAACAAAACTCGAAAAACTTCTCGACAACAAACCAGAGGAAAGACTGGTGCTTCCGAGCATGTATAACTTATATAAGATTTATGAAATCATAGACAAGGACAAGGCTTTGGTGATGAAAAACAAGATCATCAGCCAGTTCCCCGATTCGAGATACGCGCAAATCCTGAGCAATCCCGATGCGGCGAGTATCGCCGCGGGAGATTCACCCGAAGTGGCTTACAGCAAGCTTTACAATTTATATGTTTCCGGCGATTACAGGAAAGTGCTTGTAGACCTTGGGATTGCAATCGATCAATATACAGGCGAGGAAATCGTACCTAAACTTGAATTGCTCAAAGCCAACACGATCGGGAAACTGCAAGGGCTCGGCGAGTACAAAAAAGCACTGAATTATGTTTCGCTGACCTATCCGAACAGCGAAGAAGGCAAACAGGCAGAATCATTACTGGCCAGGGAAGTCGTTGTGATGGAAGCCATGAAACTCAACTCAAAAGAACCAGCGAGTTGGAAAATACTGTACCAGGCCGACAACATGTCGGACAAGAATACGATTGCGCTTTACGGGAAGATTGCCAAATTTATCAAGGAACGCTCGTTTGACAAAATCACGCAATCGCTGGACATTTATACGATGGACAAAAACTTCATCGTGATCCACGGAATGAAAACGGAAGACCACGCCAAAGGGATCGTTTCGATTTTGAAAGAATTTAAGGAATATAAGATCCAGGAACCGGGCTATGTGATTTCCAATGAGAATTACAAAGTGGTGCAGATCAAGAAAAATTTCGAGGAATTCCTCAAGGTTGGAAATGGCCCGATCGTCGCGGTTCCCGAACCGGTTTTGCCAAAAATACAATCGACACCGGCAAACGAAGAGAATATCAATCGTGCGAAGGAAAACCAAAGGATGCGTCCGAACACGGAAAAGGAAAAGGAAAAACAAAAAGAGAATATCTCAAATCCGGATCCGATGCAAAGCCAAAACCCGCCGGGAATGATGCTTCCGCCAAATGCGCAGCCACCAAAAGAAAAACCAAGAAAATAATGTTTGACAAAAAGCCGAAATCATACACCGACCTTTTGGGAAAAACCAACAGGATTGTCGAAGGTACTTCGATAAAAGGCGACATTATTTCGCATGCCGATTTCCGCCTTGACGGCGAACTGGCGGGCAACTTCCAGTCGAATGGCAAAATCGTCATCGGTCCGGCCGGAATCGTCAGGGGCGACATTATCTGCAAAAATGCCGACATCGAAGGCAGGTTTAACGGCAAAATCCAGGTGACAGAAATGCTCAATGTTAAGTCGAAGGCCAGCATCCACGGCGAAGTGATCTGCGGGAAATTATCGGTGGAACCGGGAGCAGAATTCAGCGCTTCCTGCGTGATGAAACCCAATGTTAAAAACCCAATCCCACATGACGGACAACAAAGACCAGAACAAGCGTATCCGTAACAAATGGCTTGCGTTTATCAACATTCCGATACAGATGGGCGTGATCGTTTTTGTGTTTGCCTACGGCGGAAAATGGCTCGATTCCCACTATCCGAACCCACACAATCTATATGTCAAAATCCTGACGCTAGTTGGCGTTGCGATCGCTTTCTACAACCTGAACCGACAACTCAGGGAAATCAATAAAATCGACGACGGGAAATGAATTGGAGAAAATTCCTTCCGCTTCCTGAAATTACAGCATCGGCTGTTGTCGCACTGCTGCTGCACCTGCTGTTTTTTCACCTTTTTAAAAAGGACCGCGATGCGCCATTCCTGTATTCCATTCCGCAATTGTATGCGTGTTTTTTTTGCGGTTCTTTCGTGATTCTTTTCATCCTGATTCTCGTGAAACAGAAAAATATCGACAGCGTTGGCAATACGTTCATGCTGCTTACCTGCGTGAAAATGGTACTCGCTTACGTGCTTTTGTACCCGATTTTAAAGGCAAAGCATCCCGAAATCGCACTCGAAAAGGCCAACTTTTTTATGGTCTTTGCCATTTTCCTGACGCTGGAAACCATAATCACGATCAGGATGCTGAACAAGAACTGAATGGTTTTGGAAAAAGCCGTTATCCAAAAACCGCACTTTTTAGCAATTAAAATACCTGCTGTTATTGGAATATTAAACAATAAGCAATAAAGGCCGTTAAAATCCGTAATTTCATCAAAAAAAATAGTTGCAGAAGACTTTTGGATATTAATAAAAAATGTACCTTTGCACCAAATTTCAGAAAGTAAAATTTAAGATAATAAATTCGCTATGGTGTTTTCAAAAAAACCGCTTCAATTTATATTAGCCACTTTAGTCGCCTGTCTTCCTTTATTTGGCTTTGCCAATACGGCGCAGGATTCTTTAGAAGTACACACTGAAACCACTGGCGTTGCTGCCGAAACAGCACACGAAGCGCATGCCGAACCAACCGATTTGAAATCAAAAATCGACGCGTTCAAAAACCACCACGTATTGGATTCACACAGTTTCATCTTTTTCGAAGATGAAGCGGAAGGAAAAGAATACGGATTCCCATTGCCGGTTATCCTTTGGGACAAAGGGGTTCACATTTTCTCCTCTTCCAAATTCGAAGACGGGAAACCAGCGGAGTCAAACGGGAACTACTACGTTTTAGGCCATGACGAAAAAATATACAAAACCGACGCTTCAGGAACTTTAACCGGAGAAGCGCACCATCCGACAAACATAAAGCCAATCGATTTCTCCATCACTAAAAGTGTCCTGACCATGATGGTTGTCGCTTTATTGCTGTTCTGGATTTTCGCAGGCTTGGCCAAATCATTCGCTAAGAACGGCGGAATTTCTTCAGGTCTGGGAAGACTGTTCGAGCCAATCGTATTGTACATCCGCGATGAAATCGCCATCCCGAATATCGGAGAAAAACACTATAAAAAATACATGAGCTATTTATTGACCGTATTCTTTTTTGTATGGTTCTTAAATATGTTCGGATTGACGCCGCTTGGAATCAACGTCACCGGAAATATCGCGATCACTGCAGGTTTGGCGATTATCACCGCTTTGATTACGAATTTCACTGCGAATAAAAATTACTGGGGCCACATTTTCTGGATGCCGGGCGTTCCGACGCCGATGAAAATCATTTTGGCGCCGATCGAATTGTTAGGAGTGATCATCAAGCCGTTCTCATTAATGATACGTCTCTATGCGAACATTTTTGCAGGGCACGTCGTCCTGATGAGTCTGATTGCATTGATCTTCCTGTTCAAAAGCTGGATAGGCGGAAGCTTGTCGTTCCTGTTGTCGTTTGCGCTTTCGACAATTGAAATCCTGGTGGCGCTTTTACAGGCTTACATCTTTACAATGTTATCGGCATTGTATTTCGGATCGGCCGTTGAAGAGCATCACCATGATGAAGCGCATTAATTTACGATGAAAGAGGTTTGATTTGCGCGCAACACCGTAAATCGTACATCCAAAATCGCACATAAACCGAATTTTTAATTTTTAATACATATATTATGGAAATCCCTAGAATCGTTGGAGCAGGATTAGTAGTTATCGGAGCAGGTATCGGTATCGGAAGAATCGGTGGATCTGCAATGGACGCTATCGCACGTCAGCCAGAAGCTACTGGTAAAATCCAGACAGCCATGCTTATCGCTGCTGCACTTATTGAAGGTATTGGTTTCGCTGCGATTTTCGCAACCTAATCAGAAAAAACTTAAAAGCTGCAACGGTTGGTTGCAGCTTTTATTTAAAAATTAAATTAAAGACAATAAATTTTTTACCTATATATTATGGAAAAGTTAGTAAATGATTTTTCGTTCGGATTGTTCTTCTGGCAATTACTGATTTTCATCGGGTTGATTTTCCTGTTGAAAAAATTCGCCTGGAAACCAATCCTCGACGCGGTTAATGACAGGGAAGAAGGAATCCGTACCGCTTTGCTTTCGGCTGAAAACGCTAAGAAAGAAATGCAGAACCTTCAGGCAGACAACCAAAGAATCCTGCAGGAAGCCAGAATGGAACGCGATACTTTGCTGAAAGAAGCGCGTGAGATGAAAGAGAAAATGATCGCTGATTCCAAAAACGAAGCGCAGGCTGCCGGACAAAAAATGATCGAGCAGGCCAAAGCGGCTATCCAAAGTGAAAAAAATGCAGCCATGGCCGAATTGAAATCCCAGGTTTCAACTTTGTCATTGGAAATCGCTGAAAAATTATTGAAAGACGAATTGTCTAACAAAGATGCACAGGTGAAACTGGTGGAGAAAATGTTGGGCGACGCTAAACTAAACTAATATGTCAACAAGAGCAGCAATTCGTTACGCAAAAGCAATCCTCGACATCGCGCAAGATAAAGGCGTGGCGACCGAGGTGAGCAACGACATGGCTACCATTGCTACAACCATCGACGGGAATTTAGAATTGCGTACTTTTATCGCCAATCCGACAACAAAGGTTGCCGTAAAGAACAGCGCACTTTCTGAAATTTTCACTGATGTGAATGGCGTAACCAAAGGCCTTTTCCAACTGTTGCACGAAAACAAACGTTTTGAGATCCTTAGCGAAATCGCAACGGAATACGGCAAACTGTTTGAAGCGATGAATGGCATGGAAACCGCTACGGTAACCACGGCAATCCCAATGGATGCTGATCTGGAAGCGAAAGTCCTGTCAAAAATCCTGACGTTTTCGAACAAGAAAATCAACATTAAGAATATCGTAGATCCGGCTATCATCGGCGGATTTATCCTCAGAATAGGCGACCAGCAGTACAACGCTTCGGTGGCCAACAGATTGCAAGTATTAAAAAGAGAATTAAGTAACTAGTTATTATATAAATAATTATGGCGGAAATTAAACCTGCTGAAATTTCAGCAATATTAAAGAAACAAGTGGAAGGTTTCGAATCCGGAGCTACACTGGAGGAAGTTGGATCGGTACTCCAGGTTGGAGATGGTATTGCCCGTGTTTACGGGTTGTCTAACGTTCAATACGGTGAGTTGGTGGAATTCGATAACGGAATGGAAGGTATCGTTTTGAATCTTGAAGAAGATAATGTTGGTGTCGTTTTATTAGGACCGTCAACCGGAATCAAGGAAGGTTCAACCGCAAAAAGAACACAACGCATCGCCTCGTTGAAAGTAGGTGAAGAAATGGTAGGACGTGTCGTAAACACGCTTGGTTTTCCAATCGATGGAAAAGGACCAATCGGTGGGACGCTTTACGAAATGCCACTCGAAAGAAAAGCGCCGGGAGTTATCTTCCGCCAGCCGGTAACCGAACCATTGCAAACCGGTGTGAAAGCCGTAGACGCGATGATCCCGGTTGGACGTGGACAACGTGAGCTTGTAATTGGTGACCGTCAGACTGGTAAATCTACCGTTTGCCTCGATACCATCCTGAACCAAAAAGAATTTTACGATGCCGGGAAACCAGTATTCTGTATATATGTTGCAATCGGGCAAAAAGCTTCGACCGTAGCGGGAATCGCTAAAATGCTCGAAGAAAAAGGCGCAATGGCTTACACCGTAATCGTTGCCGCTAATGCTTCCGATCCTGCGCCAATGCAGGTTTACGCACCATTGGCCGGAGCTGCAATCGGGGAATATTTCCGTGATTCAGGCCGTCCTGCATTGATCGTTTATGATGATTTGTCTAAACAAGCGGTTGCTTACCGTGAGGTTTCGCTTTTGCTCAGAAGACCACCGGGCCGTGAAGCATATCCTGGAGACGTTTTTTACCTACACAGCCGTTTATTAGAGCGTGCGTGTAAAGTGATCAACAACGACGAGATCGCAAAAGCAATGAACGATTTGCCGGATTCTATCAAAGGAATCGTAAAAGGCGGCGGATCTTTGACTGCTTTGCCAATCATCGAAACCCAGGCTGGTGACGTTTCTGCCTACATCCCGACCAACGTAATCTCGATTACAGACGGACAGATTTTCCTTGACGGTGATTTGTTCAACTCTGGTGTTCGCCCTGCCATCAACGTAGGTATTTCGGTATCGCGTGTTGGAGGTAACGCCCAGATCAAATCGATGAAAAAAGTGGCGGGTACTTTGAAACTGGATCAGGCGCAATTCCGTGAATTGGAAGCGTTTGCTAAATTCGGTTCCGATCTTGATGCCGTAACTTTGAACGTAATCGAAAAAGGAAGAAGAAACGTTGAGATCCTGAAACAAGGCTTGAACGATCCTTATACTGTTGAAGATCAGGTAGCGATCATCTACGCGGGTTCTAAAAATTTACTCAGAAGCGTTCCTGTAAATAAAGTGAAAGAATTTGAGAAAGATTTCCTCGAATTCCTCAACAACAAACACAGGGATACGCTTGACGCATTGAAAGCAGGTAAGCTTTCTGACGAGATTACAGACGTGATCGAGAAAGTAGCGAAAGAAGTTTCAGCAAAATATAACTAAAATTAGTTGATGGTTGTTGGTTGATGGTTGTCAGATAAACTGAGAATCCATCAACCAATAACCGACAACCAACAACTTATAACATGGCAAACTTAAAGGAAATCCGTAACAGAATTACCTCCGTTTCATCCACGATGCAGATTACATCGGCGATGAAAATGGTTTCTGCTGCAAAGCTCAAGAAAGCACAGGATGCGATTACGGCAATGCGGCCTTATGCCGAAAAATTAACCGAATTATTACAGAATCTTTCTGCAACGCTTGACGCGGATGCCGGCGGCCAATTCACCACACAACGTGAAGTGAAACGCGTCCTGATCGTGGCGATTACCTCGAACAGGGGTTTGAGCGGCGCATTCAACTCGAATGTCGTAAAAGAAACCAGGAACCTGGTCCAGAATGTTTACGCAGGGAAACAGGTCGATTTCTTTACCGTTGGTAAAAAAGGAAACGATGCCATCAGCAAAGCGGGTACAGTGGTTTCAAACAACAATGGCGTATTTGATAACCTGACTTTCGACAACGTAGCCACCATCGCTGATGAAGTGACCGAATTGTTCCTACAAGGAAAATACGACAAAGTGGTTTTGGTGTACAACCAGTTCAAGAATGCAGCAACCCAGATTATCCAGTCCGAACAATTTTTGCCATTGGCGCCAATCGCTTCTGATAAGCCGGCGAGCAATGTAGATTATATTTTCGAGCCTTCCAAAGAGGAAATCGTATTGACTCTAATTCCGAAAATGCTAAAGACGCAATTGTACAAAGCCATCCGCGATTCGTTCGCTTCCGAGCACGGCGCACGTATGACTGCAATGCACAAAGCGACCGACAACGCGACCGAACTCAGGAACCAGCTGAAACTGACTTACAACAAAGCACGCCAGGCCGCAATTACAAACGAGATTTTGGAGATTGTTGGTGGAGCCGAGGCTTTGAAAGGATAATACATATATACAATAAAAAAGCCGGCATCACGCCGGCTTTTTTTATGCCTTCATTTAATTCAATAATCGCCCGCAAATTACGAGGGTCAGTAGTATAATTATCAGTAAGCCGACAATAATAACCCCTGATGGCACGGAACTGATACAGATAATCCCGTTTGGAGAAATTCTTTTTATCAGATTGATATCCATAAACCATCATCAGGCAAAAAACCAGCAGCAGTAAAAACAGCGTTTCTAAATCCGCACCATCCATGGCAGTTTGGTACTAGTTGTTAAGGTAATACAACAAAAAACTGTAAAACTCGGCCTTGTCCTCAGTCATATTCTTATAGTTCGAAACCTTCCCATAATGCCCCGAATTACTCAGCGTCTTTAGGAATATCGGGTTTTTCTGCGCTTCGCGGTTCTGCAATCGCGCCGCAAACTTGAACGAATGGATCGGCGGCACGCGGTCGTCATTTTCAGAAGTGATGATTAGTGTCGTCGGATAATTCACGCCTTCCTTAATGTTGTGGTAAGGCGAATACGAAAGCAGCGAATTAAACCCGGCTTCCTTGTCGGGATCGCCATACTCATCCAGGTGGAACTTCCCAACGGTATAATCGGGATACTTGATCATATCAAAAGCACCCATCTTCGGAATTGCAACCTTAAACAATTCCGGACGCTGCGTCATCGCCACACCAACCAATAGCCCGCCCTGCGAACCACCCGTAATGGCAAGCCTGCCCGGGGAGGTATATTTTTCTTTAATCAGGAATTCCGCCGCATCGATAAAGTCGTTAAACGTGTTCATTTTCTTGAGTCCTTTGCCTTCCGTATGCCATTTCCGGCCTTTTTCGCCGCCGCCGCGGATTTCGGCATAAGCGAATACACCGCCTTTTTCAAGGAAATACAGCAAACCGGTGTCGAAAACGGGTCTGCTCACCACCCCAAATCCGCCATAAGCATTGAGCAGCGTCGGGTTGTTCCCGTCCAACACTAAGTTTTTCTTATACACGATCGTCATCGGGATGTCAGTATTGTCGCGGCTTTTGTAGGTGATCGTCTTCGTCTCGAAATAATCAAGCGGGAACAGAGTAGCCTTAGGCGGCGCAAAATCGGTATAAAAAGAATGTGATTCCCCGGTCTCAATATTAAGCCTGAAATTGTGGAACGACAGTACATACGAATAAAAACTCACAAACAGTTCCTTCGTCTCAGGGTCATAAAAGCGGATGTTGAAATCCATACCCTGCGGCGCATCAAACCGCCTGATAAAGGTGCCTTTGCTGTCATAGACGCTGATGAAATTCTTCCCGAGCGTCTTATATTTGCACACAATGTAGTTGTCGTAAAAATCGACATCCACAAGCAGGTTATTATACAGCTGCGGGATAACGACCGTCTCATCCTTGCGGCTGTCGATATCAAACGACCGCAATTCGCCCCAGTCATAATCAGTCGAAGAAAAGTAAACACGGTTGTGCAAATAACCCCAGAATTTCATCCCGCTCACATCATTGTCGATAAACTTTTGCAGATAGAACGTTTCGGTGTCTATCGGGCTGTAATAAAAATTAGCCGAAGTTTCTGCCTTATTGCGCTCCATTACAAAGAGCTTGTTCTCTTTGGTAAAGAAACCAAATCCGGCTTCTGTCTTCGACGCGTCATACACGAGTTCGTCTTCCGATTGCGGCTTCCCGAGCTTATGATAAAACAATTGATAGGTTGAGTCTTTCGCAAATACCGAAAGGTTCGCGTTTTTCTTATAAAAGATGCCTTTGTCGCCGTTCCATGCCATATTCGAAAACTTGACATTGGTCAGCGAATCGGGCAGGTAAGTGGCTTTGTCGATATCGGCAAACCGGATGTCATGGCGATCGCTTCCATTAACGCTGACCTGGAACGCCAGGTATCTCGAATTGTTGGAAGGCGTATAATCCGTGATGTACGCATTGTTGTCTTTATAGAGTTTGTACGGATTGGCGATCTCCACCGCTTTCTCGATGAGTTTTTTCCGCACATATACAGATGACGGGCGGTTTTTATCGACGCGGTAATTAGAATAAAAATAACGCCCTTTTTTTGCCGGAAGCGGATTCGTAGACAGGTTATCGTATTCCCGAAGCTTCGAAGCGATATCATATTTGTCTTTGATAACCGCCAGCTGTGCGTCCGTCGCCTGATTCTCCGCCTCCACCCAGGCTTGCACCTCTTTCGCATCTGACTTTTCAAGCCAGGTATAATCATCGTCAAAAGTGACTCCGAATTTTGTGACCTTTAAAGGGACTTTTTTGGATAGCGCTGCGGTTTGTGCCAAAACAGGCAGCGAAAACAGTACCGACAGGAGCAGAGGGAATAGTTTTTTCATAAGTCAGATTGCGCGCAAATATAGCGATACCGAAAAAACAAAAGACAAAACGGCAAAGAATTTTACACACAACCGGCAACCGCCAGACGCATCAGGAAGGCTTATCCGTGCGATTTAAAAGCCGTTCCTTCCAAACCTTCATATTGGCACGGTTGATAAGAAGATTCGGCTTCTCATCGTCCCAATCTGCCAATAGCTCCGAAATCACTTCGTCATTTTCATCCCAATCGGTCTCATCCGACGCTAAGCAGTTCCACGCAAAGTTCTGCACGACGCCTTTACCGATAGCGCCGTCAAGGAACTGGTCGCAGATTTGGATAAGGAGCTTTCGGGTGAGATACATGGTGCGTTTTAAGGTGACACAAAAGTAGTTGATTAATACGGTTAAGCGGATAAAACTTACACCCGTCAGTTCGAGTGTTTTTTCGCAATGCAATGGAGAAAAAATGTATCGAGAACCGTTACAATCCAGAACCTGCTTTGTTTTTCCACCCAAGATAAAACTTTCTTTATAAAAATGAAACTCCCCGCGACCGGAAATCAGCAATTTTGGTTAGCGGCGGTTAGCTGTTCGGGCTTTGATAGCTTTATGTTGTCAATCTAAAAAGAATGAGATTTGGATTATCTTCGACAATATCGCCCAATTTCTTAAAATTTAATTTTTGAAGAAGTTTAGTAGAGCTTTGATTATGTTTATGCGTTAGTGCATCCATCGCTTTGAGTCCAAGTATTTCAATTGCATATTCTATAACCTTCTTTGCAGCTTCGATCATAATTCCTTGACCATTATATTCAGTAAGAAGTTCATATCCAATCTCACATTTCTTTAAATCGCCTAAGAAGTCAAATAGACAAATTGTACCAATTAATTTATCTTCGCCAGTTTTTGTAATTGCCCAATAAAAAAGTTCATCGCTTTCATCTTCAATTATACTGTTGATGAAATTTAAGGCATCTTCTATTGTTTTGCTCGGTTTCCTGTCAAGAAATTTATTTGTTTCTGTGTTCGAGCGTAATTGCAATATCTCTTCGGAATCATTTTTTGAAAGTTTCCGAAGCGTCAATCTTTCGCTAATCAAAATTGGGAAAGTTTGCAAGTTCCTGTTCATTTTTGTTTTTTAAGACGGTTTTTCTGCCTGACAGCTAACCGAAGTTGCTGATGAAAGCGGACATGGTTCTATCGCTAAGATAAACTTTCTTCGTGGTGAAAAACAAACGTTCAACTTATCGAAAACCAGCGCTTGCGTAGTTGCGCTGTTGGCCGCAGTTCAATGCATTTCTTTGTTGATTATTGTAGATAAAGCATAATGATTCATCTCATGGCAAATTCTGCCTAGAATTATTGCAGAGTTTATTCTATATTGATTTCCAATATTTATAACTTTTGAATCATCTAGAGGAACATTTTGTAAAAGCTCATTCCAACATGTAATGTTTATCAAATTATTTTGTGCAAACAAATTTGCTTCCTTTTCAAAAGAATCAATTATCCCTTGTTTGTTTAAATCTATAAACTCAGCATTTTTATCATTCTTCAAGTGTAAAAAGATATGCCCAATTTCATGCATTAGTGTAAAAGCAAAATTGTCTATTCTATGATACCTTAAAGTCATAGCAATCGCAGGATTGTTAATCGACCAAAAGGCAAATCCATCAATAGGTGTCTTTTCTAACTTTTCAAGAAAAACTAATTTAATTCCAAATTGATTTAATAGTTCCTTGGATTTAATTAGTACATCTGAGTTCTGATAGAAAATTTCATTTAATAATATTATTAATTGAGGAATATTGTCAAAATTGAATGTATTAATAACTTGTTTCTTTGCTTCAAATTGAGCTAAAGTACTCCAAGCTATCATATTATTTTGATCTACAGATAATTTGTCCGATTTTCGATATAACGCATATTTATTTCTAGCAAATATGTTTACAAGTTGTTCAATACTTGAAAAACTATATATCGATTTAATAGTCTCAATATCAATTTCTAAATTACCTTTTAAATATCCAAATTTTGAAAAATATTTAACGGGAACATACTCTTTGATAATATTCCAAACCTCAATATTGTTGATTCGCTTAATATTTTTTTCTTTTATCCTTGCCAAATCAATTTCATATTGAGATTGAAATCTCATCCAATAGTCTGCAGGTATTCCTAATATTTTTTCTAATAATATCGCAATGTCTGCAGTTACAGGTCTTTTCCCTTTAATAATTTCATTCAAAAATGAAGGTTGCACACCCAATTCTTTTGCTAACTCTTTTTGAGTTAAAGTTGCGTGTACATCCAATTCATCTTTGATCAATATCCCTGGATGTGTTGCTTCAAACGGAATAATTTCTTTTTGGTTCATATTTATTTGTAATGATTACTGAGCTCCATTATTGAGCAAATCGTAATTGTGTGAGGTTCCTGTCCCTCTAATAATACTTTAAATTCAATTCTATATTTTCTATCAACACGAACGGAAGAGATTCCATCTTTTTTTCCGCTAAGTACTTCGTAATTAAGGCTATTTATAACAAACAAATCTTCTATCCTTGTGGCAACTCGTAACTTATCAATTGTTTGTTTATATTTTCTGACGACATCTTTCTGGAAAATATACTTTTTTGCCTTGCCTTCAGTATAAAGATCTTCTAAATACTGTTTCTCAAAAATTATTTTCATTTCATATTTTATATAGTTTTTTAGTGTTCAAAGTACAAAGATATAAAAAGAGATTAAAAAATTCACTTTTTTAGTGAATTTTTTAATATAAGAATTGCGGCCAACGTTAGGCCGCTAGGCGAAGTTGCGATTCAAGCGATCCGAGTTCGCTCTGCCAAGATATATAATCGTGAAAACAACGTTCTGTAACCTGAAAATCAGCAATTGCGGTTACAGGCTGTTGGAAGTAGTGGTTCTTCGTCCATTTGTTTGTCAGTCAACGCTGTTTTCCGAAAAGCAAAAAGCCACGGATAACCTGCGTATCTGTAGCTTTTAATGCTAAGTAGTGATTATTACTGATTTATTTTGGTGCGGAGTTGGTAAAACCACCTTCAACCAATAATTCCGTCCCATTGTCTTTCATTTTTTTTGAGTTTATGGATTAAAAACCATACATACCACCCGAAACGGAAATTTGCTCTCCTGTGATCCACGCTGCATCATCGGAAGCAAGAAATACGACAGCTTTCGCAATATCTTCAGGCTGACCTCTACGACCAAGCGGTGTATTGGCAATAAACATTTTTTCATACTCACTGCCAGCAGTGACGCCCGCACTGCGTGCACCTTCTGTTTCCGTAGCGCCCGGCAAAATAGAATTGATACGAACGTTTTTTGCACCCAGTTCTTTCGACAAAGCAATCGTTATAGCATCTAATGCCGCTTTAGTTGCAGAGTACAACGAGGCTGCCGGAAGCGGGTATTTACTTGCACCCGAACTGATATTGATGATATTGCCACCCTTATCGCCAAACGCTTTCAAAGAGGCCTGGATAGTAAGTACAGGACCCAAAACATTGACGTTGAAATGCTGATGAAAAGCGTCGACCGATGCCTGTTCAATAGGTAAATATTGCTGAAAGACCGCGTTGTTTACCAAAATATCCAACGTGCCGAAAGCCTTCTTTGTTGCTGCAAATAGCCTCATTACATCGGCTTCGTTCGATACATCGGCCTGTACCGCAATGGCGATGCCACCATTGTCGGTTATCTCCTTAACGACGCTATCCGCGCCTTCTTTGCTTGAGGCATAATTTACCACCACCTTCGCACCTTCTGCCGCGAAATGTTTCGCGATAGACGCACCTATTCCTTTTGAAGCACCTGTAACTACGGCGACTTTATTTTTTAATTTACCCACTATTTTTATTTTTTAAAAAGATATTATTTACTTAGCCAAATAGGTCATACCGCCATCAACAAGGAGTTCAGCACCAAGCATAAACGAAGAATCATCAGAGGCCAGGAAAACCGCTGTTTTACCAATGTCAGATGGTTGCCCAATCCTGCCTGTCGGCATTACACTTGCAAAGTGTGTTTTTACAGCTTCAATTTGTTCTGCGGGAACAAACTTTTCAAAAGCTGGTGTATCTGTTGTACCTGGTGTTATTACATTTGCTCTGATCTTTCTATCTAAAAGGTCGCTTGAAAATCCTTTTGCAAAATAGATCACAGCCGCTTTTGCAGCGCCATAAAGCGTAAAATTCGCATATGCCCGATGTGCTGCATTTGACCCGATAAGAATAATAGAACCACCGTCATTCATATAGGGCAGTGCTTTTTGAACGGTGAAGTAAACACTTTTCAGGTTCAGGTCTATTGCCTTGTCAAAGTCGGCTTCGCCAAGAGTTGCCACAGTTCCTACAGTTCCGGCGCCTGCATTGGCTACAATCACGTCTACTTTACCAAATTTTTCAGATGTTGCTGCAAACACTCTTTCCAGGTCGGTAAGGTTGGTTACGTCGGCATTTATGGCTATAAAATTATCTCCTAGTTGAGCCACAGCACTATCTAAAGTTTCCTGATTTCTGCCGACAATAGCTCCTACAGCACCTTCATTTTTAAATGCTTCAGCAATACCAAACCCGATACCGCTATTACCGCCTGTTATTACTACTACTTTGTTTTTTAATTTACTCATTTTTTTAATTTCTAAAATTATTATTTTACTTTGATAAGATTTAATGTTGGTAATGGTCCACCAGGGAATCGTTGCAATTTTCCGCCTTCATGCAGGCTGCCCAAATCAATTCCGGCAAATCCGATGCGATTAATAATGCCTGACACAACACCTTTTGCATCGTCATTATTTCCTGAATAGAAAATCACTCTGTTGCCACCACCAACGTGTGGATTTTCTGCTAATACATGTGCATATAAAGTATTAAAAGCTTTAACCACTTTTGCACCTTTTGCCCATTGGCTTACTACTTCGCTGGATGTTTTTGAGCCTGGTTCTGCCAATACAAATTCAGGTAGACTAGCATTGGTCACGTCTATCAGGATTTTGCCTTCTAATGAAATGGCAGATAGTGCTTCCTGTGCGTGCTCCCATCGCACTGCAAGAAATACCACATCAGCTTCAGCTGCTTCCTGAACCGAACCGCCAATAATGTTGCCGCCGATTTCTGTAACTTTTTCTTTAAGCGAATGGGCGCCACGGCTGTTGCTGATAACTACTTCGTAACCTGCTTCGGTTACGTGTTTTGCGATTGTTGTGCCGATAGATCCGGCACCTATAATTCCTATTTTCATTTTTAAATTTTAATTGTTAAACTATTTATATTACTTTTGTATCGCAAAGATACTATTAATAGTATCTATTTGTAACTATTATAATGTAATTCTGGTTACTATTAGGTAACTACTAATTTTAAAAATATGAGAGACGATAAATTTTGCAATTCAAATTGCCCATTTACAAGAGCTATTGGTACTATTGGTAATAAATGGAAACCGATAATTATAAATGTAATTAGCACCCGTACCATTCGTTTTGGTCAGTTAGATGCCATAGTACCACACATTTCAAGGAAAGTACTAACCGAACAGTTAAAAGAGTTGGAACAAGATGGATTATTAGAAAGATTAGCTTATAAGGAATTACCACCAAGGGTAGAATATAAGTTGTCGGAAAAGGGATTAGCATTTCTGCCTATACTAGAAGCAATTAAAGAATGGCAAGGTAAGTTTGAGATAATGTCAACTGTGAATAGTAACTAATTTGAGGTTGTGGGTGGATTTTTTCATTTTTTTCTGTGTCGAAAGTTGTCGGGTTGAATGGCATCGTCCTACCATTGCTGCCAACGTTTCGCGAATAGGCGCAGTTGCGGCTAATGGAATTTTTTTCTTTCCATTACTTCGAAACGAGCTAAGAAATAAACTTTCACCTGCTACATAAATATCGAATTGCTTCCTTGTTGACTGCAGTGCTATTGACGTTTAAACCATTTATTAATTAGGTATATAATTATTAATGACATAACAACAACTATTATATTACCGATGAGCGTTGTGTTTATTAAACAATAGATTACTAAATACAAGATGCCGATTGCAAATGAAAGCGAGACAATATATTGTAAAGTAAGAATTACGAATCCAATTAATCTTCGCAAAGGATTATAATTGGAGAATTTTCTGTAGAAAATAATTTCGTCCTGTATTTTGGAGATTTGGAGATATAAATCTTCGTCGATTTTTGTAATAGTCGCTAATAATAAATATTCGTCAGTTTTTGGTTCTATAGATATTTTTAAAATCGATCCATACATTTCTTTGTTTAAATATCCGGCACGACCATCTTTTAATAGAATTTCTTGAATTTGATTTTTGTAATCTTTACTATCTTCTTCACTGGGAAAGTATGCAATAAAATTCAGCCTTGCTTTTAACTCTGTCAATATCTCAATTCTTTTATCAGTATATTTCTGAAATGTTGCTTTCGAGTCAGCAATTGGATTCTCAATAAGACTTTTTAATAACCATGATAATAGTGCAATTAATGTTGTTGCACAAAAAATTACTAGATCAGGATTTGCTTGTTTTATTATTGTTATTATATCCATTTATAATTTGTTTTGGAGCTGAACCATGAAGAAAAGTTACGTCTAATTTCTTTAAAAAAACTACCATCTTTCGAGTAATCTGCTATAGCATTCTCGTTTCGTAAAATAACAAATGTTGTTTCTGGATTTCCGAGCACCGCAAACCTTTCCTTATTATCATTAGTCGTTCCTGTTTTTAGAAATGCATTATCAATATTAAGGTTCAGTTTTTCGCGAAATATTCTGTTCAAAACTTTCAGGCATTCAATCTTGGAATCGGTTAAACTCTGTTTTGAAAAAAAAGCTGAATATGCTAAACCCAGTTCATATATAGAAATACCATTTTTAGTTGCACCAAGAATACTAGAAGGAAAAAAATTTGACTGTTGACAATTAAACAATTGAGACAAAAAAGTTAAAGTTTCTTGAACTCCAATTTTTGAGACAGCATTAATAAAGGCATTATTGTTTGAGTAGAATAATGCCTCCTGCAAATTGAGTATAGTTTTATAATATCCAACTTCTCTTACTTCCCATTCCAAGGTGTTTTTGAATGCAGAAAATTTTTCATTTTCATTGATTCCATTTTCTCGTAGGTAGCAATATAAAAATGGTTTTAATGTCGACCCAACATTTGATTTGGAAATGAATGGGTAATCCGTTCCATAGCTACTTCCGAAAGCAATGACTTCACTTTTTTTAAACGCGATTACAGAAACAGGGTATTTGGAATTCGCAATATAGTTGTTTACAAATTTCTGTGTTTTAATATCAATGGTCGAAAGTAACTTTTTTTCTTTTTCATTGATTCGATTAATAATAAATGGCGTTACCGCATTTCTTAAAACGTTAAGCTTATTGTCTTTGGGCTTAATGGTTGAATTTATATTTTTGCTATGCTGATTTTTAGAAATTAGCTTTTTGTCAAGAAGCCCTTTGCTTAAAAAATTATATCTTTTTTTACTTTGGGTAAGATTATTTATGTAATAATTCGGTCCACGTAAAATAGTTAACAAAAAAAGCCATTCCTGATGTGATAAAGCTTTTAATTCTTTTTCAAAATAATAAAGTCCGGCTGACCTAAACCCTCGCAAATTTTTTCCAAAATAAACATTTTCAAAATAAAGATTTAAGATATCGTCTTTTGTACATTGTTTTTCTAATTCTAAAGCTTTTAGAGTTTCACGTATTTTTCGTAAAAAAGTTTTCTCATTGTTTTTAAGAATATTCCTTGCTAATTGTTGAGTGATTGTACTACCGCCTTGAGTTAATTTACCAGCCTTAATATTTTCAAAGATTGCGCGAAGTATTGATTTGTAATCAATCCCGTGATGATTTAAAAAACGGTGGTCTTCAATTTGTATCAGGTAATTTTTTATGCTATCGGGATAATAACCGGAACTTGCTTTACATTCATAATCTTCAGAAATTACACCGTAAGGAAATTCTAATCCGTTATCGTTATAATAAACTACATATCCTTTGTAATCTTTCATATGGTTATGATATACGTTGTAGCCAACGTTTCGCAGTTTGGCATGATTTGCGGATATAATTACTTGCATCCTAACCTCGTAAAACTATACAATTCCCCCAACATACCACCAAAACATAAAATTAATTTCTACAACCACCCCAAAACCCCCAACATATTCCCAACATCCCTACCCAAAACAACTTCCCCACGCTCCACAACGCCAAACCCCACAAACAAAATCCCAACCAAAACCCCGGCACCCTCAGGAACCACCGCCTCCAAAACCTTCGTGTCCACCGCATCACCCTTACCCACAAACACCATCTCGCCCACACCCACCACACATTCCATAGCATCCAAATCAATACGCAGCAACACCAGCTGTAGTCCCACCGCATCAGCATCCTTCGGGAAAGCAAACCGCCGCGCATCCACCTTGAGTTCGAGCAGCCCGTGCTCCAGGTCAACCCGGTAATTCTCAAACACCGACAACCCAAAACCGCGCTTGCGGTTAAAAGAAAACCCATTGAATAACTTCTTGCCACTATCCGTCAACATCCCTTTGCCCACCGTCTTGTCGCCTTTGGGCGAATCCGCATCGCATTCTTTCACCGCCGTGAGCCATTTCTGGATGTGGTTGTACACATACGGGTCAGGTAGTAGCTTGAGGTAAAAGTCCAGCGTGCGCTTCAGCAGCGACGACAGTTTCGCGCAGCGCCCAAACTCGGTACTCAGCTGCCGCGTCTTCTCATAACGGGCTTCCGTCTTCACACGCTCGCCGTTAAAACCGCCATGCGTCTGGATGACATTGCCGAAAGGTGTCTTGCGCCCCTGCACCCCGGCAAGCGATCCGACAAACGGGAATATTCCTGTAATTTTAGCCATAATCGTAAATTCTAAGGTAGGTATTGCTTCTTTTTCGGGAAAACCGTATCTTTACTTTACAGTCATGAAAGCGACGTGAAGTTCTTTCCCAAAACCAAAGTACAAAAAAAATACGTTCCCAGACAAGTATTTTTTCACCCAATTTCCCCCGCACCCATACCGTAGCCAAAGCGTAGCCATACCGCACCCATACCGTGTTTACTTAAGGGCAACGTCAGGGTATCCCCGTGTATACGCCAGTATAACGGTAGGGATTATTTACGGTAACAACAGTACACACTAACCGCACCCACATCCACATCCCAGCCCCAACTAACCCCGCCCAACCCTACACCCATTCGGCCTCACATCCCTTCATGCGCGCCTGTGCACAGCTTCCCACACCACACCTGTCAAACCTTCGTGCTTTCTCTGGGCATCCTTCGCGTATCTTCGCGCAACCAAACACACTAACCACATCAAATCACCATGTTTTCGTTTAACGGCGCTTGGGTTTTGTTCCAATTTTGTCGAGGTACTTTTCCCTAAAATCCATTTCCACAAACCCAACCCAACCAAAGTCTTAAGCACGCGCGCTCAATAAAAAAATCCCAAACTCTTATCGAATTTGGGATTTCCCATAACTAACAAAATCTTCTTAGTTCTTAACCAATTTTAAAGTCTTCGCCAGATTCCCCGAATAAGCCTTTACAAAATAAGTTCCCGAAGGTAAAGCCGAAACATCGATCTTACCAGTGTTGGAATTAAGCGATTTTGCAAGCACTTCCTGTCCCAACATATTAATGAAACTCACTTTATCAATGGACTGCGAATAGCCTACAGTGATAAAATCTGAACTCGGATTTGGATATAAGCTAAAGGCAGTGTCATCAAAAGCGACATTGCCCAAGGTAACAGAAACCGTTACCGGAAACGGCGTGCTTATACAGCCCAGTGCCGAACTGCTAACGGCATAGTACGTAGCACTATTAACCAAAGCGGTTGTTGCCGAAAGCGGGTTGTTTTGTCCGGCAGCATCCGCAGCGGATGCGTACCAAACAACCGTTGACGGACTTACAATAATATCCGCAATGGTGGCACCCACAACCAATGTCTGGGTCGATTGTCCGGTTATAGGCACAGCATTTTCTATCGTTAAGTTTAACGTAGTAGTATGGTCGCAACCTAATGCGTTGGTAGAGACTTGCGTATACGTTCCGCTGCTTGTATAGGTCGTTCCGTTCAGCGTATAACTGTCGCAAGCCTCTGCCGCAAGTGTTGAAGCGGTTGGCTGGTTGACCGTGATGGTCATTGTTGTCACGCTTGCATGCGCACCCGCTGCAGGAGTAAAGGTATACTCGGTTGTCGCCGTATTGCTGATTGCCGGTGCCCATGTGCCTGTCACGGCGTTGTTTGAAGTAGTTGGCAAATCTGCCAGGGTTTGTCCGGAACAGATTGGTGCAATTGGAGTGAATTCTGGTGCAACCAATGGCGTCATCGAGATATTCCCGAATTTCAACACAATTGCATTTTCCTGGTTGTGGCCTGAAATATAGATCGAACTGTAATCTGCAGAGGCAGACATTTCCGTAAGTTCGTTATGGTTTGCTGTGGTATTCGGGTGTGCGATGTCGTGCAATACATAACCGTTGGTACCGAATGTCGCGTCTAGCGTCCCGTCTGGCAGGTATCTCGCGAGGATCAGCGCCGTATAATCTACGAGTGCGTTGGTTTTTGCAGTCATACCCGCCAATAGGATTTTACCGTCAGGCTGGATCATGATCTTGCGGAAATCGGCTTGGGTCGTCGCGTCAATAGTCAGTGAAACGGTGAGTACGCTGGAATTTCCGAAAGAATTGACCTGTTGGCCTGAAGCGTTGAATTTCTGGATCACGTTCACAGGGGTAGCCACAGAACCAATATACATCTGTCCGCCCAAAAGGTAAATATTGTCATCCTGGTCGATCCCGATGTCCGATTTGGCAGCACCATAACTTTGGTAATTTTGTTGTACTTTAATAGGCTGTGCATTGTTTATCGATGAGATGAGAGCGAAAGTGGCCTTGTAGTAAGAAGTTTGTGTAGATGTAGATTCGTGAAACGCTGAAACTCCGGAAATAATCACCGAGCCGGTCGACTTTAAATCGATGTCGCTTAGGTATTCGTCGGTAGGGTAGCCAATCGACGTATACCCGATATTGATACCCAGATTGTTAGCAAAGTTGTTGAAGTTGCTGTCCACTGTCCCGTCGGCATTGAATCTCTTTGCGTAAAAGTCGTCATATGACCCGAAAGCCGTATCGCTGCTTCCGGCAATATAAAGCCTATTGTCGGCTAATGCTTTTGAAACAACATGTGCCTGGATGTCGTCACCCAGATCGATGGTCAGATAACCTGCACCTGCGGTTCCGAGTGTCGCATCAACAGTACCGTCAAAATTATAACGACCCATGGTATAGATGTCGTAAAGCGCCTTGGTAATCAACGTGATTTGGTTATTCGCTACCGTAAAGCTGTCATAGTATATGCCCGGCTGTACGACGGTAATCGCACCCGCTACGCCAAAAGTAGTGTCAGGCGTTCCGTTGGCATTGAGACGACGAAATTTATTGCTCTGCAGGTAAATGATTTTTCCATCTGCCTGTAACGACGATTTGCCAAACGAGGCACCGTTTACTATTACATAACCGTTCGTGCCAAAAGAGGTGTCCAAAACCCCGTCTTGCGCGAAGAGGAACGTAGAACACAACATAAAAAATGCCATTGTAATTTTTTTCATTTTTATCAACTTTAAAATTTCCCTACTCGTTTAGCTTTTCGGTTCCGCTTCGTTTGTATGGTTTCTGAACTCCAATTCGTATTTATAAAGGATCCCGAAATTTTCGAACACAAACATAAAATATTCAGCATTATAAAAACATTTAGCCCTATTTATTTATTAACAGGATTTTTTTTATGTTTTGTGTCTTTCGGATGCAATCACGATGCAATAATAAACCAAACCAAAGTGACAATTTTGGACAATGTACATCCGTCCGCTTTTGGCGGATATTCGCTTAAGTCTCTGGGAAATTCGTAAAACGTGAAAAGCAATTTTTAAAGATTTTCGAGCAAAACCAGGAACTCTTCTTTCTTGCGGACGGAAAGCGGGATGGTTAGCTTGTTCTTCATCACGACCTTGTTGCCGCCATCGGCTTTGATGAAATGGTCAAAGTAGGCCATATTGATCAGATGCGACTGGTGCGTCCTGAAAAAGTTATACGGCGTAAGCAGCGTTTCGTACTCCTTGAGGTTGGTGGAAACGACCAGTTTCGGCGCATTGATGAAGTTGAAGGTCGTATAATTTTTATCCGATTCGCAGTTGACCACATCTTGTATGTTTACCGAATAGATTTTATCGGCGGTCTTCAGGATCAGTTTCTGCAGGTTTTTAGGGCGTTCCAGATTGGCAAACAGGTTGTTGAGTTTCATGTCAACGACTTCATTTCCCAAAGACGCTTCTGCCTTTTTCACGGCCTCAACCAAATCGTTTGCGTTTAGTGGTTTTAGCAGATAATCAATCGCGGAAAACCGGAAAGCCCTGATCGCAAAATCCTCATAACCCGTAATAAAGATTACTTTGAACTGAATCGGCTTTAGCTTTTGAAGTAAGTCGAAACCGGTACCGTCGGGCATTTCAACATCCAGAAAAACAATGTCGGGCGACAATTGCTGGATGAGTTTTACCCCTGACTCAACCGAATCGGCCTGCCCAATAATCGAGATATTCAGGCAGTTGGCCTTGATTATGGCAATGTTCTTTTTCCTGATCGTCTCAATATCATCAATGACAACGGCTCGAAGCATAATTATTTAGTTTTCGTAAATATAAGGTATTTCAAAAACAACTTTTGCACCTGTGATCGTATTGTCGGCTCCCAGTATGTTATCGGTCTGCACAACAAAGTTGAGGTTTTTGGTGTAATACACCAGACGTTCTTTCGTAATGGTCATCGCCAACGATTTGTGGCCGTTTGCTTTCTTATGGGCATCGAAACCTTTGCCATTGTCGGAAACCTCAAAAAACAACTTGCTTTCTTTCAGGTAAAAACCAATATGAACCAAACCATGTTCTGTTGTATTGCTGAGCCCGTGTTTGATCGCATTCTCTATAAACGGCTGTGTCAGCATGGGCGGTAAGAAAATCGTATCGCTGTCAATGCTTTCTTCAACGGTGATATCGAAATCGAATTTGTTGTTGTAGAGCAGTTGTTGGATGGCGAGGTAGTTTTTGGTCATTTCGATTTCTTCTGTCAACGAGATGTAATTTTCGTTGGAGTTCTCGAGGATCTGTCGCGTCAGGATCGAGAATTTGTTGAGGTAGTTTACTGCCGCATCGTTTTGTTTGTCATCAATCAATCCCTGGATATTTTCAATCGAATTGAAGATAAAGTGCGGATTCATCTGCGTGATGAGGAGTTTTTGTTTAATCTGGTCTTTCTCTAACAAGTTAATGGCTTGTTTTTGTTTGCTGTTGCGGTAATAGAAATAACCGCCCAGCAGGATCAGCAGCAGCGCAGCGGAAAGGAGTATGAGCATATTATTTTTAGCCGCATTCGCTTTTTCGTTCGTCAGTTTGTAATTCAATTCCTTTTTCTCGAAATTGTACTTGAGCTGCTGTTGCGCCAAGATATTCTTTGCAGTTTCGGTTTTGCTCGAATCAGCTAGCTGGTCGTGGAATTCGTGCATTTCAAGCGCCTTTTCAAAATTGTTATTGGCTTTGCTGACTTTGAACAATAATTCGGAAGCCTGTGTCTGCAGTTCCAGGTTTTTCACCTTCCTGCTGAGTGCCAGCCCATCGGTCAGATACCTGTCGGCTTTGGCAAACTCTTTTTTCATATAGAACAATTCGCCCAGTTTCACGTTAGCGTTGGCAACAGCCAGTTCCGGGATGTCACCGGCAAGTGCTTCCCTGAGCAGTGCTTCTGCAGCATCATATTTTGATTCCTTCATTTCCACGCGCGCCAGTTTGCTCAAAACGATGCTGACAAACAGGCCATGCTTTATTTTTTTGAACAAGGAAAGCGATTTATTGAAATGGATCCTTGCTTCGGCATAATTCGACATTTCAAAATAGGAAGTTCCGCAATTTGCATACGCCGATGCTTTTCTGTTTTCATCTTCGGCAGTTAGTTCTGTTTTACGGTCGAAATAATCAATCACTTTTTTGTTATAGGCGATTGATTCTTCATGCCGTCCCTGGTCTGAATAAATGGTCGCAAGACTGGATTGTACGTAAACGATTCCGTCGGCATATTCTGCCGGCTCTTTTTCGTAGAACCTGAGCGCAGCAAACATCGACGAGATTGCTTTTTCATATTCATTGATTTTGGAAAGAAATGCGCCTTTGCCCACCAAAACGTAATTCATTTCGTTGTAGGCTTCCGCATATTTGAAAAAGACAATAGACTTGTCATAAAATGCCAGTGCTTTAACGACATCTCTTTTGTTGCTGTATTCATTGCCTAGATTGTTGTAATAGGCACCCAGAAACATGGCAAACCTTTTCTGTAGCACTGCGGACTGATTCCCTCTGTAATTTTTAAGCGCCAGTTTCCCCATCAAATCGTTCAGATAAATAAATTTTGGGTCATCCTGGTTGTAAAGCGCGACTTCGGATGCCAAAGCAACCAATTTAGTCGTGTCATGCAATTTCGGATTTTGCAATACCATTTTTAAGGAATCGACAGTTTTATCCTGGGCATAAGAATTCAGATAAATTAGAAGCACAAAGATTAAGGCGGCTGCTTTGCTTATTTTAAACATTAAAAACGGCTGTTTTAGGAATTTGAAATCAAAAGTAAGTAATTAAAAAAGATTTTTTTTGAACAAAACATTAAAAACAATCGTGTCTGGGATGTCTCTTCGTCCATTCGGGATTATTCAAAACCGATTTTTGCCGACCAAGCCAATCACGCGATAATTCCCCCCAAAACCCTCCGCAAAACCAAAGAATTACTTATTTTTGTCCAGCATCTAAAAGCAAAGACCCGTTTTGAGTTTATACAAAAACCTTTTCAAGCAAACCGCTATTTACGGACTCGCAACGGTAGTCCCGCGAATGATGAGTTTCTTCCTCGTGCCACTATACACGGCCTTGCTTCCAAAAGAAGAATACGGCAGGGTCACCATCATTTTTTCCTACATGATCTTCTTCAACGTAATCCTCGCCTACGGCATGGAAACCGCGTTCTTCCGGTTCTACAACAAAGAACCCGATAAGAAAAACGTCATAGAGACCTCGATGATTTCCATTTTCTGGAGCTCGCTTGTCTTCCTCATGGTCGCACTCCTGTTCCGGAATTACCTCGCCGATTTTACCGGGATCAATGTGCAATATGTCACCTATGCGATATGGATTCTCGTCCTCGATGCACTGGTCATCATCCCATTCTCAAAACTGCGCGCCAAACAACGGCCGTATTACTATGCCATAGTCAAGATCGGAAACGTCACCGTAAACCTCATGCTCAACATCTTCTTCCTGATCGTGCTGCCCAAACTGGCCACGCCAAATCCCGACGATTTCTTCAGCCTGATGTATTTCGAGCATTTCCAGATCGGCTATATCTTCATCTCACTGATTCTCTCCAGTTTTGTGACGTTTATTGTGCTTTCGCCAGACTACCTCAAGGTCAGATGGCATTTCGATTACGAACTCTGGAAACGCATGATGAAATACGGCCTGCCCATATTGGTCGCCGGAATCGCATTCGCCATCAACGAACAGTTCGACAAGATCCTGCTCGGTAATTTATTGCCCGCCAATATCGCCGATTCCGAAGTGGGCGTCTATTCCGCCTGCTACAAGCTCGGCCTGTTTATGGTATTGTTCCGAACCGCCTATACCTTAGGCATCGAACCGTTCTTTTTTAGCCATGCGGCAAACGATAATGCCAAGCAGACGTATGCCACCGTAACCAAATATTTTGTGATCTTCGGCTCGTTCATCATGCTCGGCGTCATTGTCTTCGCCGATGTGCTCAAGTCTGTCATGATCCGCGACACGTCCTATTGGGAAGCGATGAAAGTGGTGCCGCTGATTATCCTGGCCAACTTCTTCCTCGGCATCTATACCAACCTTTCCGTGTGGTACAAACTCATCGACAAGACGCATATTGGCGCCTGGATTTCAATTGTCGGCGCCATCGTCACATTGGCACTTAACTTCTTACTGATCCCAAAATACAGCTATATGGGTTCGGCCATCGCTACGATTGCGGCCTACGGAAGCATGATGTTGATCTCGTATGTCTTGGGCAGCAAGCAATACCCAATTCCGTACGATATGAAAAAGATCGGCAGCTACCTCGGACTTTCCATCGCATTCTCGGCCGCCTCATTTTACTATTTCCGCGAGAACTATTTCGTCGGCATCGCATTATTGCTCGCATTTTTATATTTCATTTACCATAACGAAAAAGAAACCCTCGAAAGAATATTGAAACGAAAACCAAGAACTGATTTATAATCCCGCCATTGCGAGGAACGAAGCAATCAGGAGCTGCTTCCTGCTGTCCGCTTTATCTTTTGTCCTGCGGAACAAAAGGATGCCGCTTCCATCAGGGCTAGGCCACGGATATGTCCCAATAACTGTCATCCCGAGCGCAGTCGAGGGACGCGTCCAATAACAAAACCTGTTTACACATGACCATCAAAATTCATCATTCATCATTCAAACACTTCAGCATTTTATATTTTTGAACAACGAATGATGAACAACGAACAACGAATTTTGAAATAAAAAACAACAACACATGACCATCAAAATCATCAACAAGTCCCAACACGCGCTTCCCAATTACGAATCATCGGCATCCGCCGGAATGGATCTGCGTGCGAATCTTTCAGAGCCTGTAACCTTAAATCCGCTCGAACGCGCCATCATCAAAACCGGCCTGTTCATCGAACTGCCGATCGGATACGAAGCACAAGTGCGCCCAAGAAGCGGACTCGCAGCCAAGAAAGGCATCACCGTCCTCAATTCCCCCGGAACCGTCGACGCCGATTACCGGGGCGAAATAGGAGTCATTTTAGTAAATTTATCCAATGAAGCTTTCGTCATCGAAAACGGCGAACGCATCGCCCAGCTTATCATCGCCCAACACGAACGCGCCGAATGGATCGACGTGCAGGAGTTGTCTGAAACGGCAAGAGGCGATGGCGGGTTCGGAAGTACGGGTGTTAAATAAATTGTAGAAAACAAATTAAAAACTTTGCTGACTTTGCAAAAAACTTCGTGAACTTTGCGGACACGAGGCCAAAGGCCGAATTGACGAAGTAAAAAGAAAAACTATGAAAATAATCGTACCCATGGCCGGACGTGGTTCCCGCCTGAGACCACATACCTTAACGGTTCCAAAACCACTGATCCCCATTGCAGGCAAACCGATCGTTCACCGTCTGGTGGAAGACATCGCCGGCGTCATCAACCAGGATATCGAGGAGATCGCGTTCATCATCCACAAGGATTTCGGTCCGCAGGTAGAAAAAGAACTGATTGCGATCGCAGAAAAATTGGGGTCAAAAGGGACGATATACTATCAGGAACAGCCATTGGGAACGGCACACGCCATCATGTCGGCCAAAGAGTCGATGACAGGCCCGATTGTCGTGGCTTATGCAGATACCTTATTCCGTGCCGATTTTACCTTAGACACTTCCGCAGACAGCGTAATCTGGGTGAAACAGGTGGAAGACCCGAGCGCTTTTGGTGTAGTTAAATTGAACGGGGACAACCAGATCGTCGATTTCGTCGAAAAGCCGAAGGAATTTGTATCGGACCTTGCGATTATCGGCATCTATTATTTCAAATCGGGTGAAACTTTACGCGCCGAATTGCAATATTTACTCGATAATAATGTTGTTAAAGGTGGCGAATACCAATTGACCGACGGTTTGGAGAACATGAAAGTGAAAGGCTTCAGGTTCGTTCCCGGAAAAGTGGACGAATGGAAGGATTGCGGAAACAAGAACGTCACGGTGGAAACCAATTCGAGATTGCTCGGGTTTCTGCACGCAGACGGTGAAAATCTTGTACATGAGAATGTGAAGATTGAGAATTCGACCATCATTCCGCCGTGTTTTATCGGCGAAGACGTGATCCTGATCAATACCACCGTTGGCCCGAACGTGTCTTTGGGAAAGGCATGCCACATCACCGACAGTACAATTAAAAATAGCCTCGTGCAGACCCACTCGCATATCAGGAACGCCAACCTCGACAACGCGATGATTGGAAGCCATGCGACTTTCGACGGCAATTTCAAAAGCATCAGCATTGGCGATTATTCGGTGTTGGAATAAATTCGAAAAACAATGAAAAAGATAGCCTTATATTTCATTTTAGCCGCACTATTTTGTGTTCCCGCTTCGCTTTGGGCGCAAACGGAACCCGACGATATTGCGCTCAACAATGATGCTTTCCAGGATTCCTTTTATGAATCTTTGAAACAGAAAGGCATTGAAAATTACGACAAGGCCATCACGGCGCTCGAGAAATGCCAGAAGTTAGAGCCCAATAATGCGACGGTTTATTTCGAGCTCGGGAAAAACTACCTGGCGCAGAAAGACTACAAGAAAGCCTACGATTCGTTTGAGCATGCCACGCAGATCGACCCGAAAAACAAATGGTTTTGGGTCGGAATGTACGATGTTTGCTATGAAACCCGCGACTGGGAACAGGCAATCGTCATTGTCACAAAACTCATAGAATTCAAGAAAGATTATAAGGAAGACCTGGTTTCGCTGTACATGAACACACAACAGTTCGACAAGGCGCTCGCGCTGATCAACGACCTCAATGACAACGTCGGCAAAACCGATATGCGCGACAATTATAAGATGCAGATTCTGAAGGATTCCAAATATCAAGGCACGGAAAAGGACAATCTGATTGCGCAGATCAGGAAATACCCTAAGGAAGAATCGAATTACATTTCACTGATTTATCTGTATTCGGAAGCCGGGCAGGAAGACAAGGCCGAAGAAGTTTCCAAACAACTCGAAAAGGAAGTCCCGGCTTCTGATTTCGCACAAATAAGCCTGTTCAAAGCCTACGTCAATAAAAACGATGGGACGAATGCGGTGAAAGCAATGAATATCGCGTTGAGCAGCGATAAGATCGACAACAAGATCAAGCAGCGGATGATCAATGAATTCCTGATTTTCATCAAAGACAAGCCACAGTTTGAAGCCGATCTGGAACGCGCGGTTTCTTATGTGAAAAACGACAGCGAAGTGCAGACGGCCAAGGAAATCGGGAAGTTTTACCACAACAAGCAAAACTGGGACGCGGCCATAAAGTACTATAACATTTATCTGAAAGACCATCCGGACGATTTTGAAACGATTGTGCTTTTGCTTGACGCGCAATCCGGGAAATCCGATTTTACGGGAATGGCCCAAAAGGCAGAAGTAATGATCGAATTGTATCCATTGCAGCCGCAGTTTTATTACTACGCCGGATTGGCCAACAACCAGACGAAGAATTACAAAAAGGCAAAGGATTTCCTCGAAATGGGACTCGATTATGTGGTCGACAATCCGCAGATGGAAATCAATTTCAACATCCAGCTAGGCGAAGCCTACAGCGGTTTGGGCGACGTAAAGAAAAAGGAACAGTATTTTACCAAAGCGGATGCGTTGCTAAAGAAAATGAAGAAATGAAAAAATATATAGGATTGGTTTTACTGGTGTTTATCGTTTCGTGTAAATCGGCCAAAACAGCCGTTACCGAAGGAAGCGCCAACGTTGATAAAAAAATGCCGTTGGAGAAAATCATCCGGAACCATTATGCAAACAACCGTAATTTTGTCACGGCCTACATCAAGGCAAGCGTGAAATATAGGGATGAAAATAATACGCAGAATGTCACGACTGAAATCAGGATCAAGAAGAACGAGATGATTCTCGTGAGTATCCGGTTACTCGGGATTACGATGGCCAAAGCGCTGATTACGCCCACAGAAGTCAAATATTACGAGAAGATCAACGGAAAATATTTCGAAGGCAATTATGCGGCGTTGGGTCAGTTTGTAGGGACGGACCTTGATTTTGAGAAAGTGCAGAATCTATTGATCGGACAGGCTTTGGACGATTTGAAAACAGGCGAGTACAAAACTTCCATTGAAGGAAACCTGTACAAATTGCAGAATATGCCGGCGGGAAATACGACCAAGGAATATTTCTTCGAATCGATGAAATTCCTGCTTCGGAAACAGACTATTTCCCAAGCACAGCAACAACGCACCATGCAGGTTGTGTATCCGGATTATATGCAGAATAACGGCGTCGAGTTGCCGACAGGTTTGGTGATAGATGCCGACCAGAAGAAAGGGAAAACCAACATCAATATCACGTACAATTCGGTCACTTTTAATGAGGCAATGACTTTTCCTTATAGTGTTCCTGAAGGCTACGAACGCATTTTTATTAATTAGATTTGTACAAACATCCGAATATGTCAAAATATATCCTAAGCCTGATCTTTATCTGTACGGCATCACTTCTGTGGAGCCAGCCTACGCAGGAAAAACTCGAAAAGAAGAAAGCGCAAATCCTGAAAGAAATCCAGGAAAAGGAAATCCAGCTCCAGGAAGTCAAATCGAAGGAAAAATCGGTTACGACACTGTTGCAACTGCAGAAGGAAAAAATCTCGCTTAAGGAAAAACTCATCAACACGACAGAGAAGCAGACCAAAGTGCTCAATAATGACATCTATATCAATCAGGTCGGCATCAACAGGCTCAAAAAAGAACTGGGCATTTTAAAGGAAGATTATGCCGAAATGATTGTGAAATCGTATAAAAGCCGTTCCGAAAGAAGCCGCGTGATGTTTTTGCTGTCTTCGCAGAATTTCCTTCAGGCCTATAAACGCGCGCAATACATGAAGCAGTATGCGAGTTACCGGAAGATGCAAGGTGAGGAAATCCAACAGAAATCGAAGGAATTGGAGAACACCACCGAGAAGATCGTCGTGCAGAAAGAGGAAAAGCAAAAACTCCTCAAGGAAAACGAAAAGGAAAAAGTCGTGTTAGAGAAAGAGAAGCAGGAGCAGGAAGAGATTGCCAAAACGATCAAGAAATCCAAAAACCAGATTGCCGCCGAAATCAGGAAAAAACAACAGGAAAGCAAACAGATCGACAAGCAGATCGATAAGATTATCCGCGATGCGATTGCGGCTGCGAACAAGAAAACGGCCGCCGCAACCAAAAAGGCCAATCCGAAAACGGTAACCGCCGAGAAAACCCGCGAAACCGAAACGGCAACCAAGATCGTCCTGACGGCAGAAGGCAAAATCGTGGCCGATAATTTCCGTGCCAACAAAGGCAAATTGCCATGGCCGGTGGAAAAAGGGTTCGTGTCGCTCGGTTATGGCGACCAGCCGCACCCGGTTTATAAATCGCTTATCGTGCACAATTCCGGAATCGAGATCACCACTGACGAAGGTGCCAATGCACGTGCGGTTTTTGGAGGTGAAGTGATTAAGGTAATGGTGCTTTCGCCGGTGAATAAAGCGGTGATGATCCAACACGGGGATTATTTCACGGTGTATCAGAATCTCAACAGCGTGAGCGTGAGCAAAGGCGACAAGGTTTCCATCAAGCAAAATATCGGCAGGATCAGGACGAGCGGCGATACCGGGAAAACAATCCTTAAGTTTACGATTTCACAAAATACGACGTATAACAATCCGGCTACATGGTTGTTTAATATGTAATACAAAAAAGAATGCCACAAATTCACGAAATATAAATTCGTGAATTTGTGGCATTTATATTAAAATTGCTGCTTAAAAAAACAACGCTTTCAGTTCAGTCGCCTCTGAAGGTTTCATTTTTCCGGCGAGTACCAAACTCAATTGTTTTCTCCTTAAAGCGGCATCGAAACGTTCTTTCTCCAATTCCGTTTCCGGAATAATCGGCGGCACGTTTACTGGCCTTCCCATATCATCCACAGCTACAAATGTATAGATCGCCTCATTGGCTTTGGAGCGTACGCCAGATTCACGGTCTTCAATCCAAACATCAATAAAGATTTCCATCGACGTGTTGAAGCTTCTCGAGACTTTGGCCTCAATAGTCACCACGCTTCCCAAGGCAATCGAACGGTTGAAAGCGACATGGTTTACGGATGCCGTAACGGTAATCCGGCGCGAATGCCTTCTTGCGGCAATACTCGCAGCCCTGTCCATACGGGCCAGCAATTCGCCGCCAAAAAGATTGTTGAGTGGGTTGGTTTCGCTGGGCAAAACCAGGTCGGTTAAAATCGTCAGGGATTCGGAAGGGAATTTCGGGTGCATTGTTTTTTTACAAAGGTAATTACAGTCCGCAAAAAATTAACACACCCAGCTGTTTTTTTTCAGTGCGGTGCCTATTCAATTTCCGATAAACGGGAGGATTATAATTCCTTAACGAGAATCCACGCATCTTTATTAGTCGACTTGTGAATTTGCTTCATGGCTTGCTGTGCTTCGGAATAAGAAGCATAGCTTCCGTAGAAAACGGGGAAATTTTTGTGTCTGTTCGGACCGGTCCTGCGCGCCTTGAATCCGGCAGCGATCAGTTCGTCGTACATTTTCTTCGCATTTTCCTCATTCCTGAAAAAACCGGCAACGATATGGTAATCGAGTTTTTCCTCTTTGACAGTCAGCGTTACGGAAGGCATCGGGTTTTCAATCATGAAAGTCGCTTCCTGGATTTTATCCTGAACCTGTTTCTGCACTGCGGTTTCCACGAGTAAAGTCTGCTCAGCCACATGATTCTGGTTTACTTTAAAACCAATCGTTCCTGCGGCGGTAAGGGCTAAGACGAAAATCGCGGCGTATTTCAGATAAGGACGTGCTTTTCTTTTTTCGGGTGTGAAGGCAATCGGCGCCGTTTCTTCGAGGACTTCAACTTCCTGTTTGTAGACTTCGCGTTTTACGGCAGGGGAAACAAAAGAATTGAGTCCGAATGACTCCTTAAGGTAATTGATGTTTTCCGAAGGCGTAAAAACGAGGTTTTTTTCTGAATTCAGGTACAATTCGCCCACATTTTTCAAAGTGAACCGTTCATTCACTTCGAGAATGCTTTTCCAGATCACCACTTCACTTTCAATCGATCCGACGGCATTTTCATAAGATGTCTTTTCAAACAAGGCGATATGGTTGGCCAATAATCCGTCGTTGTTTTTCAGGTGCGAATTGAACGAGATTAATTTTTTCGGAGGATAAAAAGAATGCGTATTTTCGTGCAGGTGCGCCGACTGGATTTCGGTCAGGAAAGCGCCGAATCCGGGAACGGTGACACACTGGTGTCTGTATAAAAGCTGTGAAATGTATTGTTCGATCTTCATAGAAACAAAGTTATACAATGTGTTAAGGAATCAAAATTTTATTCACAATTTTTATTAACAATCCCGCGAAAAATTTATACTTTTCAGGTTCAATGATTTACTATGAGCCACGAAGAATTATTTTATCTATTAGCCTTGCAAAAAGTAGACGGCGTGGGTGACGTTGTTGCCAAAAAGCTGCTTACACACTGCGGAAATGCTGAAAATGTTTTCAAAACCCAAGCTTCAAAACTAAACGGAATTGACGGAATCGGTTCGCATCTGATCCGGAATCTCAAAAGCAAAACCGTTTTTCGGGAAGCCGAATCCGAACTCAAATTTATCCGCGACAATCACATCGATTGTACGTATTTTCTTGACGAAAATTACCCTGAAAGATTGCGGCATTGCATCGACGGGCCGGTTTTATTATTCACTTCGGGGAAAATGAACCTGCGGAACAGGAAAATAATCAGCATTGTTGGCACGCGCCAAATCACTTCCTATGGGATAGATTTCTGTAAAAAACTCATCGCCGATCTCGCGCCTTTGGATCCCGTTATCGTCAGCGGATTCGCCTATGGTGTCGATATCACGGCGCATCTTGCCGCTTTGGAACACAACCTGCAGACAATCGGTGTTGTCGCGCACGGACTCAACCAGATCTACCCGAAAACACACAAAAAATACGTTTCGAAAATCGAACAGAACGGCGGATTTATGACCGAATTCTGGAGTTCGTCGAGTCCTGAAAAGGAAAATTTCGTCAAGCGCAACCGCATTGTCGCCGGAATTTCGGAAGCTACGATTGTGATCGAATCTGCCGATAAGGGCGGTTCGCTGATTACTGCCAATATGGCCAACGACTACAACCGCGATGTGTTTGCCGTTCCGGGAAGGATTACCGATAAATACAGCCAGGGCTGCAACAACCTGATTAAGACGCAAAGGGCAAACCTGATGAACAGCGCCGCAGATTTGATTTATATCTTAAACTGGAATCTTGAAACCAAAGCCAGACCGATACAGAAACAGCTCTTTATTTCATTGGACGAAAGCGAACAGAAAATTTACGATTTCCTACAGAAAAGCGGTAAGGAATTGCTCGACCTGATTGCGTTGCATTGTGATTTCCCGATCCATAAAGTGTCGGGGATTTTGCTCAATATGGAATTGAAAGGCGTTATTCGGCCGTTGCCGGGGAAATTATTTGAGGCGATTTAAAAAGTGAATCCGAGTTTTTCACGCACGCGATTCAAAACACTATCGGCAATTTTTCCCGCTTTTTCCGCGCCGTGAAGCAATGCCTTTTCGACTTCGTTCGGGTTGGCGATGTAGAAATTGTACTTTTCGCGTTCCGATTTGAACTTCTGCGTAATCAGTTCAAACAGCGCCTGCTTGGCATGGCCGTAACCGAAATCGCGATTGGCATTGGCATATTTTACCGTCATTTCTGAAATCTGGATTTCATTTGCCAACAATTTATAGATGGCGAAAATCTTGCAGGTTTCGGTGTTTTTGGGTTCTTCCAAAGGCGTGCTGTCGGTTTCTATCGACATGACCTGTTTGCGCAAAGCCTTGTCATCAAGGAAAATATTGATGATGTTGTTGGCGGATTTGCTCATTTTTCCACCGTTGGTTCCGGGAACGAGCATGGTGTTCTGTTCTGTAAAAGGCTCCGGAAGCACAAAAGTTTCGCCCATCTGGCTGTTGAATCTGGAGGCGACATCGCGTGTGATTTCGATGTGCTGCAATTGGTCTTTCCCGACAGGTACGAATTCGGCGTCATACAATAAGATATCGGCCGCCATCAGCATCGGATAAGTAAACAATCCGGCATTTACATCAGAAAGGCGATCTGATTTATCTTTAAAAGAATGCGCCAGTGTCAATCGCTGGAACGGGAAAAAACAACTCAGATACCAGGACAATTCCGCAGTTTGCGGTACATCCGATTGTCTGTAAAAAATAACTTTATCGATATCAAGGCCAAAGGCCAGCCAGGTTGCGGCAGTACTTAACGTATTTGCCCTTAAGAGATTCCCGTCTTTTATCTGTGTCACCGAATGCAGGTCGGCGATAAAAAGGAAAGTTTCATTTTCAGGTTTTTTTGATAATTCTATTGCCGGAATAATCGCCCCGAGTAAATTCCCGAGATGCGGTGTTCCGGTACTTTGTATGCCTGTTAAGATCTTAGCCATTTTTTTTAAACGCAAAGTCCGCAAAGATTTTCGCAGAGTTCACAGAGTTTTAATTGTTATAATTATTTATTACTCTTCTAATTCCTTTTTTTAGAAGTACTTCATTAAAATTTATGAGAAGGCCAAGTTTAAAATTTCCAAGTTTTAAATAGGTCAAAGTTTGCGCTAAATGGATTGAATCAAGCGCTGAGACACTTTTTATTTCAATAGGGAATTTATGTTCAACCAACAAATCCAATCTATAACCGCAATCTAATGTTATTTCTTCAAAGACCAATGGCATTGCTTTTTCTTTTTCAACGAACAAGCCAGCTTTCTGGATTTTATAAAACAAACATTCTTTGTATGCATTTTCTAACAATCCCGGGCCAAGAGCTTTGTGGACTTCGATGGCATGGCCAATTACAATATTGGAAATTTCGTTTTCTGTCATCTTTCTTAGCTTCCTTTGCGGAAGACTTTGTGTTCTTTGTGGTTTCGATAAAGCAAAGATAATTCTTTTGTCAAAAATTACACACGATTCCGTATTTTTGGGGATATGAAAATACTGAAAAATATTTTTTGGGTAATCTGGAGGATCTGGTTCTACATTTTATTGGGAATCCCGATTTTGATAATGCTGCCATTCCTGGTGGTTTCCATCCTCAAGGAAAAATGGTATCCGTATTTTTTTATCATGGCGAGAATCTGGGCCAAAACCATCCTTTTCGGAATGGGATTTTATTATAAGGTTGAAAGGGAAGAAGCGCTCCAGGACCGGAAAAGCTATATGTTTGTTGCCAATCACACTTCGATGGCCGATATCATGCTGACGCTCGCAACGGTCAGGCATCCGTTTGTTTTTGTCGGAAAGAAAGAACTGGCGAAGATTCCGCTGTTCGGATTTTTCTATAAAAGAACCTGTATTCTGGTCGATCGCAAAAGCTCCAAAAGCCGTATGGAAGTTTTCAACCGTGCCGAAAAGCGGCTGAACCAAGGACTGAGTATCTGTATTTTCCCCGAAGGCGGCGTACCCGATGACGAAACAGTCGAGCTTGACGAATTTAAAGATGGCGCTTTCCGGCTGGCCATCGAGCATGAAATCCCGATTGTGCCGATAACTTTTGCCGATAACAAAGAACGCTTTTCGTATACATTCCTCAGCGGAAGCCCTGGAATCATGCGTGTAAAAGTTCATCATTTTATTGATACGAAAGGCAAGACCATAGAAAACAAAAAGGATATTAAGGAAGTCAAGGAAAAGGTACGCACGATTATTTACCGCCAATTACTGGAATTCCACCATAAAAAAAGAGCACTCTAAAAAGTGCTCTTTTCCGTTATTGCCCTCAGGCAACAACACCCTAACAAATCTAACTAATATCTAAAAGCGGAAACTCAAACCCGTATACAACCCAAAAATGTACGGTTTAAAATTGCCGCTGTCTTTACTGAAAGTGTTCAATTGGTATTTAAACATCGGCTCAAAATTAGCCTGCAGCGTCCGGGTAATCGAATACTTGACACCCAGGCCGATGTTGGAACTGAAATGCGTCTTATTGAGGTTATTCGCCTCACCGAGCGTAGTTGCGAGTCCGTCAGAAATCACCACAATCTTGTTTTCATTCAGGAATAAGGTACTGACGCCGGCAATCACATTTACGCCAATTTTGCTGTCGATGACCGCATAGGAAACTTCCACAGGCACCTCAATATAACCCATTTTCTGGTTGATGTGACCTTCAAACTTATCGGTGCTGAGCTGCGTGGCATTGGCCGGTTGCTCTTCGCTGCGGCTGCTGTTTCTGGATTGCGCCTGGCGGCCAAGATTTAGGAAACTGTTTTCATCGGAAGTGTCCACATTTCCAAGGCCGCTTCCCTGAAGCCCTGCATACAATTGCACGTCATTGGTATTGTAATTCATTGAAACCTTATTGATTCCCGTGCGCACCGTAAATTTCTTATTGACGGCATAGTTCACGCCCAGCCCGAAGCCGACATTCGTATTGTATTCCTTGGAATTGCCTGCAAAAGTTGAATCGATCGGCGACCCTTTTGAAGTTGAACCGAAATAAATAGGGGCAACATTTGAAGTTATTTGCCACCTATTTAATTTGGGTTCTTTGGTAACCTTGTTTTCTTTTTCTTTTAACAATTCTTCCAACGCATTAGGGACGACGGTAGCAATAGCCGTCGAATCTAATTTTTTTTCCTGATTTTTGGTATCTGTTGCGGCCACCGGATTGGCTTTGTCATCAGCGGTTTTCGATTTTTCCGCGATGCTTTGGTTTTGCAATTTTCCAGTGGTTTCAGATTTTACATCAGTTGTATTTTGAATGGCTTTAGCCGGATCGGTCTTGCTTTCTTGCTGCTCTTTATTGGCAACAGCCTTATTAGTAGCGAAATTTTCTAAAATATTGCTTCCGGTTCCTGTCATGGTTGATTTATTTGCGTCGCCGGATTTTTTGGATTTCCGTAATGGTTTGTCGTACATGCTTCCGGCGATTGCTTGTTCGGATTTGTTGTATTTATTAAGATTGCCGCCAACTTTTCTCTTCGCTTTCTTTTCTCCGGAAACATCGTTTTTTCTATTCTCAACATTCACAACCGCAACCCCTTGATTTTTGTCTCGCTGAAGCGGAATTTTAATTTTGTCAGCTTTATCTTTTTCAGAAACGCCAGTTTGAGTCTGCATTGCGTTTTTCCGAGTTTTATCACTTTTAGAAGTTTGATTTTCCGAAGCCGCAACTGCCGTTTCCGAAGCCGATGCTGAATTTGGGTTTCCGATTTCCGATTTCCCGTTGCCTTTTTTCAGGCCGGAAGAATCGTCCGATTTTGGATTGTCTTCATAGACGACACTATTTTTAGGTCTGCTTCCATTGTGGAATAACCCCAATTGGTCGGTAATCCCGAAACCGATCAGCAACGCGGCCGCAATTCCGGCAAAACGCCACCAGAACGGAATAATTTTCCGGTCTTTTTTCTCTTTCAGGCGGGCTTCGATTTCTGGCCAGGTATGTTCGGGCGGATTCATTTCGAAATCCTTGAATTTTTCCTGAAAGAGTTTGTCTATATTTTTTCTTTCGCTCATTTTGCGGATGGTAATTTTGTCGTGTTTAATGCTTCAATCTTTTCTTTCAAAATCGCCCTTGCGCGTGACAGGTTTGATTTTGAAGTGCCGATGCCGATATTGAGCATTTCGGCTATTTCCTTGTGTGCGTAATTGTCGATGACATAGAGGTTAAAAACCAAGCGGTACCGGTCGGGCAGCTGCTGGATGATGCCGAGCAGGTAATCGAGCGAGATGTTCGAATCCTCTATTTCAACCATTTCCTCATCGGCGATGTCTTCGTTGATCAGCTTCAGGAAATTCTCCTTGCGGTAATACTGCAGCGCATTGTTGATCATGAGCCTTTTTGCCCAACCTTCGAAAGATCCTGCAAACGAAAACTGCCCGATTTTGTCGAATATCAATAAAAATCCGTCCTGCAAATTGTCCTGAGCCTCTTCATAACTGCGCGAATACTTGAGGCACACAGCAAATAGCTTAGATGATAATAATCTAAACAATTGTTCCTGGGCCTTGATGTTCTTCTTTTGGCAATCTAATATAAGCTGCTCTAAACTCAACGGTTTTAGGTTTATCGATTAATTGTCTACCGGTACATTTATATCATAATATAGGTCTTCCCCCTGTTCATTTTTTCCAGTCCAGATTTTGAAAGTATAAGTGGTTCCTGGCCCTTCGGCTGTGAAATTGAATTTTTCGGATGTCAGATTCGGTGCCGTCGCAGCATTATAATCAATAGACTGGCAATCATTTCTTTCGTAAACAACGCTTTGGATTGCGACCGTTTTGGTGTTTCCATCGCCTTCAAAATAAATCCCTTTGTATACATGGCAGGTAGTCGGCATTTTGAAGATCATGTTGAGCTCATAGGTTTCTCCGGCGGTAAAACGATAGGGCATTTCGCATCTGGAAATGGGGAGCAGTTCGTAATAGACTTCCGGTTCTGTACTATCGGTAGAACAGGAGTTGAGAACGAGCCCAAGGAATAAGAGAAGTAAGATTTTTTTCATCTCAAGTTATTTAATCAGTATCGGAAAGATACGGTTTGTTGGAAATGGTTGCGTTACAAAATAAAAAAACCCGAAAATCTTCGGGTTTTAAATACTATTTGCTGTTTTCCTTAATGGTCGCTTTGATTTTGACTTCCAGCTCGTCGGCCAGTTCCGGATTGTCTTTGATCATGGTTTTGACCGCATCGCGGCCTTGCCCCAGTTTCGTTTCGCCATAGCTGAACCACGAGCCTGATTTTTTGATAATCTCAAATTCCACGGCCAAATCGAGTATTTCCCCCGTTTTGGAAACCCCTTCGCCATACATAATGTCGAATTCGGCAGTCTTAAACGGTGGCGCGACTTTGTTCTTCACCACTTTTACTTTCGTGCGGTTTCCGATTACATTGTCGCCATCTTTAATCTGCGAAGAGCGGCGGATATCCAAACGGATCGACGCATAAAATTTCAGGGCGTTACCTCCGGTTGTCGTTTCGGGATTCCCGAACATCACCCCGATTTTTTCACGCAGCTGGTTGATAAAAAACACGGTACAGTTGGTCTTGCTGATAGTTCCCGTAAGTTTTCTCAAAGCCTGTGACATCAGACGTGCATGGAGTCCCATTTTGGAATCGCCCATTTCACCTTCGATCTCACTCTTCGGCGTCAAAGCGGCAACCGAGTCAATCACGACAATGTCAATCGCCCCCGAACGGATCAGGTTTTCGGCAATCTCCAAAGCCTGCTCGCCATTGTCCGGCTGCGAGATGATGAGGTTTTCAACATCCACACCGAGTTTTTCCGCATAACCCCTGTCGAAAGCATGTTCCGCATCGATAAAGGCTGCAATCCCGCCCGCTTTTTGTGCTTCTGCGATTGCATGCAATGTCAGCGTGGTTTTACCCGAAGATTCCGGGCCGTATATTTCAATGATCCTTCCTTTCGGATAACCGTTTACGCCAAGCGCAAGGTCTAGTCCGAGGGAACCTGAAGAGATGGTTTCTACTTCTTCCACGGCTTTGTCGCCCATTTTCATGACCGTGCCTTTTCCGTAGGTTTTGTCTAGTTTATCAAGGGTTAGTTGTAATGCTTTTAGCTTCGCTTCTTTTTCTGAACTCATCTTTTCCTTCATTTATATTTGAACTTATTTTTCGTAAAAATACTTCTTTTTTCTGAAGTTACAAGAAGTAGAATTTTATTTAAGGCACGACTTTTCAACCATTTATTTTTGGATTCCGGCAGCGGTTATACCGGGACATTTATGCTATCCGGCGTCTTTCAAGATGCTTTTTCCAAAGCCCGGATTTTCAACCTGCGGTTCTTTTTCATAAGCATCCGGAAAAAATGGAATGGCCAGTTTACTACAGCCCGCGGCATTGCAGTGGTATCCTTTTCTGACGAAGGTGAATGCCGTCTCATTGGAACTTTCGTAAACTTTTAGCCATTCCGGTTTCTCGGGGAGATTGAAATCTTTGGAAAAACAACCCAATGGTCAACGGCTTGTATATAATCTGTATCGATATGGATATTGGGCTGTTTTTTAAGCTGTGCGACAACGCAATTCGAAAAAATAAAGAGAACCGAAACTGCAAAACTTTTCATCGTGGCGTATATTTGAATCTAACTGATAATCAAATCTAAAACAAATAGCAACCGGTGAATTCCAGTTTTTCTGTACATTTATCAAATGTAATTCCCGCTTCAAAACGACTATTTCCCCGCAAATTTTATTTTCTTATTTTTGCGGTGTAAAATTTAAAAATGGAAAAAATAATATCCTATCCAATTTCTATCGTAGCGATGCTGCTGTTCCTTTTGGTATTGATTGTTTTCCACCCGATACAATGGATCTGCCTCAATGTTTTCGGCTACCAGGCGCACAAGAAAAGTGTCGATTATCTCAATTTGTGTCTGTTGCGGATTGGGCATCTGTTGGGTACAACTTTCAAGGTGGCCAACCGGAATCTCATTCCGGATAACGCCCCAATTATCTTCGTCGCCAACCACCAAAGTCTCTACGATATCATCGGGATTATCTGGTTCATGAGAAAATGGCATCCGAAATTCGTCAGCAAAAAGGAACTCGCCAGCGGCATTCCGAGCGTCTCCTATAATTTACGCCACGGCGGTTCGGTGGTCATCGACAGGAAAGATCCGAAACAGGCACTTCCGGTAATCAAAGGGCTGGCAGAATACATTGAAAAGCACAAAAGATCGGCCGTAATTTTCCCCGAAGGAACGCGAAGCAAAACCGGAAAACCGAAGGAATTTGCAACAAGCGGACTCAAAATACTGTGCAAATACGCGCCTTCAGCATACGTTGTCCCACTCACAATCAACAACTCGTGGAAATTTGTTAAATACGGATTTTTTCCCTTTGGTTTGGGAAATCGCCTTACCTTTACAGTCCATAACCCTATAGCAGTAAAAGATTACCCTTTTGAAGAACTGATGGAAATGACCGAAAAGGCCATCGTTCAAGGGATAAAACTATAACCCGAAAGAAATGTCTATAAAAAACATACGCCTCGAAGTGATGCAATTCCTGGAAGAAAAGATCGACAGTTTTGTCGACCAATATCTGATTCCGGTAGAGAAAATATGGCAGCCATCCGACTTTTTGCCGAATTCCGAAAGCGATAACTTTTTTGAGGAAGTGCGGGAATTGCGCGAGCTGGCCAAAGACTTGCCTTATGATTTCTGGGTGGCGATGGTAGGCGATACGATTACCGAAGAAGCGCTCCCGACCTACGAATCCTGGCTTATGGATGTGGAAGGCGTCGATAATGTCGAACGCAATTCCTGGTCGAAATGGGTGCGCGAATGGACTTCCGAAGAGAACCGCCATGGCGACGTTTTGAACAAATACCTTTACCTTTCAGGACGCGTGAACATGCGCGAAATCGAAATGACCACACAGCATCTGATTGCCGATGGATTCGATATCGGGACAGGCCGCGATCCTTACAAAAACTTCGTTTATACTTCGTTTCAGGAACTGGCGACCTACATTTCACACAACCGCGTTTCGCAACTGGCCAAAAGCTACGGCGACAAGAAACTGTCTAAAATGTGCAAGATGATTGCGGGCGATGAAATGCGCCACCACAATGCCTATAGCGAATTCGTAAACCAGATTTTCAAGGTCGACCCAAGCGAAATGATGCTCGCATTCAATTATATGATGAAGAATAAGATCGTCATGCCGGCGGTTTTCCTCAGGGAATCGGGCGAAAAAATCGGATCGGCGTTTGAGCAGTTCTCGATTTCGGCACAGCGCATCGGCGTTTATACGGCCAACGATTATGTCGATATCATGCAGAAACTGATCGACCGCTGGGAAATCGACAAGATCACCAACCTGACCGACGAAGCCGAGAAAGCGCGCGATTATCTCATGAAACTGCCGGCAAGAATGGCGAGGGTTTCCGAAAGGCTCATCATCCCGCAAGAGATTGATGTTTTCAAATGGGTCGAACCGGCCCGGTTATAACAAACAGAATCCTTTCCTTCCCGAAAGGATTTTTTAATTCCACAAAGATGAACGAAAACCTGATCAACAATACGATTGCTTTTGTAAAGAATGAACTCAAAGGTGCCGAAGGCGGACACGATTGGTTCCACATCGAACGCGTCTACAAAAATGCGCTGCTTATTTCGGAAACGGAAGAGTGCAACCTATTGGTCGTCAAACTGGGCGCATTGCTGCATGACATCGCCGACAGTAAATTTCACGGCGGCGATGAGACGGTCGGCCCGACAAAAGCGTGGGAATTCATGGAAAAGGAAAATGTGGATGAAGAAACCATCGGGCATGTTGTCAACATCATCGAAAATGTCTCTTTTAAAGGCGGGAATTTTGAGAAGAAATTCACTTCAAAAGAACTCGAAATTGTTCAGGATGCCGACCGTCTCGATGCACTTGGAGCGATTGGGATTGCACGCGCGTTCAATTATGGAGGATTTAAAAACCGGTCGCTTTATAATCCTGAAATTGCTCCGAATCTCCACATGTCCAAAGAGGAATATAAGAATACGACAGCGCCGACACTCAATCACTTCTATGAAAAACTGTTGCTGTTGAAAGACAAGATGAATACCGAAACCGGAAAAAAAATTGCATTGAAAAGGCACGATTATATGGAAAGTTTCCTGTCGCAATTTTATGCAGAATGGAACGGGGAGAAGTAGAAAAGATCTGCGTCTTGTTCTATTTTCCTTCAAACGCCGCTTTCCTCTTCTCCAAAAATGCCGTCGTTCCTTCCTTAAAATCCTCAGTCCCGAAACATTTCCCGAACGCCTTGATCTCAGTTTTGAAACCATTCACGCCGTCTTCAAAATTGGCATTGACGGCTTTGATCGCCTGACCGATCGCCACAGGTGAATTTCTCATGATCTTTTGAGCGATTCCGTTGCAGAAATCCAAAAGTTCCGTCTGGGCAACGACATGGTTTACGAGTCCGTATTGTTTGGCCTCTTCCGCCGAAACCATTCCGGCCGTCATGATCATTTCCATCGCACGGCCTTTCCCGACGAGTTGCGGCAAACGCTGCGTTCCGCCATAACCCGGAATAACACCGAGCGAAACTTCGGGCAGTCCCATTTTTGCATTGTCAGAAGCGACCCTGAAATGGCACGACATAGCGAGTTCCAATCCGCCGCCGAGCGCAAAACCGTTCACGGCTGCGATTACGGGCTTACTCAAATTGGCTACAAAATCAAACAATAATTCCTGTCCCTGGGCCGCGAGCTGTGCGCCTTCTTCTATAGAAAAATGAGCGAATTCGGAAATATCCGCTCCGGCAACAAATGCCTTTTCTCCGCTTCCGGTGAGCAAAATGACTTTCACGGAAGTGTCGTTTGCCAAAGATTCAAACGCGTCGTGCAGTTCCTGGATCGTTGCTTTGTTGAGCGCATTCAGTTTCGTCGGGCGGTTGATCGTGATGGTGGCGATGCCGTTTTCGGTTGCGGTCAGGATATTTTCGTAGCTCATCGTATTGGTTTTAGGAGTTTATGATGGGAAGCGAAACGGTAAAAACCGTCCCTTTTCCATATTCAGTCTCAAAAGTAATTGTTCCTTTGTAATTTTCAATGATGTTTTTTATAATTCCAAGTCCGAGTCCCATGCCGCTGTTCTTGGTGGTGAATTTCGGCTCGAAAATATGGTCGGTGTTGTGCGCCTCGATTCCGGTTCCGTTGTCCTTTACAGAAATCAGCACGTCGTTGTTTTGCCTTCTTACGCTTACGGAAATGAGTTTTTCTGTCTGGTTTTCGGGAATCGCCTGAATTGCATTCTTGACCAGATTCGTGATGATGCGGATGAGTTGCGTCCGGTCCATTTTGGAAATAATCACATCCTCGTCGCTTTCAAAACTCACATCGTCTTCGTTGAAAATATCGAGCGCCAGTTCGACCACTTCCACTACATTTAAAGTTTCATTCTGCTGCGCGGGCATCGACGCAAAGTTTGAAAACGCCGAAGCCACCGAACTCATCGTATCGATCTGCTGGATTAAGGTTTCGGAATAATCTTTTAATTTTTGCTTCAGTTCCGGATCGTTTGCGTCAAATTTTCTTTGGAAATTCTGCACGGTCAAACGCATCGGCGTCAGCGGATTCTTGATCTCATGCGCGACTTGTTTCGCCATTTCACGCCAGGCTTCCTCGCGTTCGCTTTGGGCCAATTTGAGCGCACTTTTTTCAAGTTTGTCGACCATGCCATTGTAGGCACGGATCAGTAAGTTGATCTCCTTGCTGTTGGCGCGGATGAAGATTTTCTCGTTCTTTTGGTTCAGGCTCGTTTCGCTGAGCTTGTCGGAAATTGTCTTTAAGGATTGTGTGATGTAGGTTGATAGAAAATACGCCAAAGCAAATGCAATCACGAGCATAAATCCGTAAACCTGGCTCAATCGGATCAGGAAATTCTGCAATTCCTTTTCATAAAAACCGTCGTCTTCTACATACGGAAGGTTCAAAATTCCGAGCGGCTTGAACTTCTCATCTTTGATCAGGCTATAAGACGAGCGGTTTTTGACGCCGTCGACATTGGTGATGTCGACGTATCTTTTTTCGATGGAAGACTGCACGAGTTTGAGAATGTATTTCGGAACCGGCGGCGAAACGCTGTCGATCGAGAAAGAACCTTTGGAAGACTGCAGCAGTTTTCCGTCGAGTCCGTAAATATTGATTTCGAGATTGTGGATTTGTGCCAACTCATGGATCCGGTCTTTGAAAATCGGCCCGAGATTGTTCGCCGTAAGCGGATAAGTCGTATTCGACAGCACATAATTGATATGTTCCTTAATCGCGCTTTCCTTGCGCTCGAGGCGTTCCTGGTGGTAATCTTTCGCCTCATTCCGAAACTGGATAATCGAAATGGAAGCCATTAAGATGGACGCAATCAGAATCAACACGATCATCGAAAGGAAAATCCTGATCCGAAGGGAAAGCATCGACATATGGAACCGTTTCGCCATTCTTATGATTTGTTTTTCTCGCGTATCCGTTTGTAGAATTTAAAGCCGAGCATGATAATCAACGAAAACAAGATGATTCCGAAAACACCAAAAATCCAATTGACCGCGTTTTTCAAAATCACTAAAAATACGACAGCAAATAAGATGATCGTTGCACCTTCATTCCACAACCGCATAAAATTGGAAGTATATTTCACTTCATCGTTCTGCAATTGCCTGAAAATCTGGTGGCATTTCAAATGGTACAGATACAGCAGGAATACGAAACACAATTTCACCTGCATCCACGGCATCTGTATCCAGGCACGGCCCAAATGGGTAAAGAACAGCATCCAGAACGCAAAAATACTGGCCAAAATTGCCGACGGCCACGTGATGATGTACCACAGCCGATAGGTCATGATTTTATATTGTTTCTGCAGGATTTCTTTTTCCGGAGACGGTTTTGCTGCCGCTTCAATTTGGTACACAAACAATCTTACGATGTAAAACAGCCCGGCAAACCAGGTGATCACAAAGATAAGGTGCAGCGATTTGAGATAATTGTAGATTTCCATTGATAAATTTTTAAGCCGAAGCCCAGTTATTAATCCAGCCCGAAACAGTCGAACACCAATTGTCGTCATCATTGAGGCACGGAATCGCCATGAAATTCTTACCGCCGTGTTCCTTAAACTGATGATTCGCTTCCATCGCGATTTCTTCGAGCGTTTCGAGGCAATCGGCAACGAAAGCCGGCGTAACGACCGCTAAATTCCTGATTCCCTTTTCAGGCATTTTATTGATTTCGATATCGGTATACGGCTCGAGCCATTTGTCTCCTGCAAGCCGCGATTGGAAAGTCTGGCTGTATTTTCCTTCAGGAATTTGCAGCAATTCCACCACCTGCCGCGTCGTTTCGTAACATTGGTGGCGGTAGCAGAATTCGTGCGCAGGCGAAGGTGTGTTGCAACAGCTGCCGTCGATTTTGCAATGCGATTTGGTGACGTCGGTTTTTCTGATGTGGCGTTCCGGGATTCCGTGATACGAAAATAATAAATGATCATATTCGAAATTATCGAGGTGCTTTTTCATCGAATCAGCTAAATTTTTGATATAATCGGGTCGGTTGTAAAACGCGGGAACGTTGGTGAATTTCATCTCCGGAAAATGCTTCTTGCGCAGCTCTTCTGCCAAAACCAGAATCGTCACCGTAGAAGCCATCGCGTGCTGCGGATACAACGGAAACAGCAAAACCTCATTCACACCTTTATCGTGCAATTCCTGCAATCCGGATAAAATACCCGGTTTTCCGTAACGCATCGCGAGCGAAACCGGGACATCGGATTGCTTTTTTACTTTTTCGAACATGCGTCTGGAAAGCACGATTAGCGGCGAACCTTCATCCGTCCATATTTTTTTATAGGCGATAGCCGATCTTTCGGGGCGTTTTCTTAATATGATGCCGCGAACCAAAAGTGCGCGCAATAGAAACGGGACGTCGATCACAAACCGGTCCATTAAAAATTCATCCAAATACGGTTTGACGTCTTTCGCGTCCGGACTTTCAGGCGATCCAAGATTGACCAATAGTACTCCTTTCATATATTTTATTGCAAATTTTTTAAGTGTTCGGGTTCAGCGACATCAGGTATTTTTTGGGCGTGGTCGCAAATTTCTTGCGGAATGCCGAAATGAAATGGCTCGATGTGCTGTAGCCGATTTTGAGTCCGACTTCGTTAACATTATGCGAACCTTCTTCGAGCAGTTTCCGTGCGTATTCCATTTTATATTCAAAAAGGAAACTATAAACGCTGTCGCCGTAAATCTGCTTGAAACCCATTTTTAGTTTTTTCAGATTCAGGCCAACCTGGTCAGCGAGTTCCTGCAACCCGGGCGGTTCGGCCATATTGGCGATAACGATGTCTTTTGCCTTGCGGATTTTGAGAACATTGTCTTCATCGATTAAAAACGGACATTGCTCCGCATTCGGATCTTCGGTTCGGTTGAAATACAGGCTCAACAATTCATAAGCTTTTCCTTTATAATACAGGTTCTTGATTGACGGATGCAGGTTAAAATGAAACAGCTGGCTCAAAACAATCGCCATCGACGGACTGATATTGCCTTCGTCATAATATTTCCGGTCCTGGTTTTCCTTGCTTAGAAACGGGATGTATTCGGCTTCGGTGGAAAATAACCCATGGAATTTCTTTATCGAAATTACGACAGAAATCACCCACGAATTCGGAGCCAGTTCCAAATTTAAAGGCAGCTCTTTTTGCGGATTGTAGAGCAATAAGGATTTTTCTTCCTTCAGATCCAGCGCATAATTGCCCTGGTTGAAAATAAATTTCGCCTTGCCCTTGATGCCAAAATGAAATTGGATCAGGCCTTGGTTTATCTGTCTTTCTGCACGAAAAACTTCATTCTCATCGTTTTGGAAACGAATCAGAAAAAAGTCATCTTCAATTTTTATTACTTCCTGAGAACCCATAGCGGTATTTTTTCGTAAGTATTTGTGAAAGCAACGTTAAAATCTATTTAGAATTATTCTATATAAGATATTGGCCAGCGCTTGATTTCATTGCAAAATTAAAAGAATTTACGTTGTATCAGGCATTTTGGTTTAAAATATCTCAGAGCGATATAAAAAGTCCCTACAGCGTTACTTTTATAAATAGTATAGTGATAATTTTGTTCAACTTTTAGAAAAGTGCCCTTATGGAAAATAATAACTTATCAAAACCTCAATATTTTTATTCGGTTGGTCTCAGCTATAAGAAAGCGGATGCCGAAGTAAGGGGAAAGTTTAGCCTTGATGCGCTGGCCAAAACCAAGCTGTTACATCAGGCAAAATCAGAAGGCATTGAAAGTTTAATCATTACTTCTACCTGCAACCGGACGGAAATCTATGGGTTTGCAGAACATCCGTTCCAGCTCATTAAATTAATCTGCGAAAATTCACAGGGAACGATTGAGGAATTCCAAAGAGTCGGTTTCGTCTATAAAAACCAGGAAGCGATCAATCATATGTTTCGCGTTGGAACCGGTCTTGACAGCCAGATTTTAGGCGATTTCGAAATCATCAGCCAATTGAAAATCAGCTTTACCGAATCGCGGTCTTTCGGGCTCATCAATACGTTCATGGACCGCCTGATCAACGCCGTAATCCAGGCGAGTAAAAAAGTAAAGCATGAGACGGAAATCAGTTCGGGCGCAACTTCGGTCTCTTTTGCATCCGTACAGTACATTATCAGGAACGTCGAAGACATCAGCAATAAGAATATCCTGCTTTTCGGAACGGGAAAAATCGGAAGGAATACCTGCGAGAACCTGGTGAAACATACCAAAAACGAACACATTACCTTAATCAACCGTACGAAAGACAAAGCCGAGAAATTGGCCGGAAAGCTGAACCTGATTGTAAAAGATTATTCAGAATTGCATATCGAACTGCAAAAAGCCGATGTGGTCGTAGTGGCAACGGGCGCACAGAATCCAACCGTCGACGCGGCGATCTTAAACCTCAAGAAACCATTGCTGATCCTGGATTTATCAATCCCGAAGAATGTAAATGAAAATGTAAAAACCATCGAAGGCGTCACCTTAATCCACATGGACCACCTGTCGCAAATGACCGATGAGACTTTGGAAAACAGGAAAAAACACATCCCGGCCGCCGAAGCGATCATCGAGGAAATCAAGGAAGAATTCACAATCTGGACAAAAGCCCGGAAATTCGCACCGACGATCAATGCCTTGAAAGAAAAACTCAATGCAATCAAGAATTCGGAACTCGATTTCCAAAGCAAAAAAATAGTTGATTTCAATGAAGAACAGGCCGAAATCATCAGCGCCCGCATCATCCAGAAAATCACCACGCACTTTGCCAACCACCTCAAAGACGACAATACCATGGTTGACGAAAGTATCTCGTGGATTGAAAAAGTGTTCCAAATTGACGCTGCCATAAAGTAATGAACAAAACCATTCGCATCGGAACCCGCGACAGCGAACTTGCACTCTGGCAGGCACACACCGTCGAAAAAAAGCTCAACGATTTGGGTTACCAGACCGAAATTATCGCGGTAAAATCACAGGGAGATCTGATCCTTGACAAACCGCTCTACGAACTCGGCATCACCGGAATTTTTACGAAAACGCTCGATATCGCCATGATTAATGGACAGATTGACATTGCCGTACATTCGATGAAGGATGTGCCAACGGCCTTACCGATTGGGATTATCCAGGCTGCGGTCCTGAAACGCGCGAGTGAAAAAGACATTTTGGTCTATAAAAACAACCCTGATTTTTTCAATTCCGAAGCGACGATTGCCACCGGAAGCCTGCGTCGCCAGGCACAGTGGCTCAACCGTTATCCGCACCATACCGTTGTGGATTTGCGCGGAAACGTCAATACGAGAATGCAAAAATTGAAAGACAATGATTGGGAAGGCGCTGTTTTCGCTGAAGCCGGACTCGAACGCATCAATCTCAAGCCTAAAAATTATATCGATCTGGACTGGATGATTCCGGCCCCGGCACAAGGCGCAATGGTGATAGTGGCGATGGAAAACGATGCGTTTTCAAAAGAAGCCGCAGCCAAATTGAACCATTTTGAAAGTGAAATGTGTACGCATATCGAACGCCAGTTTTTAAAGACATTAGAAGGCGGCTGTACGGCTCCGATCGGCGCTTTCGCAGAAATTATCGGCAAGGAAATCCGTTTTGAAGGGTTGCTTTGCTCGCTTGACGGAAAGGACAAAATACATATTGAAAAGACGGCGGAAGTTTCGGATTATATGGAATTCGGACGGCAATGTGCCGAAAATACGCTCCAGAACGGCGGGATTGAAATCATGGAAAAAATCCGGAAAGATTTACAGAAATGATCCGGATCCTGTCTACAAAGAAATTGCAGCCGAACCAGAAACAGTTTCTGCTGAATGCGGGAATTTCAGTCGTTGAAGCCGATTTTATTGCCATTCAGGACAAAGCATTTGCCTTGTCAAATATTCAGGACAACCTGATTTTTACGAGTAGAAACGCGGTCAAAGCGGTCAGCAACCATTCCGGAGTGCAGGACATCAGACGCAAACCGTGCTTCGGAGTTGGAGAAAAGACTGCCGCACTACTCGATGAGAACGGATTTACGGTTTTAGAATCTGCTGACAGCGCAAGCCAATTGGCCGCTGTGATTGTGTCGCAATATCCGTCCGAAAGCTTTACGTTTTTTAGCGGAAACCAACGCCTCGACGAATTGCCGTCACAGTTAAAAAAAGCGCAAATGGCATTCAACGAAATTGAAGTTTACGACACGATTTTAACGCCAAAAGCAATCAGTACAAACGTTGACGGCATTTTATTTTTCAGTCCGTCGGCCATAGAAAGTTATCTTTCGGAAAATAAAATCACAAATGAAACCTGCTTCTGCATCGGGAAAACCACCGCAAAGGCATTGGAAAATAGTACACAAAATATCATAATTGCGAATCAGCCATCAATTGAAAACACAATTATTCAAACGATTAACCATTTTAAAAAATAGCCTTCGAACTAACGATTCATAAAAATTCGTAAAATTCGTGGCCACAAAAAACATGATAAAAAACGACCTGTTTCTAAAAGCACTAAGAGGAGAAACCGTAGAACGCCCACCAGTCTGGATGATGCGCCAGGCGGGAAGATATTTACCCGAATTCATTGCCCTGCGCGACAAATATGATTTTTTTACGCGTTGCCAGACACCCGAATTGGCCGCCGAAATTACGGTCCAGCCGATCAGAAGAATCGCCCCCGATGCCGCAATCTTATTCTCGGACATTCTCGTCGTGCCGCAAGCCATGGGAATCGAAGTGCTCATGAAAGAAAACATCGGGCCGTTTTTGCCCAATCCGATCCGTACGCCTTCAGCCGTCGAAAAAGTCATTGTCCCAGATATTGACGAGACTTTGGGTTACGTCATGGACGCGATCAAACTGACCAAACAAATGCTTAACGACGACGTGCCGCTGATTGGTTTTGCCGGTTCGCCATGGACGATTTTTTGCTACGCCGTTGAAGGCAAAGGCTCCAAAAGTTTTGATACCGCAAAAGGTTTCTGTTTTACGCATCCTGAAGCGGCGCATGTACTTTTACAGAAAATCACCGATACGACGATTGCTTATCTGAAGAAAAAAGTCGAAGCCGGAGTCAACGCGGTCCAGATTTTCGACAGCTGGGGCGGCATGTTGTCACCGGTCGATTATCAGGAATTCTCATGGAAATACATCAACCAGATTGTTGAGGCATTGGCACCTTTGACGCATGTCATCGTTTTTGGAAAAGGCTGCTGGTTCGCGCTCAATGAAATGGGAAAAAGCAAAGCGTCTGCATTGGGCGTGGATTGGACCTGTTCGCCACGAAATGCGAGATATTTGTCTGGCGGAAATATTACCCTGCAGGGGAATTTTGATCCATCAAGATTGTTATCGCCGATTCCGACCATCAAAAAAATGGTGCACCAGATGATCGACGAATTCGGAAAAGACAAATATATCGTGAACCTCGGCCACGGAATTCTGCCAAATATTCCGGTCGACCACGCCAAAGCATTTATTGACGCGGTTAAGGAATACGGCAACTAAACTATAAAAAATGCCATTAGCATTAAAACTTCGCGACGAAGACAACGAACGAATCAACAACGTCCTCAAAAGACTGATCGGGATGGATTATGTCCCGGGATTTGGCGATGAAGCGATCGACGGAATTTTAGCGGGAATTGATTTAAGCCTGCAAAAATTGCTGGAATTGAATCCAAACGATACAGTTTCATTTTTAAAGGCACGGAATTTCGATTGGGCGAATGCCGAACAGTTTGCCGATTTCCTGACAATACTTTCCGTAAAATTGCCGGAACAACAATTTGGACTCAGGGAAAAAGCGATCGCCGTTTACAGCTACATCCAAACCGAAAGCAAAACGTTTTCATTCGATATTTTCAACAAAATCGCTTCGGCAAAAAAATAACAATATGGCATTCGAAAACTGGAAAACCGAAACCCTTGACGCCATCTTTCCCGAAGAATTCTTCCGGCTGATCGACAGCAACAAAGCCCATATCGGGAAAACTTTTCCGGTAACCGTTGCCGCCTGCGAAACGTTGGAAAAGACCTATGGTTTCTTAGTGGAAGCGGTGGATCGGCAAGAGAAAAAGGACGGTTATTATTTTTACATCCGGAATGTCGAGACGCAAAAACTGATCGGATACGTTTGTATCAAAAACATCAACAAGAACATCAATAAGTGCGAACTCGCGTATTTTATCGATAAGGATTTTGAAGGGAAAGGCATTATCTCCAAAGCCGTTTCGCAAACCATCGATTTCTGTTTTGACGAATTGCTGATGAACAAGGTTTTCATCTGCACGTCGAAAATCAATTTTGCAAGCCAGAAAATTGCGACCAAACACGGATTTCAGCACGAAGGGATTTTGCGCGAAGAATTCAAAAACAATGAAGGCATTCTCGAAGACATTATGTATTTCGGGTTGCTAAAATCGGAATGGCATGAAAGATAAATTCTACCAATACATTCAAAATCTCCAGGATACGATTGTCGCCGGACTCGAAAAAGCCGACAGTATCGGAAAATTCCGCGAAGATATCTGGGAACGTCCCGAAGGTGGCGGCGGACGAACGCGTGTGATTGAAAACGGAGCGGTTATCGAAAAAGGCGGCGTCAATATTTCAGCCGTACACGGAAAACTTCCGGAAGCGATGCAAAAAATGTTTAATTTAGGAGAAGCCGATTTCTTTGCGTGCGGATTAAGTTTAGTAATCCATCCGAAAAACCCGATGGTCCCGACCGTTCACGCGAATTGGCGTTATTTTGAAATGTACGACGAATCCGGAAATGTTATCCAACAATGGTTCGGTGGCGGACAGGATCTAACGCCGTATTATCTGTTTGCTGAAGACGCCAAACATTTTCACCAGACCTGCAAAAATTCCTGCGACAAGCATAATCCCGAGTTCTATCCGAAATACAAAAAACAATGCGACCAGTATTTCTGGAACGCGCATCGCAATGAAGCGCGCGGCATTGGAGGTTTATTTTTTGATTATTGCAAAGCGGACGAGAAGATGTCGATGGAAGACTGGTTTGACTTTGTAACGGAAGTGGGAAACAGTTTCCTTGAAGCATATATCCCGATTGTCGAAAGAAGAAAAAATTTGCCGTATTCGGAAGCAAAAAAAACATGGCAGGAAATCCGCCGCGGACGCTATGTCGAGTTCAATCTCGTTCATGATAAAGGGACGCTGTTCGGACTCAAAACCAACGGTCGCATCGAAAGCATCCTGATGAGTTTGCCGCCAAAAGTGCAATGGGTTTACGACCACCATCCCGAAAAAGGCAGTAAAGAGGAAAAATTATTGAAAATACTGGAAAATCCGATTGACTGGATTTAATTACCAATTATCAATTCATAACATATGTTCAACAGAAACAGAAGATTACGCACCAACGAATCGATCCGCAGCTTAGTGCGAGAAACCTCACTTAGCCCACAGGATTTCATGCTCCCGATGTTTGTCGCCGAAGGCAAAGATGTCAAAGTCGCCATTGCATCCATGCCCGGAATTTACCGCCATTCGCTCGACAACACCATCAAAGAAGTCAAGGAAGCCTGGGATCTTGGAATCAAAGCCGTCAACATCTATGTCAAGGTTTCCGAAAACCTCAAGGACAACGCCGGAAATGAAGCCTGGAACAAAAACGGACTCATGCAGCAAACCATCCGCGCGATTAAGGACGCCGTTCCCGAAATGATCGTCATGCCTGATGTGGCACTCGATCCGTACTCGATTTACGGTCACGACGGCATCATCGAAAACGGTTATGTTGTAAACGACGCGACGGTCGACGCGCTTACGCGAATGAGCCTCAGCCATGCCGAAGCCGGAGCCGATTTCGTCGCGCCTTCCGACATGATGGACGGCCGCGTGTACGCAATTAGGAAAGCTTTGGAGGAAAACGGGCACCACAACGTCGGGATCATGAGTTATTCGGCCAAATACGCGTCGGCATTTTACGGCCCGTTTCGCGATGCTTTGGATTCCGCGCCAGTCGATATGATGAACGTCCCGAAAGACAAAAAGACCTACCAGATGGATTACGCCAACCGCATCGAAGCGATCAAAGAGGCGCTCGACGATGTTGCCGAAGGTGCCGATATCGTCATGGTGAAACCGGGAATGGCCTACCTCGATATTGTGCGTGAAGTCAAAAATGCCGTAAATGTTCCCGTTGCCGTCTATCAGGTTTCAGGCGAATATGCAATGGTGAAAGCCGCTTCCGAAAGAGGCTGGCTCGACCACGACCGCATTATGATCGAGCAGTTGTATTGCATCAAACGCGCGGGCGCGAACATTATTTCAACGTATTTCGCCAAAGAAGCTGCGGCACTTTTGAACCGATAACATGAACCGATTATTTTTATTATTGACCGTTTTGCTTTTGGTATCCTGCAAAGAAGAAGCCCCAAAAGGGCCATTATATCCAAACGCTAAACCCGAAGCCCAAACACCCGATCAGCTCGGCAAGGAAATTTTCGAATCCAAAGGAAACTGCTTCGCGTGCCACAAACCCGACCAGAAAATCATCGGGCCAAGCCTGCAGGAAATCGCCAAAACCTACAAGGATAAAAAAGGCGACATCGTTTCGTTCCTCAAAGGCAATGAAGAACCGCTCGTAGATCCGGAGCAATTCCCGGTCATGAAAACCAATTTCGCCATCACCAAAAGCATGAGCGATGAAGAACTGAAAGCATTGGAAGCCTACATTTACAGTAATTTGAAATAGGAGCATTCTCCTGCTGTCCACTCTATCTTTTGCTTCTTAAAGAAAGAAGCAAAAGGATGCCGCTTCCATCAGGGCTAGGCATTCTGCAGTCAACAAAAATCTTTGCGCCTTTGCGTCTTTATGGCCGACATTTCTTATCTTTAAACCATGGAAACCGCCTACATCAAATCGCCGCTCGGCATCACCAAAATCTCCGGCGACGAGAACGGAATCTGCGTGATTTCTATACTTAGCGAAGAAACGGAAACGTCACCGGAAATCCCCAAAATCCTTCAGGAAGCCGTTTCCCAACTCAATGATTACTTCGACGGGAAGTGCAACGATTTTACCTTCAAACTCAATCCGGCAGGAACAGAATTCCAACAGAAAGTCTGGCAGGAACTCCTCAAAATCCCATTCGGCAAAACCATGTCCTATATGGATCTGTCCAAAAAACTCGGCGATGTCAAAGCCATCCGCGCTGTCGCATCGGCCAACGGAAAAAATCCGCTGTGGATTGTCGTTCCGTGCCACCGCGTCATCGGCACCGACGGTTCGCTTACGGGTTACGCCGGCGGCCTGTGGCGCAAGAAATGGCTTCTGGAACACGAGAACCCGCCAACACAGCAAAGTCTTTTTTAAGAAATTCATTTCGGATTTAAAATTTGCGTAAATTGCTTTGCCTGTTCGAAAAACAAACACATGAAAGCACTCGTCAAATTTCTACTTTGGTTTATTGTGGTCCTGACTTCAATTACCCTATTGCTCTATATCTTCAACTTCGATTATCTGATTACGGCTGTGCGCACCGTTTATTTCAATCGACACAAGACCGCATTCCTCGATGATTATAAGTATTTCGAGAACCGGCTAATTCCGAAAAGTACCACTCCGCAGCCTTGGAATATTGCCAAAGATTACAACAATATCAAACCCACGGCCGAACTCGAAAGATGGAACAAGGAAACGGAAAGTGTCGCCTTTCTGATCATCAAAAACGACAGTATTTTTAGCGAAAGTTATTACGATGATTACAACAAGGACTCCAAATCCAATTCGTTTTCGATGGCCAAAAGTGTGGTTTCGGCAGCGCTTGGCAAAGCGATTATGGAGGGAAAAATCAAAAGCCTCGACGAAAAAGTGTCCGATTTCTTTCCGCAATTCGGTAACGGAAAATCGGCCAATATGACCGTCGGCGATTTGTCCTCGATGGCTTCAGGATTGGATTGGGACGAATCGTATTACGATCCGTTTTCCGTCACCACAAGAGCCTATTTCGACGAAAATCTGACCAAAGTCATGCTCGGCATCAAAGGCATCGGCGAACCTGGGAAATCCTATAAATATTTGAGCGGCAATACGCAATTGCTCGCGATGTGCATCGAAAAGGCAACCGGTGAAAGCCTCGCCAATTATGTTTCCAAAAACTTCTGGCAGCCATTGGGCGCAGAAAACGATGCACTTTGGCAAACCGACCATAAAGACGGCATCGTAAAAGCCTACTGTTGCATCGCCAGCAACGCCAGGGATTTTGCGCGTTTCGGGAAATTGTACAAACAGCACGGAAAATGGAATGGGCAGCAACTTTTAGACAGCACGTTCATCGTCACTTCCACAAAACCGCGTTTCTCAGATTCGCCGCAGTACGGCTATGGCTGGTGGCTTTGTGATTACAAAGGCAAACAGATCTTTTACATGCGCGGCCATCTGGGACAATACGTGATCGTGATTCCGCAGGACGATTTGATTATCGTCAGGCTTGGAAATTTAACAATTCGGAGTACGACAGGAAGTCCGCACAGCGACGACTTTTTTGTCTGGATCGACCAAACTTATAAAATGTTAGCCCAAAGAAGATAATACCAGCCAAGTAACTTTAATACACGCCATATGATACACAAAATTAATTTGGAACACATCCTGTTCCTCGACATCGAAACCGTTCCGCTTGAGGAGAATTTTAATCTTCTCGATGCCGAGATGCAGCAGCTTTGGGAACAAAAAACCCAATACCAGCGCCGCGATGAATACACGGCCGAAGACTTTTACGACCGCGCCGGAATCTGGGCCGAATTTGGAAAAATCGTCTGCATTTCCGTAGGCTATTTCACTTTCAAGGGCGACATCAGGCATTTTCGGGTGACCTCTTTTTTTGGGGAAGAAAAACAACTTTTGAAAGATTTCAACAATTTACTCAGCAATCATTTCAATGGCCCGCAGCATTTGTTATGTGGGCATAACGCGAAGGAATTCGACATCCCGTTTATCGCAAGGAGAATGATCATCAACCAGATCCCGATTCCGGAAAAACTCAACCTGTTTGGCAAAAAGCCGTGGGAAATTCCGCATCTCGATACTTTGGAACTGTGGAAATTCGGCGATTACAAACATTTCACTTCGTTGAAACTGCTGACCAAAATTTTAGGGATCCCATCTTCCAAAGGCGACATCGACGGCAGTCAGGTCGGCCATGTTTTTCATGTGGAGAAAGACATCGACCGCATCGTAATCTATTGCGAAAAAGACACGATTGCCGTGGCACAAGTTTTCCTGAGGTTGCGGCGCGAGGAAATTTTAATCGACGATGAAATTATCCATATCTAAAGTAGTCAAAAGAGAAAAGTCGAAAGAAAAAAGCTTTGCTTCCTTACTTTCGACTTTTAACATTCGACAAAATTTATTTGCTCAACACGATTTTTTTGGTGGCTTTCTGGTTTCCGTTTTCAATGGAAAGGAGGTAAACACCGTTCTGCAGGTTGTCGATATTGAGCGTTTCTGAGTCTGAGGAAGCCTGTTTGGTCAGGATATTTCTGCCCTGGATATCGAATAAAGTCAGCGTGGTTTTTCCGTCAAGGTTGCCGTTCAGATGAATGTTGAGCAATCCTTTTGTCGGATTCGGGTAGACGCTGAAATTGGCCAATGCGTTTTCCTTGATTCCCAATGCGGGCTGCACGGTACAGAAATCGATCGCTGCAAAATTTACCATCCCGCCATCGCCAGGATAAGGGTCTTTCACATAAATCGTCCAGACGCCATTGGCATTGCGGTTGTTCAGCGAACTCAATGACTCATAAGGCAATACAAATCCGGTTATAGCGGGGCCATTGTTAGTGCAGGTTAGCGCTGTGCCCGAATCGTCAAGCGTACAATCGATATTCTGGAATTCGCCGCAAGGCTCGTTGAGTAAAGTCACTTTTGGAAAACCCAATGCGGCCGGACCCTCAAGGATCACGGTCAGATCGCCGATATAAGTGTGCGTGATATTCAAGCTCACATTAATGTCGCCGATGACGATGCCGCCATTCACGGAAAACTGCATAATAGCCTGCGCTGAACCGGTATCTGCAATCGCTGCATTTACATAATCATTCGCCTCGAAATGGTTGTCGCACACGAGTTGCCCGGTTTGGAAATTGAAAACTGCCGCCACATTGCCTTCGCCACAATTGTTAATCGGGAAAACCCTCCAATAGTAAAAAGTGCTTTCACTTAGTCCGGTAAGGTTGTAATCGGTATCGGTGGTGTTGCCTTCCGAAACGATATTTGTGAAATCGGCGTCGGTAGCAGCCTGAACATGGAACGAATCGGCATTCTCTATAGGATTCCACGTTAAATGCAGCGATGTAGAAACGCCGGTCTGCGCATTGGCAGGGGAATTCAGGGAAACGTTTCCAAAATCGGTGCTCGAAACTTTAAAGTTTACGATACGTGTTTCTGTTTCCGTCCCGTTGTTTCCAATAACCGAAACCGGATACACTCCCGGAACGGCATTCGTCAGATTCGAAATAGTCATCGTAAAAGGCCCTGAAGTGGTGCGGGTTGGCGGCGTAAATGTCGCAATGGCACCATTTGGCAATCCGGTTGCGGAGAAACTGGTTGGCGTTGCACCCGAATTCGTGAAGTTGAAATTATACGTCGCATTTCCGTCAAGGCAGGCCGTTTGGTCATCCGAAGTGGTAACCATGCTGAATGCTGAAGAAAGTCCGGTGACGATGAAAGCGAAATCCTGTGGTCCGTCCTGTAAAGTTCCTTTGTGGGTAACAGTTATGGTGTAGGTTCCTGCAGCCGGAGATACGTTAATCCGTTCTATATTATCTACATTATTATCTTCCGTATTGATGGCGGCAAGATTGACAGCGCTCTGTAATTTCCACGGATAATAGGTGTTGCCGTCTTTTGTAATGCGGATGTCGAGATCGTTGACCAATACCGGGGTCGCGCTGTTGAGATTCCCGTCATTTATCGGGCCCGGAACATCCGTCCACGAAATGGAAGCCAACAAAGGATTCACGCCGTCGGATTGTGCGGTAAAGGTAAAAGTTTCGCCTTGGTGTAAAGTTTCTTCCGAAACCCATGACGTAAGGCCGTTGCCGGTGATGGTTTCTGCCGCTTTCTTTGCGTTGAGCAATCCCCAACCCCAAACAGGATCAGGTCCGGTTTTTCCTTTGTCATCGGCGGTATGGCAGGCCAGACCTTTTAAGGTGGCCGCTTTCATGAACCGGTTGTTAACGTTATTGTAGTGCTGCTGCACGAGCATCAATGTTCCCATGACATTCGGCGAAGCCATTGAAGTGCCCGATAAAGAGCCATAAGAACTGTCGCTTGTTGAAGTTGATGAAGTCAATCCCGAACCGTTTCCGGTAATATCCGGTTTGATCCTTCTGTCATCCGTCGGGCCTTCGCTGCTGCTGGAGTTGATTGAAACGCTGATCAGATTTCCCTGCGCGTCCACATTGGCATCCTGGCAGTTGGCAACGACAAGGATATTTTTCGCATTCTTATTTCCGGTAAGCTTGTCATAACCAGTGGTCATGGGGGCAGGATTGGTCACGTTTCCGTCATTTCCTGCAGAGGCTACCATCAAGTAATAAGGTACGGCACGCGCAAGCTGGTCGCAAACAAATGCAGGTCCGGAATAAGCGCCGGCATACCAGTTTCCCGGAACACTCTCCAGTGGAATCCCATAGGAATGGTTGGACAACAAAAGCCCGTTTTCGGCTTCCGCCAACACCTCGGCATTGTCGTTATTCCAGTCGAAAGTCTTTACGGTCGCCTGTGAAGCCATCCCTTTTGCGTTGGCCTGTACGCCTGCTGCACAAACGGTTCCTGTTACGTGCGTGGCGTGGAAGCTGTTATCTACCAACGCCGTTACGCCGTCGCTGACAGTTACCCTTCCGCCAAATTCCTGGTGCGTCGTGCGAACCGGTCCGCCATCCCAAACGCCCGAAAACATGCCTTGCCCGTCGAGCTGCAATCCTAAGATTCCACCTGAATTTAGGGTATTCGCACGCGTCGATTTGGCCGCATTTACATTGTCAAGGGAATAATAGATTGGCTTGCCGTCGGGAGTTACCGACATCAGTTCGTCAAAAGTGCCGTTGCTGTTTTTTCTGTAAATTTCCCAGCCTTTTTGCTTTGCGAGCGCAATGGCATTGGCTTTTTCGGTTTGGAATTTTTGGGTGTATTCGGCCTTAAGCTTTTCGATTTTCGCAATATCGTAAGTGCTTTGGATTTGCTTCCTTTGCTTTTCAGTCTGAGAAAAGGCGGTGAGATTTGTAATGGAAAGCACTACTGCGAAAACCAATTTCAAGGTAAAAGAATATGTATTTTTCACGAAATAAGATTTGAGATTTTAAAAATTTTTCCAAATATAGGGATTTGTTGGCAACACCATTATTTATTAATCAGGTATATATAAAATTAACGTTTGTTCTCCGGATTTGTGTGCTAAATCCTATAGATGCGCAAAAATGGAAAGGGTTGCTTTGTACAAATTGTTCGGGTTACTTGTTTGGAATGCTATAAAAATATTTCATTTCGAAGTCGATTAATGTTACATTTACGAAAAAAAGAGGATATGGTTTTAAGTAGGTTCTGGCTGGCTATTTTTATTTCTTCCATTGCATTTATTATCATTGGTTTGTTTTCCGGCAACAGCTACACGATAGATTTTATATTGAACGGGAAAAAGGACGAACCGATCTTAATGTCGGAAAAGTACCTGAACCAGGTGCCGGTGTTCATCAGAGACAGCATCGAAAAAGCGCCCGAACAGACCATCGTCATCAATAAAAATACTTCAGATCCCGATACGACTTATGTATTCAAAAGCAAAACCGTCAGGATTTTCAGCGGCATCCAAAAATCTGACGGATTGCTGCCGACCTGTAAAAATACACTGCTCGACCTCATTATCCCACTTATTGCCTACCTCGCTTTTTTCTGTGGATTGATGGAACTGCTGATTATTTCAGGTGCTGCCGAAAAACTGGCCAAAGGATTGAGTCCGGTTTTCGTCAAGATTTTCCCGAGCATCCCTAAAAACCACGAATCAATCTCCTACATGACGTTGAATTTTGCAGCCAATTTTTTAGGGTTGGATTCTGCTGCGACGCCATTCGGACTCAAAGCCATGGAAAGCCTGCAAACGCTGAACCCCGAAAAGGAAAAAGCGTCGGATGCCCAGATTATGTTCATGTGCCTTCATGCGGCCGGGCTCACTTTAATCCCAACGTCGATTATCGGTTACCGTGCGGCAGAAAACGCGAGCAATCCCGCCGATGTGATGCTTCCATGCATCATCACTTCTTTCATCGGAACCATCGCGGCATTCCTGATTGTCGGGATCAGGCAGAAAATCAACTTTAAAAGTGCCTCACTGGTTATTGCTTTGTTTACGCTGGTGGCCGCAGTGATCGGTTTGATGATGTACATCAACCATCTCGACCTGGTTTCAAAAAACTATTTCACCGCCAACCTTTCGGGATTGATGCTCGTGGCGATCATCGGATTTACGTTGGTATTTTCTTTTATACACGAGAAAAAATTTACGGCTGTTGATACGACGATTTTTGATTCGTTTGTTTCGGGTGCCAATAACGGAATTAAGACCGGAGTCACCATATTTCCATATGTTTTGGGTATGTTGGTGGCCATTTCGCTGTTCAGGAACAGCGGCTTGTTTGAAATTATCAGCGACTGGATTTCCTTTATATTTTCGCATATGGGTATGAGCAAGGAAATCACCGATTCTTTGCCGGTGGCGATGCTGCGTCCATTCAGTTCGGGCGGTTCCCGCGGATTTATGATCGATTCGATGCGCACTTTCGGCCCGGATTCTTTTACCGGAAGACTGAGCTGTATTTTTCAGTGCAGCGCCGAAACCACGTTTTATGTCATCGCTGTCTATTTCGGTTCGGTTAAGATTAAAAACACGCGCTATGTGCTCGGGACGATGCTTCTCGTAGATTTGATCTGTGTGATTGCGGCGGTGTTTGTGGCGAGCTGGTTTTTCTAACCGGAATTCTATGAAACAAATCAATAGCAGTCGTAACAATCTCTATAGAATGTTTACTAAGAAATAATCATCGCCCGATCCGATACGGGCAGGCAAAAGCAAATCAAAATCTACCAACATGAATATTTTTAACAAGGAAGAAAACCTCAAATTACAGACAAGACTACAAGACCTTACCTCCGGAACTACTCCGATATGGGGAAAAATGACCGCTTCGCAAGTAGTGCTGCATTGCCAGAAACCACTTGATGTAGCCGACGGAAAGCTCATCCTGAAAAGAAGCCTTGTCGGTTTCCTGTTTGGGAAAATGGCCAAAAACAGTTTCCTGAAGAATGATGAATTTAAAAGAAACCTGCCAACAGCGCCCGAATTCCGCGTCGTTTCAACACCAGATTTCGAAAAGGAAAAACGAGTGCTCTTAAGCCTTGTCGATAAATTCGGAACCATGGGAGCGCAAGTGCTCGTGAACAAGAAACATCCTTTTTTCGGCACGATGACGAATGAGGAATGGGGAATTTTGCTGTTCAAACATTTAGACCATCATTTGAATCAGTTTGGCGTCTAAAAGAAAAACCCGCAAAAATCATTAAGACTTTTGCGGGTTTCTATATTTATGATGATGGTTTAATCGATTATCATTTCGGGAATTTCGCCTTCGATAATCAGTTCTGCTTCGGTTGAAGCGATAATGTGTTCCACTGAAACGCCCGGCGCCCGTTCCAACAATTTGAATCCGTTTGGCGTAATCTCCATCACGGCCAGTTCGGTCACTACTTTCTTCACGCAGCCTACGCCGGTTAATGGCAATGTGCAGCGTTTTAGTATTTTGGATTCGCCGGCTTTGTTCACATGCATCATGGCCACGATAATGTTCTCGGCCGAAGCGACCAGATCCATTGCGCCGCCCATGCCTTTGACCATTTTGCCGGGAATTTTCCAGTTGGCGATATCGCCGTTTTCTGCCACTTCCATTGCGCCAAGAATCGTCAGATCTACATGTTGGCTGCGGATCATGCCGAAACTGAATGCCGAATCGAAGAAACTCGCCCCGGGTAATGTGGTGATCGTTTGCTTTCCGGCATTGATGATATCGGCATCTTCTTCTCCTTCGAACGGAAACGGGCCCATACCGAGAACGCCGTTTTCACTTTGGAATTCTACGGCAATGTCGGTGCGCACATAATTGGCAACCAAAGTCGGGATTCCGATTCCGAGGTTTACGTAATAACCGTCTTTGACTTCTTTGGCGATGCGCTTTGCGATTTCTTCTTTACCTAACATATTGATATAATTGGCGGATTAGCGGATGAATGCATTCGCTGATTCGCATATTTTCAAATTTTATTTTTTTCTCACTGTTCGTTGTTCGATTCTTTTCTCGAATTTCTCACCTTTAAAAATCCGCTGCACCAAAATTCCCGGAATGTGAATCTCATTCGGATTCAGGCTTCCTGCAGGCAGCAATTCCTCGACTTCGGCAATGGTGATTTTTCCGGCGCCAGCCATCGGTGCGTTGAAGTTTCTTGCCGTTCCTTTAAAGATGAGGTTTCCGGCTTCATCGCCTTTCCAGGCTTTGACGATGGCGAAATCGGCTTTGTAGGCTTCTTCCATAATGTGCATCTTGCCGTTGAATTCGCGGGCTTCCTTACCTTCGGCGACTTCGGTTCCGTAACCGGCGGGTGTGAAAAATGCCGGAATTCCGGCTTGTGCGGCACGGCATTTTTCGGCCAAAGTACCTTGCGGTGTGAGCTCGACTTCGAGTTCGCCCGAAAGCATCTGGCGCTCAAATTCGGCGTTCTCGCCAACATAGGATGAAATCATCTTTTTGATCTGGCGCTTTTGCAGCAGCAGGCCGAGCCCGAAATCATCAACGCCCGCATTGTTGGAAATGCAGGTCAGGTCTTTGACGTCTTTCCTTACGAGTTCCGCGATCGAGTTTTCGGGAATACCACAGAGCCCGAAACCGCCGAGCATAATGGTCTGGCCATCTTCGATTCCCTGAAGCGCTTCCTGTACAGAGTTTACTTTTTTGTTGATCATTGGTTTGTATTTTGCCGGAAATCACGATTCGTTGTCGTGATTCCGGTAGTGTATTTAGCCCCGATAGCAGCGGAAATCCTGGCATTGCGATTACGAAAACCTTCAGGAGATTGCTGCGCTTTGTTCGCAATGACAGATTGCAGCGGATAGCGGGAAATAGCTTCCAGATTGCCACGCTTTGCTCGCAATGACAGTTTACAATTCAAATTCATCCGTATCCTGTTCGAAATCGGTGGTGTCTTTTACGGGAACCCAGCAATCGACCTTGATGGAAAGGTTTTTAGGCCTTTCGAAATCGGCTTTGGAGATATTGAGTTCTTTATCGGCGTAGCATTTCTTCATGAAAATCCCCCAGATCGGCAATGCGGCAGTTGCGCCTTGGCCGTAAGTGATTCCCTTGAAATGTGCCGAACGGTCTTCGCAGCCTACCCAGATTCCGGTACACAGATTCGGCACCATGCCCATAAACCAGCCGTCGGACTGCTTTTGGGATGTTCCGGTTTTTCCGGCAATCGGATTGGTGAACATATATGGATACCCGGTGACGCGGTTGTAGCCGTTTCCGCCACCCTGGGTTCGCAAACGCGCGCCGGAGCCGCTTTCGGTAACGCCTTCGAGCAGTTTGATGATTGCAAAAGCGATGTCTTTGTTGAGCACGTCATGTGATTCGGGAACCGGTTCGTAGATGACCACGCCGTTCTTATCCTCGATTCTGGTGATGAATTGCGGTTTAATATAAACCCCTTCATTGGCGAAAGTGCTGTAGGCGCCTACCATGTCCTGGACGGTGATTTCGACCGCGCCGAGAGCGATGGAGGGCTGTGCCGGGATTTCAGATTTTACGCCCAATTTATGGGTGAGTTCAACAACGGCTTCCGGTCCGACCTTGTCGATCAGTTTGGCGGAAACGGTATTGATGGAAAGCGCCAATGCTTTTTTGAGGGTTACCATTCCGCGGTATTCGCCATTGGAGTTGGTAGGTGTCCAGGATTCGGTTACGTTGTGGCGGCCTTTCGGGATCGTAAACGGCGAGTCGATGATCGAATCGCAAGGCGACATATTCAACTGCTCGATGGCGGTGGCATAGACAAACGGCTTAAATGTAGAGCCAACCTGGCGCGCACCTTGCCCGACGTGATCGTATTGGAAATACTTGTAATTGATTCCGCCTACCCAAGCCTTGATATGTCCGGTTTGCGGTTCCATCGCCATAAGTCCCGATTGCAGGAAACTTTTGTAGTATCGGATGGAATCGGTTGGGGTCAGGACGGTGTCTTTTTCGCCTTTCCAGGTAAAGACTTTCATTTTTGTTTTTACACCGAAGGACTGGATGATTTCCGATTCGGACTTGCCGTTGATTTCCATCGATTTCCACCGGTCGGAAGATTTCATGGCGCGCATCATCAGTGTTTTGGTTTCCGCCTCGGAGATATTGACGAATGGCGAATTCTTGTTGTCTTTCTGTTGGCTGGCAAGCTCTTTCTGTAAGTTCGGCAAGTGCTGCATGACGGCATCTTCGGCATAAGTCTGCATCCTCGAATCGATGGTCACGTAGATCTTGAGCCCGTCTTTGTAGATGTCGTATTCCGAACCATCGGCCTTTTTATTTTCCTTCACCCAGTTTTTCATGAATTCGCGGAGGTATTCGCGGAAATAAGTGGCGATTCCTTCTTTGTGGCTTTCCGGATGGAAATCGAGCTTAATCGGTTTTTGCTCGAGTGAATTTTTAGCGGCCTCTTCAAGGAAACCGTTTTTTACCATTTGGCCTAAAACGACATTCCTTCTTTTTTGGACCTTTTCGATTCTTTTTATCGGATTGAAAAGCGAGGGATTCTTGAGCATCCCGACGAGCATCGCGCCTTCTTCAATCGTCAGATCCCGAGGTTCTTTCCCGAAATAGACCTTGGAGGCCGATCGGATTCCGACCGCAGTGTTGACAAAGTCGGCCTTGTTGAAATACATCGCGATAATTTCATTTTTGGTATATTGCCTTTCCAGACGGATGGCGATGATCCATTCTTTGGCTTTTTGGACGAGCCTTAGGACAAAAAATTTGGAGCCTTCACCGTGGAATAACAATTTGGCCAATTGCTGTGTAAGCGTACTCGCACCACCACTGGTTCCGAGGCTTAATGCCGCTCTCATCGTTCCGCGGCCGTCAATTCCCGAATGCTCGTAGAAACGCTCATCTTCGGTTGCAACCAATGCATCGACAAGATGTTTTGGCAAATCGGAATATTTGACCATCGTCCGGTTTTCGTTGTAGAACTTACCAATCGTGACACCGTCGGTGGAAATGACTTCTGTGGCCAGGTTCGAATCGGGATTCTCAAGGTCTTCAAAAGAAGGCATCGACCCGAAAACGCCCCAGGAGGCGAGCAAAAAGAACAAAACGATGCCGCCCAATCCATAAAGGAATATTCTCCAGAACCGCCATTTGTAATAATTGAGGTCTCTTTCTGCGTGTGGTTTTTTATTGGCTGCCATAATCTTTAATCTGTTTTTTCTATTCTGAAACCTACTTCTGTAATGCCATCGAGTTTTTGAACGCCGGTGACTTTTCCGGTTTGCCTTGCGGCCTGGCGGATATGGACTTTATAGGTTCCGGTTTTAAACCGCATCCTTTCTTTATAAAATAACTTGCTTTCCTTGATGTCGGTAAATCCGTTGCCAAGCAGATTCCCGTCGGGATCGGCCATCTGGTATTCGAGCGTGTCCACTTTCGTCACACCGCCCGGCTGTTCGAGCGAAACGATCACAAACAGGTTGTTGAACGGATAATCGTCGTTGTCGCGGATGTTAAGGAACATGTCGTATGATTTGGTCGTGTCGATTTTCGGCAGGTCAAAGCTCACGATACTGTCTTTGTCCCAGCCTTTCCCGACCGATTTGTATTCGTCAAAAACCCTTTTCTTATCGCAGGACACGAGCATGATGCCGGCAAGAAAAAATAGAAGACTATTCTTTAGGCTCATCTTTCTTATTCGGTATTATTTTATTGCTGGCCGGACGCGGTTCATTGTTTCCGGCTGGCTTTGGATTGTTATTCTGGGATTTCGGATTGTTTCCGCGGTTGTTATTTCCCCTGCGGTCATTGCTTTTTTCAGGTCTCGGCCCTTTATTTTCAGGTCGCTGGTTTTGGTTCGGATTGTCAGATTTTTGTATCGCCGCACCCGCAGGTTTGATGATATTGCTTCCCGCCGGCCTGCTTTCCACTCCTTGCTTTTTGTTCTTGCTCGGGCGTTTCTTTTTCTTCGGCTGGTCGAAACGGGTCAAACTTTCCTGGCCCATGGCGTTGTTGAAATCCTTTTCTTCGGTCACAACCACTTCCACAGCGTAATCCTCTAACGAGGAAACTTTGTTTTTTAGTTTGTTTTCGGCAACGATTTCACGAACCTGCTCGATTTTCAACACATGCCAATTCGCAAAATTGTCGGTATAGGCAAACCACATCAGGCCTTTGAAAATGTCCTGTTTCTGGCAAACCGCCATGCCTTTTTCTGTCTGTAATTTGGTGTCGAAATCAGGAAAATCCTGCAACGCATCCATGTAAGTGTCGAGCTCGTAATTAAGGCAGCATTTCAGTTTGCCGCATTGTCCCGCGAGTTTCTGCGGATTCAACGACAGTTGCTGGTAACGCGCCGCAGAAGTATTCACGCTTCGGAAATCGGTCAGCCAGGTCGAACAGCAAAGTTCCCTTCCACAAGAACCGATTCCGCCCAAACGCGAAGCTTCCTGACGAAAACCAACCTGCTTCATTTCGATTCTCGTGCTGAATTCCCTCGCAAAATCCTTGATCAATAAACGGAAATCAATCCGGTCGTTCGCCGTATAATAAAACGTCGCTTTCGAACCGTCGCCCTGGAATTCAATATCGGAAATCTTCATCTCCAACTTTTGGGCAATTGCGAGCTCGCGCGCTTTTTTCTTCATCGGTTCTTCCTTATCGCGCGCATTCGACCAGATGTCGATGTCTTTCTGCGACGCCTTTCGGTAGATTTTCGCCACTTCCGGACTGTCGTGTTTCGTCCCTTTTTTCTTCATCTGAATTTTCACGAGTTCGCCCGTTAAGGTAACGATCCCGATGTCATGTCCCGGTGAAGCTTCGGTCGCTACGATGTCGCCAATGCTTAAGGTGAGTTTTTCCGTATTTCTGTAAAATTCTTTACGACCGTTCTTGAAGCGAACCTCAACGCAGTCGAAAGGCGCCTCGCCATTGGGAAGGCTCATGTTCGAAAGCCAGTCGAAGACCGTCAGTTTGTTGCAGCTGTCGGTGCCGCAGGTCCCATTATTTTTACAACCCTTAGGCGCACCGCCATCAGAGGTTGAACAACTTGTACATGCCATGATCTATATGTAGTGCCGCGACAGGCGCAGCTTAAGTTCTTAAAACGTTTTGCGCGTAAAGATAGTATTTTTTAGTTGGAAAGTTGCAAAGTTTTGCAAGTTGGGAAATGCAGATTTTGAGAAGCTTTATCCTGCTTTCCATTGCAATCAGGGCTAGGAATCGCGGTCCTGCAAACTAATTGATCTCCACCGAATAATTGAGCATATTCCGGTTCGGCTTCTCCAATTCCGTTTTCGAAATGAAGATATTCCGAAACAATTCCGAATTCCATGCATGGCGCTTTTTCCAACCGGCCCAGCTTTCGTTGCGCCAGTCAAAATTGTCATTCCAGAAGAATTTCGGAGAAACATAGCAATAGGTGTACGGCATCAGGTAAGAACTGTTGTTGCCGGTTTCCACGACGAGCGATTCCTGCTCATTACGCGAAATCGATTTTGGAAACAGCAAAGTAATCCCGCGTTTTTCGCTTTCGGTTTTCATAATTCCCGAAATGCGGTCATAATCGTTCTCGATATTCTTAAGGCTGAAATTGTTGTACGTTGTCTCACCGATTTTATCAATCGGACGCAACTGGATAATGTCGATCCCGTATTGGCCGTAGACTTTGAAAAAATCTTCGAGTTCATGGAAATTGTCTTCGTTGAAAGTATAATTGATCCGCAAACGCAAACCCGGATTCGTTTTTTTCTGGTCGGTGATAAAAGCCAACGCGTCGTGGAATTTTTCGTAAACGCCTTTGTCCATCAGATCCTCATATTTCTCTTTGGAAACGCCGTGCATCGAAAAGATAAATTCATTGAGTCCGGCATTGGCAAAATCGGCGACATCTTTGCGTTCGAGCAAATTCCCATTGGTAATCATGCTGATGTACGGCACTTTATATCTTTTGGCAATCTCAATTAGTTTGGTATTGTGCTTGAATAATGTTGGTTCGGCACCGCAGCCAATCTGTAATTTGAGCGCATTCTTAAAATTCACTTTGGCAATCGCTTCGAGATCTTCTTCCTTAAACATGCCTTTCATATTCTGCTTTACATACTCATTATCCGTAAAATAGCACATTTTGCAGCGCAGGTTGCACGCCAGAACCGGATCCATCTGAATGGCGAGATACCTTTTGTCCAAAACGCTGAGCAGCCACAAACCGAGGAATTTAATCCGGTGGTTTTTGATGTAATTGTTGAATTTTAAAAGTTTGTAGATATCCATTTCCGGAAAATTATGCGTCTAATTTATACAATTTATCTGACAGGCGAATCCGGAACGGCAATTTGAAGCTGCACGTATTCCCCGAAACTGCTTTTTCAGCAGGCTGGTCGTTCACAAACATTTCACCGATAACCATTTCCTGATTTCCCGTCGTCGGACCGACGATCAGGATTTTATCGCCAACAGCAATTCCGTCTTTCTCAATATAAAATTGTCCAATGCTCGCTTTTGGAAAAAAGTGGATGCCTTTCCCTACAAGCGTTTTCTTGATTTTAGGTTCTTTTTTGACAGCGACTTTGGGTTGTTCGGCCACAAAAACGGCGTGGCTTTCGAGATTGTTCTTAAATGTCAAAACGTCTGATTTTCCTTTCTTGAAAATCTTGTTGCCATTTTTGATGCCGCGGCGAATCGCTTTCTGTTCTTCTTCAGGCAAATGGATCACGTCGACGCATTCGGAAGAACAGCAGCCTTCCATCGCGGTTTTGCAATCGTCGCATTGAATGAACAATAAATGACAGCCTTCGTTGGCGCAGTTCGTATGGACATCGCAGGGTTTGCCACATTGGTGGCATTGCGAAACCACGTCGTCGGTGATGCGTTCGCCGAGTCGGTGGTCGAAAACGAAATTTTTGCCGATGAATTTGGATTCGAGTCCTTCGGCTTTGACCTGCCTTGTATATTCGATGATGCCGCCTTCGAGCTGGTACACGTTTTCGAAACCTTTGTGCCTGAAATACGCGCTGGCTTTTTCGCAACGGATACCGCCGGTGCAATACATCAATAATTTCTTGTCTGATTTGTGTCCGGACAGTTGCTCTTCGATAATCGGCAAGGATTCGCGGAACGTATCGACGTCGGGTTTGATCGCGTTGGTGAAATGCCCGATTTCGCTTTCGTAATGGTTGCGCATGTCAACGACAATCGTATCGGGATCTTCAAGCAGTTCGTTAAAGTCTTTGGCTTTGAGATGGATTCCGATGTTCGTCGGATCAAAGGAATCGTCGCTCAATCCGTCGGCGACGATCTTATCGCGCACTTTTACGGTGAGTTTCAAAAAAGAGAAATCGTCATGCTCGACCGCGACATTGAGCCGGATGCCTTTCATGAAATCGTATTTCTCAATCGTATCCTTGAATTCGTAGAAATGGTCGGCGGGCAATGACAATTGCGCATTGATGCCTTCGTGTGCGACGTAAATCCGCCCTAAAACTTCTAATGGATTCCAGGCGAGGAATAATTCGTTCCTGAATTGTGTTGGATTTTCGATTCGCGCATAAGCATAGAAAGACAACGTGAGGCGTTGCTTTCCGGCGTCGTCTATGAGGACGGCCCGCTCTTCTGCGCTTAAAGTGTTGTACAGTTGCATGCTATAAACAGTTTTAAGTTTGGAATATTTTTGAGCTGCAAAAGTAGCGAAAAGGTTCGGAACTGCAAATGTTTAACAGTTTGCATTGGAAACACGAAGCCTAGCCCTGATTGAAGCAAGTATCCTCGCAGAGATACTGCGGAAAGCGGGATTAGCTCCAAATCAAAAGCCACGAATTCACAAATTTAATTCGTGCATTCGTGGCTTTAAACTTTTTTTGATTCTTAGCAGAATTCTGCGAAAGCGTCTTTCAAATTATCTGCGATCAGTTCAGCAGGGCGGCCTTCGATGTGGTGGCGCTCTAACATGTGAACCAATTCGCCGTCCTTAAACAACGCGATGCTTGGCGATGACGGCGGGAACGGGAACATGAATCCGCGTGCTGCGTCTACCGCTTCTTTGTCGACTCCGGCGAAAACGGTCACCAAATGATCCGGTTTTTTCTGTCCGCTGATGCTTTCTATTACGCCCGGACGTGCATTTCTCGCCGCGCATCCGCAAACGGAATTGACGACCACTAATGTTGTCCCCGACTTGGCGATGGCGTTTTCTACTGCGCCCGCGCTATATAATTCTTCAAAACCCGCGTCGCTTAACTCGGCGCGCATCGGGTTTACCATTTCTTCTGGATACATAATCTTTTAATTAAAGGTTGAAAGTTATTTGCCACAAAGATAATAAGATTTCGGGTTGCGGAAATCGCACAAATCATAAAGATTTGTTATGATTGGATTGCGTTGCAGAATTTCTCAGCGTCTTTTGAAAAGTACTTTGATAAACAGCCGTTTGGGGCATTTCAGGATGACCTGCAGGTCTTCAAAAAACGTGGTTTCCTCATCGAGGAACTTGAAAATCAGTGCGGGATTTCCTTTTTGGAAAAGCGCTGAAAAGATTTCGGAACCGGCTTCGTTTTTTTCGTTGAGGATGTCGAGCAGTAAAGCGTCGTAGAAGTTGAATCGGTTGTTTTTGTGAAAGTGCCGGAAATCTTCTTCTGTGTGTAAAAATTCAACCAGTCGCTTCGATTCTTTATCGGCATTTTTAAATGTGTAACCTGTGCTTGCCTTGGTCCAGCCGCCGGCTGATCCGATATTAAGGATATTTTTGGTATTGCTTTCCCAAAACGGGAAAGTGGTCATCGGGATGCTGCCGCGTTCTTTTTCGATGATTTGGTAGTTAGTGATGCCGAATTTTTGGATGTAATCTGCAATCGCTTCTTCATATTCGGTTTCGGATAAAAGGTTTTTGGAAAACAAAGTGTATTCGATCAAAGCTTCATTTTTGGAAGTCGGCAGTACGTACATAAACCGCGTATTGCCTTGCTGTTCGACAGAAAAATCCATTAACGTGGCAATTTCAGGATTGAAAGCATTATCATCCGCTTTGATTTTCCAGCCGATAAAATGCTGTTGCAGCAACGGATATTTCCCCTGCGATTTTAGCTTATACGGATTGAAAATGCTGTTGAAGAGTTTGCCGCAGCTGAAAATTTTGGTTTCGGCGCGCACTTCCACACAACCATCCGATTCTGAAAAGGAGGTAATTTCGAGGTTTTGGAAAGAAATGTTTGGATGTTTTGAGATCTTGTCAAATACAAAATTATAAAAGTCAATACCATGAATCATTTTGTAACAATACGGCTGCAGGTCGAGTTCTCGTTTGGAATTTTCATCGGCAAATAGCGCCACATGCCACACCTTACTTACGATCTGTCCCCAGTGGCCATGGCCCTTTTCCCAAAAGCACCAGGTCCTGTCGTTGGTTTTTTTCGGATTCTTGTCCAAAAGCAAAATCGTCTGATCTTCAAATTTTCCGCTTTCCACCATGCGGTACACGGTCATCAAAGCCGATAAACCTGCGCCGGTAAAAATGTAATCGTAATGCTTCATCTCAGAAATAAAACCTAAAGATAGATTTTATAAGCGGAAAGAAAATCCAACGGCGGCAAAATAATCAGGCGCGTTTTCCGTAATCCCGAATCCGCCCGAAGCGTCGACCATACAATTGTTGGAAATCAGGTAGGTGAATCCGCAGTCAAAACGATGGTCGGCCTTGTCTTTTTGCGGGGCGAATCCATAAACTTCAATAAAACAGCCTGTTTTTTCAGAAAGTGAAATGCCTGTTGTTAAGGTATAGATAAAAGTCGGCTCGGCCGTTTCGCCATCCCATTCGGCGCCAAGATTGTAGCCGAGATCAATCTTGTCTGATAAAGTATGCTGCATCGTAAAACGGAATTCCGGTGCATAAAATGTCGTCTTCAGATCGGAGGAGGCCAGATCCGGAAGCTGCAAGTGGCCCAGGAAGGAGGTTTTTGGCAGGATGCCTTTCTCGTCGCAAACCGCAACTTTAAATCCGACTACGATCGGGTTGAGCCCGGAAATCTGAGTGCCGTCGGTTTTATCGGTAACGAACTCTGCGATCAATCGGAATTCAAACCGGCCGTTCAAACCGTATTTTAATAATGTCGATGGAATGGCAAAGCTTTCCGAATCGCGACCGGCCTTTTCAAGACTAACTCCGGTTTCCATCTGGAACATGCCTTTCGGGACAATATCGGGCGTTTCGGTTTGGTCTGGGCGATCGGTCGCAATCGGCTCCTGGGCTTTCTCCTGGGAAAATCCTTTGGAAGAAATACAGATCATGGCGAGTATTAAGAAACGGGAAATTTGCATGTCAATTAATTTTTAGACAAATCTAAAAATATTATTATACAAATAAAAATTTATTTATATTTGCATCGAAATAAATGCATTGCCATGAAAGGAAAGTCACTCGAAGAAGTCAACCAATCCGTATCCACACAAAATAAAACCACAGTTTTCAGGAAAATCCTCGCGTTTTTCGGCCCGGCCTATCTCATCAGCGTCGGTTATATGGATCCGGGAAACTGGGCGACAGATATTGCGGGCGGAAGCCAGTTTGGCTACACTTTATTATGGGTTTTGCTGATGAGCAATATCATGGCGCTGTTGTTACAGAGCCTGAGCGCGCGCCTTGGCATTGTCACGCAGCACGATTTGGCACAGGCATCACGCGAAACCTATTCCAAACCCATCAATTACATCCTGTACTTTCTGGCGGAAATCGCCATAGCCGCCTGTGATTTGGCCGAAGTGCTCGGAATGGCGATCGGTCTGAACCTGCTGTTCGACATTCCCCTGATTGAGGCTGTCATCATCACCGTTCTCGATACTTTCCTGCTATTGTTCCTGATCAATAAAGGCATACGGAAAATGGAGGCTTTCATTATTGCGCTCGTCGCGATTATCGGTTTTTCATTCATCTTCGAAATGATTTTCGCACAGCCGGAACTGCCCAAAGTTCTCGCCGGGCTAATTCCGGGCATTCCAACAGAAGCCGGTCTGTATATCGCAATCGGAATCATCGGTGCCACGGTTATGCCGCACAATTTATACCTGCATTCCTCTTTGGTGCAAACGCGTAATTTCGACCGTAGCGACAGCGGAATCAAACAGGCGCTCAAATACAATTTCATCGATTCGGCCATTGCATTGAATCTCGCCTTTTTTGTCAACGCCGCCATTTTGATTTTGGCTGCGGCCACATTCTATAAAAGCGGCATGTTCCATGTTGCCGAAATCCAGGACGCGCACAAATTTCTCGAGCCGATGCTCGGGACCAAATGGGCGCCGATATTGTTTGCGGTTGCACTGATCGCGGCCGGGCAAAGCTCTACGATTACCGGAACGCTCGCAGGCCAGATTATTATGGAAGGCTATCTGCAATTCCGCATGAAACCATGGATCCGACGCATCATTACGCGTTTGATCGCGATTGTTCCCGCCGTAATCGCGATTACGTATTTCGGCGAAAGCGTAACCGGAAAATTACTGGTGTTCAGCCAGGTCATTTTGAGCCTGCAATTGGGCTTTGCGATTATTCCGCTGATCCATTTCGTCAGCGACAAATCGAAGATGAAAGGCTTCCATATCGGAACCAAAACGCGAATTTTCGCCTGGGTTATTGCGACGATTATCGTTTCACTGAATGTGAAGCTGGTTTTCCAGGAAATCTCAAACTGGCTCACCGAATCGGAAAACCCGATTGTGCTTTGGCTGACGGTCGTTCCGCTGGCTTTGGGTTTCTTACTGCTGTTGCTGTACATCGTTTTCAACCCGTTTTTTTCCAAAACGAAACACAACATCGACAACCACTCGCCGCACAGCCTCGATTTGAAATTCGGGATTTCGGGAACCTACGACAAAAAACGCATCGCTGTTTCGGTCGATTTTACACATGCAGACGGATCTGCGCTCAACAACGCCTTTGCGCTTGGCGGAATGGATGCACAATATACATTGATCCACGTGGTGGAAACCGTCGGCGCCATGATGTATGGTGACCGGACCAGGGACCACGAAACCACCATCGACGAAAAACTGCTGCAGGAATACCAGGAAATGCTGACCGGAAAAGGCTATAAGATTGAGACAAAGCTCGGTTTCGGCGAACCCAAGAAAGTAATCCCGAAAATCGTCAACGAAGGCAATTTTGATATATTGGTCATGGGCACGCACGGCCACACCGGTTTCAAGGACCTGATTTTCGGAACGACGGTCGACAAAGTAAGACACGGCATTAAAACCCCGTTGTTTATCGTCAAGGATTAAGACCGCGTCATTGTGAACTGTCATTGCGAGCGCAGCGAAGCAATCTGTTTCCTTTGAAGCTATTCCTGCTGTGCGCTATATCTTTTGCCCTGCGGGACAAAAGGATGCCGCTCCCATCAGGGCTAAATCGTACATCTAACATCATCAATCGTAAATAAAATGACCTTCTCAGAAGAAAATTACCTCAAGACAATCTACCACCTGACGACGCTTCTCGATTCGGAAGTCAGCACCAATGCCATCGCCGAAAAGATCGAGACCAAAGCCTCTTCCGTAACCGACATGCTCAAGAAGCTCGCAGACAAAGGCCTGATCAACTACAAAAAATACCAGGGCGTTTCGCTTACCGATAACGGGAAACTCGCCGCCAAGATGATTGTACGCAAACACCGGTTATGGGAAGTTTTCCTCGTTGAAAAACTGGATTTCTCCTGGGATGAAGTCCACGATATCGCCGAACAATTGGAACACATCCAATCCGACAAGCTCATCAACAGGCTCGATGATTTCCTTGGCAATCCAACCGAAGATCCGCACGGCGACCCGATTCCGGATGTCAATGGCAGAATCATCAAGATTGAAAAGCAATTGCTTTCGGAACTGACGGAAACCCAGGCCGGCATATGCGTCGGTGTGAAAGACACGTCTTCAGAATTCCTCAAATACCTTGACAAGAAAGGGATCGCGTTGGGTTCGAAAATCAATGTGATCGCGATCGAGACTTTCGACCAGTCGGTACGCATTAAAGTGGATGGGAACGAACTGATGGTTTCGCATAAGATTGCGGGAAACCTTTTCGTGAAATTGGTTTAAAAAATTACCGCAAAGTGGCGCTAAGATTGTGCGCTAAGTTTGCAAAGGATTATGAACTTAAAGAGTCTTAATTCCTTAAGGTTAATTACAGCCGCAATCGTTACCGCAATCTTTCCCCGATTTTTTTTTCTTTTTGAAGAAAAATTTCCGCGACAGGAAAAAAACGGCAATTCCCAATAAAACAAAAGCTATAATTTCCTGGACCATAATAATTTATTTTAAAAGCTGATAGGCGACCAACGCGACGACATAAGCAAAGGCACTCATGAAAATCAATTGTGCCAATGGCCATTTCCACGAGTTCGTTTCCTTTTTGGTCACGGCAAGTGTACTGGCGCATTGCATCGCAAAAGCATAAAACAGCAAAAGCGAGATTCCCGAGGCGAAATTGAAAATCTTCTGCCCGGTTTCGGGATTAATTTCGGCGGCCATCTTGTTCTTTATCGGTTCCTCGTTTTCGGTATCGCCAACGCTGTAAATCGTCGCCAGTGTCCCGACGAAAACTTCCCTCGCAGCGAAAGAGCTGATGATGGCGATGCCGATTTTCCAGTCGTAACCCAATGGTTTTATCGCCGGTTCGATCGTTTTCCCCATAATCCCAATATAGGAATTTTCAAGTTTGTGCGAAGCGACCGCGGTTTCGATTTGTGCTTCGGTAAGCGTACTGTTTTTGGTTTTCTCGGCGACAATCGCCTCGGCGTCGTTGAAATTTTTCCCCGGGCCGTACGAAGCGAGAAACCATAAGATGATTGAAATCGCCAGAATAATTTTTCCGGCGCCAAATACAAAAGCCTTGGTTTTTTCAATCACATTGATGGCGACATTCTTGAACAGCGGCAATTTGTAGTTCGGCATCTCGACCACAAAGAAAGTCTTGCCTTTGATTTTCATGACTTTATTGAGAAGATAGGCCGAAAATATCGCCATTCCGAAACCCAATAAATACAACAGCATTAATGTCAGCCCCTGTAAATTCAATATTCCCAGAACCCGTTTGTTCGGAATAATCAATGCGATGATAATGGCGTAAACGGGCAATCTGGCAGAGCAGGTCGTAAACGGCGTCACCAGGATCGTAATCAGGCGCTCTTTCCAATTCTCAATATTCCGCGTCGCCATAATCGCCGGAATGGCGCAGGCGGTTCCCGAAATCAAAGGCACGACGCTTTTTCCGCTAAGGCCGAATTTGCGCATGATCTTGTCCATCAGGAAAACCACGCGGCTCATATAACCGCTTTCCTCGAGCACGGAAATAAACAGGAATAAAAACGCGATTTGAGGAATAAAAATCAGGATTCCGCCGATTCCCGGAATGATTCCCTGTGAAATCAGATTCGTCAATACGCCCGGAGGAAGGTGCTGTCCGGCATACGAACTCAAAGCAGCAAAAGTGTTGTCGATGAAATCCATCGGATAGGCCGACCAGTCAAAAATCGATTGGAAAATCAGGAATAATATCGCAAAGAAAATCACATAACCCCAGACTTTATGCGTCAGGACACGGTCGAGTTTGCTTCGGAAATCCCTGGCAACCGACGAGTCGATCTGCTGGCCTTCCTTCAGGACATCGTTGATAAACTGGTAGCGCTTGATGGTCTCTTTCTGCTGCAGCCTTTTGAGGTCGGAATGCGATTTGGTGAACGAATTGTGCACTTCTTTGCGTTCCAGGTTCAGGAAATTGACGTCCTGCGTAATCACGAGCCACAATTTGTAAAGCAACTGGTTCGGAAACGCTTTCTGAAGGTGATCGAAATATTCGGGATCGATCGATGACGCATTGAGGCAAGGCTCGGTCGAAATCGATTTGTAGCTGACGATGATGTTCTTGAGCGCTTCAATTCCGGTTCCTTTCCGGGAACTGATCAGTGCGATTTTGGTTTTGAACTTTTCTTCCAGATACGGAATATCGAGCGTAATGCCTTTGTATTCCATACGATCCGCCATATTGATGACAAGGATCGTCGGAATTTCAAGGTCTTTTATTTGGGTAAAAAGGAGTAAATTTCTTTTGAGGTTTTCGACATCGGTCACCAAAAGCGCGACATCGGGATAAAGCTTGTCGTTTTTGTTGAGCAGCAATTCGATCACGACATTTTCATCGATGGAACTCGCGTTCAAACTATAGGTTCCCGGCAAATCGAGAATATTCGCCTTGATGTTGTAAGGCAATTTGCAGAAGCCGATTTTCTTCTCAACAGTAATCCCGGGATAATTCCCAACCTGCTGGTTCAATCCGGTGAGGTGGTTAAAGACAGACGTTTTTCCCGTATTCGGGTTTCCGATCAGCGCAACATTGATATTCTCGTTACTCATTACAGCGGCGGATTTAAAAGATCGACTTCTATTTCGCGCGCGGTCTCAATCCGAATGGCAACATGCGCACCGTTGATTTCGAGATACAGCGGATCGCCAAAAGGCGCCACCTGCAGCAACTGGACCATATTCCCCGGAAGGCAGCCCATTTCGAGCAGTTTTAACGGGACGATATCAATATCAAAGTCCTTGATAATGGCGCGCTGCCCCTTTTTTAAGGAATGGATGGTGGTTCGCAAATCTTATTTAGATTGAATTAACATTGCAAAAATACACATAATAATGCTAAAAAAAGCAGTTCAGCGGATTATTCCTTTTGGGAAGACAGCCAAGTGATATCGGCAATCAGGCGCTGGATTTCAGCTTTGTTCGTACCGTCGTAGAAGCCGCGGACCCGTCGTTTGGAATCGACCAGGACAAAGTTTTCGGTATGCACCATATCATACAATTCGCCCGGTTTTCCTAGTTTCGCCGCCAGATAGGATTTTCGGGCCATGGTGTAGATTGCCTTTTTATCGCCGGTCACGAGATTCCATTTGCGATCGTCGACACCGTTTTTAATCGCGTAGGCCTTGAGTACCGGAACGCTGTCGATTTCGGGCGTAACCGTATGCGAAAGCAGCATCACTTTCGGGTTGTTCAGGATGGCCTTTTGCACTTCAACCAGGTTCGTCGTCATTTTCGGGCAGATGGAACCGCAGGTCGTAAAGAAGAAATCGGCCACATAAATCTTGCCTTCGTAATCTTTCTGCGTGATGGTTTTGCCGTTTTGGTTGGTGAAAGAGAAGTTGGCGATTTTGTGGAACTTGCTCTGGTACTGAATCGTACTGTCTACAAGTTCGGGATTCACATCAGATGGGTCGAAGACCGGCAGGGTTTTGCGATTGAGCACATTATAAAACAGTGCGATCGAAACCACAGAGATGATTGCCATTACGCCGAAAAACACGCGGTATTTCCTTAAAAATTCCAAAGCTTTTATTTTGCCACAAAAATACAAAAATGTCCAAGGTTTCAATCCAAATTAACAGGCTGTTTTTTCAGATAAAAATTTAACAGAATTTAAAATCGGATTCGATATTTTTGTTGGATAACAAAACCAGATAAACAATGAAAATAAAATTTCATAAACCATTCCTTATTGCAATTCCGGTCGTTCTTGGCGGGATTTCACAAAGCAACGCCCAAGGCCCGGCCAAGAAAGAACCGGGAATCAATGTGTCTTATATGGATAAGAACACCACGCCCAACAATGATTTTTTCCGGTTTGTAAACGGAGCCTGGCTGGACAAAACGGAAATCCCGGCCGACAAAACGCGTTGGGGAAGTTTTGACGAACTGCGCCAGAATACAGATAAGGACGTCCTGGACATCCTGAAGGAAGCGGCGAAAAACCCAAAATACAAATCGGCTACCGATCAGGGAAAAGCAATCAACATTTACAAATCCATTATGGATACCGTTTCGAGAAACAAACTCGGGATTGCCCCATTGAAACCGCAAATCGCAAAAATCGATGCCGTTAAGAATGTAAAGGACTTGCAGAAACTTATGGCCGAAAGCGAACCTTACGGCGGAGTCGGTTTCTTCGGCGCCGGTGTTTCTTCGGACGATAAAAACAGCAACCGCACCGTTGTCGAGGTCGGAATCGGAAGATTGGGATTGCCAGACCGCGATTATTACGTTTCGGATGAAAAGGATTCGAAGGAAAAACGCGAGAAATACGTACTTCACGTCGCAAAAATGCTGCAATTTCTTGGAGAAACCCCGGCGCAGGCAAAAACCGATGCCGAGCTTGTTTTGGCGCTTGAAACCGAAATGGCGAAGCCAAGGCTCGACCGTGTGGAACGACGCGATTCCAGAAAAACATACAACCCGATGTCGGTTGCCGACCTTCAGAAAATAGTACCTTCCATCAACTGGAATGACTACCTGACCGGAATCGGACTCCCGAAAATAGATTCTGTGATTGTGACGCAGCCAAGATATATGGGCGCGCTCGAAACGATTTTGAAGGAAAATAAAGTCGACAGCTGGAAAGCCTATATGCGTTGGCATTCCCTCAACAACACTTCAAACTCTTTATCGACCGATATTGAAAAAGCCAACTGGGAATTCTTCGGAAAAACCCTGACCGGCGCCATCAAGCAAAGGCCGCGTGAGGAAAGGGCGCTGCAAACGGTCAACTGGACTGTCGGCGAAGCATTGGGCAAACTCTATGTGGAGAAAAAATTTCCGGCTGAAGCCAAAGTCAAAGCCGAAAAAATGATCCGCAATGTTTTCAAAGCTTACGAAAACAGGATCAACAACCTGACCTGGATGTCGCCCGAAACGAAAGTGGCCGCTATCGAAAAAATCCGCAAATCGACCATCAAGATCGGTTACCCGGACAAGTGGAAAGACTACTCATTATTAACGATCAAAAGCGCCGAAGAAGGCGGAAATCTTTTCGACGATATCCGTACCGTACAAATATGGCAGCACAAGGAAAACCTCAAAGAACTGGGCAAACCGGTCGATAAGCAAAAATGGGGCATGACGCCGCAAACCGTCAACGCTTACTACAACCCGTCTTTCAACGAGATTGTTTTCCCGGCCGCAATCCTGCAGCCGCCTTTTTACAATTATCAGGCAGATGAAGCTGTGAATTACGGTGGTATCGGAGGCGTAATCGGGCATGAGATTTCCCACGGGTTTGACGATTCCGGTGCGCGATACAACGCCGAAGGAAATCTGGTAGACTGGTGGACGGCTGACGACCTTAAACAATTTTCAGCACTCACAGGCGCTCTGGCCGACCAATATTCGGCGTTGCAGCCCTTGCCGGGAACGTTCGTCGACGGCAAGTTTACCCTTGGTGAAAACATCGGGGATCTGGGTGGCGTGAATGCGGCCTACGACGGATTGCAGCTGTATCTTAAGGAAAACGGGAACCCCGGACTCATAGACGGCTTCACGCCAGAGCAACGTTTCTTCATCTCCTGGGCTACGATCTGGCGTTCGAAAATGCGCGACGAGGCGATCAAGAACCAGGTGAAAACCGATCCGCACGCTCCGGGAATGTACCGCGGTTATGTGCCTTTGCAGGATGTGGATGCGTTTTTCGAGGCATTCAATATCAAGCCCGGCGACGGCATGTATGTCGAGCCTGCGAAAAGGGTCAAAATTTGGTAATTGAAATTTTTAGCTATAAATCCCGGATGAAAGTTCGGGATTTTTTTTGTTTTTTATTTTAGGGCGTTGCCTTCGGCCGGGCTTTCCGCAGTGCGCGGCACTTACTGCAATCCCTAACGCACTCGTGCAAACCGGAATATTCCGGCTTTGATTTACTTCGTCAGTTCGCTGCGCTCGTGTGCGTGAAGGATGGAAGCGGAATCTTTTATTTTCCTGTAGCGCAGCCGGAAGGAAATAAAAATTAAAGCGGACAGCCTGACCCGCAGGGGCACGCCCAAAAACTATTTGGAATCCAAATCGTCGGGTTCGATATGGATCAGGACATCGGCGATTTCGGGGATTTCCTTTTGGATGGCATCTTTTAGATCGTGTGCAATATCATGGCCTTCCGAGACGGTGATTTTCCCGCTTACGGTCAGGTGCAGGTCGACGAAATAAGTCATTCCCGTTTTCCTGACATGGCATTTCTCGGTGTCGACTACGCCCGGAACCGTCGTGGCGATTTCACGGATTTTCACGATAAGGTCATCGTATAAATGCTCGTCGAGGATTTCGCCCAAAGCCGGGCGAAAAATCAGGTACGCGTTGTAAACGATAAAGCAGGAGGCGAGCAATGCGGCCCAGTCGTCGGCGGCCGAATAACCGGTAAATATCGCAATCGAAATCCCGATGAAAGCCATGAGCGAGGTGATGGCATCGCTGCGGTGGTGCCAGGCGTCGGCCTTGAGCGACGAACTGTTGGTCTCGTCGCTTTTTTTGGAAATGATGCGGTAGAAAATTTCCTTGATGATGACGATGACCGCGAGAATGATGAGCGTAAATTTTTCGGGGGTTTTGTGCGGTGTGCGGATGTGCTGGATGCTTTCGTAAGCGATGATTGTAGCTGAGATGACGAGGAATCCGACAATCGCGAAAGTCACCAGCGGTTCGGCTTTCCCGTGCCCGTATGGATGGTTTTCGTCGGCCGGCCGGGTGGAATATTTGAGTCCGAACAACACTAAAACTGAAGAAAAGACATCAGCGGTCGATTCGATCGCATCGGCAATCAGCGCGTAGGAATTCCCAAAAATCCCCGCAAGCCCTTTGGTTAAAGCCATCCCGATATTTCCCAAAATGCTGAGGTAGGTTGCTTTGACGGCTTTTTCTTTATTCGAACTCATAGTTGGATTTTGATGGCAAAGGTATTTCAGATTATTCGATTTCAGGTTAAAAATCGCTATAATTCGGGCATGATGAAAGTGTAATTGAGAATATTTTGCAATTTTTGAGAATCGATCACTTTCCCAACCGATATTTTCTGATGGCTGAACTGCGGCAAAGGCAGCCCCAAACCTGCGGCTTTTTCAGTGTAATGAGTTTCGCGGCTTGGATGGAAAGACGCGACGGCGTTGAAGGTTTCGTTCCAGGAATTGGTTTCGATGATTTTTAAGATAATTCCGATGCAGTCTTTTTGGTGGATGAGATTGATGGGCGCTTTTGGGTTTTCAAGATTTGTTTTTCCGGCAAGATGCTTTATGGGATGGCGGTCTTCGCCGATGAGTCCGCCAAAGCGCAGAATGGTGGTTTTGAAGTTTTTGTTCTGCTGCAAAAGACTTTCCGCTTCGCACAATTGGCGGCCGCTTTCGGTGTCGGGATTTGGGATTGTATGCTCTGTCACCACCGAATTGTCATCGGCATAGACCGAAGTGGAGCTGATGAAAAGTACTTTTGCGATGGCTGAGTTTTCGATGAACGGAATCAGCGATTGTATTTTCTTAACAAAATTTGCGCTGTTTTCAGATCGCAGTTTCGGCGGAATATCAATGATCAAAAGATTCGAATTTTCCAGGAAACCGATAATATTTCCCTGGATGCTGTCTGCGTCAAGCGCGATTTGAAAAGGTATAATTCCAGTGTTTTTTAAAATGGATAATTTATCTTCGGAAGTGGTGGAGCCGTTTACGGAATAGCCTTCTTCGATCAATGTTTTCGCCAAAGGCAATCCGAGCCAGCCGCAGCCGAGGAGAGAAATTTTAGTCATTTTTTATAGCCGATAGGTTTGCGTTCCTTGGGAATCGTTTCTTTTGCGATGAGGTAATCCAGCGCTTCGTAAACATCACGGAACTGCTTGTCAAATTTGGATTCGAGTTGCTGCAACTGCTCGTTAAAATCGTGATGCAGCAATGCCTGTTTGCGAATCAGCACAAAAGTACGCATAATTGCGATGTTGACATTGATGGCGATATCTGAATTTAAAATGCCGCTCAGCATCGCGACGCCTTGTTCGGTGAAGGCGAAAGGGAATGCGGTTTTTGGCCTTTTGCTTTTGGATGTCATCACAATTTGTGATGACATATCGTTCCATTCTTCCTCGGTTAATTGAAACATGAAATCGGAAGGGAATCTTTTGGAATTTCTTTTTACAGATTGGTTTAAAACTCTGGTTTCAATGTCATACAGTAATGCCAGATCAAAATCGAGCATGATTTTCTGGTTCCTGATTTCATAAATTTTGGCGTTTAATGGATGCAGTCACAATTTGTGACCCTAATGACAATCAGTTTTCCGCTTCCGGATCGAAGCTCTGTATGGTATCTGTTACAGTATTTCGTGGCAGCGTAAAGTTTTTCTGTACCGGAACAGCCACAGTAATTTTCGGTGTCGGCATTATTTTTTTCTTTAACACAATCGCATCGTTGAGCACGAATGGCGTCGGCATCATCCAGTCTTTTCTTTTTTCCATGGCGAAAATCGGATTGTGCATCAGGTCGAATGAGGATTCGATGAGCTGCATATCAAGAACTGTCGCTTTCGGGATACAGAACTGCATTTCCAAAGGCTCATTCCCGACAACATAATAACTCAGGATGCGCTGCCCGATTCTCAAAAACCGCGAGCCTTTTTGCCCCAAAGTGGTAGCGCCGTTGGCCTTCATATTGTGGAAATCCATATTTTCATTGGCAAGGATGTCGTAGCGGCTCACTTTTCGGTTGGGTGTGATCTTAATTTTGAGATAGCGGTATTTCCCAATGACCGAATCCCTGACAAAATCGATGGTCGGTTCGGCGAGCTCGCGCACCAAAGTGTTGTTGGCGAAAGTGAATTCCGAATCGTATTTGCTGAACAGATGGATGTTGAGACCAGTTGGTTTTTTCGGACTATCGCCCAGATAAATCTTGGTCCATTCATCCGGATTTTTATCATAGGTCACCCAATCGGCGCGGTCTTTATCGGTATCATAAACATAGAGCAGGCTGTTGGGTTTTGCTTTTCCGGGTTCGTAGCCCGAGTTGAGGTGTGCCTGCACAAAAAATCCGACCGCGCATAAAAACATCAACAGCGACCAAAGCCATTTGCGTGAAAAAACCCCAAAAACAGGCAGCAATAAGGTAAAGACCAAAACGGTCAGCACTGCGCTCCCGGCCAGCAGTTTGAGTCCGAGCCCGATTGGGAACTGGACAATAAAAGGAACTAAAATGACAATTGCGGGAATGCTGAAGATCAGGTTAAAGAAAGTGTTGCTTTTCTGTGTGACTACAAAATACGCCAGCATCAGCAAGCTACAGCAAACCGGAATGATGAAAAATCCGGCTCCGGGCAGGTAAATCGCAATCCCGAAATTAATCAGGATCCACAGGAATAATGGTGCGATAGAATGGTTAGCGGCCAAGTTTTCCGTTTTCGATTTTCCATAAAAAAGGAATGCCAACGCCAAGCTTAAAAAGACAAATGCGGCGATGTAAGAATGCCCGTTATAAGTAAATCCCTGTTGGATGTCATTGTACTGCGGATAAGCCGACAGCAGCAATTTCCATCCGAAAAACCCAATTGCACCTGCAAAGATCAGTGTGCCAAATAAAGGCAGGAACCCTTTCCCGATTTCGGGCATGCTGAGCGTGCGTTTCCCCATTCCTATAAAAACCAAAAGCAGGAACAGTGCCAGCGCCGCGATGGCCATCGGTAAAACCCACGAAAAAGGATAGCTTGCAAAGCAGAAAGGCGTATTGAAATAAACATAATCCTCGGCCGAATCGAGGTTTCTCAGATCGGCATTCGAAAAATGCAGCAGCAGCGGCATCAGATAACTGCCTTGGTGCGCGAGCGTTTTCTCGCTCAGATGCGCCACGTTATCCTGAGCCGTGTGGTAATTGAAATGGTCGTCGATAAACGCAAAATTAAACCCCTGAATTTTTCCCTGCTCCCTGAAAACCGTCAGATCGGTGTCGTTCGGGAGCATTTTGTAAATGGAGTACATGAGCGAATTGGAAACCGGATAATCGGCATTCGCTTCCGAAAATCCTTTGACCATGGCGGCATTCCCGTTGTTCACTTCCATCAGCATATAACCCGGACCGGCAGTGCCGCGCGCCTCGAAATTGAGGGCAAGGCCGATGTCTTTCGCCCATTCGCTTTGGGTAACGAACAATGCCGCACCGTTCAGTCCCAACTCTTCGGCATCCGAAAAAAGTACGATAATGTCGTTCTTATGCGGCGTCTTGTTGTGCAGGAAAGCACGCAGGCCTTCCAGAATCGTCGCAACGCCCGAACCGTCATCGCTGGCGCCAAAAGAATACGAATGCGGCGCACTGTCGTAATGCGAGAGCAGCAACAGCGCCTTCGAATTGTCAGAACCCTTGATCCGCGCCATGATATTCTTCGATTTCACCAGATTGCCCCAATCAGACAATGTCGTGCCTTCCTGAATTTTGGTTTCAAGTCCCAATTGCTGCAGTTCTTTCTGCAAATATTGGGCAACAGCCTCATGGTTTTCCGATCCGATATAATGCGGCGCTTTGGCGATGGCTTTCACTTGTCCGAGCGCCCTTTTGGAAGAGAATTCAGAAAGCGGGCCTTCTGCGCCGGGTAGCCACTGCGGCATGATCGTAAAATAAATTAGGCCCAAAACCGCTATTATGAAAAGTGCGGATAGTATGGAGAAGTCGTTTTTTTTCATGTCAGGAAGATTGGGGTTAAATGTCTTTTTTGACGAGCATGTAAAAATCATTTTCCAGCAGCAGATAGCCCTGGTCATAAACAAAATAATAGGTATTGCCGGTTTTGGTCTGCAGGATATTCGTAAAGAAATCGAAGTCGAATCCTTTACTGTGCAGCTTGTTTTTGGTGGTTTTGGATTTCCCGTCAGCATTCAGCTCAGATAAGATTCGGTAATTCTTGCGCAGCTTGTTGTTGACGTTGCGCATAAAATTATTACTGTCCTTGTTGATCTTGTTGTTGTAGGCATTGCGGCAGCCGTCACTACAGAACTTCTTGTCCTCGCGCCCAACAATTTTCTCGCCGCATTCCAAACAGGATTTTGTCATCGGTTTTTCGGGAAGCAGATTCAGGAGCTATTCCGGCTATATGCTGCAATCTTTTTTGAAGCGATTCTCTATACGCGCTTTGCAAGCGCACGCGAACTGACGCTTCAAAAAAGGATTTCCGCTGCTATCCGGGCTAGGGCAGTCTGCTAAGTTGTTTATTGGTTCTTAAAAAACTTAAAATCAATCAAATATAACAAATTAATTTCCATTTGCAAACGGTTACAAACAACTACAAACGAAATTAAACAGTTAGCTACCGAATAATTTCAAGTGGCTTCCGCATCTTTGCCCTGTTGACTCAAAACAAAGTCATCACGATATTTATAAACCATTTAAATTTTTACAAGCCATGAATGCATTAAAAAACAAAGTACAGTTGATCGGACATGTAGGCAACGATCCGGAAATCAAAAATTTTGAAGGCGACCGCAAGCTCGCCACACTCACACTCGCCACAAACGAGATTTACCGCAACGACAAAGGCGAAAAAGTAGAAGAAACCCAATGGCATCGGGTTGTTGCCTGGGGAAAAACCGCTGAGATCATCGAGAAATACGTCGCCAAAGGAAAAGAGATTGCCATCGAGGGCAAACTCGTCCACAAAAGCTACGACGATAAAGACGGACAGAAAAAATACATGACAGAAGTCGTCGTCAACGAACTGCTGCTGCTGGGCGGCAAATAAATTTAGGTGGAGAGGGACAAATTTCGGTTTGTCCCTTTTTATTGATTCATTTCGGACTGAAAGGCATCCACAAACTGGCCCACATGAAAACCGTCCATTAAGGCGTGGTGCACATGAACCGACATCGGCATCGTGCGTTTTCCGTTTTCGGAGACCTTCATTTTTCCAAAAGAGATTTTCGGGCAGCTGTCGGGGAAGGCAAAGCTGCGCGCATGCGAAAGTGAAGTAAAATCGACCCACGGAATCGCAGAGAAATGGATCAGGTTGTCGTCGTCGAAAGACCGTGTGAAAAGCCCGGGCGTAGATTTGACACGCTCGATTTCAACCAGCGCTTTTTCAGAAAACACTTTAAAATCGGCGTCGAATTCAATCAGCGAAAACCCAAACGAACCGTCTTCGCGGCTGATGGTTGCAGAACCGTCAATGCGATCCCAAACGAATATGTGGTCATCGGCAATCCTGTAACGGAAAGGTGCTACAGCGTTTACCGCAACCAGCGTTTTGTGCAGGTAATGAATAAAAAAAGAACTGCCCGAAAGTTTTGCGTTGGCATAGGCTTTCGTACAGTCGATTTCGACAACGGCACCAAAAAAAGGTTCGTCAAATTTCCTGAAAAAATGGAAATGTTCCTTCCTGGGCCAGTTCTCGATATCAAAAAGGGTTTTCATTATTGGAAAAGCGATAAGACATCGGTGATTTTTTCAAAGTCCCTGAAATTGGCGTGCTCCACTTTATGGTCAATCCGTTCGTGCGCCCAGGTCGTATGGAAAGGAATATGGAAAGCATGTCCGCCGATACCCAGAACCGGTAATACGTCCGATTTTAAGGAATTTCCGATCATCAGGAATTCAGAAGGCAGAATGTCAAGGCGTTTTACCAAATCGGTATAGTCTTCCTCCTGCTTGTCGGACATCACCTCGATATGGTGGAAATATTTCCCCAATCCCGAGTTGTGCAATTTCCTGCGCTGGTCGAGCAGATCGCCTTTGGTGGCTACAACGAGCTTGTAGTTTTGCTGTAAAGTTTCAAGCGTATTTTCCACGCCGTCGAGCAATTCGATCGGACGTTCCAGCAGTTCTTTGCCATATTGGATAATTTTCGCAACGACTTCATTGCTGATCGTATGGTCCGAGATCTGCAATGCCGCCTCGATCATCGAAAGGATATAGCCTTTGATGCCGTAACCGTAGAGCTTCAGGTTGGCGATTTCGGTCTTGAACAATTCCTGGGATAAAGTGTGTCGCGACAGATAAGGCGCGAGCAATTCACAGAATTTCTCTTCCGTTTCCTGGAAATAAGGCTCGTTGATCCAGAGCGTGTCGTCGGCGTCGAAGGCGATTACTTTGATGTCCATGATATTTTTTCGCCACGAATTACCCGAATTTCCACAAATCAATTCGTGCTAAATTCGTGTAATTTATGGCTTATTTTTAATTAATAGTTTCCCCATTTCCCACTTCCGCATCAGGATTTACAAAAACCAACTTTCCCGCTGCATTATTTGTCATCAGAATCATGCCCTGGCTTTCAACACCGCGAAGATTTCTCGGAGCCAAGTTGACCAGAACCGTCACTTTTTTCCCGACAATTTCTTCAGGCGAAAAGCTTTCTGCGATTCCCGAAACAATAGTCCGAATGTCAATTCCGGTGTCGATTTTCAACACCAAGAGTTTATTCGCTTTAGGCATTTTCTGGGCTTCGATAATCGTACCGACACGCAAATCCATTTTGGCGAAATCTTCATATTGGATGGCTTCTTTCTGTGGCTCCATTTTTTTATTTTCTGCTTTATTGGCGGTTTTGGTCGCTTCGAGCTTGTCAATCTGTTTCTGTATTTCCTCGTCTTCGATTTTCGCGAACAGCAATTCGGCTTCGCCAAGTTTCGTTCCCGGAGATAAAATATATTGGTCTTTCGCAACTTCATCCCAATCGTTGACATCAGCCGGACTTGGATGGATGCTCAGCATTTTTTTCAATTTCGTTGCCGTAAAAGGTAAAAAAGGTTCCGCCAAAACTGCCAGCGCCGTAGCAATCTGCAAAGCCACAAATAGCTGCGTTTTCACGCGTTCCGGATTGTCTTTGTACAATTTCCATGGTTCTTCATCGGCCAGGTATTTGTTTCCGAGTCGCGCCACATTCATCAATTCCATCAAGGCTTCGCGGAAACGATAACGCTCAATCGAACTCGAAATCACGGCAGGATAGGCGCGCATTTCTGCCAATGTCTGCTCGTCAATTTCAAGATAATCATTCGGCTCGGGAACAATCCCGTCATAATATTTATTCGTCAAAACCACCACGCGATTGATGAAATTTCCGAAAACCGCCACCAATTCGTTATTATTTCTTGCCTGGAAATCCTTCCAGGTAAAATCATTATCCTTGGTTTCCGGCGCGTTCGATGTCAGCGCATAACGCAAAACATCCTGCTTGCCCGGGAAATCGGCTAAATATTCGTGCAGCCAGACCGCCCAGTTTTTGGAGGTCGACAGTTTGTTTCCTTCCAGATTCAGGAATTCATTCGCCGGAACATTCTCAGGCAAAATATAACTGCCTTCTGCCTTGAGCATCGCCGGGAAAATGACGCAATGGAAGACAATGTTGTCTTTCCCTATAAAATGCACAAGCTTTGTATCTTCGTTTTTCCAATACAATTCCCAATCCTTGCCTTCACGCGTCGCCCATTCTTTTGTAGAGGAAATATAACCGATCGGTGCATCAAACCACACATATAATTTTTTTCCGGTCGCACCTTCAACAGGAACATCAATTCCCCAGTCAAGGTCGCGTGTCACAGCCCTTGGTTTGAGTCCGCCGGCTTCATCGAGCCATGATTTTACCTGGCCGTAAACGTTCGGTTTCCAGTCGTTTTTATGGCCAACGAGAATCCATTCGCGTAAAAAAGCATCGTATTGATCGAGCGGCAAAAACCAGTGTTTCGTCAGTTTTAAAACAGGAACAGAGCCGGTAATCGTCGATTTCGGATTGATCAGATCGGTTGCATTCAATGTCGAGCCGCATCTTTCGCATTGGTCGCCGTAAGCTTCTTCGTTGCCACAACGCGGGCAAGTCCCAACCACAAAGCGGTCGGCAAGAAATTGCTCTGCTTCTGCATCATACAATTGCTCGGTCGTTTCCTCGATAAATTTGCCTTCGTCATACAGTTTCCTGAAAAATTCCGAAGCCGTGTCGTGGTGTATTTTGGAAGAAGTCCGCGAATAATTGTCGAACGAAATCCCAAAATCCACAAACGATTTGCGGATAATCGCGTCATATTTGTCGATCACTTCCTGTGGCGTGATGCCTTCCTTTTTGGCTTTCATAGAAATCGCCACGCCGTGCTCATCGCTGCCGCAGATAAACGCCACGTCGCGTCCCTGCAACCGCAGATATCTGGAATAAATATCAGAAGGCACGTAAACGCCCGCCAAATGCCCGATGTGAATCGGTCCGTTCGTATAGGGCAATGCCGCCGTAATCGTATATCTTTTTGGATTTTGTCCCATAAATCAAATAAATTGACTGCAAAAATAAGCAATAGAATTGGGATTTTTATGGATTTGTTAATTGTCATTGTGGTTGCTTCGCTGCACTCGCAATGACAGGAACGATGAAGCAATCTTTTGATGCAAACCGAAAGTATTTCAGGGACCAATGCCTAGCCCTGATGGAAGCGGCATCCTTTTGTCCCGCAGGGCAAAAGATAGAGCGGACAGCAGGAAATAGCTCCTGAAGATAAGAATGAGATTGCTTCACTGCGCTCGCAATGACACCGGAATTTATTTATATTTGTCCTAAGCAATACAGTCCAATGAAAAATCCAACAATCTTCCTTTTCCTATTCTTCGGACTTTTCACATTCCAAACCTCACAAGCACAACGAAAAATGATCACACCCGAATTTTTACAAAAAGGCGATACCGTAGCCATCGTCGCCACCGCCCGCAAAATAGATTTAGTGAATTTGCAGCCTGCGATCCAACTCCTCGAAGGCTGGGGACTCAACGTTGTCATCGGCAAAACCATCGGCAAGGAAGACCACCAGCTCGCCGGACCCGATTGGCAGCGCGCGACCGATTTCCAGGAAATGCTCGACAACCCGAAAATCAAGGCGATCTGGGCGGCAAAAGGCGGCTACGGAACGGTTCGGATTGTCGACCGCATCGATTTTGCCAACTTCAAAAAGAAACCAAAATGGATCGTCGGTTTCAGCGACATGACGGTTTTGCACAGCCACATCAACAATATGGGAATCGAAACGCTGCATTCGATTGTCGCCGTAAGCGCAAAAACCGCAAGCCCCGAAGCCATTGAAACTTTAAGGAAATCGCTGTTCGGTGAAAAGCTCGAATACCACATTCCGCATCACGAATACAACAGGAACGGCAAGGCCAAAGGCGAAATCGTCGGCGGAAACCTGTCGGTTTTATACAGCATCCTCGGCTCCAAATCGGCCATCGATTACAAAGGCAAGATCCTGTTTATCGAAGACCTCGACGAATACCTGTACCACATCGACCGCATGATGATGAACCTCAAGCGCAACGGCTATTTCGACGGCGTAAAAGCAGTGGTCGTCGGCGCGATGACCGAAATGAACGACAACGACATCCCATGGGGAAAAGACGCGCTGCAGATTATCCAGGATGTGTTGAAGGATTATAGTTTTCCAATCATTTATAATTTCCCCGCCGGACATATCAAGGACAACCGTGCTTTGATTCTCGGAAAGACGGTTTCGATTGACGTGAATGATAAAGAATCGGTAATTAAATTCGAATAGTTTGCAACCATGAATCTTTTTCGCACTTTGAATGTTGATTAACGAACAATGAATGTTGAATTTTGAAGTTTAAAGCATGGCAGAACACAACGAACTCGGCAAACTCGGAGAAGAACTCGCTGTGAAATTCCTACGGAAGGACGGCTATGAAATCCTTGAAACCAACTGGGTTTTCCAAAAGGCCGAAATCGACATCATCGCCCAAAAAGACAATGTCCTTGCGGTTGTGGAAGTCAAAACCCGTTCGTCAATTGATTTCGGGTTGCCTCAGGATTTCGTCAAACCCAAAAAGATCCAGCTGCTCGTGAAAGCCGTAAATGAATTCGTAATCCAAAACGACCTTGACGTGGAAGTGCGCTTCGACATTATCTCCATCCACAAAAAAGGCAACCAGTTCATTATAGACCATTTAACGGATGCTTTTTTTTATTTCTGAAGATGCAGTTTAACACTTATCCGTTTACAGGAATGAAATAATGTTTACATTTGAAAAAAATTGCCGATAAATTAAAGAATATGAAGAAAATTATTACAATCATTATGTTATTTGCAGCCCTGGGCGTCTTTGCCCAAAAAGGCGTGGCAAAAAAAGTGGCCCAATTGCTGTCACAGAACGTTACTTTTAAAAGTGTTTCCGTGCTTTCCGCTTCTGAAGGGATTGCCAACAGCGACACGCGTACAGTGGTCGAAAAAGCCACTTTCGCAAAATTAAAAACTGCCGATCTGACCGACCTGATGGCGGCTAGATATGAAAATATCGAAGTGGCCGTTCCGTATAACGGGGAAACTATTTTGGTGCAGCTCTACAAAGTAAATCCGTTTTCGGAAGGCTTTCATGTAGATACTGACCAGGCGAAATCGGTCAACTATGAACCGGGGTTGTATTACCGCGGCATCGTGAAAGGTGACCCGAATTCGGTTGCATCATTTAACTTTTTCAAGGGCGAACTCAACGCGGTGATCTCAAGCGATCTTCTCAATAATCTGGTGGTTGGGAAACTTCACAAGGCCAACAATGTTTCTGATTACATCATCTATTCGGATTCGGATATGAAAGTCAGGAATACTTTCGACTGCCATACCAAAGACATCGAAACTTTAGCGCCAACTCCGGCCAACAGGATTTTGGGCGTGACAAGCGAAAGATGCGTGACCATATATCTGGAAATCGACCACGATCTTTATCAGGAAAACAACAGCAGCGTTTCCGAAACAACGGATTGGTTGACTTCTGTTTTCAACAACATGCAGACGCTTTACACCAACGACGGCATTACGGTTTCGTTAAAATCGACTTTCATCTGGACCGGAAATGATCCGTATGAAGCGGCAGGATGGGATTCGTCATTCGGATATTTACAGCAATTCAACGAAGTGCGCCCGGCTTTTGATGGCGATATTGGACAATTGCTCGGAATCGACGATGGCGGTTTGGGCGGCGTGGCGACTACGATTGACGGACTTTGCTCAGGGAACAATTTCAGTTATTCGGATGTCTATTTCGATTTCAATACGGTTCCGGTATATTCCTGGACGATTAACGTGATTACGCATGAGTTCGGGCATTTGCTCGGTTCACGCCACACACACGGCTGTTACTGGAACGGCAACAACACAGCGATTGACGGCTGCGGACAACAGGCGGGTTATTTTGAACCTAGTGAAAGTGCCTGCGCACAAGGTCCGATTCCGTCCAACTCAGTAAAAGGAACCATGATGAGTTATTGCCATTTGATTTCCGGTGTCGGGATCAATTTCAACAACGGTTTCGGGCCACAGCCAAAAGCGGCGATCCTTGATGCCGTCAATAGCGGGACTTGTCTGAGCACTGATTGCGTAAATACCTGTATCAACGCGGTGGCGAATATCGCAGCAACAGTAACGGGAACTTCGGTAACGGTAACCTGGACAGAGCTTGGGAATGCCACAAACTGGCAAGTGGCGGTGACGCCGTTTACCAACAATTCACCTACATGGAATACAACTGTAACGCCAACATTCACCACGGGAGGATTATTGCCAAATACTTTCTACAAGGTTTGGGTGCGTCCGAATTGCGGAAACGAACTTACCGGACCAAATGAGCAGTATATGTTTGTGACCGATGCTTCCTGGTGTAACGGCTTCCAGATTACCGATACGGGCGGCGTCAATAACGATTATACCGACTCGGAAAGCTATGTGCGCACCATCATTCCGAATCTTCCAAACAAGAAAATCCAGATGACTTTCACACATTTCGATCTTGAAACGGATTACGATTATCTGTATGTATATGACGGAAACTCTACATCTGCAACCGATTTAAGCAACGGCGGATTTACCAGCAATGAGACGATTCCGGGACCATTCACCTCTACAGCTATTGACGGTTCGCTTACGATTAAATTCTTTTCTGATAGCGGCGTGACTACTTCGGGTTATGTGGCAAATGTTGCCTGCCTGAGCACTTTGGCAACCGATGAATTTGTTCCTAATATTGATTTTACCTACTATCCAAATCCTACAAACGGGCAGGTTACAATCAATTCCAAAACGCAAATTACGGAAGTGACGGTTTTCAATGTCACCGGACAATTATTGTATCAGGGAAAAATCAACGACCTCAATGCAAAAGTGGATTTGTCTTCGTTTGCTTCAGGAACCTATTTCTTCAAACTTAAATTTGACGATAAGGAAGCCAATTTCAAAATACAGAAAATGTAAAATTCATTTTTCCAATAATAAAAAACCACTCTTAATCGGAGTGGTTTTTTTATTTAAAGATCCTTAATCACAAACTCGCTGCGCCGGTTGAGCTCGTGCTGCTCTTCGCTGCAGGAATCCTCGGGCACACATTTTATGATGTTCACTGTTTCTCCGTAACCTTTGGCAGAAATCCGGTTTGCCGGAATGCCATTTTCGATGAAATATTCCCTTGTCGAAGTCGCGCGTTTCGATGAAAGCTCGAGGTTGTAGGCATTGTTTCCACGGACATCCGTATGCGAGCCGATTTCGACCACCATTCCCGGATATTTGTTCATGAGCGCAATCACGCGGTTCAGGATCGGTTTCGATTCCTTGCGGATGTACCACAAATCATAATCGAAATAAATCGGGTCGGTTTTGATGACCAATCTGTCTTTGTCTTTTACGACGTCTTTTTCCTTCGAAAGGATTTCTTTTTCCTTTTCTTTCCTCGCGATTTCCTTTTGCTCTTTTTCTTTTTTCTGGCTGGCTTCTAGTTCCTTTTTGGTTTCCGAATCCGATTTCAATGCCATCGACGCATCGTTTATCTTATTGCGTTCCTTAAAAACCTGCACCGATTTGGAATTTTTAGAATACAATTCCTTCGATGCCAAAACCATATAATTCTGGCTGCAGCCAACGATAAATTTGAAAGATCCGTCAGCCGTTGTCGTTACGCTTCCGATTTCTTTTTTATCGCCATCCTGCAAAACCACCAACGCTTTTTCCAATGGCAGTTTGGTGTCCACATCGGTAATAATCCCGGCAATGAATTGCTTGCAGCTTTCGATAATCAGCGGCTTGGTTTCTTTGAGTTGGTAAATGTCGTCGCTGCCTTTTCCGTCAGGCCTGTTGGAAGCAAAATAGCCTTCTTTGCTGTCCGGATCGATCGTAAACGAAAAATCGTCATAACCCGAATTCACCGGAAGCCCGACATTGAGCGCTTTGGTAAACGAATCGCCCTTGATTTCCGAAACAAAAACATCAAGCGAACCATATCCGAAATGCCCGTTCGAAGAAAAATACAATTTGTTGTCTTTGGAAACGAACGGGAACTGCTCCTTTTTCGTCGTGTTAATCACATCGCCCAAATTCTTCGGCGTCTCAAACAATCCGTCATTGATGTTGACCGAATAAATGTCAAACGAACCCAAAGAACCCGGCATATCCGAAGCGAAATACAACACTTTTTCATCATTGCTCAACGCCGGATGTTCTGTAGAATAGTCATCGGAATTGAACGGAAGCGCTATAATATTCGACCATTTATTGTCAACGAATTCCGCTTTGTACAACTTGAGGTTGGAGATTTTTTGCTGGTTGCGGACCTTTTTTCCATTCTTGGAATTGTTCCTCGTAAAATACATCGTCTTTCCGTCTTTCGTAAAAACCGCATTGCCTTCATGCATCGCCGTATTGATTTCGGCTGAAAAATCGGTCGCGACAGAATCGCCCGCCTGAAGATTTGCGAGCGGAATCGACACGAGATCCAAATACAATTCGTCATTCCATTTGTACACTTTTTTAACGATGCCGGGATTTCTCTTCACGCCCGAAAAAACGAGATTGCTGCCATTGATCACTGCACCGAATTCGGAGTTTTTGGTATTGATCGGAAGATTTTTTATTTCAAAACGTTCCCCGATTCCCGAAATATTTTCGAGTTCCTCAACATCGGAGTCAAGATTCGCAAGCGCTTCGGGATTGTGGGCTGAAAGATATTCGCGTGACATCGCATTGGCCTCATCGTAATTCCCCGACGCTTTGAGGGTTTGGATGTACCGGAAATAATATTCCTCATCCGAGTTCTGCCCGAGGTTTTTGATCAGGAAACGGTACCATCTTTCGGCATTTTTGAGGTCGTTGGTATAATAATAACTGTCGGCGAGATTGCGCACAATTTCAACCGAACGGTTCTCATTCGCCGCTTTTTCATAAATCGGGATGGCTTCGCTGTAGTAGGTGCGTTCGAAATAGCGCTTCGCCAAATCGAGTTCCTGCTGCTGCGCACGCATCGTTGGTATGGAAAATACGATCAGTATAACGAGTAATCTTTTCATCGTTTTCATGTTAGAAGAATCTTGGGGATTTGTCGCGGCCTTTGCCCATCAGGTACAAATCGAACAACAGCATGATTTCGTGTGTGCCCGAATTGAACTGGCCCAAATTCGACAGCGTATAATCATAAGCATAACCCACGCGGATGTTTGGCGTAATCCCGATATTGACCAAAGCGCTCACCGAGTCGTCGATGCGGTACGAAGCGCCGAGTTCAAAGCGGTTGTTGTACAAAACATTGGCCGAAAGATCGACCGACAAAGGTGCGCCTTTCACTGCTTTTGTCATGAATGCGGGTTTGATCTTAAAATCCGATCCGACTTTAAACACATAACCTCCGGTGAAAAAAATATGCATTTCCTCAGAACCAAAGGCGTTAATGCCGTCGCGTTCTTCGATGTGCTTATTGGCGAGTAAATTCGGGACGGATAACCCGAGGTAATAATTGTCGGTATAATAATAAGCTCCGGCACCAACGTTGGGTTTGAAGATGTTGACGTTTTCCGAAAAGGCCAAATCGGTACTATTGTCGCCGCTCACAAACTGGAAACCATTGAAATTCGTCTGTAAGGATGTGAATCCGGCTTTGAGTCCCAACGAAACTTTATGATTTTCATTAAGCGTCAGGATATAGGCGAAATCACCATAGAAATTGTTTTCCTTTTTGGCGCCGTTCCCGATATCATCCGCAATGAGTGAAAATCCGACCTGTATCTTTTTATTGATCGGCGTATGGGCAAAAGCAGTCAGTGTTTTAGGCCCGCCGACAGAGCCGACCCATTGCGTCCGGTATAAACTCCCGACATTTAAAATCGGCGCCGGCCCGGTCGCATACGCCGGATTCACGACGCTCATGTTGTACATATAATGCGTGTATTGCGGATCCTGCTGGGCGAAAGCGCTGGTGATGATGCCGGAAAACAATACAATTAAGAATAGATTTTTCATTGAATCAATTTATGTAGATGAATTACCGGTTCAGATAAAGTTGGCCCTGCCGCGGCGGCGCATCGTTCTTATTGAAATGCAGCACGTAGAAGTAAATCCCGTTTGCCGAAATGCCTTCGATTACATTGTCCGACTGCGAATTGCGTCCGTCCCATTCGGGGATATTGCGGTTTCCGGTATACAAAAGGTTACCGAAACGGTTGTAGATTTCGAGGTCGTAATTCGGGAACAGGAATTCAATGTCGGGAATGTGGAACGTTTCATTCACGCCGTCGCCGTTTGGTGAAAACCCATCGGGAATAAACAATGCATATTCGTTCTGGCTGCAGTCGGTAAGTGTTACCGTCACGGCCAGCGATTGTTCCGACTGGCAATTCGATACATCCGAAAATCCATAGGCATAATAGGTAAAATTATCCTGAAGCAATTGCGAATTGTCGAGTGCATTTCCATTTGACGGCGCATCATACCAGACGATACTTTCGGGCGAATTCAGATTGGCACTCAAAGTTTGTAAAGTCGGGTTGTCGGCGCCGCAGAATTTTTCACCGCCCTGGTTTAGAGTCGGCTCCGGAATCACATTGATCACTACCGCAATCATCGTCCGACCCGAAATGCACAAAGAACCGTTAATTTCTGCGAGGTAATAATTCCCCGAAACCAAAGGCGTGGCATTGTCTAATGGCGAACCCGAACCGGGAGAATCATACCATAAATATTGGCTTCCATTCGGAATCAGATTGGCAACGGTCGCGTTTGCAGTGTTACAGAAGGTCTGGTCCTGCGCAACCGGTAAATCCGGAATGGCATTGATGGCGAAGTTTCCGAAGACATTCACCACGGTCGAGCTGCAGGTCGTTATGTTATTGATAAGATTCAAAACCGTAAAAGTCGTCGTTCCGAGATTCGGGATTAAAGCCGCCGGAATAACGAAAGTTGCCGTCCCTGAAACCGCGGTTACAGTGATACTTTGATCCGAAGCGGTGTTGGCTCCCGATAAATCGTATTGCAAAGTGATATTGGTTAAGCTTCCCAAGCCTGAAATCTGTACGGAAACAGCCTGGCCTTCACATCTGTCGGCGATGACAGCGGTAAGATTAGTGACGTTTGGAAAGATATTCTTTTGAAAACTTTTTGAAAGTGTCGACGTATTTTCACAGCCTGTTGTCAGGTTTTTGATATGGACTATGGTAATGGTTGTCGTCCCGTTATTCGGAACCGATGCCGCCGGGATTGTAAACGTCGCCGAGCCATTCTCAATTGTGACCGTCACGTGCTGCGCCGCAAGCGTATTGACTCCGGATAAATTATAGGTGAGTTCATAACTGGTGCCGTCTTCGAGATTATGGTTTCCGGATAACTGCACGACAACATCTACATTTCCGCAAGTTGGCGGAATGGTCAATGTCGCAAGATTGATTTTCGGAATCGGATATATCGACAACGTATCGGTAGCATCAATAATATTTTCACACGCGCCGAAATTGCCGAGATAAATGATGTGCGTAATGGTCACCGTATAATCGCCAACTTGTGGAAAATATGCGGCAGGAATCGGAAAAACCAGCAACCCGGTAGTAGGATTGAATGCGGCATTAGCGACAATGTGTTCTATTCCGGAAACGGTATAAAAAATCTTATAAGAGCCCAACGGATTGATGATGGTTCCCTGTGTCAAAGTTGCCGTAAATGCAGTGCCCGACATTTCGTTTTCGCAGATATCAGGGCCGACGGTAAAAACCGCCCCGGTAAAATCAAGCGGCTCTTCTATAACGAGTTGCACGGTTGATTTCTTGATTTCACAAACCGGATTGTCCGGATAAACAGTATACGTGAAATTATAGGACCCGATGCCAAACGTATTGTAGAGGTGCTGGATGTCGATAAACGGATCAAACGGATCGGACAATTCCGAAGTCCCGAATTCGCTCCATTGCCCGCCGGAATCTTCCCCCGAAAGGAAATCGAAAAGATTCACATTGGTCAGCTGCGTAAAATCTGCCGTCGTGCAAATAATAATCCGAAACGGGATTCCCGAAAAAGGGACGCGGTAAACGGTAACCATTGCCGTAGAAGAAACAGCAGGACAGTTCCCGACAGCCGCCATGTGATAGGTGAAATTATATACGCCGATTCCTGCTTGCAAGGCGTTAAAATTGCTTCCGTTGAGCGCGCCGCTGTTGCTGTCGTCGGTCCAATAGCCATTCAGGTGCGGACTTGGCGAGTCTCCGGTAAAAAACTGGAAAAGGTTTACGAATTCGTCGTCGCTGCAGGCCGAGGCATTCGGACTAGTAATCCCCGAATAACCGCCGACATTTACGGTCAAAACCGCTGTGTTGTCGGTACATCCGGCTACATTTGGAACGGTATAGGTAAAATGATAAACGCCGCTGATATGGATATTCCACAGGTTCAGGATTCCGGTTGTGCTGTTGAGCGCGCCGGTCTGCAATGGATCGGTCCAGGTTCCGCCGGGAGTGGGCGTTCCGGTTAATGAGTTGAATAGATTTATGGTCTGGTTGGCCGGATTGGCATAATCGCAAATGCTAATCGTTGTGTCATTGCCCGCACACTGCGCCATAATTTCTTGTCGGGGAAATAACAGGAGAAAAAGAAAAAATTTAAAAAGAAGAAGTCTCCCTAAGCGGGTATTTTTTATGTCCATAGATTCAGGATTTCGTTAACGCGGCAACAAAAACGTTTCAATAAATGTACACAAATATTAACAGTTACTCCTTGCAAATTATTATTTGCAGAAAAGATAACCGTTAAATAACCGAAAACCCTAAGAATTATAAGGCGGGAAAATTACTATAAATTATTATTTGGAATTTTAATTTCGGAAAAAACATTATTTTTCGAGAAGCTCCATCATTTCCAAAGCCTTCCGGATTGATTTCACGTTTTCAAAAGTGAGCAGCAATCGCAAACCGTTCGGCGTCTGCTTTTCCTTCATCCTGCAAAGCTGCGGATGTTGTTGCACGATCTGTAAAACCTTGTGGAATTGTTTCGACGTGTAATAATCCGATTGTTGGTCGGAAACAAAATACGCAATCATTTTGCCTTGTTTCATGACCAGTTTTTCAATCCCGAACCGCAATGCAATCCACTTGATGCGGATGCTGTTCAATAACGCCAATGCCGGTTTTGGAAGCGGTCCGAAACGGTCGATGAGCTTGCTCTCGTAATTGGTTAGTTCGTCTTCGTTTTTCACGAGGCTCAGTTCGTTATACAACACCAGCCTTTCGGAAATATTGTTGATGTAATCATCGGGGAAGAGCAGTTCAAAATCGGTATCCAATTGCAAATCCTTGACATATTCTTTAGAATCGGGTTTGGATTCGTGTTCGTACAATTCCTTGAATTCATTCTCTTTCAGTTCCTCAATCGCCTCGTTCATGATTTTTTGGTAGGTCTCAAAACCGATCTCGTTGATGAAACCCGACTGTTCGCCGCCAAGCAAATCGCCCGCGCCGCGAATTTCCAAATCTTTCATCGCAATGTTGAAACCGCTGCCGAGTTCGCTGAACTGTTCCAATGCCGAAATCCGTTTGCGCGCATCATCGGTCATCATGTGGTACGGCGGCGTGATGAAATAACAGAACGCTTTCTTATTGCTTCGGCCCACGCGTCCGCGCATCTGGTGCAAGTCGGAAAGCCCGAAATTGTTGGCGTTATTGATGAAAATCGTGTTGGCGTTCGGAACGTCGAGTCCGCTTTCGATAATCGTCGTCGCCACCAGGACGTCAAATTCGCCATTCATAAAAGCGAGCATCAGTTCCTCTAATTTGGCGCCTTCCATCTGGCCGTGGCCGATTCCGACGCGCGCATCGGGAACCAATCTTTGGATCATCCCGGCAATTTCCTTGATGTTTTCGATCCGGTTGTTGATGAAAAACACCTGTCCGTTTCGCTGGATCTCATTCGAAATCGCATCCCGGATCAGTTCCTCATTAAAGTTTACGACCTGCGTTTCTATCGGATAACGGTTTGGCGGTGGCGTAGTGATTACAGATAAGTCGCGCGCAGCCATCAATGAAAATTGCAACGTTCTCGGAATCGGTGTCGCCGTTAAAGTCAGCGTATCAACATTGGCCGCAATCGTCTTGAGCTTGTCCTTGACGTTCACGCCGAATTTCTGTTCCTCATCAACGATCAATAATCCGAGGTTTTTGAAGACCACATTTTTATTGACCAATTGGTGCGTCCCGATCACAATATCAAGTTTGCCGTCTTCGAGCTGCTTTAAGGTTTCAGTCTTTTGTTTGGTCGAACGAAAACGGTTCAGGTAACCCACAGAAACCGGCATCTCTTTCAAACGCTCGGTAAATGTGCGGAAATGCTGGTAAGCCAAAATGGTTGTCGGAACCAGAATTGCCACCTGTTTGCCGTTGTCTACCGCCTTAAACGCAGCCCTGATCGCGACTTCCGTTTTCCCGAAACCGACATCGCCGCAAACCAAACGGTCCATCGGACGGTCGCTTTCCATATCGGCTTTGACTTCGGCGGTGGCTTTGGTCTGGTCGGGTGTATCTTCGTAAATGAAAGAGCTTTCAAGCTCATTCTGCAAATAACTGTCGGGCGCAAATTGGAATCCTTTTTCCAGTCTCCGCTTAGCGTAAAGCTGGATCAGGTTGAATGCGATGTGTTTGACGCGCGCTTTGGTTTTCTGTTTTAAGATTTTCCACGCATTCGAACCGAGTTTGTAAATTTTCGGCGGCGTCCCGTCTTTGCCGTTGTATTTGGAGATTTTATGTAAAGAGTGGATGCTCACATAAACGATGTCATTGTCGGCATACACGAGCTTGATCGCTTCCTGCATCTTGCCTTCGACCTGGATTTTCTGCAATCCGCCGAACTTCCCGATGCCATGGTCGATGTGCGTCACATAATCGCCAACGGACAAAGTCGTGAGTTCCTTTAAGGTGATTGTCTGCTTTTTCGAATAGCCGTTCTTGATGTTGAATTTGTGGTAACGCTCAAAAATCTGGTGGTCGGTGTAACATGCGATCTGGTTTTCGTCGTCGACAAATCCTTGGTATAATGGGAAAACAATCGTATGGTATTGTTTTCGGATGTTCTCAGAATTCGCCTCGTCAAGCGTCTCAAAAATATCATGGAAACGTTTCGCCTGCGCCTCATTCGAACAGAAAAGGTAATTTTTATAGCCGTTGAATTGGTTTTCACTTAAGTTATGCAGCAATAAATCAAACTGCTTATTGAACGACGGCTGCGGCTGGATGTGGAAATCGAATCCTTTTGCAGATTTGAATTCGGGTTTTGAAGCCAGTTCTACAATCGTAAAATCCAAAGCCTTTTTAATGAATTCCGATTGGCTGAGGAACAATTGCTCGGGCGCGACATGCTTTACGGTTGCGTTGAGGTTGTTGAAAATCTCCAGTGATTTCTCAAACAATTTATCGAGTTTGGAAAAAAGCAGATCGGCATTCTGGATGAAAATAATGGTGTTCTCACTGATATATTCGAGGAAACTCTCGCGGTGCTCCTGAAAGAATTTGTTCTCGACATTCGGGATGATCGTGATTTTTTTCTGCTTTTCGATCGACAGTTGCGTTTCCACATCAAAACTCCGGATGCTTTCAACCTCGTTGCCGAAAAATTCAATCCTATATGGATTGTCATTCGAAAACGAAAACACGTCAATGATGCCGCCGCGCACGGAAAATTCCCCCGGCTCGGTGATAAAATCCACACGCTTGAATTCATATTCAAACAGGACTTCGTTAATAAAATCAATTGAAATCTGGTCGCCGACAGCCACTTTCAAAGTGTTTTTATCGAGTTCCTTTCGCGTGACGACTTTCTCAAAAAGCGCTTCGGGATAAGTGACGATAATGGCCGGTTTTTTGCGCGAATTGATGCGGTTTAAAACTTCGGCACGCAATAAAACGTTGGCATTGTCAGTATCTTCAATCTGGTATGGCCTGCGATAGGAGCCGGGATAAAACAAAACATCCGCTTCGCCAATCATCTGTTCAAGGTCGTTGAGGTAATAGGCCGCCTCTTCCTTGTCATTCAGGACGAGCAGGAACGGATTGTCGGATTTTTTGAAAAGCGATTGTACGACAAACGAAAGCGACGAGCCGATCAATCCGTTCAAATGAATTTTCTGTCCGCGTGTTTTCAGGCTGTCGGCAATCTGCCCGACTTTAGCCGAATCGTCATAGGTATGAAAAAGGTTCGCTTTACTCAATGTTTCTGGAAAAGTTTAGGACGGTGCGTTTCCATTGGTTTCGGCGCCGTCGTATTCGGGATGGCCCTTGCCGTGTCGAGCATCCGGATCATATCCGATTCGCCTTCTTCCCTCGGGATGTCGTTTTTGCGTACGATTTCGTCCATCTGGCGATAAAGTGAGGCAATTTCGAGATTGGTGTCGGCCACCAGCGCCACGACTTTCTGGTCGGGAATATCGTCAAGATTGATAAACAGGTTGATTGAATTGACTTTGGTCGCCAGCACCGCAATCCGGGCTTTTATTTCGGGCTTGTTGAATTGCGAAGGGATATTATTATTGAGCTCTTTTGCTTTTGTGGAAAGCACTTTGGCTTTTTTCTGGAACGCGCCGATGGAACTTTTCGGCTTCTGGTTCACTTCGGTCACAAATTGACGCAGCTCCGCCCAATTGCTGATAAGCGCCTGCGTTTTTGGGTTCAGTGTCGGATTGGTGAAATTCCAGCCTTTGTTGATGTTGGTAAAAATCTGCTCTTTCTTGAGTGCGTCGCGTTTTTGTTCTTCCATGCGTTTGGTGTCGTCATCCTGGCAGGAAAACAACAGCGCTGCGGCGAAAAGCAGGCAAAATATTTTAGATCTCATGGTTCCGGAATTGAATGGCAAAGTTACAAAGGTAAAATGAAAGTTGGCCGCTGCATCCCATTTGAAATTATAATTTTGTTAAAAATAAATTGCGGTCGCCGGGACGGATTTTATTTTTCGAAAACGTTATCTTTACGCCACATAACAACTACCTGAAATGAGTACAAAAATTTTAATCATAGGCGCGTGCGGGCAAATTGGAACCGAACTCACGCACAAGCTGCGCAGCATTTACGGAACTGAAAACGTCATCGCGTCAGACATCCGGAAACTCAATAACGAAGTCGTCAATTCGGGACCTTTCGAGGTGGTGAATGCACTCGATTTCAACCAGATCGAACACATCATTGAGCAATATAAGATCGATGAGGTTTATCTGATGGCGGCACTGCTTTCGGCTACGGCCGAGAAAAATCCGGCATTTGCCTGGGATCTGAATATGAATTCGCTTTTCCATGTACTGAATCTGGCCAAAGCCAAAAAGATCAAGAAGGTTTTCTGGCCTTCGAGCATTGCGGTTTTCGGACCGACTACGCCTAAGGAAAATACGCCGCAATATACGATCATGGAGCCGTCTACGGTTTACGGCATCAGCAAGCAATCGGGCGAAAGATGGTGCGAATATTACCACAACATTTTTGGGGTAGATGTGCGCAGCATCCGTTACCCGGGACTCATCAGCTGGTCTACGCCTCCGGGCGGCGGAACGACGGATTATGCGGTGGATATTTATTACAAGGCGCTGGCCGATAAGAAATACGAATGCTTCCTTTCTTCCGAAACCAAAATGCCGATGATGTATATGGATGACGCGATCGATGCGACGATTAAGATTATGCAGGCGCCGGCGGAACAGGTCAAAATCCGCTCGTCTTACAATCTCGCCGCGATGAGCTTTACGCCAACGGTGATTGCGGCTGAAATCAAAAAGCATATCCCCGAATTTACAATTTCTTACGCACCCGATTTCAGGCAAAAGATAGCCGACAGCTGGCCGGCAAGCATCGATGACACCCGCGCCAGGGAAGACTGGGGCTGGAGTCATAAATTCGACCTCGAAAACATGACCGAAGACATGCTGGAACATCTGGCACACAAGTAATAAAAAATGCCACCCGATTCAGGTGGCATTTTTCTTCAGAACAAATTGGGTATGAAAATAGGTTGAGATTAATTCGGATCTTGTACGATCGGGCTTCTTAACGATTCCAGGACAGCCACCACGTCCATATATTCCTGGCTTGTTGATGAAACGCCGTTCAGTTGTGCTGCCGCTCCAACATAACCTTCGAATTTGGTGTAATTGGCATCGGTAGCCTTTACGCCCATCCTTGAGTTGATCGCGGGATTGTGTGCGCTCACCATATCACGTCCGCCGTAAGTATTTACAGCATTGGTTCCGCCGGTGTTATACGAAAAGAAATCGGTAAGGTTGTCGCTCAATACGCCCACATTGGTAGCATTTCCGCCAACTACTTCACCTACAAGTGGTGCAAAGTGCGCGCCGAGATTTCCCGGCGCCGCAGACTGGATGTCGGCAACGATCAGTGTAATGGTACTGTCTACTACCGAACGGTAGCTCAAACGGCCATGCTCGATCATTTGTCCAGGATGCGCAGGATCCGAAACTAGTGTTGTTCCGCCAAGACGGTCGTAAAGCGAAGGGGTTGGAGTGGGAACAACGATAGGATCATCATCGTCATCACTACAGGAAGTGATTAATGCACTGCCTCCAACAATCAATGCACAGAGTGCGATTTTTGAAAAATTGTTCATAATAAAAGGTATTTAGATTAATTAAAAATTCGTTGTACGGCAGCCGAAAACTTGTAGCTGAGCCCATTCGGGTCCATCACCGGGCAGACTTGCTTAGAAGCCAATGCTGCGGGAATTACAAAACGTTTTGCTTTGTAATTCCCCTTAGCCATGAGTTCATCATAAACTTTTTTGGAATCGGCGATGCGGTTGTTGTGCCAAAAAACAACGACGCCACTTTCGGGTTTAAAATGATCGTTGGTCACTCCGGGAATGGATTTGAGGTTTCTGTGGATTTCTTTAACCTGTTGCGCATCCATCGGACTGTCGAAATCAATCCTGCTAATCTGCAGATGTGCATTATCTACCGGTTTGGCCAGCGCGATGTGCGCCACCAGAACCACAAACAGCAGCAGTACAGTACCCAAAATACTGAATGCAGCGATTTTAATTTTTTTATTGATTTTCATTTGATAAGGTTTTATGGTTAATCGATATGTCCAGTTACTTACGGGCACATTTAACGATTGGTTTCCATAAACCCTTAAAAGTGTTAAATTTAGATTCGTTATAAATAAATCTTAAAAAGAAAAACCCCTTGCGATTTGCAAGAGGTTTGATAAAATTATTCTGGGTTTGTTTATTTTTTGGCGTTTTCTTTAAGGTTTTCGAGAAATTGGTCGTCGAATTTTCCTTTGAGTTTTACGACTTCATCGGTATTGTCATTGGGCACGGTCATCGAAAGCACATATTGCGCAATCTTCCAATGTCCGTTTTCCTTTCTGAGGATTCCCGAGCCACGGCAAATTTTCATTTGCGTGTCGAGCAGTTCATCAAACCACGCAAAATTTCCTTCTTTATTAAGATAGATATTTCGCTGAACAGATTTGAAACTCCAGGCTTTTCCCTTGTCGAAATAAGGTTTTGAATAATCCTTGAATTCCTGCAACTGCCAGTTTTCCGTCGGATCGGTGCCGATGAAAACCGCGTCGGAAGCCATGAGTGAAAAATAAGTTTCGAATTTTGCATCGGCCGCAGCCTTATGCCAGTCGTCCAGCGTTTTAGCGATCGCGGCTTTCTCTGAAGTCTGCGCGTTTCCGAAGACGGAAATCAGCAAGACAAAAAGCAGGGCTGTATTTTTCATGGATGGAATTTTAATATACTAAGGTAATTAAAATTCCCCTTGGTTATTTGGCCAGGTCGATAATTCCCATCGGAACCGTTTTGCTGTGTTCGAGGCTCTCATCGTGCTGCGACAAATCGAGTCCCTGATGTTCCGCTTCCTCTGACACTCGGAGCGGAATAATGATATTTGTGATGCGGAAAAGAATCAGCGAACCCACAAATGTAAACACTGAAACCAGCACCAAAGCCATCATGTGGTGTGCAAATACGTTCCAGCCGCCATGCATCAGGCTTGCATTTTCGCCCTGTGCAAAAATCGCGGTCAGGATCATGCCCATAATGCCGCCGATTCCATGGCAGGCAAATACATCGAGTGTGTCGTCTATTTTTCGCATCGCTTTCATCGTGAGCACTTTATTCGAAACGATTGCGGTGATAAATCCGAAAAAGATGCTTTGCGGGACCGTAACATAGCCCGCCGCAGGAGTAATGGCAACTAAACCTACGACGGCGCCAATGCATGCACCCAATGCGGATACTTTACGGCCATTCAGTCTTTCAAAAAATATCCAGGTCAGCATGGCTGCTGCCGATGCTGTGGTAGTTGTGGCAAAAGCCATGGCCGCCGTTCCATTGGCCGCCAGCGCCGAACCCGCATTAAAGCCAAACCACCCGAACCAAAGCATTCCGGTGCCTAACAAGACAAATGGGATGTTGGTTGGAATGTGGTGGCTGTTTTTTCGCTTACCCAAAACCAGTGCGCCGGCCAGTGCGGCAAACCCGGCGCTCATATGTACTACGGTGCCTCCGGCAAAATCCTTCACGCCGAAGTAGGTTCCAAGAATACCGTTTGGATGCCAAACAGAATGGCAAAGCGGTGCATAAATGAATAAGGTAAACAGGCAGATAAAGAGCAAAAAGGAAATGAACCTGACGCGCTCGGCGAATGAACCGGTGATGATAGCTGGTGTAATGATGGCAAATTTCATCTGGAAAAGCGCGAATAACAGAAACGGGATGGTGCTCGCCATCTTGAGGTGCGGCAGTACGCCCACATGGTCTAAAAAGGCAAATGAAAAAGGATTTCCGACGACACTATAAAAACCGCCATCGATGGTAAAGCCAAGCGGCTCGCCAAATGCAAGGCTGAAGCCAACGACAATCCAAAGTAAAGTGACTACGCCAAGGCAGATGAAACTCTGTAGCATCGTACTAATGACATTTTTTTTTCCAACCATGCCACCATAAAAGAATGACAATCCTGGCGTCATCAAAAGTACCATGGAAGACGCGGTAAGCAACCAGGCCACATCGGCCGGGACAATTTTATCGATGGTGCCGAACTGGGCAAGGATTTCAGGTGTTTCAACGGAGGCGGGCCAAAATAATCCCGCAATGGCGGCGATGCTGATGATGATAAAGGAAATAATCCAGCGTTTTTCGACTTTCATATTATGATTATATAATTTACCCTACTTTATTTAGGGTAAAATTATAAAAAATATGAATTTATTATTAGTTTAGTCTGTTTTTTAGGAGGGTATAACTATATTTTTACCAAATTATCAACAAATAGGGCTAATTTATTTATCAATTTATGGATTTATTAATCTGGAAGACCACGAACAATAAATCTGTAATAAAAAATCACCTAAGATAACCCGTCACATGCCATAGGCGATAGCGGTCAGCTGTGCTTTCGACGGCATCGTGAATTCATCCTGTGCAGATTCGGACAATGTGGCCCTGATGCTGGCCGATTTCCAGTTGTCACTGCTTTCAATCTGGTAGATCGTGTTGCTTTCCTCTTTCTGCACAATGGTCAATATGTTTTTGCTGTTGAGTACGAGACCGTCGGTGGCCGTAAAGAATTTCGGCGTGTTGACTTTTTCTATTTTGGCATTTACGTTGGTGCCCACCTTAAACATATTGCCGTTGCTGTCGATGAGCAGGTAACCGTCAGGATGCCAGACGATACTGCTGATTCCGGCGTCCTGTTTCATAAACTGGTCTTTGTGGACCAAAATGGAAGCTTTGCCTTTGGGTGTCACTTTATAGATAACATTGGCCTGGCTGTCGGCGATAAAGATATTGCCTTTGCTGTCTAAAGTAAGGTCGCTCGCATAATGGCTGCCTTTCTGCAATATGGACAAATTGGTATCGGATAGTTTTTTTCCGGTAACCGCATCAACGCAAAGCAACCGGAGGGTTTTGCCCTGGGTTTCGGGTTCGGCGTCTTCATTCTTTTCCCCGATGCAGAAAAAGAGCTTTTTGCCGTCGGGTGTCATCTTAAGTGCCGAGGTTGTTTTGAGGTTGTCGTCGGCATAGAGCATTTCGTAACTGCCGTCGGGTAAACACCTGCCAATGGCGCCTGTCCGTGCAGAAGCGACGTAATAGATATGGTCAACCGCATCATAAACGAGTTCGGCGGTGTATTTATCGGATGTTCGGAATTGTTTCTGTTTCACCGGGTCTGGCATCTGCGACACCGCGAGGCTGATTGCAAGGGAAAATATTAGTCTTTTCATTTCATCGTTTTTTGAGCATTGTAAAGTTAGGCCCGTAAAAACGGAAATGTCTTATATGATTTTTGTTAAAATTTGCAGGGTTATGGGAGTTGGCGCGCTGAAACAGGTAATAACCATAAAAAAAGCCCCGACTGTAAACACAGCCAGGGCTAATTTTTTTATTAAAAAGTTCAATTATTCAACAACAATTTTTTTGTTGGAAACCGTTGTGCCCGATTTAATTCTGGCCAGATAAACTCCTTTGGCAGCATCACCCAGATCAATCGTGTCATTGGTTGAAATTTTTCTTGACAATATCAATTTTCCTGACAGGTCGAAAATTTCAATATTTGCATCCTGGCCGTTGTTTGGAAGATACAATTGGAACTGGCCTTTATTAGGATTTGGATATACTTTGATCACATCATTTGAAGTGCTTTCCGAATGTTTACCCAAAGCAACCCTGCCCGTACCTGCATAGCAATCCCAGGCCAGATCATCAACGATGATCCTGTTGCCGCTGTTGCGGATTTCAATGGTCACGCTTCCGGTCACGTTTATGGCTTGTGAAAACAAGGTTGTCGTATCGGCCGATACGGTAATGTCTCCGCCATACTGTACGCCGTTCACAAAAACTTTCATCGTTGAGTTTCCGGTAAAGACCCTTTTATAATTGAAAGTCAATGTACCGATTCCACCTGAAACCGCAACCGTATTGGTCAAGGTTCCCGTTCTCAAAGCAATGGCGTCGCCGGTCAGGTCCTGATCGGTCCTGGCATCTGTAGCCGACCATGTGATGCTGTTATCGCCTGTCCATGTTCTTGTGGCGTAAGCGCTTGAGCTGCTGCCGAGGTTCGAGAAAGTTTCCGAACCACCTGTACATGGCGCTTCTTCAGTCGTAAATTCAGTATCCAGCGCAATTGCACCATAAAGAGGCCCGCCGACACAAGCAGCGGTATTGAATGCAAACACGGTAAGCGTATAAGTCGTATTGGCAGTAAGTGCCGATAAGGTAAAAGGAATCGTATTCCCGATGTAAGCAATTGTTCCCGAACCAAGCGTATCGCCTGTGTTGTAAACGGTACCGTCAACAGGAGCTGTAACGGTTCCGGAAGTGCTCAGCACAACGATGAATCCGTCAGCAGCAACGTCATCGATAAGCACGTCTGCCGCATTGGCGGTGATATTGATAACCGTAAGGCTGCCGTCTTCGAGCGAAGGCGCCTCGCAGGCATTCAAAGCATTGGCATCAAGATTAACTGTACAGGCCGCTTCGTCGGCATCATTACTTTCTACAGTTAAGGTTTCAGGAAATCTTGCAGGAGCAGAACTGTTAAAGCGCACCACAACTGCCTGCGAACCCAAAGCGCTCACAGTGAACGGCACCGCTGGGGAAACGATCGTATAGTTGATGGTGTTGCTCAAAGTCAGCGCTGTGATTTCAAGATCCTGTGCGCCTTGGTTTTTGATGGTGAAAGTCTTGTCGCTATCAGCGTCCACTAAGACATCGCCAAAATTAATCGTAAAATCGCCACAGGCTTTCAACGCCAGTTCGCTATCGAGCAATTGGATTTCAGGGCGGTCCGGAGTCTGGTAACAATTCCAGGTTACATCATCAACGATGGTGCGGTTTCCGGTGTTGCGGATTTCGATGCTAACAGCTCCGGGAACGTCTATAGCCTGTGTAAATACAGTAGTTACATCTGAAGTTACGGAGATATCCCCGCCGTATTGGATTCCGTTTACGAAAACTTTCAAAGTAGAATCACCCGTAAAAACCCTTTTGTAGTTAAAGGAAAGTGTTCCGATTCCGCCTGATACCGGAGTCGTATTGCTTAAGATACCTGTCCTTAATGCAATCGCATCACCGGTCAGATCCTGGTCTGTCCTGGCGTCTGTCGCCGACCATGCTACGCTGTTATCGCCTGTCCAGGTTCTTGTTGCATAAGTACTGGAACTGCTTCCGAGATTGGAGAAAGTTTCCGCTCCTCCGATACATGGCGCCACTGGTGTTGTAAATGCGTCATCTATAGAAACTTCGGTATTGTATAGCGGCCCTTCGGTACAGTCTGTAGTATTGTAAGGGAAAATGAAAACGTGGTAAGCCGTATTTTCGGTCAATCCGGTCAATGAAAAATTTGACGCGCTGCCTACATAAGCAACAGTACCGCCGCCAAGGCTGTTTCCGACAGTGTAATTTACGCCTGCAACAGGATTTGCAGATAAAGTCGCAGCTGTTGAAAGCACGGCAAGGTAACCGTCTGCAGTAACATTGGCCAAACTAACGCTGGCCGATGTTGCCAATACATCGCTTATGGTAAGTTCAGGATCAGCAACCACAGGAGCTACGCAAGGATCCAGGGATTTTCCAATCAGGCTTACGGTACATGAAGATTCATCGGCATCGTTATTTGCAATGGTGAGCGTACTGGTTTTGTTTCCGGCAACAGCGCCCTGGAAACGGATGAGCACAATTTGTGATCCCGAAGCAGGAACGCTAAAAGCACCGGTTGGTGAAATAATAGAAAAATCAACCGCATTGCTCAGGGCCAAAGAGGAAACGGCAAGTGCTGATGTACCCGTGTTTTTTATGGTAAAGATCTGGTCGAAAGAAACACCTGTAGGCTGTGAACCAAAATCGATTGCCAAAGCGCCACAGTTGCTGTTGGTGCCTGAAGCGTCGGCCAATTGGAGTTCAGGGCCTGTCACCGGAGCCGAATAGCAACTCCATGTTACGTCGTCAACGATCGTACGGTTCAGGCTGTTCTTAATCTCGATGGTTACATTTCCGGCCACATTGATCGCTTGGGAATAAACGGTGGTCGTAGTGGCCGAAACCGTAATGTCTCCGCCGTATTGTACGCCGTTCACGTAAACCTTCAGGGTAGAGTTTCCTGTAAAAACCCTTTGATAATTAAAGGACAATGTCCCGATGCCGCCCGAAACAACCGAAGTGTTTTTCAGGGTACTGGTGCGTAAGGCGATGGCATCGCCATTTAAATCCTGGTCAGTCCTGGCATCCGTAGCCGACCATGCCACGCTATTGTTGCCCGTCCAGGTTCTTGTAGCGTAGGCGCTTGAGCTGCTGCCCAGATTAGAGAAAGTTTCCGCCCCGCCACCCGAACAGTCGACGATAGCCGGGAGCACATAAGGGATTTCGAAGGCATGGAGATTAGGCCATAAACTGGTCTTTGCCGAATTGTTTGGATTTGCATTGTTTCCAAAAGCAAATCCCGACAAAGCCATGAAAGCTAAAGCTAAGAAAAAGTGTTTTTTAAACATGATTAGTAATTTTAGGTTGATTGAATGTCTTTATTTTATTAATGAAAATTACCTGCAGGGTTGATCTCTTTAACGAATCAAATGTAGTATTGCAATGTTGACAAATCGCGATTTAAAGGCTAAGTGTTCATTAATAAAAAGTTATAATATTCTAATTACTAGTGACTTAAATTAATTATTTCATAACCGTATCATTCCAAAAAAATAAATGCTTTTTTAATAAGTAAAGTTTCAGGTGTTCCGAAACCAGCTTATCTTTGGTTAATACATGCAAATGGAATTCGTTATTGTTATACTTCAGGGCGGTTGCCTTATTTATAATTTCAAACACGAAATCATGTAAAGGAGGAAAGCGCCATTTTTTTAAATTTACAGACATGCATCAGACAAACCGCAAAACCTAAAGATGAAGATCGGAAAAACCAAAACACGCATCGCCATACTCGGCGGCGGCCCCAGCGGCTTATTTATGTACAAGCGGTTTATAGAATCCGGGCAGTCCGATTTTGAAATCGACATTTTTGAAAGAAAGCGGCAATTTGGCGCCGGAATGCCCTACAGTGTCGAAGGCGCCAATGACGAACACATCACCAATGTGTCCGCCAATGAGATTCCGGAACTGGTCACTTCCGTAGAAACATGGCTGCAGACGCTTCCCGAAGAAACGCTCGAACATTTCCACATCAACAGAAGCCACTTCAACGATTACAAGGTATTGCCGCGGCTGCTTTTTGGCCAATACCTTTCGGCGCAGTTCGACCTGCTGTGCGAAAAAGCCGAAAAGGCAGGCATCGTCACAAGGTTGCATCCCGAAAGCAATGTTACCGATATCGCCGATCAGCACAAGCTGAAGCAGGTATGGGTCAAACTTTCCGAACTTGAAATCCTTATATTCGATCATGTAATCATCTGCACCGGGCACCATTGGCCCAAACGCAACGAAGGCAAAATCCCAAGATATTACGATTCACCCTATCCGCCCGCCAAGCTCGCACTGCGTTGCAATCACGCTGTTGCACTCAAAGGCTCTTCACTGACAGCCATAGATGCCATCCGGACGCTGTCGCGGTATAACGGGACTTTTTCCGCCGATTTGGAAGGCAGGCTTTCTTTTCAGGTTTCGGAAAACAGTAAAGATTTCCGGCTCGTCATGCATTCAAGGGGCGGATTGCTGCCCGCCGTGCGTTTCCATCTCAGGGATTCGCACCTCTCCAATAATTCGCTGCTGACACCCGAAGAACTCGCACAGCATATGGCGGCAAATGATGGTTTCCTGTCGCTTGACTTTATATTTGAAAAAGATTTTAAGGAACAGTTCCGCGATAAGGATCCCGAATTTTATGCACGGATCAAAGACATGGATATCGAAGCCTTTGTCGATGCGATGATGGAACTGCGCGAGCACCTCGATCCGTTTGTGCTGCTGCGCGCCGAATATGCCGAAGCCGAGAAATCCATCAGGCGGCATGAATCGGTATATTGGAAAGAGATGCTGGCCGTATTGAGTTTCGCGATGAACTATCCCGCCAAGCATTTTCCGGCCGAGGACATGCAACGGCTCCAAAAAGTGCTGATGCCGCTGATTTCGATAGTCATCGCCTTTGTGCCCCAGTCCTCTTGCGAGGAGCTGCTGGCGTTGCATGATGCCGGAATTCTCGATATTGTCGCAGTAGGTTCGGACAGCAGTATTGTGCCCGAAACCAAAGGTGGAGCGACTTACAATTATACCGATGACGATGGGAAGCCGCATTCCGATTATTATAAAACGTATGTGGATTGTGTGGGACAGCCGCATTTGTCGTATACCGATTTTCCTTTTCAGACGCTGCTGACGGAAAAAACCATCAGTCCGGCGCGGCTACGCTTCCGTTCGGCTGAAAATGGAAAGAAGGCAATGGATAAAGACCCGGATTTAGTAGAACAGGATGCCGGCGGAGACTATTTCCTCAAGGTGCCCGGAATCGCGATCAACGATAATTTTCAGGTAATCGACCAATATGGCGCCTACAATGAAAGGATTTACATCATGGCGGTTCCGTATATCGGCGGTTTCAACCCCGATTATTCGGGTCTGGATTTTTGCGAAGCGGCGTCAAAGCGGATTATTGCAACTATTTCAGCATCGGAAATCAAAGAAACTCAAACATTGCCGCCACCTGTATAATAAAATTGCCCTGTGCCGGATTAATTTTCTCCAGTGCTTCGAACATACCAAACCATCCGGCTTTATCGACTTCAGGAATGCTGACGCGTTTCCCTGATTTCGGAGGCCATTCGATTTCAAAGGTATTGCTCACAATCGCATTGGCATCGATATCGCGTTCGAGCGCCCAGGCATAGACTGTTTTTCCCGATTTGAGTTTGACAGATTTAAGTTCGATAAAATCACCATCCAGTTTTACGCCCGTTTCTTCGGCAAATTCCCGGATCGCAGCGTCAAAGGCACTTTCTTCATCCGTAAATTCACCTTTGGGGATCGACCAGCTTCCGGCCTCCTTGTTTTTCCAGAACGGCCCGCCGGGATGCACGAGTAAGAACTGCAGTTGGGCATTTTGTCTTTTATAAAGCAATATTCCGGCGCTTTGTTTCATGGTATTTCAAAGATAAGGATTGTTTTTTAGAGATTGCCCGCTTAGCAAAATTGGCAGATAAATAACTGCTAAAAAACAAAACGCCCTGCGAAAGCTATTCCGCAAGGCGTTTGGAAGGCGGAAAGGGAGTCCGCCAATGGGATTTATCGTTACGTATAAAGACACCGATCGTAAGGGATCAGCATTCTGTTTTTACGATTTTCTTGCGCACGCGGCTGATGAGGTCGATATAATATTGCCTTTGGAAATCGCGGATGTTAAACCGGATTTGCTGGTCGTCTTTGGTCTCGATACAAAGGTTGTAATGGCTTTCGTTGAGAAACGGGAGTTGGCTGATCATCGCTGCGAAATAACCAATTTTGCGTTTGGACAGGTACATTTTGTTGACCTGTTTCAGGTTCAGTTTCAGGAGGTGTTTGCGGTCGGTAATCGCAATGTCGTCGTTTTGTATGGTTACATTAGGTTGGTGCCATACGGTGTCCCGGGTGTTCATAGTCGTTTCGCTTTTATTGGGTTCAATATTTCCAGGGGTTTGGCAAATAAAAGACAATTGGACGGTTTTTTTGTTGTAGAATTTTGGGAATTTGTTGCAGGATTTTGGGGTGGTGAGGTTTAGGCTTTTGCTGCAGCAATTGCCGTTTCTATCGCCATAACACAATCATCGAGGTTTTTGCGGACTTCGGTTGACCAGAATCGCAGGACAAGCCAACCGGATTGTAAGAGGAATTCGTTGACTTCTTTGTCGCGTTCCATATTGCGCGTAATTTTCTTTTCCCAGAATTCAGGATTAGTAGCGGGTTTCTTTTTGGTTTCCCAGTCTTTGCCATGAAAGAATTCTGAATCGATAAAGATGGCGATTTTATACTTTTTAAAAGTGATGTCGGGTTTGCCGAAGATGGTTTTGTTGTTTTTGCGATAGCGGTAGCCTAATGCCCACAATACTTTTGAGAGACGGAGTTCGTCTTTTGTGGCCGTGCTTTTGATGGCAGCCATGTTTTTGGAGCGTTGTTGGGAATTGTGGACGTCCATTTACAAAACCTTAAACCAGTCTTTTTTAATTGTTACCTGCTCTAGAAATTCAATTTCGACTCCAAGACCTAGCTCCTTTAATTTTTCTGCAAGATCGTTACCATCAATTAAATCAATTGGAGGGGCACCATCACGAGATGCTTCACGTCTGGCTTCACGAGTGAATGTCCCTGTTGTAATTATTAAACCTTTATCAGCTCTTCCAACCATTGCTCCTCTAAAATCGCGCACAATTGATGGGGAAACACTACCCTTATATCTTTTAGCCTGAAAGATAACTGGGAAAGAAAGGACACCACCAAAACGAAAAATGCCCTTTCCGTCAATACCGCCATCGTTTTTTTTGCCAGTAACTTCAACATTTTGAAAACCTAATTCTCTTAACAGGCGCTGACACAATCTTTCAAATGCATCGGAAGTTATTTGCTGTAGTTCAGTAATAATTTCTTCCTGCCAAGTGATTTTCTGCAATTCGTCAATATCTGAATCATCATTTATAAGTAATACATTATTTTCCTTTTTTATTTCTACATTTCTTGTCTTTCTGTCTTCAGAAATAACAGATCGCTTTATGATTTCCTTATCAACTGATTTTACTTTTAGCCCTTCTGGTGTTAGTGTCCAAATTCCTCTGGCAGAATTTTCCAAAAGACCGTACCTTTTAAGATAATTTCTAGACCATGCTAATCGATACGCCAGTTTTGTAGTATTTCCTCGATGAATTTCACCTGCCTGATTATCTGATAGCTTTAAGATTGAGGCGACCTCGTCGTTAATCTCTTCGATAGTTCCTGAACCTCCTAATTTATGTAGTACCATCAGGACAGGATTAAACAAATCATCAAACTTGTATTTAAAATATTCTTTCATGTTTTTATTTTAAGGTAGAAATATAATTTGAGGCATAATATATTTGTTTAGTTGTTGGTGAATATCCATCGTTTAATGTTTTACCAATTTCAGTGAAAACAGAGTCGTATTTAATTCCTTTTGACTTTGCAGATAAGCTTACTTTTTCAAAAACTACGCAAACATTTTCGGATTTATCTATCGCTGAATTATATTTTTTAATAATATAATTTAATGAATCCTCAAGTACAGTATTATCATTATAAATAATCTGATCAAAAACTTCTGGATGTGTTAGCCTAATTTTTTGAATTAAATTTTCTTCAAAGCCTACTAAGTCAGGAGTTAAATTTTCTTTTTGCTGTATAAGTGCTGAAATATTATCAAGTCTCGTCTTTTCATTATCGGTTAAAAAGTCCCATAGTAACGAATTTATTTTTTTGAAAAACACCGGCGTTTTAGCATGAATACTAATGTTTTCTTTTAAAAATTTAAAATCGACTTCTTTGTTTTTAATATTAGCTTTTAATTTTTTCTCTAATTCTTTTTTAGACATAGAGTATTTGGTAAATATTTTACTCGAATTGTCTGTACTTAAAAACTCATGAATTTCTTTTGAGTTGTAGATGTCATCCCATAATTCCTTCTTTTTACTGTATTCCCCAAGGTCATCACTTTTAGAATATTTTTTAATTAAATCGTTAATTAAAATCATTAATTCTTTGACATATACTTTTAAATCTTCTTCAAGGCCTTCCTTTGACCATAGTTTCGATAGATCAAAATTATTAAGATTTTTTTTGTCGCCTTCAGTTTTAGAATAAATTACTGACATTGTATAAGGCACAACAGCCGAACGCAATTGCCCAATGGCATTGTTTCTAGCTCCATGTATTTCTTCTAAAGCTTTGAATAGTATTATTCTTGAGATTAACAATTCGTAAAAATTTCTGTCAATATTTAATTTTCTTTCGTTTTCTTCAGAACTTATATCCTCAAGAAATTTTCTAAAAATAGCTTCACCACCTTTTTTTACTTTATATGGCTCATTTCCCCAAGACGAATAATATTTCCCAAGTTGTTCTTTTGTGAATCGATATTCTTTAGGATATTCTTTTTCAATTCGGTTTTTTCCTGACGGCCCGGCTATTCTTAATTTGGTATTGAATTCCCCTTTTGCTTTTTCAAAAAACCATTTGCGTCCTGAAGGAGTTATGATACTTTCAGATAGCGCTTTAATTTTGTTTAACTGCGGATTCCTAGAGCGTAAGTCAACAGTAGTAACCTTAGACTGTGAATTTGAAAATTCACTAATACTTGAAATCAATTCATTTAAATCCTCTTCGGATACATTTTTGGCAACGTTTATCTTCGCCATTACTTTTACTTTACTTATATCAATGCCATCTTTTTGACTAAAATAAATACTTGCTGTGGTTTGACCTCCGTTTACAATTTGAAAATCAGATAAAGATTTAATATATACTTTGCCATTAATCATTTCTAATTCTTTATTGCTTGCTGTAATTGTTAGTCCATTATTAAAAGCTATGAACTTTTCAGGATCTCTGGTCAATGTTTTTCTCATTCCAAGATTAACGCCTCTAAATTGAAGAAAGGACCTAACATTCTTTTCAAGTAGTCTTGAACTATATCGTTTGTACAATTCAGATAAAACTATGGCGGGAAGCACGCATAAATATGATTCAAAATAGGCTTCGTCTGCCGCTTTGATTGCTTCTATTTTAAAATCGAATTGTTCGTCAAAATTAATTAATAGTGCCTCTCTATTTCCTTGTGAAATTAGTACACTGTAAAGGAAGTTGAGATCAATAAGTCTTTTGAGAATCAAAACCTCTTTTTCTATTGATACTTTATTTTTAGTATACTTTAGTTTTACTTTTTCATCTTTAAAATCTATTCGTTTTGGTTGAGTTATTGCGCCACTAGTTGTGACAGTTGCTGTTGCTGAAACCAAAAAAATTTCTATAACGTCAAACTGATCGGCACCAAGTGAAGATGACATTTGATTAATCAAAGCGTTAATTGCCCCAATATCCTGAATTTCGTTTAAATGACCTTTAATTGCCTTGTTGGTAAAGTTTGTAGCCTTTTTAAAAATAGTATCGTAATAATCTTTTAAAGAAATTTCGAGGTTTTTGGAAGCCAAATTAATTGATTCATCATTTAGAATGAATAATTGTAATCTTTCTCCTGAGTCATTTATTATATATCCATTTATTTTAATTTGTGATCCATCAATCTCCGTTGAATAATAAGTTTCGGTAAAATCTTCAGTATCAATTAATTTTGCATCAAGCATTGATGGAATAATATTATTTATAAAGGAGCTTTCACTAATAAAACCATCTTCATCTTTTGATTCATCAAGTAAATTAATTCTATAATTTATATATTCCTGAATTTCCATTTAGAACTGTTTTTTAGTGAGAATGTATGCTTCAATTAAATTTAATCTTATTCTGTAATTAACTTTATTAATCTCTTCAGGAATACTTGATTTTGTTAGTTTTGGAAAATTATCGTCATCGCAATTATATGCGGTTTCGTGTACTGGTGTATATCTATAAATTTCATATTGTTCCAAATTTCCAATACTTAGTCCTTTTTGAGTAAGAGCATTAATAAATATTGAAGTGTCACCTAAATTGTTTAATACAATGGTTTTAATTTCATTAATTATTCTTTTCAAACTCAAACCATTTTCAATATCAAAATTGACTGCAAGAACAATTAATTCTAATTCTTTACCTTTTTCAGAATCTAGCTGAAACTCGCTTGAAATGCAAACATTATTTTTTGACGTTTCAATGGTTTTGATTTCATAGTCTGTGAAATCAAAAACAAAGTCATGACCCTCATCATAAGGCCCTCTCCAAGAAGACAAAACGTCGTCAATATTTAGACCTGATTCAAGTAATAGATTTTTAAGATAAAAAAGCTCACCGAAAATACCTTTTATCTGATCCCTTGAAAGTGCATCAGTTCTTTTATTTTCAAAAAAAGCACTCCATTTAACAAAGTGTCTTGTGAAAAAATCAGAATAATCATCCGGTTCGCTAACTTGATGAATTTTGCTATATGTGGACAAGATTAAATCATCAAACAAGTCTTTAAAAAAATCATCATTAAGAATGATACACAAACACCTTTCTTTTGTAAAATACCTTAACGACAAATTTTCTTTTTCAAATTCTTGAAAGGCTTTTTCAAATTTTAACGGTAACTCTAATAATAAACATCTTTGATTTCTTCTGTTAAACCCAATATTTAATTGCGGAATAGATTTTTTTGACAATAATTGATATTCAAATTCGCCTTTGCCAGAGTGAATGATTTCATTCCAAATATTCTCTATTGTTTCTTTGACCATTATGATTCGGATTCTATTGCTTCAAATTCGTCTTCAAATTCGTCTTCAAATTCATCCTCCATATCATCTGCAGTGTTGTTTTTAATGTTTTCTAAAATATGCTTATTGACTAAATATTGCCCTCCAAAGTTTGCCCTTAATGGGGGTATTCCAATTGCAAAACCAATTAAAGGAATATCCAAATTAATATCCTCAGCAGTTGCTTTCATTTTTAATTCTTCACTAACGAAAATCTCTTTTAAATCCATTAAGTAAACTACCATTAAACCATCTGTATCTTTCATTGCCTCTCTATATATTCTTTCAGGCGGATTTTTTCCTGGCGAGTTTGTAAGAAACTCATTTTCAGCAGCCAGTTTCTCACGCTCAGTTAAGACTAGACTTAAATCCGTTGGACTGGTTACAATATTTGAAGATTTTCCAGAAGCAGAGAATTTATTATGATTAAGTAACGAATCATATGAACGGCGGGACTTATCAGTTCTCTTAGTTAATCGCACATCAGTAATGAATCCGGTTTCAGTTGATAATAATGTTCGTGCTGATCCTGACGTGTTTATTGCAATCGTCCAGTTTGTTAGTTGCTCAAATTGATTACAAAGTTTTACAAATCTAATAATTGCATTTTTCTCAAATTTATCAGTAAATGTGTTTTGTGAATTTATGAATTCTTCTAAACCATTGATATCGGTTTTTAGGATAATAAATTTTCTTTTATCATCGAATAAAAAATGCGATGAGTAGTTTTTATAAATATTTTTGAGATTTTCCCAAGAACTGGTGAGTTTTTCTTTTGTTATATCAAATTCTGTAGTCTGAACTAATTTATCACTATAAGACCACTTTTCGACAACAGCATTTTTTAAAATGGCAGGTCTGGTTATTTGTAAAGTTCCTGGATGTGTTAATACCCGAATAGCAAAATCTTTTGGCTTTTTGCGATCCTTTGGATTATTCGGAGCCGCCATTTTTCTAAACTCTTCTTCAAGTTCTTCAATAGTCGCAGTACATTGATCAAATTTTTCAAAAGTGTCGTCAGTTGTAAATAATTTACAGCAATCTAAATATCCTGGTCGATAACCAAACCATCTTCCCATTTGTAATAATGTATCGGCATAATTAGTATTTCGGATAAAATAATTTATTGTGAGACCTTCTAATGTAAAACCTCTTGAAAGTTTATTTCCGCCAATAACAATATATTTTTTTTCTCCACTTTCATAATCCAAACTATCTTTCCCTACTGTATTTACTGCTTTTACTTCGATTCCTTTCACTGCTGAAACTAAAAACTCCCTAACTTCCTCAAATGACTTCTTAGTCAAGTATTCATCATCATAGTTTTCGGGTAAATATTCTTTTATATTATTAACGGCATCTGCATAATATTTAATCCATATTCTTTCAAATTCTTTATAAATTGATTCTTCTGAGACTAAATTATCATTGTTTAGATCTTCTTGTAATTTCTCAACTTTTTTTATTATTAATGCTTTAGTAGTACATTGCCAATCAGAAAACCTGGAAATATGGATTAGCATAGTATTATGGGGGTGAAATAATTTCGACTGAACTAACTCTGACCTTCGCGACAATCTAATTGCAATTGAAATTATGAAACATTTTATTGCTTCATCTAAAGATTTAGGAATTTCAACAGGGTATATGTCATATTTAGTTGTAGCCCTAGTGGCTGCTCTATATTCGAGATAATTGCCAAATCTTGTTCTGGAATTTGAATCGCGAAGAAACTCGCTTAAATTATTATATTTTTTTACCCCTACAAGTGTTCCATCTGAAAGAACTTCGACTCTTTCTGGAAAGTAATCAATGTAGTCGGATAACGGTTCCGCTAAAAGAGGTTCTATTTTTTTTACTTCTTCAATTCGGGTCTCAAAAAAATTTTTTGGTCCTATATAATTTGATGGTGGGATAAGCAATTCGATGAAATCGTCAGGAAATAAATTTCCAACTTGATCAAATTCTAATTCTGAACTGTTTTTAGAATCCTTAACAACCCACTTTTTATCTGGTTCTTTGTTCCAATCTTGCAGGATATTTGCGAACGGGGTCGCTGTATATCCGATGTAGGTTTTTCTGTTAAACAAAGCTAATAATGCCCTTATGTGACCATTAATCCTATTAGCATACTCTTTGCCTTTGTGACCGAGATTATTTATAGAAGCATTATCTGCTTCATCGTCAATGATTAAAAAGGGTAAATTGTGCTTATCGTTATTCTCTAAAAGATATTCATTAAGCCATAATAAAAGATTTTGTAAAACACTTGTGTTTTTCTTGCATATAAGCACATTGGTGTTATTTAGACTAAAGTGGGCTTGTTGCATTGTTCTATTAAAGTCGTTTTGAGTAGATGTCGGAAGTATCACCTGATTTACATCTGTATGTTGACCTAATTGACCAAAAGAAGCAACCTCACCAACTCCTATAAACTTGTCTTGAGCAATCATCTTTCCTTCGACTTCTTTTTCTGTTCTGATTTGAGTCTGCCTTCTCAAATCTTCCATTATACCAGACAAAACTATTATTAGTTTATAACCAACATCAATTGAGCTATTAACTACTGCGTTAAAATTTGAAGTTTTTCCAGATTGAACGCTGCCTACAACTAAGCCTTTTACAAAAAAATTATTTGAATCTTTAGGGTCGCCAATTTTCTTGATTATTTCTAAACTAGATCTGTCAGTTTCAGTAATTATAGATTTTGAACGTCCTATTTTTTCAAGGTATTTTAGATATCTCGCCCGATATGTTTTTATCTCGTCATTGTTCCAGCCAATTTCATCAATTCTGTCCTGATTTAACCACGAATCTATATATTCATTTTGAATAGATAAGCTTGGGTTCATTATTGTACGATAATTAAATCTAACGTCTCTCAAAGCAATGCCAAACTTTTCATCAAAATCAGTATTTGTGAGATTGTACGATTTACCTCCGAACAATATTGGAAAAATTATTTTGAAAGATTCTCTGCAACTATTTTTAAGTTCTTCTCCTTCAAAAAAATCTCTATCCGCATATCCATTTGTATCAAGAAATTGATTATAATTTGATATTATCAAATTTTTTAGTTGATCAATTATTTCATTCATATAGATTAGTTTAGAAGGTTTTTAATCTCATCAGTAATATTGTTTTTTATACCCAGATTTGGCAAAATATTTTTCTTTATTTGTTCTTTACTTAATCCTAAGTCAAGTAGTTTTTTTACAGATTTAAGAATTTCATCATTTGATATTCCATCTTTTTCAATATCTCCAGTTAATTCAATATTATCTACCTGTCGAACCCTATTGATTAAATTGCTAGCAATTTTCATAATAAAGTTAAGTTCACCGGTTTGATCTTTATTAAGCGTATTTTTCAATGATTTCAATAATGGGAACTCATTATTAACCGTAAGCAGAATACCTTTGTTGGTAGCTGTTTTATAAAAAAGTTCGGTGCTTTTTTCAATTGGTCTTTGAGGAAAAGTTCTTAATCCATGATTAAAGTATTCTTTTTGTGATTCAGATTTTAAATCAACTATAGCTCTTAAAAAAGCACTCTTTAAATCGTGAGGAATAATGATTTGAGATTTGGCAACATTTAAATGAAATAAATGATCAACTCTATTGCCAATCTCTATTTTAAGTCTGCCTAATTGAAGTCTGGGCATTTTTTTAATTAATCCATTCCATCCTCCAAATAAAATTAACCGGTCTGCTCTGTAAATATACAGGCCTTCCATATCCATAAGACTTTTGTTTTGAGGGGTCCAAGGATTTACATTCTCTTTTGTTTCTTTAATACTGGAGTTTGGCAATACAAAACCTTGCATTTTTACAAAATCATTTCCAAAATCCCGATTCAACGTTTCTAGTACCCGCAATTCTGAATTATCCAAAGGAAATGGATTAAAGGGCTTTACAATAATGTTATTAATTCTTATCTGAAGTGGTTTTATTTTGTTTTCCATAAACCGATGGAAAACAATAGACAGATATTCACTAGTTGTATTGGTTATTTCCTGTTTTAATGCTTCTTGTTTGTTAGAAATGCTCAAATAATTTTCAAATTTGTACAAACCTTTCCACATTACGATAGTATTAGGCAAATAATAATTTGAATTATTCAGATGAGATCTTGCGACAGAACCATACTGTTCTAATAATTCCTTTATTTCCTTTTCAGAATTTATAAGCATCTGCCATTGTCCCGAATCTTTAAGGTGTTTAACATCCCATGTAAGACCCGAATATTCTGTAGTTCCTTTTTTTCTTGAAAGAACCGTAAATAATCTTGTTTGTGAAAAGGAAGCCGTTTTTAAACCTAATCCAAACCGGCCCAAATCCGCTGTACTTCTATATTCCTCTGGAGATCTACTTGGGAATTGCATATTCTTTTTCAACGATTGTGCAGTCATGCCGTCACCATCATCGCTTAAGAATAGAATAAAAGGCTCTCGGTCAATTTTAGTTAATACTTCAATTCTTGTAGCATTTGCGGTTATTGAGTTGTCCATTAAGTCTGCTAACGCAGTTTCAAGGCTATAACCTTGCTCTGCAATTGACTTAATTAAAAATTCAGGATTCGGATTAGCATCTTCAAAATTTTTATCAGGAAACTTTTCCATCTTAAAAATTCTGTTTCAGTTCTGAAGCAATAACATTTGCCATAGAAGGTGGCACAGCATTACCAATCTGCTTAAAAGCAGCCGTTCTGTTGGCGCCCTCTTTAACTCCTTCAAAATAAAAATTATCAGGGAAAGATTGCAAACGCGCGGCTTCCCTAACACTTATTGATCGGTTCTGTTTAATGTCAGGATGAATATAATGATGTCCATCTTTCGCTATATGTGCAACAACAGTATGGGAAGCGCTGATGTTTTCAGCAACGACCTTAAACCTGTCGGTAAAAGACGTTCTGTTTTTATGTGTTTTCAAGACTTCAGGGAGATCATTGTAGTTGAGCCTGTCGGCGCCTTCATTCCATTTCTCAACCGCAATTTTGTAAATTTCTTTATCCTGATTTGAGTGGGGGCGTGATATATGTTGAGTCAAAATGTCAATTCCATTTCTGATATTTGACTCGAAGAGATATTTGTTTGTAGTATTAGAGTATTTGACATATTTGTCGATTCCGGAACCGGACTGTAAAATTGGTAGGTCGTTAAATATATTACCAACCATACCTCCAATCTCGCTCTTATAATTATCAAAATCGGGAAGAACTGGCGTAAAGTCGTCTTTCCAACCAATAATTATTAATCTTCTTCTTTTTTGAAGTACTCCAAAATTCTCAGCGTTTACCGTGAAAACGTGTATTTTATAACCCTTTTTATTGAAAAGACGTTCCATATTCTTTAAGTAAACACCCTTTCCTGCGGATTTTAATCCAAGGACATTTTCAAATACAAACATTTTTGGCTGGTAACGTTGAAGATAATTTGCATATTGAACATATAAATAATTTCGCGGGTCGCTTTTCATGTTGTCTTCAGAACGCGCACGTCCAACTAAAGAATATGCCTGACACGGAGGTCCTCCAACAATCAAATCTACATTTTGATTATCCAGATTATAGTCTATCTTTTTATAAATTTCAGAATTGTTTTCTTCTCCAATACTTTTGTTTACAACACCAAGAATGAGTTCTTCTGGAATTAAATGGTATAGATTCGTTCTGTTGATTTCACCCTTCAGGTAGTTGATATATTCGACTTCTCTGTTATTTGATTTCAAATAATGAAATGCAGCTCTTGTTTTCAGTGTGTAACTTGCTGCCATATCCATTTCAATATGAGCAATCGGGTTAAACCCTTGCCTGATAAATCCCTCGGATAAGCCTCCGGCTCCTGCAAAAAGGTCGATAAAATTGAGACTATTCGCCATAATTAAATAATTCCTGAATAGTTATTTCAAGTGCCTTGGAAAGTTTTTCAATAATCAGTAGCGAGACATTTCTTTTGCCTTTTTCGATGTCTGAAATATAGGTTCTGTCTATGTTGGAAATATTAGCCAAATACTCTATACTCCAGCCTTTAAGCTCACGTAAATTCTTAATTTTGTATCCAAATTTTTCTTTCAGATTCATAACCGATAAATGTATATTTATGCGGACAATTGACCCGATGACAATTGTCCACGTTTGTTTAAAGTTTTAAACTAAAAAAACGCTCTGAGTAATTTTCCAAGAGCTTCATTGTCTAACGATTTGGGACTATGCGTTAGTTGAAAAAATAACTTATTCCACAAAAAAACCTCCAACATCCGTCAAAGCTTCTCAATAAAATAATCGAAATTTTATGGGATTTAAGCCTGAAAAAATCACAATACCAAATCATCTTATTCCCATATGCTTGAACAACTTCTCCACGCAGCCTCAACAAAACCTCGACGCAGCCTCAACAAAACTTCAACGCAGCCTTAACAAAACCTCGACGCAGCCTTAACAAGTTGTTGACGCATTGGTTTCAGACTTCAAAACGTACTTGGTTTTGAAGACCGAAACCAAGTACGTTTCAGAAACTGTTTCTAAGTACGTCCGGAGAATTAAACATCCGGAAACTTATTTCAGCGATGCAACATTGTCTTCCCACTTTAAATTTCAGGATAAAATCGCAACCCAGCTCCTAAAATTATTCCTGTCTATAAAAAAATCAATGCTGCCTGAAAAATCGCCAAACCCTAAAAATAATCTCATTGCGCCATATCCAATTCAAAAACAATCGCTAATTTTAAACGGCGCCAATAACAAATTACGGATGATTGCAGGTATTTTCAATTTCTCTATGGTTTCCGGGATACTGATGGGGATCGCTTTTATCGTCGCAATAAGGTTTTCTGAGATAAAGGGAAGAAAATCGATTGCGTTCCTGAGTCTGGCCGTATTTTTCCTGACGCTCAACAACCTCCAGACCTATCTGATTAACAGCGTTTTCATCAACGCGGATTTTTTCATCAGGCGGCTGCTCATTCCGTTTTACCTGCTCGTGCTGCCCGCCTTTTATGCCTTCCTGCTGCATTACCTTAAAATCCGCAAAAAGCCCGACGGCGTCATATTGGTGTCGGTACTGCTGTTCGCAATGGAAGTCGGCTTCCGGATAAAATTTTATTTTGAGTTTTACGATACCGATGGGCAGGTAATCACCGTTTATGCCCAGATCGAGGAAATTGTCAACGCCTGCTGTACGCTCATTATTTTTGTGAGCCTGTTCGTGCTGTTGTTCAACAACTCTTCCCTGTTTTACCACAGGCTGGTTTTCGGCAACATCAAATGGCTGCGCAGGGTCATGTTTGTGGCGGGCTTTGGGTTACTGTCGTGGTTTTCGGCAATCATCCTCAATCTCGACAGGGCTACGGGCTCCCAGATCTTTATCTACCATGCGCTTACGGTTTGCGGATCACTGATGTTGTATGCGATCGGCTACATGATATTGCTGAATTATGACGCCATCGCCGAAAAAATTCAGGTGACGCCAGCTATAGAAGACGATCCCGCTGGCATCACTGCAGCAAAGGCCGGAAAACGACGGTCTCACAGCGCCGACTTCTTCATCATCGTAAACCACATTCAGCAAAACAGGAGTTATATGAATCCGTCCCTGAGCCTGGAGGCACTCGCAAAAGAAATTCGCATCAGTCCGGTGCGCCTGTCCGAACAGATCCGGCACCACACCAACCACAGCTTTAGTGATTTTATCAATAAGTCAAGGGTAGAGGATGCCAAAGCATACCTGAAAGACCCTGAATTTATGCACTACACGATCGTGGCCATTGGCCTCGAATGCGGCTTCAACTCCAAGTCTGCCTTTTATACCGCCTTTAAGAAGTTTACGGGCAAAACACCTTCCGGATACCGGAAGGAACAGCGCATCATATTTTCATAAAACACACCCTACTTTGTCCCGAATTCTTTAATTGTGCAGAATTCGGGATATTTTTTATAGCTGCTGCCGCTAAATTTATTGGAAAATAGGGCGGTGGTTTCTGCTTGTAAAGCATTGGTTTACCAGAGATTAGACCGCTGCGTATATCCGAATGACACAATTTCACGATACCAGTAATTTTTAACCAATTTAAACCTGATGCAATATGAAAAAAATCTATTATTTTATTTTAGCGTTGTTTTATGCCGGGGCCTTCGCGCAGACCATCCCCCCGGGCGAAAGCATTTCACTCGACGAGCAGCTGTCCAACATCAACCAGAGCTCGGTGACCAGCGGGATTATTTATGAAAGGGTAGCCCCACTGGCGAACCTCTATAATTTTAATAAGACCACTGCTTTCAATACGGCAAATTTCGATTACTTCAAACAGGTTTTGGGCGAGATGAACCGCGCCAGTAACGGGACCAAATTCACGACCATTGCTAACTTCAAGGGTCTTATCAGCACAACGACACCCACAAATGCGGTAGATATTGCGATTCTCAATACGCAGTTCAACATCCTCAATTACAATGAGGAAAATCCCAGCCTTGGCGGACTGACCTATAATACGTCCACTAACAAGTTCGTCCAGATTGCGGGAAAGGTGCCGTTCTATCTTTTAGACAATACCGTAATTGCAGCGACGAAATATGCCATTAAGGGAAGTTCAGCGGTGTTTAAGATACGGAATGATCTGTTCTTTCAAAACGGCACCAGGGTCATCAAGACCCTCGTGGCCAACTTTGACAATGGCACGAATTATACCATCGTCACCAATCAGGTAATGACCAATCAGTCCATAACAGTGCCTTATACCACAACCGGGCTAAAAAACCTTACGTTTACGGTTACCTATACCGATAATACGACATTAACGACTTATGCAAAGATTCGTTTCAATTACGTTAGCCCCATAATCCTGCAGAAAAATGGTAATTCGGTACCGGCCTGTACTTCAATATATGAAAATAAGGCCGATTTCCCTATCACCGCCACCGAGTCTTTTACGGGCTACGCAGCTGGTGATCCGACCATTAAGGCAAAGCTCAACTACAGGGTATTTTATGCCAATGCCGACCGGAAAATCAGGAAACCGATTATTATAATCGATGGATTTGATCCACAGGACAGGCGTAAGTTTGAGGACTGTGACTGCGCTGCCGATGTCGATAATGACGACTGCCCGCAGCGATTTTCTAAAGACGGTGTCTTTGATCCTATCAAGCACCGTTCGATGACCGACGTGATGGAGTATTATGATGCGCAGGGGACACACCGGATAATCGACATCCTGCGTGAACCAGTGCCCGAGAAAAATTTTGATGTGATTTTGGTTAACCAGCCAAAATACCAGACAATCAACAGCCAGACGGGCCAGATTGTCACCATCGATGGCGGCGCTTATTATATAGAGAGCAACGCCCTGGCGCTTGTCGCGCTGATCAAGGATATCAACGGACAGGTTCTGGCTAATGGAAGCACTTCAAAGATAGCGATAGTCGGTCCAAGCATGGGCGGCCAGATCAGCAGGTATGCACTGGCCTATATGGAAAAGAAATATGCCGAGACAAACGATACGGCCTGGCAGCACAATACCTACCTGTGGGTCAGCGTCGACAGCCCGCACCTTGGAGCCAACATTCCCATGGGAGACCAGGCGATGCTCAGCCTTGCCAAATTCTCAAGCGATGGGGCAATGGACTTCTACGACAATAGTCTTGGCTCTCCGGCAGCGAAGCAGCAGTTGCTGGAATTCCACAATGAGCAGCAGGTCAGTACGCCTTTTGGGATAGTGGGCAACTACAATCAGGTAAACGAAAGCATGCTCAATGCGCAGACTGTATCGCAGAACCTGCCCTTAAACCGCGGAAACCCTTATTTTCAGCAGTATTACAACAACCAGAACAGCAATGGTGTGCCAAATTCCCACGGATGGCCGGTGAGCCTGCGCAAGGTTGCAGTCGTCAACGGATCACTAACGGGGTCGAAAGAGGCTGTAGACTCTATCGGGCGCCAGATTATGGATTTTGGGGCAAACAGTGAGAAAGTTTTAAATATCAGGGGATTCCAGCGCGTACACCTCGACCTCGGATTAGGGTCTGTCACTTTCAGGATCCATATCGCTTCGCTGGAAGCGCAGTTCATGCCGGGTTCGGGAACCGGACCGACACGGATTTCAAGATTTAAGAAAATGTACGACGACAGGACGACCCAGTCGCCCAACTACAATGCACGCGGGAACATGGACAATGTGCCGGGCGGGTATTTTGCTGCGCAGAACGATATCCTGGTTTCTACTTTGGTGCATGATCCGGTACCGGGGATCAACCTGTCCAGCTTACACAACTGGAATTTGAACAACGTCAATTTTGAAAACTTCGTAAAAGCCTTAAGCGAAGTTTTCGGCGGATCTGAGTGGTACCTGCACGATTTCAACCCGATCAACTCATTTGTCCCTACGTTTTCATCGCTGGCGATTACCGACCCGAACCGCGACTGGAATGGGCCCCTCGATTACAATCTGACCTGCCCGACCAACAGGAAAACGCCTTTCGACAGTTATTTTGGCGAAAGCAGGAATTCCCGGCATACCTCTTTCACGACCGCAAGCGTAAGCTGGTTGCTCAAAGAACTCGCAGGCCAGCCGCAGGCGCCATGGTTCCCGGTAGCGGCATCACTCACAGGACCTGACAGGCTGTGTAACGGAAGTTTCGGAAGCTACGGATTTTCAGATATCTGCAAGATTCCAAGCGAGGCTACATGGACCTCTTCTGCCAATTTACTGATTACAGCCTCCGGCGGATTGAATGTCACTGTCAAGGGGCTGTCTTCCGGACCGGGCTTTGTCAGGGCGATATTCTCAAACGGCCTCACGGCAACGAAAGCGGTTTATGTAGGAACACCAAGACCAGTCATACAAGACCATCCATGTCCTACGGGAAGCCAGGACGCACCGTGTTTTATCACGGCCACGCCAAACAACAATTACCTGATCTTTACGCTTACGAGCAGCGATTTGGGAAGCATCCCGCTGGGCAGTGTGCAATGGCAATGGGAAAAGATTTCAGGAAATTTCTTATTCCTCAACAATGGCGTATACAACAGCGCTACGGCCACGGGACAAACCGCCAACATGTACCTCACCGGACCCAATCCGAATCCGCAGGGCCTCTTTTTCAGGTGCAGGATGAAAACCAATTGCACCGACTGGGGCGACTGGAAAACGTTCCAGTGGACAGACGGCACAACATTGCCTCCTCCTCCTGTGGACAAATACTTTAAGGTGTCACCAAATCCTGCCCCGTCGGTTGTACAGATTACTTTATTAGACCCGAATGTTGTGCCGCCGGGAAATAACTTTCCTTCGCAGCTCTTTTCAGTTTACGGACAACAGCTGCTTCAGACTACGATTGTAAATAATGTGGGTTCTTACTATTTGGGCACGCTCACCCACGGCAGCAACTACATCATCAAGATTACCGTTGGGTCGCACGAAGAAAGCCATACCATCCTTGTGCAATAAACCAGACAGTTTTGTAAAGCAAAACCTCCGCCCAAAAAGCGGAGGTTTTTTTATTTAGACAGTCCGGAGTCATTGTTGCGCCAGGCGATCCCCAAAAGTTCCCCGTGACGCCCGGCATATTTTTAATTCCCGTAGCTTTTCCATTCGCTGCTGCCCCGGCGAAAGGAAGGCAGCCCAAAAAGTGAGTCCGCAGGGCGAACGGCTAAGGCTGCTGTGCCCGCAGCAGCGAATGCGAAAAGCAGGGAATTGAAAATGAGCCTTGACTTTTTGTTTCTTTTGTGTCAAGACAAATCGAAGATTCAGCGAACACCACAAAAAATGTAATTGTGGTGAGCTAAAAGAAAACCAACCTAAAGCGAGCCTGCAAGGCGAGTTTCACGCACGAAAACCTTAAATTTTAAGCGACAAAGAATGCTGCTCCATAGATACTCCCATGATACTCCATAGATACTTCATTAAAAGCCTATACCTCATTATGTAAAATAAGATTCAAAGATATTTTCTAAAAAACGGCTAACCCTACCACGGCAAACTCGCAATTCTACTGCTAAAATAATTCCCAACCCCATCCGCACATCCTGCATCATTTCCAGAAAGCAATTTGTAATTCGGCTGGTTGCTCCAGAATGCCGGGCGGTCGTCAACAACCATGTCCTCGCCGGTATCATTCCAGACAAAAGAATTGATTTTATTTTGCCAGCCAAAAATCCGCGGGCAGCTCCTGTTCGGCGCGAATAGGTCACGCTCTTCATCTACCAGCCGGTCAATCGCGCCCTTATACATATAATAATATTCGGGGATAGCCAGTATTTTGGTGATCAGCGGCCGGTTGGTCATCGGTCCCCATTCAAGCGGATTTTGTGTACCCGAATTGGCGATGAGATATGAAGTCCCGAGCGTATTGTCGTAGTCATACGGGATAAAATAAGCCCGGCCGTTGCCCGCAAAGTAAAAATAAAAGTTGTTCGCATTGCCCCAGTAATCGTCCCACATGCCCACCATGACGTTCGTCGCATAGGTTTTGAGGAACAGCGGCACATCCATTTTCTGGGCAATCCAGGTTTTGAATTCGTCCCCGGTTTTGGTGTTGAGGTCGGTAATAAACTGCGTCATCCCGATTTTGGCTGCGGCCAGTTCATCCTCGCGCGTCTTAAGGTCGTAAGCATAGTAGACCGATTCGAACGGATTCAGCTTCACGTCCTCGACGCCCATGCTCACGGTCTGTACGAAATCCGCATTATAGTCGCCGGTGCCATAGCCGCCTTTCCATAAAAAACCCTGCTGCCCGCCCCAGTGCCTGCGTCTGCTGACGATAAAATCTTCATCCACGCTCTCAATCATCGCATAAACGCCATAGTAGGCCGGATTGGCATCGCCGGCGACTTTTATCCTGAGCCTGCAATAGGAAGCTTTCGGGGAAGTCCATACGCCATTGCGTTTGAAAAGGTCGTAGCAGTAGATTTCGCGCACATAATCCGGGTCATCCTTAAACCATTTCAGGCTGAGTTTGTTGCGGCCCATGAAACGCTGGCCGTCACGGTTCTTCGAAAAGTCGAGGCTGAAATGACAATGGTGCCAGTCGGGTGCATCAGGATTGTGGAGTCCGCCCGTGTTGCCTTCCGGACGGCGGCGGCTCGTGTTGCCCTTGAGCTTAAGCCCAATGCTGTCGAGTTGTATGGTATTGCCGTTAAGGCTAAAAGTAAAATGGGAAACGACCTTCTTCTCGTTCTTCGGGTTGAGGTCGTAATTGGTGAGCAGCTTGTTCCATTCCGCCAAAGGGAATTCGAGCGTAATCTCGGGCACATCAGCGAGACTGAACAATTGCCCCGAAGTGGTGGGTATCGTTTCATCGACGGGAATAAAAACCGGATCGTTGTCATGGTCACAGGAAACAAGAAAGAGTAAAGAAAGAAGAAACAGCCTTTTCATAGTCAGCGCATTAACAGCACGGCAATATAAAAAACCATCGGCAATTATACACCAACAGCGAATATTTTTTTTATAAACCAAACAGCTGCTATCTCAAATCTGCCATCTGCCACCTACCACGGCACATTCGCCGCCCGCGTCAAAAACCAGTTCGCCGTTCCGTTATTCCCGCCGGCGCTATTTCCCGAAAACAGGCGGTAATTCGGCTGGTTTCCCCAGGAAGCGGGTTGGTCCAGCAGCGACATGTCTTCGCCCGTATCGTTCGAAACATAAGGCGCGATGCGGTTGTACCAGCTCTGGATGCGCGGCATGCTTTTCGACGCGGCAAATAACGGCCGGTTGTTGTCGATGAGTTCGGAAACGTCATCCTTAAACATTTGCTGGTATTCCGGAATCGCAAGGATTTTGGTAATCAGCGGCCTGTTGTTCGCCGGTCCCCAGATTAGCGGATTCTGCAACCCCGAATTTTGGAGGAGCAATGAAGTGCCCAGCGTATTGTCGTAGTCATACGGAATAAAGTAGGCTTTCCCGTTGCCCGCAAAATAGAAATAGAAATTGTTCGCGTTCACCCAATAGTCGTCCCACATTCCCAGCATCACACTGGTCGCATAGGTCTTCATAAAAAGCCGGATGTCCATTTTGCTGCTGATCCAGTTCTTGAAATCAGCTCCGGTCTTGGTATTGAGATCGGCGATAAACTGCTGGAGGTTGGCTTTTGCGGCCGGAAGATTGTCGTCGTTTGTTTTGAGGTCGTAGGCGTAATACACCGAAGTGTTGGGGTTCAGCGTGACATCTTCGATACCCATGCTGGCGGTCTGCACAAAATTGGCGCTGAGCCCGTCTGAGCCATAGCCGCCTTTCCACAAATCGCCGATGGTTGGCGTCCAATAGTTTTTCCGGAATCCGATATAATCCTCATCCACATGCTCAATCATCGCATAAACGCCATAATTGGCCAGCGTTGTGCCGTCCACTTTGATCTTAACCCTGGTGTACGAAGCCCGCGGTGCCGTCCATACGCCATAACGGCGAAAGAGGTCGTAGCTGTATATTTCGCGCGCATAACTCGAATCGTCCTTAAACCATTTGAGGTCCAGTTTATTGCGGCCCGCAAAAAGCTGGTTGGGACGGTTCTTGGAAAAGTCGAGCGCAAAATGGCAATGGTGCCAGTCGGGTGCTGAAGTGCTGTGGAGTTCGCCCGTATCGCCTTCCGGACGGCGGCGGCTCGTATTGCCCTTGAGCTTCAGCGCGATGCTATCGAGCTGGGTAGTCTGGCCGTTGAGCACATACGTGAAAGCGGCGGTGACTTTCTTTTCGTTTTTGGGATTGAGGTCGTAATTGGTGAGCAGCTTGTTCCATTCGGCCACAGAGAATTGCAGCGTAATGGTTGGGACTTTATCAATGCTGAAAAGCGTCTGCGGGTCGATATACGGATGCTGCGGCTGACCGACTCTCGCAAGACTTTCTGTTGTGTCGCTGCCGGTTGTCGGAACCAGTTGGTAATCTTCCGAACAGGAAAGCAACAGGCAAAAAGTAAAAAGGAACACCAGCTTTTTCATGGTCGGCAGAAATTTAGGCTGCAATATAACAAATACGCCGCTTGACAGGATTTATTTAACAGTTAAAGAGCTGCGTTGGAAACGGAGAGAATGGTTTAGTTTTTGGCTATTACATTTCCGCTTCTTTTCCTTTCTCAAAGAAATTGACATAGAAGAATTCGTTTGGATTGAGGCTAAGGTCTGTAAAAGTCGCTTGCAATACTGCGGTTTTCTGCTCCAGATTGTCGGTGTCGTGAAGCTTAAGGAACGCGACAAAATGGTCCAGGCTTTCAAACTTGAAGCTGAGTTTCGTATTGAGCGAATACGGCGTAATCTTGAAATCCAGAGGCCTGCCCTCGTGTTCCTTTTTTTCTGTAAGGCTGTGGAAACCTTCCTTAATCAGCGCGTCGAGAATATTCTTGAAGTTATCGTTCATGGTTGTCGTGTTTCGTGCTAATTTACGAAATAGTGTTTATAGATTTTGGCGGATAACTTATATGTTTAGGCTAATGAAATGAAATCCATGTTGTCACTTCGGGTGATTTTAAATGCGCAGCGATTTAAAATCGTATCACATGTAATTAAAGGCAATCTGTCCGGACTTCTCGATACTTCGCAATGATTGCCTGTCGGCACCATTGCTCAACTCGAAGTGACGGTCCTGAGATGAATGTTGTTTCTGCCGTCACTTCGGGCGATTTTAAATGCGCAGCGATTTAAAATTGTATCACACGTAATTAAAGGCAATCTGTCCGGACTTCTCGATACTTCGCAATGATTGCCTGTCGGCACCATTGCTCAACTCGAAGTGACGGTCCCGGGATAAATATTGTTCCTGCCGTCACTTCGGGTGATTTTAAATGCGCAGCGATTTAAAATTGTATCACACGTAATTAAAGGCAATCTGTCCGGACTTCTCGATACTTCGCAATGATTGCCTGTCGGCACAATTGCTCAACTCGAAGTGACGGTCTTGGGATGAATGTTGTTCCTGCCGTCACTTCGGGCGATTTTAAATGCGCAGCGATTTAAAATTGTATCGAGAAGTAATAAAACAAAAAAGCCCGTCAATAACTGACGGGCTTTAAAATATTTCTAAACCATTTTTACCAGATTTTCACCCGTTTCTCAGGAGCGAGATACAGGGAATCGGTTGGTTTTACATTAAACGCTTTGTAGAATTCGGGAATGTTTCTAACCGTCCCGTTAACCCTGAATTTAGACGGCGAATGTGGGTCGGCCGCCACCTGGCTTCTGAGTGCCTGTTCGCGATCCTTGTTGAGCCAAACTTGTCCCCAACCAAGGAATACACGTTGCTCGCCCGTAAATCCGTCCAGTACCGGCGCTTCTTTTCCGTTAAGGCTCATCTTATAGGCTTTTATGGCGATGCTGAGTCCGCCAAGGTCACCGATGTTTTCACCTAAAGTGAAAGCCCCGTTCACATTCAGGTCAGGGAATACTTTGAAGGCACTGTATTGTCCGGCCAAAGCGCCTGTTTTTTTCTTGAATGCTTCGAGGTCGCCCGCAGTCCACCAGTCGCGCATCATACCGTCGCCGTCAAAGGTCGCGCCCTGGTCGTCAAAGCCATGTCCGATTTCGTGTCCGATTACCGCGCCGATTCCGCCATAATTCACAGCGTCGTCTACATTGAGGTCGAAGAAAGGCGGCTGCAGGATCGCTGCAGGGAATACGATCTCATTGAGTCCCGGATTGTAATAGGCGTTCACCGTTTGCGGATTCATGCCCCATTCGGTCTTGTCTACCGGTTTCCCGAGTTTGTCCAGGTTGCGTTGGTATTCGAAAGCTGTCGCCTTGCGGTAGTTTCCGTAAAGGTCGGCCTTGTCGATTTTCAGTTTCGAGTAATCGCGCCAGTGGTCAGGGTAACCGATTTTAGGATTGAACTTGTTGATTTTTTCCAACGCCTGTTTTTTGGTATCCGGACTCATCCAGTCCAGTTTCTTGATGCTTTCTTCATAAGCCTTCAGCAGGTTTTTCACTAAAGTCACCATGCGTTCCTTAGCCTCAGGCGGGAAATGTTTCTTCACATATTCCTTGCCCACGACTTCACCAAGATTGCCATTCACAGCTTCCACGGCACGACGCCATTGCGGACGCTGTTCGTTGATTCCGTATAGTATTTTTCCGTAAAAGGCAAAGTTTTCTTTATCGAGTGCACTGTTCAATTCGGTCGCACTTCTGTGGATGACGCCCCATTTCAGGTAAATTTTCCAGGTATCAAGCGGCGTGCTTTTGATAATGTTGTTGAGTGCTTTTGTATAGGCAACTTGCGAAATGACGACGTTTTTGAGATTGTCCAGTTGGGCACTTTTCATAAACGCAGCCCAATCGAAATCAGGCATCAGCTGTTTCAGATCTGCCACGGCATATTTGTTATACAATGCCGCCGTGTTGCGCGTGTCTTCCTTTTTCATGTGGCTGGAAGCCAGCAGCGTTTCAAGCGCCATGATTTTTGAAGCGTTTGCAGCAGCGTTTTCGATTCCGGCAAGTGCCAGCATCGTCTCGATATGTTTGACGTATTGGCTGCGGATTTCCTTCGACTTGGCGTCTTGCAATATATAATATTCCCTTTCCGGAAGCCCGATTCCGCCCTGCCATGACATCATGATGTAATGGTTGGGATCTTTAAAGTCCTGTTGGATGCCGAACGAAAACGGGGCAAGCGTCCCGGTCCTGTTGGCTTCGCCAAAATGCGCCGCAAGATCGCTGTAGTTTGCAATGGCGTCGATGCTTTTGATTTCGTCCGCAATCGGGGCAATGCCTTTTGCATCGCGACCTTTCGTGTCCATGTAGGACGCATAGAAATCGCCGATTTTCTGTTCATCCGAACCTTCGGCAGCGTTGCTTTTGGCCGCCGTTTCGATAATATCCTTTACATCTTCCTGCGATTTGTCGTAAATCGCATCGAAGGCGCCGAAAGAAGATTTGTCTTCGGGGATTTTCGTATTTTTGAGCCACGTTCCGTTGACATAGGCTTCAAAGTTATCGCCCGGCTTGACGAGCGTGTCCATATTTTTCTTGATGATTCCGGACAGCGTCGGCTGTTCTTTCTCCGATTTATTGCAAGCCTGCAGCAAAAGGACTGAAGCGGCAATTAAAGACAGCCGCAAAGGGTTTCTGGTTATTGTCATAATTAAATTCTTGTATATTTAAAAAGGTTTGTCTCTTTGTAAGCCAAATTGTTACAGCGCCAAAGATAACGAGTTGATCGGATTGTTGGTTATCCATTTTTCACTTGTTTAAGCGTTTTCTGAAAAAAGTGCGGGATGTGGATTATTTACGTGAGGGATGGAAGCGAAATCTTTTATTTACTGAAGCGCAGCAGAAGGAAATAAAAATTTAAAGCGAACAGCCCGACCCGAAGGGACACGCCCGGATTCTTAATCTCTATTGGTTTTTAATCTAACTCCACACAAATATGATTCAATTTTTCCAGAAGTTGGATTATGGTATTTGCCTGAAAGTTGGTGCCCTCGATCCGTAGGATATTATCACAATCTTCAAGGTCAAAATTGATTTTGCGCCCAGGGTACTCATCCGAAAGAATATATATAATCTCGTTTGCCTTTTGCAGGTTTTGTATGTTGGTTTTAAAAATCCGTATCATATTTAAATAAATTGACTTATTTTTTCCCTGCTTTCCCGAATGGATTGCATGAAATCCCCAGATTGAAATAAAACGCAGGTTTGGGCTTCGCATCAAAAATATAATCGTTATAAGATTCGTTTTTGTCAAATATTCGGGCACTAGGAACAATTTTTACGCCCGTTTTCAGCGTGCCGATAAAAGCACCAAATTTGTGTTCGTAAATGGCCCCGGGGGTTATTTCCAGTTGCCTGAATTCGTAGGTTTTGTCCAAATGATACAGGTAAAAAGAAGTATTGTCCATTTCGGCGCCTACAGCAATTCTTCCGTTTGCCAGGACATCTTTTTTGATCATGGCTTTTTTAGGCAATATGACATCCACAATCCAGCCATTTATAAATTTGTGCTCGTATGCAAAAATGGGAAGCGCCGGAATTTGCGAACCCGGATCCATGATCGCAGCCAGCCCCAAACTTATTTTGGTTTGCATATTGGCTTTCAGCACGATTGTTCCTGTGAGCATACCGCGCACTCTTTCGAAATGCCGGTTGCTTCCGTCCACAGATACAGTAGCCGAATAAATCGTCATTTTATTCCATAATTTTGAAAAATAAATAAAATTGAGTGCTTCGGAATGGTAATGAAAGTTGCCTTTGTCGTGGTTTTCTGCCGATAGTATTGACACTGGATTTTCCGTATTTATGGAGGTGTAACGGTAATTCAGCGTTGTGCCCAACAGCCATTTTTTCTTTTTGATGAAATTGGCATTAACACTCGCTTTGAGTTGATCAAAACTTTCGACTTTGTTTTCAGGTAAACCGGCACCGTGCAGTTCAGACGAATACGTATACGGCGAAAGGTGGGTATATTCGATATTGAAATCGCGTGCTTGTGGAAATTTGTCGGCTATAGAAGCCATTACTTTTTGAGGAATGCTATCTCGTGTTTGTGCCGAACCAATGCTTGCAAATGAAAGAACGGTAAAGGTTAACGTTGCTTTTTTGAATATCATCATATAAAATTAATTTGCCGATAAAAGATTAAACAGCACAAAGAAAAACAGAATATTTCTACACATTTTATTTTTTATACCAAACCCGGTATATTTTCTACCAAATAAAGGCATAGTTAAAATTCGTATAATAAAAAGCAGGGTTTGTATAATTTTTAAGGACGTGGTTTGGGATTGTTTACTTTTGTTGTCGGTCTGAATTTTATAAAGATGATATGAGCAATAATGCATCACAATTGAAAGACAAACAGGTTATCAATTTTCTTGTAGAAAACCGTTATCGGTTTTGGCGGCATTTTGCATTTCTGTCAGGATTTTTAATTCTGATATATAATACCAGTTTTCCGCACAGATTTTCCGGGATTTATGAGTATTACAGTTTGTTTTCCATATATATTCTTTTTATTATTATGTTCTATGTAAATATATATGTTCTGGTACCGCTCTTTTTCTTCAGGGCCAGGTATTTATTATATGTAGTGCTGGTGATATTATTGGTCGTCACCGGCTTATCTGTTTTAGGAAATTTAATAGCAATTTTTGAGCCCTACAGGGTAGGCGACCTGTCCGGGCTACAATACAGTAAGGGGCCATATGAAGGAGTGATTATTTCATTTCCGTTCATTTTGATTACGACAACGATAAAATTGTTGCAGAAATGGACAAAAGACAATGAAAGGATTTCCGAGTTGCGCAACCTCACTTTAACGATGGAACTGAACGAATTGCGCAATCAGATCAATCCGCATTTTCTCTTTAATATGCTCAACAACGTAAAAGCATTAATTAGGAGTAATCCGGAAAAAGCTTCTGCGGTTATCATTAAATTATCCGAATTTCTCCGGTATCAGCTTTACGAAAACAACGATGAAAAGACATTCTTAACGTCAGAAATCAACTTTTTATCAAACTTTATCAATCTTGAAAAAATAAGACACGAAGACCTTTCCGTTGCTATACAAAGTAAAACGGATAAGCGAACGCTGAACAACATTTTTGTTCCACCCAACCTGTTTACCACTTTTGTGGAAAATGCTGTGAAACACAGCGTAGACATAAGCGGAAAGGAATCTTACATTAACATCAGTATAGAAGTTGAAAATAAAAAACTGTATTTTGTATGCCGTAATTCCAAAAATCCCGATTATCCTGTTTCCGGCCAAAATCACAGCGGATTGGGACTTGCGAACATCAAAAGACGATTAGAGCTTTTGTATCACGATACATACTGTTTGGAAGTAACGTCTACAGAAAAAGAATACACCATAAACTTAACCATTCCTGTATGACTTGTATTATAGTAGATGATGAGCCGTTAGCCAGAGAAGAAATGCAATCGCTGATAAACGAAGTATCGCAGATTGAAATCCTTGGAAAATTTGCCAATGCACCCTCAGCGCTCGATTTTCTCAAAACCAATGAAACCGACCTTATTTTTCTCGACATCGAAATGCCTTTAGTAACAGGATTGGAATTCGCGCAGAAGTTACCCAAGGAAAGTTTAATCATTTTTACAACGGCTTATTCACAATATGCTTTGAAAAGTTACGAACTGGATGCCATAGATTATTTGCTGAAACCGATTGAGAAACATCGGTTGGAGAAGGCTATAAACAAAGCCATTTTGTATAAACAACTATTATCTAATGATACCGTAAAGAACATCGTTGAAGCCAATACCGATGATTTTTTGTTTATAAAGGCCGACAGAAGATATTATAAAATCGACTTTGCAGATATTAAGTTTATCGAAGGGCTGAAAGATTATGTTGTTATTCATACCCGAAACAAGAAACTGATTACAGCGATGAATCTGAAAACAATACATCAGAAAATTCCGGCCGATACTTTTTTGCGCGTGAGCAAATCGTATGTGGTAAATATAAATGGTATAGAATCGTTTGATAATCATAATATCTATATAGGCGAATCGGAAATCCCTTTGGGGGAAGTATACAAACCGGCATTTTTTACAACGTATTTGGGTGGTTCGCTCAGTCTGGAGTTGTAGAAATGGAGATTGGGAAAAACGATTTCCACCGTCTAAATTCCCCACTATTATGCCATTGCAACCGGATTTGTGAATCCTTCTCCTACATAAAACTATTTGTCTTTTTAGAGTAAAGAGTATAGATCGTATGCATGTTTCAAGTATTAAAAAAGGCCATCATTGCTGACAGCCTTTTGTGATCCCGCCAAGAATCGAACTTGGATCAAAAGTTTAGGAAACTCCCATTCTATCCGTTGAACTACGGGACCGATAAAAAAGCCACTCTTACAAGTGGTTTTCTGCTTTTTGCTCCCTTTCCTGGGCCCGAACACAAAGTAAAAAAGCCAATAAGGGTGCGAAGATAGAGAAAATTTATTTTTATGTATACCGAATTGCGCGCCTTTTTGTTAATTATTTTTTTTGATTTTGGTGTTAATTGTCCCTGAATGACTTATTAACGGATCGCTTAATTCTTCGGATTAGTTGGCGGTTAAAATTCTGATATCTTCCATAATTTCCGATTGGTGTTTCTTTAAAGGAGATAAGGAGAAAAGGGTATGGCTATCGCGATCCAAGGATGTGCTTACCGGTTTCTAAAAATTGAAGAAAATTTAAAATTGAAGCAAATCAGCCGTTTTAGCGCAACAATACGTTAATTAAAACTTTTCGTTAACCGTACATTACCACAACAAAAGTGTGGTTTTACATCGTTTTCGGACGGCATCGCTCCTTGCTGACTAAACAATGTTCATCTTGAACATAAAGAATCTGCGGGAATTATGGATAAATTAGGAATTGTATGGTTTTTATAAAAGTAAATCTTAAAAATGATAAAAATTTACCACTATTTTTATGAGTAATAGATTTATTGTCTAGGAACCTATCATTTAATTGATGAATCATATCAGAATAACGTTTGTCTTTTTGCTTTTGCTGGTATCCGTAAATAATTACGCCCAATTAGGGTTTTGTTCGGGTAGTAAAGGAGATCCCATTTTTAGTGAAAATTTTGGGAACGGAACAACTTACGGGCCGGCCTTACCTGCGGGAACAACGACTTACCCTTTTGCCAACGGCGCTCCAAACGATGGCTTTTATACCTTGTTTTACCATTCGAGTTTTTTTCAGCCCAGCTGGCATTATTCTTTAGACCATACACCCGATGCAACAAACGGCCCTAATGGGAAAATGCTGCTTGTTAATGCAAATGCCAGTACGTCGGGCGACTTTTATAAGAAAATCGTGACGGGATTGTGCGTTAATACGACTTTTGAATTTTCAGCATGGTTGCTGAATTTGTATAATCCAACATCCAATATTTGCGTAAATCAAATCCCGATCAACGTTCGGTTTGAAATCTGGAATTCTACCGAAACTATTCTTTTGGGGTCGGGAAATACAGGAAATATCATGGGTACTCCGGCGCCTCTTTGGCAGCAATTTGCGTTGGTATTTACTACAGTAAGCGAAACATCGGTCGTCTTAAAAATGAAAAACAATGGTGTGGGCGGTTGCGGGAATGATTTGGCAATCGATGATATTTCATTTAGTGCCTGCGGCGATTTGACTACCGTTTCAAGTCCGTCGGTTGTCGGAAACACCTATACTACCTGTAACAACCCAACCTCATTGCAACTGAATGCTTCTACTGCAAGCGCTTCACCTTATTTTTACCAATGGCAAACAAGCATTGACGGGACAACCTGGACAGATGTTTCGGGAGCGACCAATCCGGCTTACACCACGCCTAATTTAAGTTCGTTAACGTACTTTCGGGTCAGGGCAGCACAGGATGCCGCCAACCTGAGCAATGTTTTTTGTTCAAGTATATCTAACATTTTTACTATTTCTGTTTTAGCGGCGCCAAGTCCCGCCACAAATAATGGTGACCAGGTCATTTGCAGCAACCAATCCATACCTGTTTTATCCGTTACTGCAGGAACAGGAGCGGGCGTTAATTGGTATAGTGCGCCTACGGGCGGCACTTTATTGCAGGCCAACAATGCATCCTATACGCCAACAGCTGCAGGAACTTATTATGCGGAAACCTATAATCTCACCACAAATTGTATCGGCAGTCCAAGAACAGCGGTTAAACTTACTGTCGTTCCTTTGCCTGATGCAACAATAACGGGAACCACATCCATTTGCAGCGGAAACTCCGCGGTTGTCAGCTTTAGCGGAACACCCAATGCCATCCTTACTTATACGATCAATAATGGCGCAAGCCAAACGATCACTTTGAATGCATCGGGTGTGGCGGGCATTAATGCGACTGGTCTGACTTCAAATACTACGTATACGTTGACGGGTTGTACATCACCTGATTTAAATACATGCAGCCGTGTTAAAAATGATTCTGTAGTGATTACGCTGAATAATTCCCCTACGGCTTCAATTTCAAGCAATTCCCCGGTTTGCCAGGGATCTTCTGTCACCATTAATTTTACGGGAACACCCAATGCGATCGTTACTTACCATGTAAATACAGGCTCTAATCAAACAATCACTTTGGATGCTGCGGGAAATGCTTCAATCGTATTGACCAACGTAACAACATCTTCATCTTATACGCTTACACAGGTTTCTTTAGGCGGCCCATGTTCGCAAACGTTTTCCCAATCGATTAACGTATCGGCAGCCCCAATGCCAACCGCGTCGATAAGTGCCAGCCCGACAGTGATTTGTTCGAACCAAACCAGTACCATTACTTTTAGCGGAACACCCAATGCGATTATTACCTATAAAGTTGATAGCGGTGCAAACCAAACATTAAGTTTGAATACATCGGGTTCGGCAAGCGTTACGACACCGCCCGGTTTGACTTCAAATAGTACCTATATGCTGGTTAGCGTCGCATTGCCTGGCCCGAACCCTTGCAGTAGTATAATTAACAATGCTGCAACCGTTACGGTAAATGGTTTGCCTACGGCTTCTTTTTCAAGCAATTCCCCGATTTGTTCAGGATCTTCAGCTACTATTAATTTTAACGGAACACCCAACGCAATCGTCACTTACTCAGCAACCGGAAGCGCCAGCCAAACGGTCACTTTGAATGGTTCCGGAAATGCTTCGGTAACAATTCCAAATGTGACGTCGACAACGACTTATACGCTTAGCGGAGTTACTGCTGCCGGGGCAAACGGATGCACGAAGGCGCTTACCCAATCGATTGCGGTATCGGCTGCCGTAATGCCGACAGCTGCAATAAGCGCCACTCCGACGGTAGTTTGTGCGAATCAAATAAGCACGCTTCATTTCAGCGGAACACCCAATGCCATTGTTACTTACGCTGCAATTGGAGGCATTAATCAATCTATAACTTTAGATGGTGCGGGACTTGCTTCTGTACCCACATCTTCTTTATCGGTTAATACGACGTATCAAATCTCCAATGTCACTTTGGCGGGTTGCAGTCGGGCACTTTCTAATCAGGTCGTTATTTCGGTCAATCCGACGCCGATTGTTACGTATACCGGTGATCTAAATTATTGTGAAGGTGAGCCTGTAGCCATCGCTTTATCATCAAATATTGCGGGAACGACTTTTAGCTGGACGGTTAACCAAAACGGAACTGCCGGAGCCATTTCGGGGAGTGGAAACCAAATAGCCCAAACCGTGGCATTGACAGGCGCTTCCGCCGGAACCGCAACATATACTGTAACACCTTTTTACAATGGTTGTGCGGGAAACCCCATAACGATAACCGTTACCATTCATCCTTTGCCTGTTCCACAAATAACGGACGGCGTGATCTGTACGACAGGTTCCGCCCCAACATCAAGCCAATTTTATACTTTAAATACCAATCTAAATCCTGCCGATCACAGTTTTCAATGGTTTTTTGGGGGAAGTCAAATTCCGGGTGCATCCGGAAATACCTACGCTGCCAACCAAATCGGCGTTTATACGGTTATTGCAACCAATAGTGAGGGTTGTGTGTCTGTTCCCGTTGATGCGGTCGTAAACCAAATGCCAATGGGCGAAAGTTTGGTAATCCAGCAATCGGCAGCATTCAGTGATGATCCAATGGTTGCCATAGCGGTGGTTGGCGGAGGCGGACCATTTTGGTATCAACTGGATGAGGGTGCCCTTCAATCATCGAACGTATTTTATCCGGTTTCGGCGGGAACACATACCATAACTGTTATCGACGAATATTGCACCAATCTTACGGCAACGGTTACCATTCTGGATTATCCTAAATATTTTACTCCGAATGGCGACGGATTTCATGATACATGGAATATTAAAGGGATCGATAATGCCGTAATATGGATTTTTGACCGGTATGGAAAATTGCTCAAACAAATCAGCACAAATGGTCCGGGCTGGGATGGGACTTACAACGGACGCTTATTGCCGTCAACTGATTATTGGTTCGCAATAGATTATAATGAAAATGGGGCAAATAAAACTTTCAGGGCTCATTTCGCGATGAAAAGATAACGGGGCTTGATATATAATACCATATGAGCGCTTTTTTTGATCTTTCTGTCGGCGGAAGACCCGAAATGAAAACGTTGTAGTTCTGAGAAAAAACACAAACAACTATACAACAACCATACAGAAATATTTGCATTCGCTTTTGAGAGTATCGTTAGTCTTTTATTTTGAGCGATTTATCGATTAATTCTACGATTTTTTAATTTTTAGGTTGTATGGTTTATTTATGTATCAATTACGAATTGTTTAAACATCTTATTCTTTATTTTAGCTTTTGACAAATTTAACTCTAAAAATATGTGATATGAAAAAAATTACTTTATTATTACTGACTGTGCTGCTAAATGCCACTTTTATTTATGCACAGCCTACAACCAATGCCCCTGTTCCTACAAATGCTCAGGCAGACGTAATTTCTGTTTACGGTGGTTCTTTTACCAGTGTAGGGACCAATTATGACCCCAACTGGGGACAAACAGGTTTTGGTCAGGTAAATCCGGGCTACGATCCGGGAACTGGAAATCTTGTGATGGCGTATCCTAATTTTAATTATCAGGGAACAGAAATGACTACACAAAATGCGTCCGGGATGGAGTATTTGCACATTGACATCTGGACTTCTGATGCCACCAATGTTAAAGTTTCCCCGATCAACAACGGAACCGGTGTTGTTGAGATTTTGGTCAATGTGCCATTGGTTCAAAACGGATGGAGCAGCGTAGACCTTCCCAAAAGCGCTTTTACGGGAATGACTTGGGATGCAGTATACCAAATCAAATTTGACGGACAAGGCGGTGTCGTCCCGTCAACTATATATTTGGACAACGTTTATTTTTGGAAACCGGCCACTGCGGCAGGTTCAGATGCTTCGTTGAGCGACTTGCAAGTCAACGGTACAACGATGCCTGGATTTGTTTCTTCGGTGACAGGATATACATATGAACTTGTGGTAGGCACTACTACAGTTCCGCAAATTACAGCGGCAACCACAACCGATTCAAACGCGACAATCACTTCGATCACTCAGGCTACCGGGATTCCCGGAACAGCATCGGTATTGGTTACTTCGCAAAATGGCAGCGTAACCCAAACATACAACGTCAATTTTGTTGCTACGTTTCCAAATCCTTCCCCAACTCCCGGAACACCCAATAACCAAGTACTGAGCATATACGGTGATACAGGCGGATTTACCAATGTCTGGACACCGGATTACCCATTTGGAGGTTATTCGGCAAAACCCGATTTGGATCCTACTGAAGGAGTCAATGAAGCGATTAAAATGAATTTTGCCGTTGCCGGATATGGAGAAGGAACCAACTTAGTTACTGATATTTCTGCTTATCAATGGGTACACTTTGATTACTTCGCCGATTCAAATTCAAATGAAATCAGATTCATTATTATTGGCAATAACGGCGGGGTTAATGAGTATGTTTATGAATTAAGGACTGAAGGAAGTAACGGATTCCTGGTTCAGGGTTCCTGGCAGAGCGTTAACATTCCTTTGAGTTTCTTTGAAGCATTAGGATTTAATAAGACTACTTTCTTCCAATTCAAATTAGGTACTTCTTCTGACTTGGTTTCTGACATTGTTTATTTTGACAATATCTATTTTTCAGGAGTTGAACCAACTATGAAAACGAACAGTTTTGATAAAGTATCTTTTAGCGCGTATCCAAATCCTACTCAAAATAAGTGGAACATCACTTCAACCCAAACCATCACATCCGTTCAGTTATTTGATGTTACAGGAAAACAAATCAAAGCGTTAGCGCCTAATGATTTGAACGCTGCAATCGATGCTTCTGAATTGTCAAGCGGAATTTATTTTGCCAATATTTTAACTCAAGGCGGCAGCAAAACTGTTAAGCTGGTTAAAAATTAATATTTGCTATTTTGAAAACAGGCTATCTTGTTAAGACGGTCTGTTTTCTTTTTAAAATTCTTATGATCAGTTAAGATTTGTTTTTCATGAGAATTAAATACCACAATGGTCGGTAATTGTTTCCTACAAATAATTGTTGATTAAATGCCCAGGTCTTAAAGATATTATCCCCGATTTACCGATTCGTTGACCCATACGTATCTATTTTTTAAATTTTTTACGAAAACGATATCGTTTTTATACGCTTTTAAAGAAAGGGTAAAAATCCCTGTGGCATGCCCGCAGCGGAATTTGACGGAATAAATTTTTAAAACAAAGGCCGCTTAGGGAAGGTCTTTGCGATTAATCAAACCACAAAAAAACCAAACAATTATGAAAACAATTAAAAGACTCTTATTACTGTTTTTCCTGATGGGTATTTCATCAGGATACGCGCTTACTAATTACTGTGCTACTCCCAGGAGTTCTGCAAATCCAAGCGGGACGTATACACTTAATTATACCTGTCGTAATGTAAGTGGTACAACCTATGAAATGAAATTAGAGTTTGCAAATACCACTGGTGGTAATGCTAACGCAAATATAGCTTCAAATCCTGGAGGAGTTAATGTAGCAGCATCTCCGGTATGGAGTAATGCTAACAAGACATTAACATATCAATTTACATCTTCATCAACTCCGGTACTTTTTGTTGCTACTATTTTTGTAATTATAAGTGGAACAGAAGTAAGGTGGGATCTTCCTACTGACGCAAATTTTGCAGCTACTTGCGGCGGCGGCGGGAATCCTGCGCCAGTTTTCGGAGCATTTTCGATTCCTAACAAAAGTGTAGGCGATGCCGATTTTACAATACCGCAACCAACCACCGATAGTGGAGGTGCAATTACATACACAAGCGGCACTACCAGCGTGGCAACCATTGTTAGCGGCAACATGCTGCATATTGTTGGTGCCGGTACATCAACCATCACTTTGAATCAGGCAGCAGACGCAACACATTCTGCAGGAAGCACAACCGCAATCATCACAGTAACAGCAGCAGGAGGAGGAGCACCAGCTACGGCCGCCCCGACACCGCCTGCAAGAAATGCCTGGGATGTCATTTCCTTATATAGTGGATCGTATTCTACACTTGTCGGAGCAACCTGGCAACATGGGACCAACGTTACTATCGCTGGAGACCAAACAAGATACCTTGACAATATGTTGTTGGCCAGACTCGCTTTCCCGCCAACGAATATTTCTGCAATGACGACCATGCATATAGATGTTTACTCTGCAACACTGAATCCAATGTGGTTTCAATTGCAAGGCAATAGTCTTACCAAGGCCACTCCTATAAATGGATGGGTAAGTCTTGATATTCCTTTATCGCAATGGGTAGGTTTAAATTTAGCGGGTATCAGTTTTTTTGATTTGAATAATCCTACGGGAGCTGTTGCTCCTGCCGATAATGTTTATGTTGACAATGTCTATTTCTATAGAGCAGCTACGACGCAGCCTCCAACATTAGGAGCGCTTACCGTTCCTGCAAAAGTTGTAGGCGATGCTGATTTTGCAATCACGCCGCCAACGTCAAACAGTGCCGGTGCTTGGTCGTATTCGAGCAGCAATACTGCTGTTGCAACTATCGTAAGCGGTAACATGATTCATATCGTCGGCGGCGGAACATCGACCATTACTGCTACGCAGGCAGCCGACGGCGTTTACGGACAAGGTGTGGCAACGGCAACATTCACAGTGACATTCCCTCCTTTAACCACGCCAGCGCCAACGCCGCCGGTAAGGGTGAGTACAGATGTAATGTCAGTTTACAGTAACGCTTATACCCCGGTTCCGGGAACGAGAAATTACAATCCGAATTGGGGACAATCAACGGTTGTTACCAATGAAACTATCGGAGCGGATAATTTGTTGAAATATTCAAATTTAAATTTTCAGGGAACTGACTTCGGCGGTAACATAGATGTTTCGGGAATGACGTTTGTACATATCGACGTGTACAGTCTGAATGAAACTTCGCTGAGTTTCTACCTTATTTCTACAGCAACAGGAGAAAGACAGGTTGCACTTACGCCCTTGACACAAAACGGATGGAACAGTTATGACATTCCATTAACAAGCTATACGTCACAATCGGGATTTAGTGTTGCAAGCCTCTTCCAATTTAAAATGGTAGGCTCGGGCGGCAAAACAATTTACGTAGACAATATGTATTTCTGGAAACCCGCAGCTGAATTAATCAACCCTACGATTGCATTGGGCGATATCAATAAAATGGTAGGCGATGCCGATTTTACCGTGAGCGCTACATCCGACAGTCCGGGTACTATTAGCTACGGCAGCAGCAATCCAGCTGTGGTCACAATCAGCGGAACTACTGTACACATCGTTGGCGCTGGAACAGCTACTATTACTGCCAGCCAAGTTGCATCGGGACTTTATAATCCAGGATCTACAACTGCTACGTTGACTGTTACCTACCCACCATTGGCAACTGCCGCACCAACGCCTCCGGCAAGAAATCCTTGGGATGTTATTTCATTGTACAGCAGTGCATACACGCCTTATTCGGAGTTGGCTTGTCAAAACATTGCCTCTACCAGCGATGTGCAACTGGAAGGCAACGACACAAAACTGATGGCCAATTTTAATATTGAGATCTTCACTTTTACTGCTGCAAATCTGACTCCGATGACGACTTTACATATGGACGTCTATTCTAATGATTGTACCGCAATGAACATCTGGTTGCTCAATAACGGCGACAGGAATGCGCAAATTACCTTGCTGCCAAACCAATGGAACAGCATTGATATCCCGATGGCTACTTATACGAACCAGGGATTGAACCCGAACGGCGTTTTCTTTATGAAATTTGAAAGTTTGAACGGCGGCGAGAAAACAGTTTACGTAGACAACATTTATTTCTACAGACCGGCTACTACACAGCCACCGACATTGACAGACTTTAGTATTCCAACAAAAGCCTACAACGATTCTGATTTTGCAATCACACCGCCAACTTCCAACAGTGCGGGCGCATTTAGCTACTCAAGCAGCAATACCAATGTGGCAACTATCGTTGGTGGTAACATGATTCATATTGTTGGTGGAGGAACATCGACAATTACGGCAACTCAGGCACCTGATGGTGGAAGCTACGGTACAGCGAGCATCACCGCTCCATTCAATGTTACTTTCGCTCCTCCTTCTGCCTCACCGGTACCGCCCGCAAGAACTTCGGATAGAGTAATTTCTATGTTCACCGGTAATCCTGCGGTTTATACGAATGCAATCACGGCGGTAAGCGCGCCTTGGTCTGGTGCTACGATGACCGAAATTCCGAATGGAACCAATACCGCTTTGCAATTGGATAATTTTGGGTTCTTAGGTTTGACCGATCAGACTGAAGTTCGTTTTGACGTTTCAGGGATGAGTCATTTACATATCGACATTTATCTCAATGAACCTTTGAACGCCAATCCTGCGTTGTCAAGAGTAAATATTTATCTTTTGGCAAACGGCGATTATGTCTACCAGACATCTAATTTGACTGCGGGATGGAATTCGTTAAGCATTCCAATGACTAATTTTTCTGCTGCGAACCTGACCCAGGTTTGGGGATTGAAATTGGAAAGCATCAATGCTGCGACTCAAGTATATATTGACAACGTCTATTTTAGCAATGAATGCTATACGTACTATGAAGATGCCGATAACGATGGTTATGGTAACCCTGCCGTATCGCAAGTGGCCTGTGCCGGCACTCCTGCCGGATACATATTGGACAATACCGATTGTAACGATGCCATTAATGCGATCCATCCGGGCGCTACGGAAATCGCTTACAACGGCGTTGATGACAACTGCGATGGAACGATCGACGAAGGTTTCCCGCAAATCACGACTTCATTGCTCGCTGCCAATTGCAACTCGACATTGTCTTCTATCGGTTCACTGATCGGAATCACGACTTTGGCTCCGGGATCGGCTTACACAGGCTGGAGAATCCGTTTGACCAATGGCGCGCAGGTTCAGGTTATCGAAACAAACGTACCGCACTTTACGCTGACGCAATTCCCGGCTTATGATTATGCGACGACATACACCGTTGACATCCAATTGCAGAGAAATGGTATTTGGCTGGGTTATTACGGGCCAACCTGCCAGGTTTCATCACCGGCGATTTTGGCGCAAGGCGGCGCTGCTTCGGTATCGCCTTCACAATGTGGCATCACTTTGCCGAAAATCAATACGCTCATTGCCACCACTAGTTTGCCAGGCGTTACCGGATATCGTTTCCGCGTAACAAACCTGACGCTTTCCACCGGGCCAAATGTCGTACAAACTATCGACCGTGTACAGAATTGGTTCAGCCTGCAAATGCTTTCCCAGTACAATTATGGTTCAACTTACAGGATTGAGGTTGCGGTGAAAACAGGTTCAGGGCAATTTGGCGGTTTCGGATCGCCTTGCGAGGTTTCATCTCCTGCTGCGCCATCACTAATCAATTGCGGCGGAATCGCGGCAAGCGGAACAACAACTGTAGCTGCTACCAGCGTTTCAGGCGCTACGCAATACCGTTTTCAGATCGTGAGATCAACAGATAGCGCATCAACTACGATCGACAGGAGCACGAATTACTTCATCTTCAATTCGGTTCCGGCCGCTGCTTTCTCTGCGGGAACAATCTACAATGTAAGGGTTGCGGTGATGACGGCAGGCTCATGGTCTCCGTTTGGGGATGTTTGCGAAATCACTTCTCCGGGAACTGCTTCGAGAGGAGCACTTGCGACTGTGACTGGAACTGCAGTTGATAAGGACTTCACGGTTACATCTTATCCTAATCCATACACTTCAGATTTCGACATCGACATCGCAACTCCAAGCCAGGAAAAAGTTCAGGTGAAGATATATGATATGCTCGGCAAATTGGTGGAATATACAGAAGTGGACGCGGCCGATACAAAAACGATAAAAGTGGGCGCACAATTCCCGTCGGGAGTTTACAATGTGATCGTAACACAAGGCGCTTTCCTGAAAACGCAACGAGTGATTAAGAGATAAGTTGCGGTTAATAATAGAAAACACCCCTCGATTTAAGAGGGGTGTTTTTAATTTTTTTTGAAAAATGAATACTTATGAAAAACGCAAGAAATAAATTAGCGCTACTGTTTTTTTTATTTTCGATAACAGGCATAGCTCAGGTTGGCATAGGGACATCGGCCCCTGCAGCGACACTTGATATTACTGCCGCAAATTTAACGGGAACTACAGTTGATGGTCTCTTAATTCCAAGGGTTTCAAGACTACGCGCGCAAACAATGACTGGTACGCCTACTTCGACCGTGTTATATGTAAATGACATTACGACCGGAACGGCAACGGGCACAACAATTAATGTAACGTCCACGGGTTTTTATTTTTTTAATGGAACCGTTTGGGAAAAATTAGGCTCCGGAGCTACAAATGCCTGGAACGTAACAGGAAATTCCGGATTATCGGGTACAACAAATTTCCTGGGAACAACAGACAATATTGATTTGGCTTTTAGAAGAGGTAATGCTGCTTCAGGAAAAATCGGAGCAACAAGCACGTCATTTGGCGTAAATGCACTGACAGCAGGAGTGGCCACAAACAATGCGGCATTTGGTACAAACGCTTTGGCACTGAGCACAGGTGCTGATAATGTCGCCGTAGGAAATGGGACGCTATCGGCAACTACAACAGGCATCCAAAATACAGGTATCGGTAATGCCGCTTTGGGTGTGAATACCGGAAGCGCATCTACTGCGGTAGGATTTCAGGCATTAAACGCAAATACATCGGGAAATAATGGAACCGCTGTAGGTTTTCAGGCATTGGCAAAAAATACAACGGCAAGCAATAATACCGGAATTGGTTTTCAGGCATTGGCAAATAGTACGACTGCAATCCAAAACACGGCTGTGGGTTTTCAAACTTTAACGGCATCAAACGGAAGCAGAAACACCTCGGTTGGTTATACTGCCCTGGCCGGTAATACTGCCGGCAATGAAAACACGGCGGTTGGAAATTCTGCTCTGGGGCGAAATACTGGTTCGGGAAATACGGCAATGGGCCATGAAGCCGAGTTCGGATCGACTTCTGCCTTCAACAACACCACAGCTATAGGCTTTCATGCGTTGTTTGGTAATTCAGCCAGCAACAATACCGCCGTTGGTTATAATGCGCTTCAGGGAAATACTTCGGCTATAGGAAACACTGCCGTTGGCGCATCTGCTTTAAACAACAATACGGGAGCCAGTAACACTGCCGTTGGCGATTCAGCCGGATTTGAACACGCAACCGGAACCAACAATACCTATGTAGGATTTGAGGCCGGAAGATATAGTTCAGGCGCTACTGCCACTAACAACAATGCGTTCCTTGGATCCCAGGCAGGGCTTTTTTCAAACGGTTCGTTCAATACCGCGATCGGTTCCAACACACTCAAGGCAAACGCGGCTACGGCCAACAATGTCGCTGTCGGATACAATGCGCTTACGGCCAATACCGGTATCGGAAACGTGGCGATAGGTTATAATGCAGCCTCTGCCGAAACAGGTTCAAACAAATTATACGTTGAAAATTCGAATGCCGATGCCAACAATGCTTTGGTTTATGGAGAATTCGACAACAACATCGTTCGGGTAAACGGGACTTTGCAAATCAGCAATCCCGCTACTGCCAACGGATATGCGTTGCCCATTGTAAGGGGAACGAACGGACAAATCCTGCAGACCAATGGCGCCGGAGCAACAAGTTGGGTCACAAGCCCGGCCACCGCATTGTCTATGGTCAGCGCCAACCTGTTTGCCAACCAGACTTTAACCACGGCAGGCTGGCAAAAAATCAACTTTAACGGTGAAGCGTTTGACACAGGCAGTGAGTTTACCGGCGGTCGGTTTACGGCTACGAAAGCGGGTTTTTACAGAGCAGATGCTTCTTTCCATACCAACAATCAGAGTAATAATAATGGATACTCGATTGGAATCTGGGTAAATGGCGCTTTGTACAAGCAAATATCCAGCGACCACTACGGAATCGGCACCGTCGAACGCTCCATAAATTGCTTGGTTCAACTGGCAATAGGCGATTATGTAGAAGTTTACGCCGAAAACTATGTAAGCGGCGTGGACATAGATGGCTACACCGGCAAAACTTATTTTGAAATCCAGCAAATACGATAATTTTTAAACTAAAGTTTGCTGCTTTTACATTGGATATTGATCCTGAAATCTGATAATATGTATAATAAATCAAGCTTTTCAATTATATTGCGTCAAAAAGTTTTGGTATGCTTCACATCGAACTCAAATTATTTAACAACTGCAATAGAAACTCATTTGTAAAAATGAAAATCAAATTAGGTTTCATTTGGTTATTATTCGCCCCGGTTTTTCTATTCGGACAGGAATTGGCGCCAATCGTAAAATACAATTCCTCAACATACAACGCCGGAAACCAAAACTGGATGATGTCCCAGGATGCCCAACGGTTTATGTTTTTTGCCAACAATGAAGGCTTACTGGAGTTTAACGGTTCGGCCTGGACACTTTATCCTTCGCCTAATGAAAAGATTATCCGCTCCGTTAAAGTTGTCGGAGACAGGATTTATACCGGATGTTATATGGAATTTGGTTATTGGACCAGAGAACCGAATAACCACCTCAGATACCATTCTCTGAGCAGCAAAATAAAAAGCAGTATTGTAGACGATGAACAGTTTTGGAACATTTTCTCCTATGAGCAATGGATGATATTCCAATCGTTGAACCAAATCCATATTTATGACACCAAGACAGGTCAGTTTTCGGTCATCACACCTAAAAACAGCATCTTAAAATCATTTCAGGCCAACAATTCCATTTATTATCAGGTAGCCAACGAAGGGTTGTATGAAATAGAAAACGGAAAAGGCAAGCTGGTTTCAAACCATTCAATTGCGGTAAATAATAAAATTGTCGCTATTTTTTCTACGGACGAAGGTTTGCTGCTTCAAACGCAACACAATGGTTTCTTCACCTTTATCAATGGAAATTTTGCGCCTTTCTTTTCTGATGTCGACGATCAGATCATTACAAGCAGCGTCTACAGCTGTCAGCAATTATCCGATAAGGGGTTTGCAATAGGTACCGTTTCCAACGGGATTTTTATACTTTCTGCCACAGGAAAACTCAGGTATCACATCACACAGGATAAAGGATTAAGCAACAATACTGTTTTGTCAATATTTGAAGATACCGATGAAAATTTGTGGATTGGGCTTGACAACGGCATCAACTGCATCAATTTACAATCGCCTATAAGGAGCTATTCAGACAATACCGGTTCTCTGGGAACTGTTTATGCCTCGCTTTTGCACAACGGGAAACTATACATAGGTACCAATCAGGGACTGTTTTGCAAAACATACAATTCAAACGAACAGTTCCAATTCATCGCAGGTACAAAAGGCCAGGTTTGGTCTTTGTTTGAACACCAGGGTACTGTATTTTGCGGGCATGATTCGGGCACTTTTATCGTTGGAGACACCAATGCGTTTCCTATTTTTTCAGCGTCGGGAACCTGGGGATTCGTAAAAATCCCGGGAAGGGAAGATTTATTGCTTCAAGGGAATTATTACGGAATTTCCGTGTTGCAAAAAATAAACAACCAATGGAAGTTCAGGAATAAAATTTCAAAGTTCGACTATTCGGCCAAACATTTTGAGATTTCCAATTCCAGGGAAGTGTATATCAGCCATGAGTATAAAGGCGTTTTTAGGTTCCATTTGGATGAAAATTTCACAACATGCTCAGGGCTTACTATGCTCAAAACACCCAAAAAAGGAAAAAATGCGAGTCTGATCAAATTTGATGCAACTATTTATTACGCCAATAAAGAAGGCATTTACATCCTGGATGATGCCAGTAAAACATTCCGCAGGGACAAAACATTGAGCGCTGTCTTTGAAAAGGACGAATATACTTCGGGGAAATTAATTGCCGATAGTTCCAATAAGTTGTGGTTGTTTTCAAAAAATTACATTCATTATTTCACATTAAGCAAAATAGGGAATGAATTGAAAAAAAACACAATACCTATTCCGCTGTCGTTAACAGGCTCTATGTTGGGGTATGAAAACGTTACACCGTTGTCCAATTCGATTTATTTAATAGGAACAACAGATGGTTATTACACGATTAACCTTAACGATTTGAGGTTCAAAAGTAACAACGTTTCCATTACCAACGTCACCATAAACAAATTAGATGAAAAACTAATCAGTTGCCCGATTAAGGTAAGGGGCGAATTTAAATATGATGAAAACAATATCAGTTTAAACTATACCGTACCGGAATACAACAAATACATCTATACGGAGTATCAATATATATTGGAAGGCTTACAGAAAGAATGGAGCAACTGGTCTGCAAAAACAACCGCCAATTTTAAAAATCTGCCGCCTGGCGATTACACCTTTAAGATAAAAGCCAAAATAGCCAATTCTAACCCTAAGAATATGGCAGTTTACAGCTTTACCATTTGTAAACCTTGGTATGCAACTAATCTGGCCTTGATCATCTACTTTATTTTGGTTGTTTTATTGGCGCTTTATGTCCATAAGGCATACAAAGAATATTACCGTAAAAAAGAACAAAAGCTGATTGAAGAAAACAATTTGTTGCTTGAAATAAAAGAGCTTGAAAACGAGCAACAGCTCATGAAACTCAAAAATGAGCAATTGTCAAGCGACGTGGACAGTAAGAATCGTGAATTGGCGGTTTCAACAATGGGCTTGATGAAAAAGAATGAATTGCTGGCGCTTATTAAAGACGATTTGAACCGAACCAATACAGATCAGGACAAAAGTATTAAATCGATGATCAATACGATCAATAAAAGCATTTCCGGAGATAATTCCTGGACTATTTTCAAAGAAGCATTCAACAATGCCGACAATGATTTTTTAAAGAAGATAAAACAATCACATCCTTCTTTGACGCCTAATGATTTAAGGTTGTGTGCCTATCTCAGATTGAATTTATCGTCTAAAGAGATTGCCCCTTTGTTGAATATTTCTGTAAGGAGCGTGGAAGTTAAAAGATATCGTTTGCGTAAAAAAATGGATCTGCCGCATGAAATGGGTGTTGTTGAGTATATCCTTTCCATATAATCAGGTGAACCGTGAGGATTTTAACTATACAATAACCATACGGATTGAATTTTTGGCCCTCAAACAACCCAGATTTTGACCTTTGGTTGTTAGTTAAAACAGTGTTAAATAAAGACTCTTATAAAAATTGCTGTTAAAAGTTGTTTTGTATGGTTTCTTTAGACAATCAATTTAATTTTCGAAATGCAAAAAATGTAGTTTTAGCATATCGCAAATTTTTCACCATGCTTTTTATCAAATCAAAAAAAAACAAACCTAATAGCTAACTATATTCCAGATTTGTTGCATTATGCAAATCTAATTTTATTACACCAAACCAAACAAACATTGAAATGAGAAAACTTATTTTATTACTAACCATTATTATTTTTTCACCCGCTGCTTTTTCACAGGACAACAAAGTTGTTGTGGTAAACGACAGCCAGGGTTCGAAATTGGTAGTCAATGGAAAAGATTTTATTGTAAACGGAATAAACTGGGACTACTACCCAATCGGGACGAATTACACCTACAGTTTGTGGACACAACCCGACGACTTTGTGAGACAAGCTTTAGACAATGAAATGGCATTGCTCAAAAATATGGGCGTAAATACCATAAGGGTTTACAACGGTATGCCAAAAAAATGGATCGAATATGTATATGTAAATTATGGCATCTACACGATGATCAACCACCCTTTTGGGCGTTACGGACTGGATCTTAATGGCGCGTATGTCCCGAATACTGAATATTCCGACCCACAAACGCGCGAATTCTTATTAAATGAAGCGACCAAACTGGCAACGGAATATAAGGATACTAAAGGATTACTCCTTTTTCTATTAGGAAACGAAAACAACTACGGCTTGTTTTGGGACGGTGCCGCAACAGAAAATATCCCTGTCGAAAAAAGACAATCTACCAAAAGGGCGGTTGCAATGTACAAGTTGTTCAATGACGCAACCCTTGCCATGAAAAAAATTGACAATTCGCATCCAATTGCAATGTGTAACGGGGATCTGATGTTTTTAGACCTCATCGCCAAGGAATGTCCGGATGTTGATATTTTCGCGACAAACGTTTACAGGGGAATGACTTTCGGTGATGTCTTCGAACGCGTAAAAAAGGAATACGGGAAACCGGTATTGTTCTCAGAGTTCGGTGCCGATGCGTTTAACGCCATCACCAATCAGGAAGACCAGACTTCGCAATCTTACTATCTGTTAAACAACTGGAAAGAAATCTACGAAAATGCAGCCGGTTTAGGCAAAGCGCAAAACGCACTGGGCGGATTTACGTTCCAGTTTAGCGACGGTTGGTGGAAACACGGCCAAACAGCCGACCTCGACTCACACGACACCGAGGCCTCGTGGTCAAACGGCGGCTACATCAGGGATTACGAACAAGGCCAGAACAATATGAACGAAGAATGGTTCGGGATCTGTGCCAAAGGGCCAACCAATGAAAAAGGCTTTTACGAATTGTATCCGCGTTCTGCTTACTACGTTTTGAAAGAAGCGCACAAGCTGAATCCGTTTGCGGCCAACACTACGCAGCGCAGCATCGATTCCTATTTCGACAATATCCAAGTGATGGATGCGACCTTAAGGGCACGTGGCGATAAAGCGGCTCTGGAAAGCAAAAAAGGCGGATTGATCCGTTTCAGTAAGCTAAGGGCCGAATTCACCACTTTCAGCACCGGCGGTTCATTGATTACGACACCCAAAACGGAAAATCCAAATGTAACCGAATATCCTAATAAATTAGGCTTCGACCACATGGAGTCGTTCTACATGGGCGTAGAGGCAAATCCCGCGTCTAATATGAAAGTCAATGTCGACTTCAACGTTTTAGGAAATGTAGCGCTGAATCCGATCGACCAGATCTTTTATGAAAATCGCGGACGTCCTGTCACACTCGAAAGAAACAACCAGGATGTGAGAATCGACTCGAACAACAGGGTTCAGGTTTACAGCGCGAGCTATACGTGGAACCACAGTTTATTCAACCTGAACGGATTTTACAGGACCGGACATTACCACTGGGGTTACGAAGGCGATTTCTTCGGATTGTATCCTGAAGCGAATTATGGACCCGCGATCGACACCTATAATGGTATCGCGCCATTGGGTTTTGAAATGGAAGGCAAGAAAATATTCAGCGGATTTAAACTGGCATTCGGACCGCAGCTCTGGTGGGGCGCAAACCCGGCAGTCTTGCTGAAATACTCAAAAAATATCGGCAAATTCGGTGTGACCGGTATCTTCCACGAGGATCTGGCACAACAAACCAATACCGAGAGTTCATTCGCCATCCCGCAGCCAAAAACAAGACGCTTTACTTTAGCGGTGAACAGGAAAATCGGAAAATTCGGAATGGATCTTGGCGGAATCTGGGCCGGATCTCCGTTAAACGGAAGAGAATACCAGGTCGTCAGAGGTCCTGAAGACAACGAGCAGGTTTACCAGAATAAAATTGAAGGCAAAGACAACTTTGGTGGAAAAGTAAAATTCACCTATACCGGAGGGAAATTCAACTGGTACGGACAGGCGGCAGCCATGGGATTGGTAGCCAACGGTGGGACTGATTATACGCAGACCTACACCGGATGGAGATTGAAAGACAGCGGAAGCGGCAACCAATACAACTTCTTAAGCGGATTGACCTATTCGGTAGGGAAACTCCAGATCGCGCCTAACTTCTTATGGCAAAAACCGCTCGAAGGGCCAATCGATGCTAACGCTCCGGCTCCGGGAAGACCAAGAAACATCTTAGACGATCCGTTCGTGGTAAGGGCAAACAGGGAGCAGGTTGCAGGAGAAATCTTGTTTACCTACGATCCGACTCCTGGAACATGGATGTACGATTGGGACAACGACCGGACGGAAGACTCGAAATTTTCGGTAAGCGCAGGCGCCGTATTCCGCCATTTGCCGACTTCACAAGATGCGGCGATCGGGATCTTGCCTGACGGAAGGACCACTTTCGCTTTCGACGGCGCGGCTCCGGCAAAAGACTTATATGAAGTCAATGCGAGGTTAATCTCAAAATGGAGCAAAGACTTCGGTATCATTGCAAACATCTACACGGGCGACGCTCAGGCAAACGGCAGCGACGCAAGGACAATCCACCGCTATGGTTTGGATCTGCGCGCGATTTACAGACAGGTCAAATTGGCTACCTTTGTTAAGATAAACGACTGGGGTCCATATGATTACCACCGTGATTATAACTTGACGTATCCGGTCCAGTTAATGGCCGACCTTTCTACAGAAATCGGGAAGCCGGATTGGTTTATCCTTCCGGGAACACGGATCGGAATCCGCGGAACATGGAGAACACTCGACCAATATTCGCCAAGATACAACCCAACCCAGATTTTAGATGCAGCTGGAAATTTGGTTCCTGATCCGACAGCCATAGGGTTTTCCGACGGAAACGAGTGGGAAATCAGGACATACATTCACATAAACATTGGTAATTAAAAAATTGAAATACTATGAAATTAAATTTTAAAACCCATATCACGCCACTGCTGTTTTTATTGATGCTGGCGATGGTCCTTAATGGTTGTCAGAATGACGATGAAGATCTTCAGCCGGCTTCCTATTCGAAAAACCCGGAAGTGTTCATCGATACTTTTAGTGCAGGCCTTAACTTTTCGTCTTATGGCGGAGCCGTAGCCAGCGCATTTCAGGTAGATACGGATGTGACCTACAACAACTCGGCTGCCTCGATGCGTTTTGACGTGCCGAATGTAAACGATGCTTCAGGTTCTTATGCCGGAGGTTCTTTCTACACCAGCGTAGGGAGGGATTTAACCGGATATGATGCGCTCACTTTTTGGGCAAAAAGCTTAAAAGCCGCTTCAATCGATGTCGTTGGATTTGGGAATGATTTTGGAGCCAATAAATACCAGGCATCCATCACAGGCCTGCAGATCAGCACCGCATGGAAAAAATACATCATCCCGATTCCCGATGCCGCTAAACTTAAAGCCGAAAAAGGGATGTTCTTCATTTCCGAAGGGCCTGAAAACGGCGAAGGTTATACATTTTATATTGACGAAGTAAGGTTTGAAAAACTGGGAACGATTACGCCCCAACAGCCTAAAATAATGAACGGGCAGGATGTTGTACAGACCGCATTTTCGGGCGTGACAAATGCGATCACCGGACTGGCAACGACCTTTAATATGCCAAACGGGATCAACCAGGACGTCAATGTAACGCCGGCTTATTTCACGTTCACTTCTTCAAACGAAGCGGTCGCAACAGTCAACGAACTCGGAATTGTCACTACGGGTATTGCCGCAGGAACCGCTGTAATCAAGGCATCTGTAGGCGGCGTAGAGGCATTGGGCTCTCTGACCATTAATTCTGCGGGGAATTTCGAGCCTGCGCCTGCTCCGGGAAACAATCCGGCAGATGTAATTTCTGTTTTTTCGGATGCGTATACAAACGTTCCGGTGAATTACTATAACGGTTACTGGCAGCCTTACCAGACGACCCAATCGGCCGATTTTGTGGTAGACGGCGATCATGTTCTCAATTACACCAATTTTAACTTTGTAGGAACGGAATTCTCAACCCCTACGATTGATGCTTCCGGAATGTCGCATATGCACGTCGATTTGTATTTCCCGAACGCGCTTCCAGCCGGAGCCACTTTCCAGATCGGATTAGTTGACGCAGGAGCGGACGGCGTTCTGGGCGACGGAAACGATGTTCGTGGCAACAAAACGGTTACTGCACCGACATTGGTTTCGCAACATTGGGTCAGCCTGGACATTCCGTTTTCCGAATTTACAGGATTGGCTGGCCGTGCACATTTGGCCCAAATCATTTACGAAGGAACAAACATCACCAATTTCTATGCGGATAATATCTATTTCCACAATGACGGAAGTGTAATTGCTCCAGTGCCAACGACTGCTGCGCCAACACCTAACTATCCGGCAGCCGATGTAATTTCAATATTCAGCGATGCTTACACCAATGTTGCGGGTTCGGATTTGAGTCCGGACTGGGGACAAGTAACCGTTGTTTCTCAAGTAGCTGTAGCAGGGAACAATACCTTGAAATATGCCGGGTTGAATTACCAGGGATTGGCATTAGCAGGAAGCTTGAATGTGTCTTCCAAGAACTTCTTGCACCTGGATTATTATTCGGCGAATTCCACGGCGTTAAACGTGTACCTCATCAGTACGGGACCGACTGAAAAATTGGTTTCCCTTACGGTTCCAACGACTGGCGGATGGAACAGCATCGATATTCCGTTAACATCATTTGCGCCGGTAAACCTCAATGATGTGATCCAGTTAAAATTTGACGGCAACGGCGATATTTATTTGGATAATATCTTATTCCGAAACTAATTTGATCCCTACCTCAACTATATATAAGTTTCCCCACTATCCCGGTGCAGAAATGCCGGGGTAGTGATTAGTAAAGTCTTATAATTTAAAAAATACAAAATGAAATATTTTTCAAGAAGCACAAGCAACAGATGTCTGGCAATAGCCTTATTATCCGTTATTTCGATATCACTTGCAGGATGTGATGAAGATGAAAAACAAAACATTGACAAGCGCAATTTGCAACTCGTTTGGAGCGACGACTTTAATGGCGCGGCGGGCGAGTTGCCGGATGCGTCAAAATGGGGATTCGATATAGGCAATAACAGCGGCTGGGGAAATGCGGAGTTGGAAAATTACACCAACAATCCTGAAAATGTTGCTTTGGACGGAAATGGTAACCTGGTCATTACCGCGATTCAAAATGGCAATTCCTTCTCATCGGCCAAGGTCAAGACAAAAAATTTATTTTCGCAGGCTTACGGACGTTTCGAAGCGCGCCTGAAAACACCGTACGGGCCTGGAATTTGGCCAGCATTCTGGATGCTTGGCGCCAATGACGGCGAAGTGGGTTGGCCACAGTGCGGTGAAATCGATGTCATGGAATTAAAAGGACAATCGCCAAGCGTTATTAACGGTACCATTCACGGCCCGGGATATTCTGCAGGGAATGCAATATCGTCTTCCTATGCGCTCAAAAACAGCCGCTTTGATTTGGATTACCACGTTTTTGCCGTGGAATGGTCAGCCGATCAAATCGATTTCTTTTGCGATGATTATCTGTATAAAAGAATTAAGAAAAGCGATGTTCCCGGCCAATGGGTTTATGACCATCCTTTCTATATGATACTGAATATAGCCGTTGGAGGAAATTATGTCGGATTCCCAACCGCCCAAACGCCTTTCCCACAAAAAATGACGATAGACTACGTAAGAGTATATCAATAAGCCGTAACGTTTAAAAATGAAAAATTGCCGGAATGCTGCTGCGTTTGGGTCTGTCATAAATCGAATCGCAAAATGAAAAAACACCTATCGCTACTACTCCTGTTGATTTCTTTTTCGGGAATTTCGCAACAAAAAAGCATTGACCAGCGGGTAAACGAATTATTGGGAAAAATGACCCTGGACGAAAAAGTAGGCCAGCTCAACCAATATACGGGCGACAATACCGCAACAGGGCCGCTGACCATCAATCCGAATAAAAAAGAAGAAATAAAAGCCGGAAAAATAGGTTCCCTGCTTAATATTTTGGGTTCGGAATACACGCGCGGATATCAGGAACTGGCCATGCAATCGCGATTGAAAATTCCGTTGCTTTTCGGTTTGGACGTCGTCCACGGATACAAAACCACATTTCCCATTCCTTTGGCTGAGGCCGCGAGTTGGGATTTGGCCGCCATAGAACTTTCTGCGCGCGTCGCTGCGCGCGAATCGGCGGCAAGCGGCATTCACTGGACATTTGCGCCAATGGTCGATATTTCGCGAGATCCGCGTTGGGGCAGGGTCATGGAAGGCGCAGGCGAAGACACTTATTTAGGTTCAAAAATCGCATATGCCCGGGTCAAAGGTTTTCAGGGAAATAAACTCGGCGATCTGAATTCGGTGATGGCCTGCGTGAAACACTTTGCGGCTTACGGTGCGGCCATCGGCGGCCGCGATTACAATTCGGTCGATATCAGCGAAAGGACATTATGGGAAACCTATCTGCCGCCGTTCAAAGCTGCGCTCGATGCGGGAGCGGCTACCTTCATGAATTCATTCAATGACATCAATGGTATTCCGGCCACGGGGAATAAACACATCCAGCGCGACATCCTGAAAGGAAAATGGAATTTCAGCGGATTTGTAGTTTCCGATTGGGGTTCGATCGGTGAAATGGTCAATCACGGCTACAGTGCAGACAAAAAAGAGGCAGCCTATGCGGCCATCACTGCCGGAAGTGATATGGACATGGAAAGCAATTCCTATCGTTACAATCTGGCACAATTGGTACAGGAAGGCAAAGTTCCCGAATCGGTTATTGACGACGCCGTGAGAAGAATACTTCGCAAGAAATTCGAATTGGGATTGTTTGATAATCCATACCGTTACAGCGACGCGAAACGTCAGCAAAAAGAACTCAACAATCCTGAAAACACCAAGGCAGCCCGCGAAATTGCAGCAAAAAGTATCGTTTTGCTAAAGAATGATAAAAAGGTATTGCCGCTTTCAAAAGATACCAAAACCATTGCCTTCATCGGGCCAATGGTCAAACTCAAAAGAGCCAACCACGGATTTTGGGCGGTTGATTTAAAAGACGTCGATTCCACTTACATCGTATCGCAATGGGAAGGATTACAAAGAAAAGTAAGCACAAACACCAAACTGCTTTACGCCAAAGGTTGCGGAATTAACGATACCAGCAAAGCAGGCTTTCAGGAAGCCGTCGATGTGGCCAATCAGGCAGATGTAATCCTATTGAGCGTTGGCGAAGCGCCTAATATGAGTGGCGAGGCCAAAAGTCGAAGCACCATCAATTTACCCGGAGTTCAGGAAGATTTGATCAAAGAACTTCAAAAAACGGGCAAGCCGATTGTCATTTTAATCAATGCCGGACGGCCACTCGTATTCAACTGGACAGCCGATAACATGCCGACTATCGTTTATACCTGGTGGCTGGGTTCCGAAGCGGGCGACGCCATTGCAGACGTGCTTTTCGGGGATTATAATCCGTCAGGAAAACTACCTATGACTTTCCCCCGGACCGAAGGACAGATTCCCATCTATTACAATCATTTTAATACGGGAAGGCCTGCGAAAAATGAAGACGATAAAATATACGTTTCGGCGTACACCGATTTACAGAATTCCCCAAAATTTCCTTTCGGCTACGGATTGAGTTATACTACATTCAAGTATTCGGATTTGAAATTATCGAAACATACGATTAAGAAAAATGACGTGCTTGAAGCTTCGGTTACAATTACCAATACCGGAAAGCTTTCAGGGGAAGAGGTGGTGCAGCTGTATTTGAGAGACAAAGTAGCTTCGATCGTCCGGCCGGTAAAAGAGCTCAAGGATTTTCAGAAAATAAAACTGGAAGCCGGCGAAAGCAAGACCATTACCTTCACCATCGACAACGACAAACTGTCCTTCTACCACGACGATTTGGATTTCAGGTCGGAAGCCGGCGAATTCGATTTGATGATTGGTTCGTCGTCAGAAGATATCCGATTGAGAAGTACTTTTGAGCTGACGGACAATGATGGTGGAAGTAAGGATGATAGTGGCCTAGCCTTGCCTAAGCCATAATTATTGTTAGTTACCCAAAAGGAGAAGTCGTAGGGCATTGGGATAAAATTTCAAATTTCCAGTAATTTAGATAGTTATCCATGAAAAAAAATACAAGCCTTCGGATTTTGGTGTTCCTTCTTCTAATCACACAATATTGTTTTTCGCAAGTTGACGTCGTGTACAGTGACTTGGTTTGGTCAGACGAGTTTGAAGCAAATGGTCCGGCAAATCCAACCAATTGGTATCTTCAGACCCAACTGCCTGCGGGCGGAAGCTGGTTTAATGGCGAAGCGCAACATTATACCAATCTTCCAGCCAATTCATTTGTAAATGCCGGTTTGTTAAATATCGTAGCCATAAAGGGAAATTATACAGATCAGGGAATAACCAAAGAATATACTTCGGCCCGCTTAAATTCTAAATTTGCATTCAAATACGGACGTGTGGATGTGAGAGCGAAATTGCCAATCGATTCAGGTACCTGGCCTGCTATATGGATGTTGGGCAAAAACGTAAATGAAGACGGCGCCTGGTTTGATGACACCTACGGAACTACGGATTGGCCTGCCTGTGGTGAAATTGATATTATGGAACATGGTATTTTTCCATCGCAATCAATTAATTATATCCAGAGTACGCTGCATACGCCTTCTTCTAACGGAAATTCGGTAAACAACGGTGGTACCTTAGCGTCGGATTTGCAAAATAATTACCATGTTTATTCGATGAATTGGTCGCCCTTCCAAATCTCATTTCTTCTGGATGATGTCATTTATTACACCTACAACCCAACAGTAAAAAATGCGAGCACCTGGCCTTTTGATGCAGCCCAATACCTCTTGTTAGACGTTGCAATGGGTGGCTTTGCGGGCAATATACCATCCAATTTTAATCAGGCAACCATGCTGGTTGACTATGTAAGGGTGTATCAAAATACGACAGTCGATACGCAGGCTCCAACGAATTTTACTGCTACTGTCGGAACAATTGGCAGTTCTTCGGTTGAATTGTTATTGAATGCAGCCGACAACTCCGGAACAGTAGTTTACAACATCAGTTATGGCGCTACAAACCTTTCCTATACTTTACCTGCCGGCGCACCACAATCGGTAATCATTCCGAATTTGCTCCCAAATACCAATTACACTTTTACAGTAACGGCTACTGATTTGGCAGGAAATCCCTTTTCGGACAACCCTATAATATTAAATGCTGCAACTACCGTCGATTTGAGCTGTTTTGGCACTGATACCGAAGCGCAACAAGGCGCGTTCTCTATTGGTTACAATTATACTTTCGAGACTATAGGTACAGATGTCAAGATCACTTGTGAAATGTTAGATACCAATCATGTAGGCATTGTAGCCATTTTGTGGAAACAAAACCCGTTCACCGAAACTCCTATGACGAATGTTTCGGGAAATATTTTTGCCAAAACCATCACAGGACAAACTATTGGTTCAACCATTCACTATGCGGTTAAATTTGCTTACGCAGGCGGCTTGGCTGTGACCAAATATTTTTCTTATGTAGTGGGCAGCGATTGTTCGTTAGGTACAGAAAACCCTTCTGAACCGGAGCAATTTACCTTTCAAAACCCGGCTAATGATGCTGTTCACATTCATTCCAAAAACGCTATTGATAAAATAGAAATATACAATATGCTGGGCACTTTGGTTTCTTGTGTCCAAAATTCGGATGAAATTGCCATCAAAAATCTGTCAAAAGGAATTTATTTACTCGCGGTTTACTCAGGAACTCAAAAAAGCGTTATGAAATTAATAGTCAATAATTGAGTAATTGTAGTGTACGGTTGGATGCTTTTTTAAGTACTATTTTTGTATAGGATCTGGCTCAATATAATTAAAATAAAAAAAGCCACTCTTTACAAGTGGCTTTCTGCTTTTGCTCCCTCTCTTGGGCTCGAACCAAGGACCCTCTGATTAACAGTCAGATGCTCTAACCAACTGAGCTAAGAAGGAAGGTATGTTACCTTTTAAAGCGGTGCAAATATAGGGCGTTTTTTAATTTTTGCAAATAAAAACGCGTTTTTTTTTAAAAATATTAGTTGCCGGCGATTGCCTTGTAGATATCGTTTCCGTTGGCAAACAACAGCAAACCGATAAGTAATGCAAAACCAACGATTTGGGCACGTTCCAGGAATTTATCGCTCGGTTTTCTGCGCGTGATTATTTCATACAATAAAAACATCACGTGTCCGCCGTCGAGCGCCGGAATCGGCAACAGGTTCATCACGCCGAGCATAATCGAAAGCAAGGCTGTAATGCCCCAAAATACCTGCCAGCTCCATTGGTCAGGAAAGATGTTGAAGATGGCGTAGAAGCCGCCAACGCCTTTATAAGCACCGGTTTTCGGATTGAAAATCGTCTTGAGCTGGTTGCCGTAGCTGATGAGTTGGTCTTTTCCTTTCGTAATTCCGATTGGGAACGATTCGAAGAAACCGAATTGTTGCTTGCTGATATTGTACAAACCCAATTTCTGAAGGTTGTCGTAAGGCATTCTTCCGGCATAAATGATTCCGAGTTTGCCTTTTTCATTGACCTTAATCAGGATTGGGATTTCCTTTCCGTCGCGTTTTACGATGGCAGAAACGCGTTGGTTTTTGAGTCCGTCGACCATCGCGAGCAATTCGTCGGCATATCTGACCGGTTTCCCATTAAAATTCGCCACGATGTCTTTTTGCTGGACACTGTTTTTGTTTGGCGAATTCTCTTCCACACCCGAAACCACAAACGGCACCCTGAGTTCGATGATCGAGGTTTTCCTGCCGTCGATCAAATTGCCGCTGAAATCTACCGGAAGGTGTACTACCTGCAGGGCTCCGTTTCTTTCAACGGTGACCTCTTTTCCGAGAAGCACTTTTTCATTGACCTGATCGAAACGGTCTATTTTCACGCCGTCAACCGAAATGATCTTGTCGCCGGTTTTGAGTCCGTACTTTTCCACGACCGGATTGGAGATCCAGACGCCGTCTTTCACTTCGCTGTTCTTGATGTACATTTCCCCGTAAAAGAAAGTCATCCCGATGTAAATCAGGAATGCCAAAATAAAATTGACCGTCACGCCGCCAAGCATAATGATCAGCCTTTGCCAGGCCGGCTTGGAGCGGAATTCCCACGGTTGCGGCGGAAGCATCATCTGCTCCTTGTCCATACTTTCGTCGATCATGCCTGAGATTTTCACATAACCGCCCAGTGGCAGCCATCCGATCCCGTATTCGGTTTCGCCGATTTTTTTCTTCAATAAGGAGAAATTAATATCGAAGAACAGGTAGAATTTTTCGACCCTTGTCTTGAATAATTTCGCCGGGATGAAATGCCCGAGTTCATGTAATATGATGAGTAAGGATAAGCTCAGTAAGAATTGTGACAGCTTGATAACTATTTCCATTTGTATGTTTTAGTTCGAATAATGCGCACAAAAATAGTGTTTTCTATCCAACTACAGCAGTCTGCTTCCCTTTTCGACATTTAAATGTTTGTTAATAATTCCGGCGCGGTTTTTTGTTTTGTTCAATCGGGACTAAATTTACGTACCTAAATACAACGCCATGCAAAAAATCAAAACAGCACTGCTTTCCTACGGCATGTCGGGGAAAGTTTTCCATGCCCCGTTCCTCGAATTACACCCTGGTTTTGAACTGATCGGTTCCTGGGAAAGGAGCAAAAAACTCATCCAGGAAGATTTCCCGCTGGCCAAAAGCTATCCTACGCTCGAGGCGCTGTTAAAGGATGACATTGACCTGGTCATCGTCAATACGCCAGTCGGAACCCATTTCGAATACGCCAAAAAAGTGCTGCTTGCCGGAAAACACGCAATCGTCGAAAAAGCATTTACGACTACGGTCGAAGAAGCCGAAGAACTCGCTGCCATCGCTGAAGAAAAGAAACTGAAGCTGGCCGTTTTCCAGAACCGCCGCTGGGACAGTGATTTTAAAACCGTCAAAGACATTTTCGATAAGAACATTTTGGGTGAAATTGTGGAAGCCGAAATCCATTTCGACCGCTACAATCCGAGCCTGAGTGCGAAAATGCACAAGGAAACCTTCAATCCCGGTGCCGGAATCCTCAAAGATTTAGGGCCGCACATCATCGACCAGGCGTTGGTATTGTTCGGATTTCCAGATTGTCTTTTTGCAGACATCCGGATTACAAGAGACCACTCTTTGGTTGACGATTGGTTCGATATTACGCTGTTTTACCCAAATTTCCGCGTCCGTTTAAAATCAAGTTTTTTCATTCGGGAACCTTTGCCATCCTATATTCTTCACGGAAAAAAAGGCTCGTTCCTCAAAAGCCGCGGCGATGTGCAGGAAGACGAACTCAAACTGGGCAAAAAGCCGATGGTGACCGACTGGGGCATCGAACCGATCCACAAATCGGGCGTGCTGCATACCGAAATCGAAGGCAGCACGGTACGCGAAAACATCCCGACGCTTCACGGCAATTATTACGGTTTCTTCGACGGATTGTACCAATCGATAAAGAAAGGAACTCCCGAACCTGTTACCGCACAGGAAGGCATTAATGTCATGCGGATTATAGAGGCGGCCATCGAAAGCAGTTCCAAAAAACAACTCTTTAAATTTTAAGAATCATGCAGAAAAGACAATTGGGCAACACCGATCTACATATTTATCCCGTCGCTTTCGGCGGAAACGTTTTTGGCTGGACCATAGACGAACAGAAATCCTTCGAAATCCTCAACGGCTTCACCGAGGCCGGTTTCAACTTCATCGATACGGCCGATGTGTATTCGAGATGGGCGCCCGGAAATAAGGGCGGCGAATCGGAAACGATTATCGGGAAATGGATGAAAGAGAAGAAAAATCGCCAGCATCTGATCATCACGACGAAAGTCGGCAGTGACATGGGCGACGGCAAAAAAGGACTTAAGAAAGCCTACATTCTGAAAGCGATTGAAGATTCTTTAAAAAGATTGCAAACCGATTATCTCGATTTATACCAAACGCATTTTGATGACGAATCGACGCCTGTGCTGGAAACGTTGGAAGCATATGACCAATTGGTAAAAGAAGGGAAAATCCGCTGGATCGGTACTTCCAACATGTCGGTGGAAAGAATCAAGGAATCCCTGCAAACCAGTAAAGACAAAGGTTTGGTGCGATATGAAACCCTGCAGCCGCATTACAATCTGTACGCCAGAGAAAATTACGAAACGAATCTCGAGCCGTTGGCCTTGAAAAATAATCTTGGCGTATTCAACTATTATTCGCTCGAAAGCGGTTTCCTCACAGGAAAATACCGAAGCAAAGCAGATTTAAACAAAAGTCTGCGTGGCGGGAAAATGGAGAATTACTTCAACGACCGCGGTATGAAAATCCTCGCTGCGCTTGATGAAGTTTCCATACAGTACAATACGACACAGGCAGCAGTTTCTTTGGCGTGGCTGATTCAGCGTCCGTCAATCACCGCGCCGATTGTAAGTGCGACGAGCCTGAATCAACTCGGCAGTATTATCGCCGCACCAGAATTAAACCTTGATGCAAATGCTATTGAAATTTTAAATTCAGCAAGCGGGTGGTAAAAAATAAGCCACAAATTCACGAATTTCCGCAAAGCAATTCGTGATAAATTAGCGCAATTCGTGGCTAAAAAAAGCATTACCCAATAATCGCCAAAGCTTCTGCGTTAACATACGATATGATTTTTACGCAACCTATCGCATATGAAAAGTATCGTGCCGCTTATAATATTTCTCAATAAATAACCAATACCGTGTTTGAATTCTTCATCAACCGATTCAAGTTTAAGCCGAAATTCGACAATGCTTATCTCAATGCGAAGGCTTCTTACCTGAACCGCATCCGGTTTTCGGTGTCGCTTTTTTATTTCGCGATGGGATTGTGTTTTGCGAGTTGGGCGAGCCGGATTCCGGATATCAAGACCACATTGGATTTGGGCGAAGGCGAACTCGGAACCATTTTGTTTGCCGTTCCGCTGGGGCAGTTGGTGATCATGCCTTTTTCGGGAAAACTGGTTACGCGATACGGCAGCAAACGTGTCCTGATTTTTTCACTTTCACTGTATGCCGTGGCGTTGATTATCCTCGGGTTGTCGAACGAAGCCTGGCAATTGTCGTCGGGACTTTTCGTGTTCGGGATTTTCGGAAACCTCGCGAATATCGCCGTCAATACGCAAGGTGTCGATACCGAAGCGCTGTTCAAAAAAACCATCATGTCGTCTTTTCACGGTGCATGGAGCATCGCTGGGTTTTCAGGAGCCATTGTCGGTTTGGGCATGCTGGCTCTGAATTTGCCGCCGTTATTCCATTTCGTGATTATCGCAGTTTTGGTTTCCGGGATGATGCTTTATGCGGGACGTTATCTGATTAAGGCGAAGGAGCAGATCCGGTCGGAAAAGCAGAAATTCTTCACAAGACCTGATTCCACTTTACTATGGCTCGGCGTCATCGGGTTTTGCTGCATGGCCAGCGAAGGTGTGATGTTCGACTGGAGCGGTGTTTATTTTAAGGAAATTATTAAGGCGCCGGGCGCATTGGTCGCCATTGGCTACACTTCTTTTATGATCATGATGGCCACCGGGCGTTTTCTCGGCGACAGCCTGATCCGGAAATTCGGAAGGAAAAAAGTAATGCAGGTGAGCGGCGTGATGATTTCAGGCGGACTCTTTACCGCGGTTTTCTTTCCGTATATCATCATCGCCACAATTGCATTTATGGTCGTCGGATTGGGCGTTTCTACGATTGTCCCGACCGTTTACAGCGTTGCGGGAAAAAATCCGAATGTGCCGCCCGGAGAAGCGCTGACGATTGTTTCGAGCGTGAGTTTCCTCGGATTCCTGATGGGGCCGCCGGTTATCGGTTACATTGCCGAAATGTCGAGCTTGCGGGTTTCGTTCGCGCTGATCGGGATTTTCGGGTTTATTGTAACGCTACTCGTTTCAAGGATCAGTGCGATCCGGGATTGATTCCAAAAAAAAATCCCGAACGATTGCGCATTCGGGATTGTATTGTTTTTTGAATTTTATTTTTTGATGAATTTCAATTGCTTTGTTCCCGAATCGGTGTAAACAGTTATGAAATAAACGCCTGATTGTAGCGCCGATATATCCCAGTTGGTTTCGCTTCCCGATTCTTTCACTTTTTGCCCGAGCGTATTGTAGAACGTCGTTTTCTCAACATTTACATCCGAAGGAATACTGAGCGCCAGTTTGTTTTCAGCCGGATTCGGATACAATGAAATCCCAGAAACTAAATCGAAATTCTGCGCTCCTAAAACCGCTGTGCTTTCCGCAGAAACAATATCATTTTTGGGATTGAAAAGAACGTCATAAGCTGCGAAAGGCACGTCGATATTAAAAACCTCACCGTTTACCGTATTGTCCAAAACCACATCAAATTGTTGCGAACCCGGACCGAGTAATCTTATCGGAACCGGCAATTTAAAAAACGTCACGGAAGGATCCGATTGTGTCTGATTGATGGTAACCATGGCATGTCCCGCACTTGTATTGTGCACAGCAATAGTATAAATCGGATAACCCTGGCGATAGACCCAGTCATTGAAAAATTCTGTCAGATCCATACCTGATGTTGCTTCGAGATGTGACTTTAAATCAGTTGTCGCAGCATAACCATATGCCAATCCGGGATCGTTGAGGTAATTCTGTAATCCCGTAAAAAAGGCCGTATCGCCCATTTTAAAACGCAGCATATGCAGCACCATTGCGCCTTTATTATAGGTAAGCCTCCCGTCAAAAATACGATTCACATTAGTCGCCTCGTCTTCGGGAATATAGACAGAGCCATTTGGGCTGCTGGTAATGCTGTTGACCAGATCCATTTTTTCAAGATCAAACGCCCAGTCGCCGTCAAAATGCCCGGTCGACATCGCGGCGAGATAAGTAGCGAAACCTTCATTGAGCCAGATATCGCTCCACGAGCCGCAAGTCACCTTATCGCCAAACCATTGGTGCGCCAGTTCATGAGCCACCAATCCGCGTTCAAATCCCACCATAAAAGAAACGGTCTGGTGTTCCATTCCGCCGCCCCAGCCAAACTGGCAATGGCCGTATTTTTCATTGCTAAACGGATAAGGCGTGAAAATCGATTCATAATAGGCGATAAGCTGAGGCGTCATCGCCAGGTTTTCTAAATTGGAATCGAGGCTTTCGGGATACATATAATTCACAATCGGAAACTGGTTCGGCACCGTCCCGGCCTGTTGGGTATAAACCGTGTAATTGCTCACTGCAATTGCAATCAGATAGGCCGCAATGGCGTAACCGTGGTGAAAATGCGTTGTCGTCGTACCGTTTCCGTTGCTTATGGCCGATTGCTGCAAACCATTGGAAACCGAAACATATTGGGAAGGTGCGGTGATGTAAACGTCGATTCCGTCATCGACTTTGTCATTCAGGTCCTGTTTGCACGGCCACCAGTCCATCGCCCCGAAAGGTTCGGATAAGGTCCACAAAATCGGATTGCCATTGTGTTCGCTTGTTTCAAATGACCCGAAACCGCTTCCTGCAGGCGCGCCGGCATAAATAATTTCTACAGCCGCGGTTGTTCCTGAAGCCTGGGTCGCCGGTAAGTTGACGATGAGTTCGGTATCGTTGCGTGTGAAAGTAAGGTCGACATTGTTCTGTCTGACGGCATTCACAACAATCTGATCGCTGAAATGTTCCTCATCGGGATCGGTAATTTTCGCAAGGTCGAACACGATAGTATTCATGTCGGCCAGCGCCTTATATGTTGTGGTCACTTTTCCGAAAATGTTGAAAACGGCCGGATCTACGGTAAATTCCAGCTTCTCATAAGTCACGTCATAATTGTATGTGTCGGGATTGGTGACAAACGCCATTCTTTTTGCCGCACCTTTTTTCTCGGCGTTGACAATCTCATTGAAATGCTTTTTATTGGTTTGCGCCACAGTGACGCCAAAAATGAAGAAGATAAGGAAGTAATATTTTTTCATCGGTACAGCTTTTGCCCAAATTTAGCAAATAAATATGCGCGCCGATGTTAATGCAATAGAATTTGGACAGCACTCCCGAATGATTTACTTCCGGGAGGTTTGCCCAATGAATTTATTTCCTGATGAATTTGAGTTGTTTAGCCCCGGCATCGGTAGTGACATTTATAAAATAAACGCCCGATTGCAAAGCCGATACATCCCAATTGGTTTCGCTTGCGGATTCTTTCACTTTTTGCCCGAGCGTATTGTAGAACACGGCCTTCTCAACTTTTACATCTGATGGAATATTAAGCGTGAGTTTGTTTGACGTCGGATTCGGATACAACGAAATCGAAGCGGTCAGGTCAAAAGTCTGGTTTCCGAGAATCGCCGTGCTGTTTTTGGAAATGATGTCTTTTTTGACATTGAATTGCACTCCGGTCACCACAAAAGGAACGTCAACGCTAAAAACCTGCCCGTTTGTAGTGTTCTCCAAAACCACATCCAATTGTTGTGCGCCAGAACCGAGCAATCTTACCGGAACCGGCATTTCAAAGAAACTCACCGAATTGTCCGATTGTGTCTGGTTAATCGTTACCTGGACATGGCCAGCCGATGTATTATGCGCCACGATGCTGTAAGTGGGATAGCCCTGGTTGTAAACCCAGTCACTGAAAAATTCGGTCAGGTCTATTCCCGAAGCGGTTTCCAGATGTGCCTGAAAATCCGACGTATGCGCATAAGCGTAAGCCAATTCCGGATCGGTGATGTAATCGTGCATGCCCTGAAAGAAAGCGGTGTCGCCCATTTTGAAACGCAGCATATTGAGTACCATCGCGCCTTTGTTGTAGGTCAGCCTCGTGCTGAAAATGCGATTGACACTCAATGCTTCATCATCTGTCAGATAAACCGCGCCATTTGGCGAACCGGTAATGCTGTTAATCATAGTATTTTTATCAGTCACGAAAGCGGCATCGCCATCAAAATGCTCGATTACCAATGAAGCCAGATAGGTTGCAAAACCTTCGTTGAGCCAAATGTCTTTCCACGAACCGCAAGTCACTTTATCGCCAAACCACTGGTGTCCCATTTCGTGCGCAATCAGGCTTCTCGAATAGGTTCCGTTTTGGTTTGCCGTCATAAAGGAAACGGTCTGGTGTTCCATTCCGCCGCCCCAGCCAAACTGGCAATGGCCGTATTTTTCGGCACGGAAACCGTAATTGCCGAATTTCGTCTCATAAAAGTTGATAATGCCTGGCGTCACCGCAACGCTATTCTGGTTGTTGGCGGCCGTTTCAGGATACATATAATTCACGATCGGAAAAAACGGACTTTCAACCGTTCCCAATCCGCCCTGTTGGGTGAAAATCTGGTAATTGGTGCAGGCAATCGCGATAAGGTAAGCCGCAATCGGATAATTGTGCTTAAAATGTGTCGTTTTCGTGCCATCGGTATTGGTAACCGCCGACAATTGCAAACCGTTGGAAACAGAAGTGTATTGGGAAGGTGCGGTGATGTAAACGTCAATTCCGTTATCGACTTTGTCATTTAAATCCTGTTTGCACGGCCACCAGTCGAGCGCGCCAAATGGTTCTGAAAGGGTCCATAAAACCGGAGTGCCATCATGTTCGTCGGTTACAAAAGAACCAAATCCGGTGCCCGAAGGAACACCCGAATAGGAAATGCTCAGCGAATCCAATACGCCGGTATTTTGAGTTTCGGGTAACGTAATGACAAGTTCATTGTTGGCATTCTGCGCAAAGGCAATTTCATTTCCGTGTCGTTTCACAGAGCTGACTTCGAGTTGGTCCGACAAGTCGAAAACCACTGAATTCAGGTTTTCCTTCGCTATGTATTTTGTTGTGACTTCACCGGTTATAAAAAGTTCCGCGGGATCGATTGTGAATTCGAGGCGGTGGTAGGTCACATCATAGTTGTAGGTATCCGGATTGACGAGCACCTCCATCTTCTTCGAAGCGGATTTCATCTCGGCATTGGCAAGGTTTTCAAGTTCTTTTTGGGCCGACTGTGCCATCGCAAGCCCTGACGCCAGTAATATAAGAAGGTAATGCTTTTTCATTATCGGTAAATTTTTTGCGCAAATCTAAGGAATAATTCAACTATCGAATGTTAATATAAAAGGAAATGCTTTTATCTTCCTAAAATTAGCGCATCCAAACCCATATTTATCTTTTGCAAATGCCCTTTTTATATAAAAACATTTGATTAAATTTGCGCCTCGCTGCCAGAATAAATCCGCAGCCTAAAAATCACAGTATGTTACAGATCGCATTTATCAGGGAAAATCAGGAGAAAGTCATCAAGGCTTTGGCCAAAAGAAATATCGATGCCAAATCGGTTGTGACCGAAGTCGTGCAATTGGATGAAAAACGCCGCGCCGCGCAGGCAGAGCTCGATAACATCTTATCCGAATCCAACAAATTATCCAAAGATATCGGCGAACTGATGAAAAGCGGCGAGAAAGCCAAAGCCGCAATCCTCAAGGAAAAAACCGTACTGCTCCGGGAGCAAGGCAAAAACTTGTCTGAAAGAGCGGAAGGATTTGCTGCAGAACTGACCCAGAAATTATACACGCTGCCGAATCTTCCGGCCGACATTGTTCCCGAAGGCAAAACCCCCGAGGAAAACCTCAATGTATTCCAGGAAGGCGATATTCCGGTTTTGCATGAAGGCGCACAGCCGCATTGGGAACTCGTCAAAAAATACGACATCATCGATTTTGAACTCGGTGTAAAAATCGCCGGCGCCGGATTTCCGGTCTACAAAGGCAAAGGCGCCAAATTGCAACGCGCGCTGATCAATTATTTCCTCGATAAAAACACGGCTGCCGGATACAATGAAGTCCAGGTGCCGCATCTCGTAAATGAAGCTTCAGGCTACGGAACCGGGCAATTGCCGGACAAAGAAGGACAGATGTACCATGTTGGGATTGACGATTTGTACCTGATTCCGACTGCGGAAGTTCCGGTGACGAATTTATTCCGCGATGTGATTTTAAATGAAAACGAACTCCCGGTTTTGTGTACCGGATATACGCCGTGTTTCAGAAGAGAAGCGGGTTCTTATGGTGCACACGTCCGTGGATTGAACCGTTTGCACCAATTCGACAAAGTAGAGATCGTACGCATCGAACATCCTGATAATTCTTATAAAGCGTTGGATGGAATGGTCGAACATGTAAAAACAATTTTGCAGGAACTGAAATTGCCGTATCGTATTTTGCGTCTTTGCGGCGGCGATATGGGCTTCACATCTGCGCTGACTTATGATTTCGAGGTGTTTTCTACCGCGCAGGACCGCTGGCTCGAGATCAGTTCGGTTTCCAATTTTGAAACGTTCCAGGCCAACAGGCTCAAGCTGCGTTTCCGCGACAAGGACGGGAAAAACCAACTGGCGCATACGCTCAACGGAAGTTCTTTGGCTTTGCCGAGGGTTTTGGCCGGAATCCTCGAGAATTACCAGACGCCGGAAGGTATCGTAATCCCCGAAGTGCTGCGTCCTTACACAGGTTTCGACATCATCAGCTAAAGTTAATCTTTCATAAACGGGATACTAAATTGACACAAATGTGTTACTTTAGTGCATTGTTTTTTTATCCGGCCCAATGAAACCGTTAGGTTCAAGAACTCCAAAAAATAAATGCTAAAAATTGTGAGTAAAAAAATATTGCTTTGCCTCCATCTGATCGTTACGCTGTTTGCATTTGCCCAGAATGAGCAGTTGGCGCAGAATTATTTTGACAAGGGCGATTTCGAGAAAGCCAGGATCAGTTATGAGGATTTGCTGAAATCCCAACAGGGAAACAGTTTTTATTTCCAAAGGCTCGTCGATTGCTACCAACAGCTCCAGCAATTGGACATTTCCCAAAAAGCGATTGAAGACCGGCTGGCAAAATATCCGCAAGGAAGCCTGCTCGTCGAACTCGGTTACAATTACCAGTTAAAGAAAGACGTCGCGAAATCAAAGAAATATTACGGCGAAGCGCTCGAGAAGATCAAAAAAAATCCAACCGAAGTTTACGGAGTAGCGGGCACTTTTGAAAGGAAAGTACTGATCGATTATGCGTTACAGGCCTATCAGCTTGCCGTGTCTGTCGAACCAAAATTGAATTTCAACTTCCAGATGGCGCTGTTGTATGGGCAGGCGGGAAATACCGAAATGATGATCGATATGTTCCTGACCGAAGCCTATGCCAATCCGCAGAATTCGATCATGATCCAGAACCAACTGACGCGTTTTATGACTGAAGACGCCGAAGCGACCTTTAACGAATCGCTTCGGAAAGCATTATTGGTGCGCGCGCAAAAGAATCAGGATATTTTCTGGAACCAATACTTGAGCTGGTTTTATGTGCAGCAGAAAGAATACGGCAAGGCATTTATACAGGAAAAGGCAATCTACAAACGCGATCCCGAGACTTTTTCGAACATCGTAAACCTCGCACAATTGTCTATTGAGGAAGGTGAGCCTGAAACGGCGAAGGAGATTTTCGAATTCGTTTTGCAGAATACGCAGGATATCGAACTCAAGATCCAGGCGAATTATTACCTGACGGAAATGCGCATCAACACCGCGCAGGAAAAAGATTATCCGGCTATTGAAAGCGATCTGGCGATGCTGCTGAAACAGTTTGGAATTAGCCCGTATTCGCTGTCGCTGCAGATTTTACAAGCACATTTTCTCACGTTCAACCTCAAAAATCCAGAACAGGGAAAGAACCTTCTGAAGGAATCTTTGGAGTTGCCGCTGACCAAATACCAAACTGCCGATATCAAGATGGAACTCGCCGATATCTTATTGTTTGAAGAGAAATTCAACCAGGCGCTGATTTATTATTCCCAGATTGAAGACGATCTCAAAAATGACGTCGTCGGCCACGAGGCCAGCCTTAAAGCGGCAAAGACCAGTTATTTCAAAACCGATTTCGACTGGGCGCAGAAACAGTTCAAGGAGTTAAAATCGGCTTCTTCGCAATTGATCGCCAATGACGCGCTCGAATATTTCCTGTTGCTCAATGACAACACCGTAGCCGATTCGACACAAACCGCTTTGAAACGTTTTGCGCGCGCCGATTATTTGCTGTACCAACATAAAAATCAGGAAGCGCTGTCGCAATTTCAGGATATTCTCAAGGATTTCAAGGGACAGGAAATTGAGCCGGTGACTTTGCTCCGTTTGGGAAAAACCTATGAAAAAATGGGCGATTATAATTCGGCGTTAAGTAACTATCAGGCAATTATCGACAAACACGCCGAAAGCATTTACATCGATGAGGCGCTGTATTTTTCTGCCGAAATCTACAACCGCCAGCTCAAAGATCCTGAAAAGGCGAAACCGCTGTATGAGAAACTATTGTTCGGCCACGAAGACAGCATTTATTTTGTAGATGCGCGAAAGAAATTCCGGCAGCTGCGCGGCGACAGTAATCTATAGCGCGACTTTTCAAATAAACAAATTACCGAATCCACAAATTCACTTCCCATGATTATCTATAACGTCACCACGAATATCCACGAAAGCGTACACGACACCTGGCTGCACTGGATGAGAGAAACCCATATCCCGCAGGTACTCGCGACCGGAAAATTCACCTCCGCCAGATTGGTCCGCGTATTGGTCGACGAGGAAATGGGCGGCAAAACCTACGCGGTGCAATACCTGACGGATTCCAAAGAAACGCTGCAGCGGTATTACGATTACGACGCTCCGGCATTGCGCGAGGAAAGCCATAAGCTTTTCGGAGACATGGCGCTGTCTTTTCGCACCGAACTCGAATTGGTTTCCGAACACTTCCTACACAACTAAACTTCGCGTCTTACGCTCCTGAAGCTTCGGGACGGCAAAAAACCAAAATATGGAAAAAGTAAAAGCCAAAAAGCATCTCGGACAGCATTTCCTCAAGGATGAAGACATCGCGAAGCAAATCGCCGATACGCTCAACCTTCAAGGCTATGATGATTTGCTTGAAATCGGTCCGGGAATGGGCGTGCTCACCAAATATTTGCTCGAAAAGCCGATCAACACTTATGTGATTGAAATCGATACCGAATCGGTGACCTATCTCAATGAGAATTACCCGAAACTCAAGGACAGGATCATCTCGAAGGATTTTCTCAAATACAACATCAACGAGATTTTCGAAGGGAAGCAATTCGCCATCATCGGGAATTTTCCCTATAATATTTCGACGCAGATTGTTTTCCGTGCACTCGAATTCAGGAATCAGATTCCGGAATTTGCAGGCATGTTCCAAAAGGAAGTCGCCCAAAGGATCTGCGAAAAGAAAGGCACGAAAGCATACGGAATTCTCTCTGTACTGACGCAGGCGTTTTACGATGCCGAATATCTGTTCACCGTGAGTGAAGATGTTTTTATCCCGCCGCCAAAAGTCAAATCGGGCGTTTTGCGTTTGCGCCGCAAAGAAAATTTCACTTTGCCGTGCCCTGAAAAATTATTTTTTACGGTGGTGAAAACAGCTTTCCAACAACGCCGGAAAACACTCCGCAACAGCTTAAAAACACTAAATTTGTCGGATAATTTAAGAGAAGATAGTATATTTGACCTCCGGCCGGAGCAATTATCGGTCGACCAGTTTATCGCATTGACCCAAAAAATACAAGCCGATGGAATTTAAAATCAGCAAAGAATTAATCGTCCAGCTGGAAGAGCTCATTACCGCCAAAAAAGACGCGGAACTGAATTTTTTGCTGCATGACATGCACCATGCTGATATTGCCGAAATCCTTGACGAGCTTAGTTTTGAGCAGGCAACCTATATTTTTAAGGTGCTTGACAGTGAAAAAACCGCAGAGATTCTTCTCGAACTCGAAGACGACCTGCGTGAAAATATCCTGAAAAGGCTTTCCCCGAAAGAGATTGCCGAAGAGCTCGATGAACTTGAGACCAACGATGCCGCAGATATTATCGCCGAGCTTTCCAAAGACCGGAAAGACAAGGTAATCTCCGAACTCCAGGACGTTGAGCATGCCAAAGACATCGTGGATCTTTTGCGTTACGATGAAGATACCGCGGGCGGGATCATGCACAAAGAGCTTGTGAAAGTCAACGAGAACTGGAACGTTCTTACCTGTGTGAAACAGATGCGCATCCAGGCCGAAAATATTTCCCGCGTGCATTCGATTTATGTGGTTGATGATGAAGACCGGTTGAAAGGCCGACTGTCATTGAAGGATTTATTGACGACTTCCACTAAAACACCGATCAGCGAGATTTATATCAGCAAACTCAATTCCGTAAAGGTTGACGCCGAAGATGTTGAGGTCGCGCGGATTATGCAGAAATACGATTTGGAAGCGATTCCCGTCATTGATGAACTTGGAAGATTAGTCGGCAGGATTACCATCGATGATATCGTAGACGTCATCAAGGACGAAGCCGATAAGGATTACCAGTTGGCTGCCGGTATTACGCAGGATGTCGAGGCGAATGACAGCGTACTCGAACTCACCAAAGCGCGGCTTCCGTGGCTTTTGATCGGGATGTGTATTGAAATTGTCGCCTCTTTTGTACTGAAAGGCAACGAGGCGGCTTTCCAGAAATATTCTACTTTAATCATCTTCGTCCCATTGCTTTCGGCCACTGCAGGGAATATTGGCGTTCAGGCTTCGGCGATTGTCGTCCAGGGTTTGGCCAACGGGACTTTGAAGGAATTTAGCCGGCGTTATTTTACAAAGGAATTGACGGTTTCTATGATTTCGGGAACGATGATTTCGATGCTGCTGCTGATTTACCATTCCATCATGTACCAACAGTATTTGGTAGGCATCGCCATTTCAACCTCTATTATCGTAGTGATTCTATTTGCGGCGACATTGGGAACGCTCGTTCCGCTGTTCCTTCACAAAAACAAGATCGATCCTGCCATTGCAACCGGCCCGTTTATCACCACGACAAACGATTTGTTCGGGATTATGCTTTATTTTACGATTGCAAAGCTGATCCTTGGCTGTTGATTTTTTGCGAATAATAACGGTTGGTAAAGATTGAAATCGGCAGGCCAATCATAAGCATCAGGATTACGGCGCCAATCAATACGCCGTCCCAGGTCATCGGCGGACGGTTCGGAAAAACAACTGAAAGTACGCCCAGATTCATCACAATCCAGACGAAAACACCATATAAAAGTCCGGAAACAATTTTATTCTTCTTCAGGAAAGGCACAAACGGAAAAACCACAAAAAAGAAAATCGCAAAGGCAAAGGCGATACAATAATGCAGGCCGAGCCCGTACAGCGCCATTTCCCAACCACCCGAATACGCTTCCTTTTTGAAAACTCCGCTCGCGACAGATTGCAATACCTGCTGCGCCGTGGCTTTATCCATAATAACAGCATAGACAAAAATGGCCACGAGGATATCCAAAGTTCCGGCGATAAATCCTGCCAATAAGATGGTTTTCGTTTTCGATTGGCTCATAGCGAATTGTATAAGATTGGTTTAGGAAAGCTAATTTAAATAATATTTTTACAACCTAAATTACGAATCCCAATTCTCTGATACTTTTCATAACTTTGGGACTCTAAAATCCATGCATTGAAAACCGAAACTGTCAAGATCCTGCACATCGATTCAAACCACCCGCTATTGCTCCGCCAATTGCAGGATGCAGGTTTTATAAACGACGAAGATTATAAATCCTCAAAAGAGGAAATTGAAAATAAGATCGGGCCTTATCACGGAATCGTTATCCGCAGCCGTTTCAAGATCGATAAGAATTTTCTCGATAAGGCAACCAATCTCCAGTTTATCGCACGCGTCGGGGCCGGCCTGGAAAGCATCGACGAGGATTATGCGGCTGCGAAAAACATACAGCTCATCGCAGCGCCAGAAGGTAACCGCAATGCCGTGGGCGAACATTCGCTGGGGATGCTGCTGTCGCTTTTCAACAAGCTCAATGTTGCCGACAGCGAAATCAAATCCGGCCACTGGAACCGGGAAAGCAACCGCGGCCATGAGCTTGACGGAAAAACCGTCGGGATTATCGGTTACGGCAATATGGGGAAATCATTCGCCAAGAAACTGCGCGGCTTTGAGGTGGAAGTGCTGTGCCACGATATTCTTGAAAATGTGGGCGATGCTAACGCAAAGCAGGTTTCGCTAGCCGAATTGCAGCAGAAGGCCGATGTGCTGAGCCTTCATATTCCGTGGACTGCGGCAACCGATAAGATGGTCGATGCCGAATTCATCGATGCGTTTGCCAAACCGTTCTGGCTGATCAATACCTCGCGCGGAAAGAATGTCGTGACGGCTGATTTGGTCGCGGCGCTGCAATCCGGAAAAATCCCCGGCGCCGGACTCGACGTTCTGGAATATGAAAAATTGTCGTTCGAGCACCTTTTCCACGACAGTGAAATTCCGACACCGCTACAATTTCTGCTGCAGGCAAAAAACGTAATCCTGACGCCGCACATCGCCGGTTGGACTTTTGAAAGCCATGAGAAATTGGCACAGGTTATTGTCGATAAGATCAAGGCGAAATATTTAGGGCAGCCACAGGAAACGGAAACAAATATTCGCGTGACCGGAATTGGCGGCGTTTTTTTCAAATCGAAAAACCCAAAGGAGCTCGTTGCCTGGTACGGCAAACATCTCGGACTCAAAACCGATCAATATGGTTCCACTTTCTGGTGGAAAGACGCGCAGGGCAACGACTGTTGTACGCAATGGTCGCCGTTTCCGGAAGACACGGATTATTTTGATCCGGCAGCAAAGCAATTCATGCAGAATTTCCAGGTAGCCGATCTCGATAAATTATTGGCGCAATTGAAAGCCGAAAACATCACGATCGTTGGCGAACCGCAATCTTACGAGTACGGGAAATTTGCCTGGATATTGGATTTGGAAGGCAATAAAATCGAGCTTTGGGAACCGGTAGATCGCACGTTCCTGTAATTATTCCCCTTTTTCGGTAAGTTTGCGCTCGAGTTCCGCCTGAAATTCTTCCATAACGGGTTTCACGGTGCTTTCGGGAAGATCGGCAATCCGGATGTACATCAGCCCGTCGACGGCATTGTTGAATAATGGGTCGACATTAAATGCAATCACACGCGCATTCTGTTTGATGTATTTCTTGATGAGAACGGGCAAACGCAAATTTCCCGGTTCGATTTCGTCAATTATTTTGTCGAATTTATTCAAATCGGCTTCGGCTTCATTGAACACGAAATCCTTGTCGGCATCCTTAAGCTTTACCTTAAATTCCTTTTTCGGATAGATATATTGCGCCACATACGGGTCGTAATAATGCGACTTCATGAACTCGATCATCAGCGATTTCGAAAAATCAGAAAACTGGTTGCTGATGCTCACGCCGCCGATCAGGAATTTGTGTTCGGGATAACGCAGCGTCAGATGCACGATGCCTTTCCAGAGCAGGAACAGCGGCATCGGTTTTTGCTGGTAATCCTTGACGATAAAGGCGCGGCCCATTTCGATCGACTTGTGCATCATGTCGAAAAGCTCGGGCTCAAAACGGAAAAGTTCCTGAAGATAAAAGCCGTCGATGCCGTATTTCGGAAAAATCTCAGAACCCAGTCCCATACGGTAAGCACCCGCAATCTGGCTGGTTTCGTTGTCCCACAAAAACATATGGTGGTAATATTTGTCGAATTTATCAAGATCCAGCGACTCGTTCGTCCCTTCGCCCACTTCACGGAAAGTGATTTCGCGCAAACGCCCGATTTCATGCAGGACATTCGGAATCTTATGCGCTTCGGTAAAAAAGACCTCGTAGTTTTTGCTATGCAGGATCCGGCAATCGGTTTTCCGCAGGGTGTTGACTTCCGCAATGATTTTTTCCTGGTTCGCCGGAGTTGCGATCTGTTTTGGGTTTTTGGGCAATTTGAGGCTTGGCGTCTGTAGAAAAGGGACTTCCTTTTCGAAGGCATTCGCGAGCATGTATGTTTTTTTGCGCAGGAAATCAGAATACGATTCGAGCGTTTCATGTTCGTTCTGTTCGCTCACTGAAATCGGTTTCCCGATACGCACCTTAATCACGCGGTCCTTCTGCGAAAACAATTCCGATGGCAGTTTCGCCGTCCGTATCGTGTCGTTGATTTTCGAAAGCAGGTAAAACATGCGGCTGTTTTTCGCATGGAAATAAATCGGTACCACCGGAACCTGTGCCTTGCGGATGACCTTCATTGCGCCTTCTTCCCACGGCTTGTCGACCACGAGTTTGCCGTCGCGATAAGTGGAGACTTCGCCGGCCGGGAACATTCCCAACGGTTTGCCATCGCTCAAATGGCGCAGCGTTTCCTTAATTCCGACCACACTCGATTTGGCATCTTTGTGCGTCTCAAAAGGATTCACGGGCATGATGTATGGTTTCATCGGTTCGATGCGGTGCAGCAGGAAATTAGCAATAATCTTAAAATCAGGAACCCTTTCGAGCATGAGTTTCAGCAAAAGCATCCCGTCTATGCCGCCCAGCGGATGGTTGGAAATGGTAATGTAAGCGCCGTCTTTTGGCAAACGTTTAAAGTCCTCCTCGGGAATCTCAAATTTGATTTCGAGTTCGTCGAGGATGGCATTCAGGAATTCCACGTCTTTTAAATGCTTGTTGCGGTCGTATATTTTATTGAGGGTAGAAATCTTTAGAACCTTCATCAGAAGCCATCCCGAAAAAGTCCCAAAAATCCCGTACTTATCAGCATTAATAGCTTTTGCAACTTCCTTCGCGGTTACTAAACCCATGTATTGTTCGTTTTTATGGCTCGAAACAAAGATAGCAAAAAAGGCTAATTTTCTTTTTTTTTTGTCAATTATACTTTGCACTTTTTTAGTACTTTTGAAACACTAATTTTTTAAGATAAATAATGAAATTATCTCCTATAATGTCAACGGAATCCGTGCGGCAATTTCAAAAGGATTTATCGACTGGCTCAAAAGCGCCAACCCTGACGTCATCTGCCTTCAGGAGATAAAAGCGACTCAGGAACAGATCCCGGTTCTCGATTTCGAACGCGCCGGCTACCCTTATCATTACTGGTTTCCGGCCGATAAAAAAGGCTATTCGGGCGTAGCGATCCTTTCGAAGATAAAACCCAACAATGTCGTTTTCGGGACCGGGATTGCCCACATGGATTTTGAGGGCCGAAACCTGCGCGTCGATTTCGACGATATTTCCGTGATGAGTCTGTATCTGCCTTCGGGGACGAACCTTGCAAGACTCGACCATAAATTCATGTATATGGATGATTTCCAGGAATACATCCACGAACTGCGGAAACAAGTGCCGAATCTCGTCATCTGTGGCGATTACAACATCTGCCACACCGAAATCGACATCCACGACCCGATCCGCAACAAGAACGTTTCCGGATTTTTGCCGCAGGAGCGCTCGTGGCTCGACATTTTCATGAAAAACGGTTTCGTCGACAGTTTCCGCCATTTCAACAAAGACCCGCACAATTATACGTGGTGGAGTTATCGTGCCGGTGCAAGAGGCAATAACAAGGGCTGGCGTCTCGATTATATTTTAGTCAGCAAAGCGATAGAAAACCGACTTAAAAGAGCGGGAATTCTATCCGAAGCGAACCATTCCGACCACTGTCCGGTTTTGGCAGAAATCGATTAAGGAGCTATTCCGGCTTTTGCCTTTATCTCTCCGCTGCGCCGCGAGGATACCGGCGCAATCCGGGCTAGGGCAGTCCGTTACAAAACAACATTCGAACCCCATTAAAAAATAATAAAATGATCAAAAAATTAATTATTGCCATCGTCGTTCTCGCACTGACAACCTCGTGCGTTTCCAAAAAACTGTACACCGAACTCGAGGACAAATTCGCCGAACTCAAAAAAGAAAACCGCAAACTCCAGGATGAGAGCGAAGACTGCGTCAAATCCAAGAACCAGCTCGATCTCGATTACGCCACGCTCAAATCGGAACTCGAGAAAACCAAAACCGACCGCGACAAGCTCGCCAACGATTACAAAACCGCGAGCAACAATCTCAAGACCTTGCAGTCATCGTATACCGCTTTGGAGAAAAACAGCGACGACGCTTTGGCCTCCAACATGAACAAGAACCGCGACCTTTTGGCACAGCTCGAAACCAAAGAAAAAGCGCTTGCAGCAGAACAGGCGCGTCTCGACAAACTTAAGGGCGACCTGAACCAAAGTTCACAGCGTCTGGCCGAACTCGAGCAAATGATGTCTGCAAAAGATGCCGCAATGAAAAAATTGAAAGAGACACTTTCCAAAGCACTCAACAGTTTTGAAGGGAAAGGATTGACCGTGCAGCAAAAGAACGGCAAAGTTTACGTTTCTATGGAAAACAAATTGCTGTTCAACTCCGGAAGCTGGGCTGTTGGTGCCGAAGGAAGAAGCGCCGTTGTTGAAGTCGGGAAAGTGCTTGGCGACAATCCCGATATTTCCGTACTGATCGAAGGCCACACCGACGATGACGCTTACGGCGGTTCGGGCCCGATTGCCGACAACTGGGACTTGTCTACGAAACGTGCCACGGTAATCGTCAACATCTTAGCCGAAAACAAAAAGGTCAACAAGCAAAACCTCACGGCAGCCGGACGCAGCCAATATGCGCCGTTGATGCCAAACACTTCCGCCGAAGGCAAAGCCAAAAACAGGAGAATTGAGATTATCCTGACCCCGAAACTGGACGAGATTTCGAAAATGCTGAACGAATTGTAAAAGAAGCTGCTGAGCAGCTGAGTGCCTAAGTCCCTGAGTTTTCTCTGGCTCAGCATTCGGCTTCTCAGGCACTCAACTCCTCAGAATGAAATACACCAATTTACCCAATACCAAGATCAAAGTCAGCAAAATCTGCCTCGGTACCATGACTTTCGGACGCCAGAATACGGAAGCCGAAGGCCATTCCCAGATTGATTATGCGCTCGAACAGGGAATCAATTTTATAGACACCGCCGAAATGTATCCGGTTCCTTCGCAAGAGCCGACTTATGGGCATACCGAAAAAATCATCGGAACCTGGCTTAAGAAATCAGGGAAGCGGGAAGACATTGTTTTGGCGACGAAAATTGCCGGAGCGAATCGCGGCCTGCCATTTATCCGGGAAGATCTGGGCTTCAATTCAAAAACTATCAACGAATCGGTAGACAAAAGTTTGTCCAGGCTACAGACCGATCATATCGATTTGTACCAACTGCACTGGCCGGAACGCAAAGTCAATTTCTTCGGACAGCGCGGATTTACGGTTCAGGAAGATGCGTGGGAAGACAATTTCCAATCGGTGTTGGGAACGCTCGCGGAACTGATCCAAAAGGGAAAAATCAGACAGGTCGGGGTTTCCAATGAAACACCTTGGGGCTTGATGCGTTTTCTCGAAGAAAGCAAAAAACACAATTTGCCCAAAATCGCTACAATCCAAAATCCATATTCCCTGGTCAACCGCAGTTTCGAAAGCACATTATTTGAAGTTTGTTATAGGGAAAAAGTAGGCTTGCTGGCATATTCTCCGCTGGGTTTCGGAATCCTGTCGGGGAAATACCTATTGGAAGTGCAAGATCCGAAAGCCCGTTTGAACCTGTTTCCGCAATTTGCAAGATACAATTCGCAGTCTACACGCGAGGCTTCCAAAAGGTACAGTGAAATCGCCCATGATTCAGGACTCACGCTCACCGAAATGGCGCTCGCGTTCGTACAAAGGCAGTCTTTTGTGACGAGTACGATTATCGGCGCGACCAGTATGGCGCAGCTTAAAGAGAATATTGCAACAACGGCGGTTTCGTTGTCGGATTCGGTTATTGCGGAAATAGAAAAGGTGCAGAACCGTTTTCCGGATCCTGCACCTTAAGCTATTTTAAAAAATTCTTATTTCGTAATGGCCAATTTCGTAGTGGAAGTCGCGCCAAGGAGATCTTCAATATTTACGACATAGATACCGCTTTGAAGCGTGTTCGTGTCGACAGGATTCGCATCCGAATCGATGCGCTGTTGCAACAATATTTTTCCGGTAACGTCGAGGATTTTAACGGTTGCGGGGAAACTGGCGTTGGTCATTTTTACATAAAATTCTGAAGAAGTCGGGTTCGGGGAAATCGCAAATCCGGGCTGGCCGAAGCTTTTCGTCCCGAGTGCGCTGTCAATAACCCTATGGATTTTTCCTGTTCCTGAAGCCGCGACATACAATTCGCCATTGATATCCTGTCCGAAAGTCGTAAAATAATTACTTCCCGCAAAGGTGCTGGAATAGCTAATCACATTCGTATTCACATTGACCATCCCAATTCTGTTAACGCAATAATCGGCAAAGAAATATTTGTTCTGCATGGTTGGGTAAGTTGTTCCCGTATAAACATATCCGCCCGTAATTGAACAGGCACCGCCGCTATGTGTGTATGAAGCAATAGGAAAAGTATAGGTTGTCGTCGGTACGGCACAGCCAACGGTATAGACGCTGTTGGCTTCATAACAATTCCAGCCATAATTTAAACCGGCCGCTGATGAACTTACATGATTGATTTCCTCGATGGCATTCTGGCCCACATCGGCAATCCACAGATCGCCTGTAACGCGGTCGAAAGAATATTTCCACGGATTTCTCATTCCAATCGCCCAGATTTCGTCATTTCCGGCAACACCCACTCCGTAAGGATTTGTCGCGGGAATACCATAAGGTAGCGCTCCGGTAGTCGTATCAACGTCGATGCGCAGCATTTTCCCTAAATTCTCAGTGATATTTTGCGCACGGTTACCTGGATCGCCGCCACTTCCGCCATCGCCCATCCCGACATAAAGATAGCCGTCGGGGCCAAAACGCAACGTTCCGCCATTGTGGTTGGAAAATGGCTGTGCAATTGTGAGTAAAGGCGTACCTGTTGCCAGTGCGAGATCAGGATTATTGGGGTCTACAGAATATCTTGCGATAACCGTAGCACCATCGCCTGCACGGGTATAGTTCACAAAGAAAAATCCGTTTGTTGTATATTGTGGGTGGAAAGCTAGCCCTAAAAGACCTTGTTCTCCTCCGCTCAGGATTGTGGCGGAAGTCAGTGTCAGGAAGTTGTTTGGTTTGATGGTTCCGTCCGGATTTACAATCCGTATCGCGCCGCCTTGCTGAACGACGAATAAACGCGCATCTCCGGCGTTGACAATTTCAACAGGATCGGTAAACCCGGAGGCAAATACCGGGATTGCAATAGTTTGCGAAAACGATGTTATGGAGATTGCGAATAAAAGTAGCGTAATTTTAGTTTTCATGGTTCTCTGCTTTAATAGTTTATTGTAAAAATAGGGAATTACATCCAAAAACCTTATGCTTTGAATATTAATACTTTATATAATTCCAATTAAGAAAGGAGGCCGTTAAAGGTTTTCGATTACCCTGTCTTTTGGATACCGGATGCGGTAGCTGACCCGCAATTTTTTCGTTTCGTTTGGCTTGAGATTTAAGTCCCAGGTCAGGATTCCGGTTTCGGTGCTTACCTTGGCATTATCACTTTCTTTAAGTTCGATTTCGATGTCTTTGTCGGGGCTTAGCGGATATTGGTCTTTCACCATCAGATTGACCGCTTCTTTCTTATTGTTGCGGATGGTGATGTCGTAAGTAAAGGCCTGTTCTTTTTTAGAGGAAAGGAATTTTGTGCCCGATTTATCCACAATCTTTTCGCGCTTGATAGACATTTTCCGGTCTTTTCCCATACTCAGGCTCAATGTATCGGAAACCTGGTTCGGGTTGATACTCGTTTTCCCGACATACATGTCCTCGAATATGATGTTGGCTTCGCCCGGCAATAAATTGAATTTAGAATAATCGTTGATTTCCGCCAAAAGATATGCTTCCTGTTCTACGCGCGGCGCGGCATAATATTTATAGCTGGCCGGCAGTTTGATCTCGGTCAGGGCAACACTATGCGCTTTCCCGTTCGAAAGGATGTCGTAAGGCACATCGATGTCGAAGGAAATATTGAGCTGGTTTTCGACAGCATCAGTTTTTACGGTAGTAATAGCATATCCAACAGAACGTTTCTCTTTCTTTATGCCCATGCTTGTTACAACAACCTCTGAAAGCTTGTCTTCATTTTCCGAAAGGTCATCTTTGCGATAAACATTCTGATAGCGCAAAAACCACGGATTCAATTGAGGCGCCTGGTTGTTGTCATTCGGATTTCCGCTCGACAGCGTAAGTTTCACTTTCTTCCAGTCGATTCCGGTATTCTGCGTCACCTGCGCTTTGTAAACCATGTCAATCGGTTCCGAAATGTTTTTGGCGCGCAGGTCATAAACCGGTTTCCACCACGCGTTGCTGCAAAGGTAATTGATGTTGAATTCGGTATTTCCGGCGACTTCGTTCATCACCTGCAGAATCAGTTTCCCTTTCGAGGTTTTCTCCTCATCTTTCGTATCGATCTCAAGCTTGTTTTTGAGTTTTTCGAGAAGCGTTTTGGTCTTTGTGATTTTCTCTTCGAAAGCATCAAAATTATTCCACGATTCGGCCCTTTTTATTTTGTAGAATTCGAGCATCTTGGCCAGTTCGGCTACATTTAATCCCGAATTGGCACCGTAAACCTGCTGGTTCTTGTCGAGCAATTCGATCGCCGCCGATTCCGAATCCTGTGCGTGCGTCAATTTTTTCAGTTGCTTTTCGACCAACTGGATGCTGTCGCGGACGCTTTTGACTAAAGGCGAGTTTTCATCCACATCATATTCCTTGATGTAATTGCTCGTAAACTGTACCGAAAGAACCGTCACGGTTGACGGCGTGCCAATCTGGACCGTATTCTCGCTGACATAATCGGAGACATTCGTAATCACAATTTCGCTGGTTCCTTTCGGGAGGTTCACCGAAGCGGCCTGTGAAATCTCGGCCATATTGAAATAAACGGTGACGTCTTTCACCTTTGCCGAAACAAAAATCGGTTTTTGTGCGAAAGTGGCGCCTGCCATCAAAAGAAAAACAAGCAAAAATGGGGTTGGTCTGTTCATAGGATTGGTTAAAAGTCAAATTCTTCTATCGAGGTCGAATCGATTTCCTTAATCAATTGTGTTTTGGTACGGACATAAGATCGCGCCGGTCCGGTAACCATAATCGGCAATTCATAAATCGTATCAACCGCCGTGATGACGCCGCGCCTTAGCATGATATTCCGGACACTTCTGTCGCGGCTTCGGGCATAGGGCTTCAGGTTGGCATCGCTGTTGAACTGGTACATGAATTTTCTCGGACTCGGGATAATATTCGCCAGGAAAAGGCATTCGTTGAGCGACAGTTGCGACGGACTCTTTTCAAAGTAAAAATAGGACGCTTCGCCGATTCCGTAGACATTCGGTCCCCATTCGATAATATTGAAATAGACTTCAAGCATGCGTTCCTTGTTGACGATGCGGTTGTTTTCAAGGATGTAAACGAGCAGGATTTCCTCGAGCTTGCGCGAAAGCGTCTTTTCGCGCGTCAGGAAAACGTTCTTGATAAGCTGCATGCTGATGGTACTGGCGCCGCGCGTGAATTTTTTGGTCTTGATATTCTTGACAATCGATTGCTTGAACGCTTCATTGATGAAACCTTTGTGTTGGAAGAATGAAGGGTCTTCTGTAGTCAATACCGATTTTCTCAGATATGGCGTAATGCTGCTGAGCGGCGCATAATTCGGATTGCCTCTTCCCACCAGAATTGGGCGCTGCGGTTTGCCCGAAATCATCGCGCGGTAAACGAATTCATGGTTGAGCTTGTCGAGATCGGCTTCTCCAAACTTGATGATTTTCAGGCCTTCCTTGTTGAGTTTGCTGTCGAAAACCACACCGTTCGGTTTGCTCTTGTTGTATTCGAAGTTGAGGTGGTAATCAAAATTCCCTTCGGCTTCCATGCCTTCAAAATGGGTGAATAATCCTTCGGGCAGCGACTCGATAAAATCCTGCGCCTTCATTTTCGGAATGGCAATCCGGAGTCGGTAAATCTTGTCCTTTTCGTTGTTGTATTCGATATAGGGGTGGAATTTCATTTTATTGAGCTGGACATTCGAACTGCTGTCGACCGCAATAAAATTTTCCCCGAAAAGCAAATGGTAATCGAACTTCGCGCTTTTAATTACCACATCTTTCTGGGCGATTTTCTCATGATTCACCTGAAGATTGGCGATCGAAGAAAAACCGTCGATGTGCAATTCGCCGCCGTCCATTTCGATATTGGAAACCTTTAGCCGGATCGAATCGAAAGACGCCTTGAGGTTATAGCGCTCATCAAAATAAGGCACGCGGATTTTCCCCGTATCGATATTGAAAAAACGCAAATCGGTTTGCTTGTTCCTCGGATCGGCAAGCCCGGTAATGCGCCAACGCTGCGTAAAAGTATTGGTCTGCACTTCTATGGAAGATTCGAGCCGTTTGTCTTCGAGCGCCAATGTCGTCAGGCTGAGCTTTGCCTTTTTGCCCATGTCGTCCATGCGCAGCGACAGGTTTTCGAGTTTCATGTCGGTCGGAATCAGGTTGAGCGCTTGGTTCAGGATGCGATAGGCGAGTTCGGCGTAGTTTGTTTTTTTGGAAATATCTTCTTCAGTTTTCTTTTTCTTTGGCAGAAAAGCATCGAAGTTCTTGCCGTTCTCATTCTTCACCAATTGCACAAATCCGTTTTTTGCCTCGAGGCTGCCGAGCTGGATACTTCCGGTAAGCAAGTGCCAGAAATTGACTTCCGTCCGGATGCTTTCGATGCGGAAAAGCGTATCGGCCTTTTTTGGCACCAGCACGATGTCTCTCATGGCCACGCTTGTGAGACCTTCAAATTTCGCTTGCTTTACCGAGAATTTACAGTTGTAATCGCGGTCCATTTTGGAGGAAATCTCCACGAGTGCTTTCTGCAATATGGCATCCCGGAAAATCATCGCACCAATCACCAACAATATAAAACACAGCCCGATGATTTTCAGGGCGAGGAATATTTTTTGTCTGGTGGTTCTTTTTCTGGAATTTCTGGATTTCATGAAAGCAATTTTATTTCTAAGGTAGTATTTTTATCCGAATAATTCGCTGGCGACATCTTCAATTTTGGAAACGAGGCGCACCTTGATTACGGTATTTTTGAGGGCAATCTTATTGTATTTGGAAACGAATATTGTCGTAAATCCGAGTTTTTCAGCTTCCTGGATGCGTTGGTCGACGCGGTTCACGGGACGGATTTCACCCGAAAGGCCGACTTCCCCTGCAAAGCAAAAACCTTCGCCGATCGGGATGTCTTCATTGGAAGACAGAATAGCCGCCACAACGGCCAAATCAATCGCCGGGTCGTCAACGGTGATGCCGCCGGTGATGTTGAGGAAAACGTCTTTGGTTCCGAGACGGAATCCGGCGCGTTTTTCAAGCACTGCCAAAATCATATTGAGCCTTTTGGCGTTGTATCCGGTCGTGCTTCGTTGCGGCGTTCCATAAACCGCAGTGCTCACCAAAGCCTGGATCTCAATCATTAACGGACGCATGCCCTCGAGCGTACAGGCGATTGCGGTTCCCGATAATTCCTCGCCTTTGTGCGAAATCAAGATTTCCGACGGATTGGAAACTTCGCGCAGTCCGCTGCCCTGCATCTCATAAATCCCGAGTTCGGCGGTCGAGCCGAAACGGTTTTTGAGTGAACGCAAAATTCTGTAAACATGGTTGCGGTCGCCCTCGAACTGCAAAACCGTATCGACCATGTGTTCGAGGATTTTGGGTCCGGCGATGGTTCCGTCTTTGGTGATGTGTCCGATTAAGATGACCGGGATATTGGTTTCTTTGGCGAATTTGATGAGTTCGGCGGTGCATTCACGGATTTGCGAAATGCTGCCCGGCGACGCTTCGATATAATCGGTATGCAAGGTCTGGATCGAATCGATGATGACGATATCGGGTTCGATTTCCTGGATCTGTGCGAAAATATGCTGCGTTTTGGTTTCTGTCAGGATGTAACAATTGTCGCCGTCTGGCGTAATCCTTTCTGCGCGCATCTTGATTTGCTTCTGGCTTTCTTCTCCCGAAACGTATAATGTTTTGTAAGGCAATTTGAGTGAAATCTGCAGCAGCAGCGTACTTTTCCCGATTCCGGGTTCGCCGCCAAGCAAAATCAGAGATCCGGGAACAATACCGCCGCCAAGCACACGGTTGAGCTCGCCATCGCAGGAGTCCATGCGGATTTCCTGTGTCGAATCGATTTCATTGATGCGCAGCGGTTTTACGGTTCGTTTCGATTCGGAAGAACTGGTTGTTTTCCAGCTTTGCTTCTGGTCTTTCTGGACGATTTCCTCGACTATCGTGTTCCATTCTTTACAGGAATTGCACTGGCCTTGCCATCTGGCGTATTGTGCGCCGCAATTCTGGCAAAAAAAGGAGGTTTTAACTTTGGACATAAATAGGTTTACTGATTCTTGAGTTCGTCGGCTTTGTTGAGCATCATGTCTTTGGTCAGGTCGCCGATTTCTTCTTTCTGGAAGGCGTTCTGGTAAGATCTCACCGCTTTTTTCAGGTCGCCCGTTTTTTCATACATCATCGCCATTTCGTAATCGTAGAGCATACTTTTAGGATAGCTTTTTTTGGCGAGATCGGCGAGCTGGTCGAATTCTCCATAGGCCTTATTTTTCATGATGGCGGCTTCTATAGCCTTGAAATCATTGATTCTGATGGGCATTTTGATACTCAGGGATTTTTCGATGATATCGTATTTGTTCTTGAGATATTCCACATAACCCGAAGGCAACGGCGCAATCTTCGTGTCAAATTCGGAGGTCGAGATAGGCTGGTAGACCGCGAAAAACTGGTACAGCGCATTCGGGATCGAAAGCAGCACGAGCGAATAATGCGACGCGCCCTTGAACTCATCGAAATGGTAGCTCAAAGTCGGTTTCGTAATGACTTTCGCCCCGGCATCCAACGCGACAATCCTTTTCTGCATTTTCTTGACATCGCCATCTGCGGTCGACTGGTAGTAATAGATCGGTTTTGAGATCAGCGACAGCCTTTCCGGAAGCTGTTCTTCCATGCCTTTCGGCAATTCCGGGCTCATCGAGATATAGGCATCAAAAAGCGGCTGGTCTTTGTAAAGATAGAAATTCATGAATCCGGCTGTCGTGTCATGCCCGGCGATAATCTTGAACGGTGCCACGCGGAAATTCTTTTCAATCCACGGCATCAGTTCCAAACCGACGAACTCGAAGAATTTGTCACCACTTTCTGCAGGCAATCCTGTGGTTTCATCGACGGCGCAATCTACCGAGCGTTCGTCTTTTTTATTCTGGCTGATGGCGATGATGATCACTTCGGGAAGATCGTCCCAATAAGCGCCATAACTCAACGCGCCCTGAAACGGGTCGAAAAGGTAATCTCCGTCAAGGAGCACGAGCAAAGGGTATTTTTTGGTAGGGTTTTTTTCGTAGGAAGGCGGCAATCCAATGGTGATTTCGCGGTCTTCGTTGAGTTTTTTTGAGGGGAAAACTTCTACTGTTTTTTGGGCTTCAACAGGAATAAAGCAAATAAATGCCAGTACTAGCAACAGTTGTTTCATCGGTTTGTTTTGTTGGTTATTTAATTGTCTGTTAAATCGACCACCAAGATAACAATTTATTTGCTTCGATTAAAAACGGGCAATAATAAAAAGGAAAGCACGCCCATAATGAGCACGACAAACATTTGCGAGGTCCATACGATCCATCCGAAGGCGTTCCCGACGGTTTCGGAAATGGAGTAGAAAAGCAGGATTTTTGAAATCAGGAAAGGGTAAGACCCGAAGCCGCTGTTGGTAAAAGCGATGGCGATGCTTCCGACTACAAAAGCCGTTACGACTGCGCCGACAGATAAGTTGCTGGTCTCGGGAAATGCAAAAATCGTCACATAAAACATCAGGATGTAAGAAAACCAGATGAAAATGGTATGGAAGAAATATTCCCATTTTTTTTCCATGTGGATGATACTGAAAAGCCCTTCCTTTAACCCCGAGATTTTTTGCTTGAGATTGAGTATTACCGGCGATTTCGAATACAGATAAATGAGCAGCAGGAAGACAAAAAGAAACAGTCCGGAACCCATGAACAAGAGCAATTTGTGCAGCGGAATCTTATCAAGGATAAACGCCTTTACGATCTTAAACTGCATAAAAACCGCCAGAAGCATGAAGAGCAGCAGCACGACCATATCGATAATGCGTTCGGCGACGATGCTCCCGAAACCTTTGTCGAAAGGGATGTTGTCATATTTTTTTACGATCAGCGCCCGTGAGATTTCGCCCGATTTCGGAACGGTAAGGTTTAGGAGATAGCCGATATTTACCGCCATGAAGTTGTTGCGGAACGAAGACGCGTATCCCATCTGCGACAGCGAGAATTTCCAACGGTAAGCGCGTGAGGCATTGCCTAAAACCGCGATGATTGCGGCAATGAAAATATAGGTGTAATCGGCATTTTTGAAATAGCCTTTGATTTCCTCGATTTGTTCAGGGGTAAATTTCTGATAGGTGTAAACAATCAGGTAAACGCCCAATAAAACCGGGAGCAGGATAGACAGCCATTTACTGATTTGCTGCTTCAACTTAGGTCAGGGAATTATCTTTCTCATTCGGAAACACCAGACTTGGCTTGAATGACTTGGCTTCTTCGATGTCGAGAATGCCATAAGAAATGATGATGATGATGTCGCCTTTCTGCACTTTCCTTGCAGCAGGGCCGTTGAGCGTGATTTCGCCGCTGTTGCGGTTTCCCTTGATGGCGTATGTTTCAAGGCGTTCGCCGTTATTGATATTGACGATGGATACTTTCTCGCCTTCGATGAGGTTGGAGGCTTCCATAAGCGCTTCATCAATGGTGATGCTGCCAATATAATTTAAATCGGCGCCGGTTACGGTAACGCGGTGAATTTTCGATTTTACAACTTGAATTTGCATGGGGCAAAGGTAAATTAATTTAATGAAATAGTATCAATCAATCTGATTTTGTTAACAAAGACGGCGATAAAAGCGCGGTATTTCTGCCCTTCAATTTTGTGGATCAAAGGCATTAAAGTGGCTGCATCGGCGATTTCGAAATACTCGAGTTCAAAGCCCGGCGTTTGTTCGAAAGTCCGGGCGACAAAATCGGAAACCTGCTTAGCACTTTCTGTGCCGAATAAGGTTTTGGCAGTGTTCAGCGTTTGATAAATGACAGCTGCATCTTCGCGCTCCCTGGCGGTTAAGCGTTCGTTTCTGGAACTCATGGCGAGCCCGTTTGCTTCGCGGAAAATCGGACAGCCGATAACATTTACGCGGAGTTTCGCCTTTTCGGTCATTTTTTTAACGATCTGGAGCTGTTGGAAATCCTTTTCACCAAAGTAGGCATTGGTCGGTTTTACGATTTCAAAAAGCCTTTTTACGATGGTGCCGACACCGTCAAAATGTCCGGGGCGGAATTTGCCTTCCATCTGGTTCTCGAGCCCGTCGAAATCGAAATGTGCCGAGACCGTTTTCCCTTCGTAAATGTCGTCGGTGCTTGGAGCGAAAATGATAATATCGGGATTGAGATTCTGGATTTTTTCGACATCGCTTTCGAGCGTGCGCGGGTATTTGGCAAGATCTTCCGGGTTGTTGAATTGCGTCGGATTTACGAAAATGCTGATGACCGTGATGTCGTTATGCTGCAATGATTCGGCAAGCAGGGACAAATGACCCTGATGCAATGCGCCCATTGTAGGGACAAAACCGATGGTCTCATCCGGCCCGGAAATGGATTTCAAATGGGCTGACAAAGCGACCTGTCTGTTGAAAATGAGCATGCAGATTTAATTAAAATAAGGTGCAAACTTAAGATTTTAGTTAATAGCTTCATAAATTTTCGTAATTTTGCCTGTTTTTTGTTGACAATAAGTAAAGTAAATTACAATTATGGAGGATAAGAGGATATTATACGTATCATCTGAAGTTGTGCCCTATCTGGCTGAAAATGAGGTTTCTTTGATGTCCTACGATGTTCCGAAAATGATCAATGATCAGGGCGGGCAGATTCGGATTTTCATGCCGAGATACGGAAATATAAATGAGAGAAGGCATCAGTTGCATGAAGTGATTCGTCTGTCGGGGATGAATTTGGTGGTGAATGATTTGGATATGCCCTTGATAATAAAGGTAGCATCGATCCCAAAAGAGCGCATCCAGGTTTACTTTATCGACAATGACGAATATTTCAAGCGCAAGGCGACTTTTACAGATGAAGAAGGTGTTTTGTACCCTGATAACGACGAGCGTGCGATTTTCTTTGCAAAGGGCGTCGTGGAAACCGTTAAGAAACTCAACTGGGTTCCGGATATTATCCATGTACATGGCTGGATGGCTTCGTTGCTTCCAATCTACATGAAGCATTATTATAAGGATGAGGCGCTTTTTGCCCATACCAAAATCGTGACTTCTGTTTACAGCCAGTCTTTTGAGGGGAATCTCGACATGGAAATGATCAATAAGGTCAGGTTCGACGGAATCCCGGAAGAGGCGATCAGCTTTTTGGAAACGCCAAACTATGAGAACATCATTAAAACTTCGATTAACCATTCGGATGCGGTCATTATCGCTTCCGAAAACCTGTCGCCAAGTTTAACAAAATTTATAGAATCATCGGGAAAACCTTTTTTACCTTTCGCCCCGAAAGACAGGTTCGCTGAGGCGTACACTGCGTTTTACAAGAGTACGGTTTTATAAATAATTTAAAATTTAGCATGAACAAGAATTTATTTTTTAAGTATATCCTTTGTGTTTTTGGTATTGTTTCATTAGCGTCCTGCGACAATGATTTCAATGAGATCGGGACCAATATTGTAGGCGACGACAATTTCCTGCTGACCGAGGAAGTCCATGACGTTGTAGCATACAATCAGCAAACCGGGCCTTTCCAGTCGAACAACCTTAAGATGAACCAATTGGGGATTTATGACAATCCGGTTTTCGGCAAAACCATTGCGCATTTCGTGACCCAGGTGCAGCTTGAGACGCAAAACCCTACAATCGACCAGGAATTGATGCCAACGGTAGTGAGCGCCATCTTGACGATTCCGTATTTCAATACCAAATTATCTACTGATGCGACCTCAGGCGTCGGAACTTACAAACTCGATTCTATTTATGGTCAGGCGGAATCCAAAATAAAACTCAGCATCTACGAATCCACAAAATACATCAACACAACGGATGGGAATACTCAAAATCCGCAGGAATATTACTCTGATCAACTTGCCGATTTTAATTCACACATCACTGGGGCGCGTTTGAACGATTCAATTGCAGCAGCCCAGAACGATGAATTTATTTTCGACAAAGCCGAACAATCGGAAACCGTTACCACGAATGGCGTAGAAACGACGAACAAAATTGCCCCCCAGATGAAGCTGACGCTCGATAAAGAGTTTTTTGCCGCAAAATTATTATCGCCGGCCGCAGCCGGGAAACTGGTGAGCAACGATATATTTAAGAATTATTTCCGCGCCCTACATTTCAAAGTGGAACAGCATGATTCAGATCAGGGCCAACTCGCTATGCTGAATTTTGCAGCCGGGAAAATCACCGTAAAATATACGCAGTTCAAAACAAAACCAACGACGGCTGTGCCTGTGCCTGAGCGGGAAGATGAAACCATTGTCCTGAAACTGACAGGAAATACGGTCAATTTATTCGAATTGACTGAAAACCCCGATTATTTAACAGCGATTACTTCACCTAACGCTACGCTTGGCGACAAGAAATTGTACCTCAAAGGCGGACAGGGTTCGATGGCGGTGCTGGAGCTTTTCAAACAACCGGGTGAACTCGAAGCCCTCAGGGCAACGAACAAAAAATGGCTTATTAACGACGCCAGCATTACATTCTATATTGACGATTCCGATGATGGCATGAACCATACCTTAGGCGGAGGCAAAAAAGCTGTTGAGCCAAACAGGATTTATCTCTATGATCTCAATAACAAAACGGCCCTGTTGGATTATTATACGGACTCCTCAATAAGTGGTAACCCAAAGTTGTCTAAAAGCGCATACGGCGGGATTATCGAAAAAGTTTCTTCCGATCCTGAAGCCAGGGGAACAAAATATAAAATCAGGCTGACCAACCACGTCAGGAACTTAATAGCAAACGATACGCTGACCAACGTCAGATTGGGATTGGTTGTCACCGAAGACATCAACGATATCATCAACCTGAGGCAGGTTAACAAAAACCTGAAGACTCCAAAAACGCTTCCGCAGAGTCAAGGTTTTGACGCATTTACAATCAATGCAATACCGCAGATGTCCGGGATAAATCCATTGGGAACGGTATTGTGGGGAACTTCTTCGGCAGTTGCAGAAGACAAAAAAATAAAACTTATCATTCATTATACAAAACCTAATTAATCAAAAATTATGTGTGGAATTGTCGGATATATCGGATTTAGAGAAGCATACCCAATTGTAATCAAAGGCCTGAAAAGACTGGAATACAGAGGCTATGACAGTGCCGGAGTAATGATTTATGATGGCAAGGATTTGAAACTCTCCAAAACAAAAGGAAAAGTTTCCGATCTCGAAGAAAAAGTAAAAGAAATCACTACCAATGGAAACATCGGTATCGGGCATACGCGTTGGGCAACCCATGGTGTACCGAATGATATCAATTCGCACCCACACGTTTCAAATTCAGGAAATCTGGTGATCATCCACAACGGGATCATTGAGAATTATGCGCCGTTGAAAAAAGAGTTGATCAAAAGGGGTTATGTTTTCCATTCAGATACCGATACCGAGGTTTTGGTGAATCTGATTGAGGAAGTACAGAAAAAAGAAAACCTGAAGCTCGGAAAAGCCGTACAGGTTGCTTTGAACCAGGTAATCGGCGCTTATGCAATCTGTGTTTTCGACAAACAAAAACCGGATGAAATCGTTGCGGCCCGTTTGGGAAGCCCGCTTGCGATCGGAGTTGGGAAGGATGAGTTTTTCGTCGCTTCTGATGCTTCCCCGTTTATCGAATACACTTCGAACGCGATTTATCTGGAAGATGAGGAAATGGCCATCATTCACCTCAACAAACCATTGAAAATCAGAAAAATAAAAGACGATTCACTCGTAGATCCTTATGTACAGGAATTGCAGATGAACCTCGAGCAGATTGAAAAAGGCGGTTACGACCATTTCATGCTCAAAGAAATATACGAACAGCCAAACGTAATTAAAGATACCTATCGCGGAAGGCTTCATGCCAATGAAGGCATCATCCAGATGTCGGGCGTGGAAGACAATCTTGAAAAATTCCTCAACGCGCAAAGGATATTAATCGTAGCCTGCGGAACTTCATGGCATGCAGGTTTGGTGGCAGAATACATTTTCGAAGAATTCACAAGGATTCCGGTGGAAGTGGAATATGCTTCCGAATTCCGTTACAGGAACCCGATCATCAACCCGGGCGATGTCGTTATCCCGATTTCACAATCCGGGGAAACCGCCGATACTTTGGCCGCAATCAAATTGGCTAAAGAAAAAGGCGCATTCGTTTTTGGCGTTTGTAATGTGGTCGGTTCGTCCATTTCAAGAGAAACACATGCGGGTGCTTATACACACGCCGGACCTGAAATCGGAGTGGCTTCTACAAAAGCATTCACCACACAGATTACTGTGTTGACCATGATTGCGCTGCGTCTGGCTAAGGCCAAAGGCACGCTGTCCAACTCGGATTTCCACAGGTATTTGCAGGAACTCGAAATCATCCCCGAAAAAGTAGCCGAGGCATTGCTGACAAACGACAAAGCCAAAGAAATCGCCGCAATTTTTAAAGACGCGCCGAATTGTCTTTACCTGGGAAGAGGTTATAATTTCCCGGTTGCCCTTGAAGGTGCACTCAAATTAAAAGAGATTTCCTATATCCACGCCGAAGGTTATCCAGCCGCCGAAATGAAACACGGCCCGATTGCTTTGATCGATGAGCACATGCCGGTTATCGTCATCGCGCCAAGACAAGGACATTATGACAAGGTCGTGAGCAACATCCAGGAAATCAAGTCGAGAAGCGGAAAAATTATAGCAGTCGTAACTAAAGGAGATACGCAAGTGCGCGATTTGGCCGATTATGTAATCGAAATTCCGGACACGACGGATGCGTTGTCACCACTTTTGACGACAATTCCACTGCAGCTTTTGTCTTACCACATCGCCGTGATGAGAGGTTGTAATGTGGATCAGCCGAGAAATCTGGCAAAATCGGTTACGGTAGAATAGATTTTTTAAAATTCAGATAGCAAAAAGCGGGATTATTTCCCGCTTTTTTTGTTAGAAAACGTTTTCGTAAAATATTTTTATTGTGATTAATACAATTTTTCACGCATTTAATATGTATGCATAGTATTTTTTACAGCTTTATAACAAAAACGTTAACAAAAATTTAATAATCTATAAATATCAAATAAACAATGAATATTTAATTTGTTTGATGATTATTAAATTTATTACCACATTTTCTGTTAATACTAAAAATATTTGTATTTTGGCTTCATAAACCAACAAAAACAAAACCCAATGAAAATGTACTTATTTATTTTGTCATTGTTTTTTTGCGGCATCACTTATGCGCAGACTACAGTTACAGGTTCAGTTACAGATGGTAACAACCAGCCTGTCCCGGGAGCAAACGTAAAAGTTTCGGGAGAAAGTGCTGGAACCGTAACGGATAATGATGGGAATTTTATCCTCACATCTTCCAAAACGCCACCATTTTCAATCGAAATTTCCAGTGTGGGATACGGTTCGAAAACCGCGCAGGTCCAGTCAAACAACCAAAAGCTAAGCATCAGGCTAAGCGATCAGGAAAACAAACTGGATGAAATCGTAGTTTCGGCTTCAAGAACCCCGGAAAGGGTAATCGAATCCCCGGTGACAATCGAAAGGATGAATGTGCAGCAAATCAAAAGTACAACCGCGGCCTCCTATTATGACGGCCTAGAAAACCTCAAGGAAGTACATTTCAATACCAGCAGTTTGTCGTTCAAATCAATCAATACGCGTGGATTCTCGACCGTAGCCAATACCCGTTTCATGCAGCTTGTTGACGGAATGGACAACTCTTCTCCGGCTTTGAACTTCGTTCTCGGAAACCTTATCGGAATCTCCGAACTCGACGTGGCCAGCGTAGAATTGCTTCCCGGCGCTTCTTCCGCACTTTACGGTGCGAATGCCTTCAACGGAATTTTATTCATGAACAGCAAAAGCCCATTCACAAGCCAGGGCATCAGCACTTATGTGAAATATGGCCAGACCAGCCAGGATGTGGCAGGGACGAATGATTATTATGATGTTGGAATCCGTGCGGCGCATGCCTTTTCGAAACACTTCGCTGCTAAGGCCAATTTTACTTTCCTGAAAGGAACGGAATGGATTGCAGCCGATGACAGAAATGTTCAGGATGCCGGTGTATTGACCAATCCGGATGCGATCGGGCATGTAAAAAATTACAATTATGACGGATTGAACATTTATGGCGATGAGGCTTCGACAAACCTTCGCGGCGTTGGAACGGCATTGGCCGGCCTTGGATTGATTCCGGGGGGTGCTGTCGGATTGCTTCCAAACTACAATATAAGCCGTACAGGTTATAAAGAACAAGACATGAGCGATAACAAGGTCAAAAATGTAAAAGCAGATTTCTCTTTGCATTTCAAACCTTGGGCTAATGATTTTGAGATTATCCTTCAAAGTAAAATTGGGACCGGAAACACGATTTATCAGGGAGCCAACAGGTATTACCTCAAAAACTTCTACATGAACCAGAATAAGATCGAGATCAAAAACGACCGTTTCTTTGTACGCGCCTACATGACCGACGAAGATGCGGGAGATTCTTACGACATGCGTTTTGCAGCCCTTGCGGTGAATAACAAATGGAAAGACAACAATACCTGGTTCGGGGAATACGCAGGTGCTTTCATACAGGCTTCGTTGAATCCGGGATTGATTGGAGGGCAAACCAGCGATGCTGCCAAACACGCTTTCGCAAGAGTTGTAGCCGATACCGGAAGATTTGAACCTGGAACACCAGAATTTAAAGCAGCTTTGGCATCTGTAATCACTGACCCAAGCCTTAAAACCGGAGCCAAATTTACTGACCATTCCAAATTATACCATGGTGATGCCAATTACAATTTCAAGAATGAAATCAAATTCGCCGAAATCCAGGTTGGTGGTTCGTTAAGGGAATATGTGATGGATTCTGAAGGAACGATCTTCACCGATTTCGACAGTCCGATCAAATATGATGAATACGGCGCTTACGCACAATTCATGAAAAAATTCACCAAAGACGAAAGGTTGAAATTCACCGCTTCTATCCGTTACGACAAAAGCCAGAATTTCAAAGGTTTCGTTTCTCCAAGGGTAGCATTCGTTTATTCTGCCGGAGCAAACAAAATCCACAACTTCAGGGTTTCTTACCAAACGGGTTTCAGGAACCCGACAACCCAGGACCAGTACATTGGTCTTGATTTGGGGCCTTATGCTTTAATCGGTTCTGCGCCTGACAATCTTACAAGATATACTGAGGAAAGAGACGTGAGCCAGGCGGGAATTACAGCCGGGCAGCCTGCACAGGTAACGTTAAACGGAGATATGGCTTACAACAACTCTTTCACGATTCCTTCGGTTCAGGCTTACCGCGCCAGCGGCGATGCGTCTGTATTGCAGAAAGCGAATATCGGATTGGTGAAACCAGAGCAGGTTCAGGCATTTGAATTGGGTTACCGCTCGGTTGTAAATAACGATTTATCGGTCGATATCAACGGATATTACAACATCTACAATGACTTCCTGAACCAGTCAAGGGTTTACACACCATATTACGGAACGATTGGAACGCAGACAGCTGTCGACGCGATCAATAATAACGATTTAAGGACTTTCCAGGTGTATTCGAATTCTAAAACACAAGTGACTTCTACCGGTTTTGGTGTCGGATTGAGCAAAAAAGTGTACCGTAATTTCGAAGTCGGCGTCAACTACAACTATGCAGAGTTCACCTATGACGAAGCAAAAGACCCTGATTTCATTCCGGGTTTCAATACGCCGAAACACCGCGTAAAAGGATCGATCGGAAATGACAGCCTGATTAAAAATTCGACAATCCAGTTAGGTTTCAATACCAATGTAAGATGGAGCGACGAATACTTATGGCAGTCTTCTTTTGCCGATGGTATCGTTCCTGAAAACACGGTGTTGGATGCACAGGTGACTCTGGCTTTCCCTAAAATCAAGTCGGCATTCAAGCTTGGGGCGAATAATCTATTCGGAGAAGATTACATCCAGGTTATCGGAGCGGGCGCTATCGGACAGCAGTGGTTTGTTTCATGGACAATCAACCCTTAATCATTTCAATAAAATAAAAATATTACGATTATGATAAAAAATTTCAAATGGCTGCTATTGGTTTCGTTAACCTTCGCGGCATGTAATAATGACGATGATGAAGTTGTGGCACCGGTTCCGGTCACTTCGGGACAGGCTGATTTTTCCAACTATGTCGCTTTAGGAAATTCGCTTTGTGCAGGTTATTCTGATGGATCGCTGTATATCGCGGGCCAGCAGAATTCGTGGACAAACATTCTTTCGGGACAGCTTCAGCTTGCAGGCGGCGGGGAATTCAGAATCCCATACGTGAGCGATAACACCGGCGGTTTGCTTCTGGGCGGCAATGTCATTACAGAAAACCGACTCATCTTTGACGGCGCCGGGCCGGTAAGGCTTCCGGGAATGCCAACAACCGAAATCAGCACACCATTAACCGGACCGTTCAACAACATGGGCGTTCCGGGCGCAAAGAGTTTCCATCTTTTGGCTCCGGGCTACGGAAATGTAGCGGGTTTATTCACCAACCCTAAAACAGCAAATCCTTATTTCGTGCGTTTCGCCTCTTCGCCAACGGCCAGTATCCTGGGCGATGCGATGGCGCAAAACCCGACTTTCTTTTCGCTTTGGACCGGAAACAACGATGTCCTGGGTTACGCAACAACAGGTGGTGACGGAACAGATCCGATTACGCCAACTACAGGCGCTCCGGGTGTTGGTTTTGACGGAACTTACGGCGCTTTGGTTGCAACGTTAACTTCAGGCGGCGCGAAAGGTGTCGTGGCGAATATTCCTTTTGTGACAGATATTCCTTTCTTTACGACCGTTCCGATCAATCCGCTTACGGCGATAGCCATCGGTGGTGGAGACGAAGCTGTCGGACAGGCGAATATCTCAGCATTGAATGCACAATTGTACGGGCCTTTGAAAGCGGCGCTTACGGCTTTCGGACAGGGAGACAGGATCAACCTGTTGTCAGCCACAGGAGGTAATCCGTTGCTGATCAAAGACGAATCACTGACCAACTTATCGGCACAATTAACGGCAGCGTTCACGCCAACACTAGGCGCTCCGACCGCAGCTTTCTACGGACAGATTTTCGGTCAGGCCAGACAGGCAAAAACCGGAGATTTAGTATTATTGACTACGCAATCGGCAATCGGCGCGGCTCCAACCGGAATCCCGGCTCCGTTGAACAAATACGGAATCACCTATCCTTTGGAAGACAAGCACATTTTGATCCCGACCGAAATCGCTGAACTCAGGGCCGCTACAGAATCCTACAACGGGACAATCGCCACGGTGGCTTCGTCAAAAGGCCTGGCTATTGTTGACGCGAATGCATTGATGACCAGATTGGCTACTACCGGAATTACGAGTAACAGCTATACGTTGACCTCAGCTTTGGTATTCGGCCAGGCTTTCTCACTCGATGGCGTGCATCCGACGGCAAGAGGTTATGCGTTGATTGCGAATGAATTCGTAAAGGCGATCAATACGACTTACGGTTCCAACCTGCCTTTGGTGAACATAGACAATTATACGAATCTGATGCCGGTGACGTTTCCATAAAAGCATTTATCAGAATCATAAAAAAGCCATCTTTAAACGGATGGCTTTTTGTTTTGGAACGGCCTTTTTTTCTGTTTAATTTCCGAATACGAACAATACCGCAAAATTTCAATATTTTTTTATCAAAAATTTATTGATTTTATATTTTAAAAAATTATCTTTGCACTCGGAAAAAAGAGGTGTTTTGTGCCTCAGATTTCCCAAACCTAAATAGCTATTTAATAAATACATAAGCAATGTCAAGAGTAATAGGAAAAGTTGCGCAAATCATTGGTCCGGTAGTGGACGTAGTATTCAACGGTAAGGATGTTGAACTTCCAAAAATTTATGATTCGTTAGAAATCACTAAAAAAGACGGTACTTTATTGGTACTTGAAGTACAATCTCACATCGGTGAAAACACAGTACGTACCATTTCTATGGACTCGACTGACGGTTTGAGCAGAGGGTACGAAGTGGTTGGGACAGGCGCTCCGATCCAGATGCCGATCGGCGCAGATATCTACGGCCGTTTGTTTAATGTAATCGGAGATGCGATCGATGGTTTGGGAGATTTGCCAAAAGCCGGTAATGATGGTGTTTCAATTCACCGTCCGGCTCCAAAATTTGAAGATTTATCAACTTCGTCAGAAGTTTTATTTACAGGTATCAAAGTAATCGATTTGATCGAGCCTTACGCAAAAGGTGGAAAAATCGGTTTGTTCGGTGGTGCAGGTGTTGGTAAAACGGTTTTGATCCAGGAGTTGATCAACAATATTGCAAAAGGTCACGGTGGACTTTCGGTATTCGCAGGAGTAGGAGAAAGAACACGTGAAGGAAATGACTTGCTTCGCGAGATGCTCGAGTCGGGAATTATCAAATACGGCGACGCTTTCATGCATTCAATGGAAGAAGGCGGATGGGATCTTTCCAAAGTAGACAAACCAGGAATGCGCGATTCTAAAGCGACTTTCGTTTTCGGCCAAATGAACGAACCACCTGGAGCACGTGCACGTGTAGCACTTTCAGGATTGTCCATAGCCGAGTATTTCCGTGATGGAGCGGGTACAGACCAAGGAAAAGACGTACTGTTCTTCGTAGACAATATCTTCCGTTTTACACAAGCGGGTTCTGAGGTTTCTGCACTTTTAGGACGTATGCCTTCTGCGGTAGGTTACCAGCCAACATTGGCAACAGAAATGGGTGCGATGCAAGAGCGTATCACATCAACAAATAAAGGTTCCATTACATCGGTACAGGCGGTTTACGTTCCTGCAGATGACTTAACGGATCCGGCTCCGGCAACAACCTTTGCCCACCTGGATGCAACAACTGTATTGTCCCGTAAGATTGCCGAGCTTGGAATTTATCCTGCGGTAGATCCACTCGATTCTACTTCAAGGATTTTGACCCCGCAAATTTTGGGTGCTGAGCATTACGACTGCGCACAAAGGGTTAAGGAAATCTTACAGAAATACAAACAATTACAGGATATCATCGCGATTCTTGGTATGGAAGAATTGTCTGAAGAAGATAAATTATCCGTTTCAAGAGCACGTCGTGTACAACGTTTCTTGTCACAACCGTTCCACGTAGCGGAGCAGTTTACAGGAATCCCAGGTGTCTTGGTTGACATCAAAGATACCATCAAAGGTTTCAACATGATCATCGACGGAGAACTCGATCACTTGCCAGAAGCAGCGTTCAACCTGAAAGGGACCATCGAAGACGCTATCGAAGCCGGACAAAAAATGCTCGCAGAAGCTTAGTCAATTGACAATTGACAATTGACAATTGTTGGTTCGTCATTATCAATTATTAATTATCAATTATCAATTAATTAAAATGACTTTAGAAATCATATCACCGGAAAGCTCATTATTCTCAGGACAAGTAACTTCTGTTACGCTGCTAGGAGTCGACGGTAGCTTCCAGATTTTGAACCACCACGCGCCAATCGTTTCGATCTTAAAGGAAGGTGCGATAAAAATCGGTGCCGACAGTTTTACCTTCAGCAAGGAAGCCGCCGGAAAGTTCACCAAGATTGACGAGAAGACCTACACGCTCGCCATCAATTCGGGAACCATCGAAATGAATGACAACAAAGTGATTGTTCTGGTCGACTAAGACAATCATAGGTTTATACCAAACGCCCCGGTCATTCGGGGCGTTTTTATTTCCAGGTCATTGCAAGCGAAGCGATCTGCTTCAGCGTAAGTATCAGAAGCTATTTCCGGCTGTCCGCTTTATCTTTTACGGCTTCGCTGCGCTCAGCCGCAAAAGGATGCCGCTGCCATCCGGGCTAGGGCATTCCGTTTCCGAAGATTATTTTTCCATACATTAAACGGTTTTCCCTACTTTTGAAACATGGCAGGAAAAACCGAATATGAATTAATTGTTTCTGAGGGAAAAAGAGCGCTTTGGCAAAGAATCTTCGCCGCACTATGCTTTACAACACTGATGTATTATTTATACCTTTTATGCTGTTTGCTTTGGCAACTCGGAATTTGCCCCGAAACCGAGAAGCTGTTGCCGGGATTTGTCAAAGGGATTGGTTTCCTGCTTTCCGGAGGAATCGCATTCTCTGTTACTAAGACAGTCTTAATTGATACTGACAAAGACAAATTGATTTCAAGATTTGTTGTAGGGCCATTTTTTCGCGATGTGATGTCAAAGGTTCCGGAACTTGAGTACGTTTCCGTATTTCTTGATGCAAAAGAATACTATCAGGTGAATTTGTGGTACAACAAAAACAAGCATTATAAAATGTTTGTCTTTGAAGAAAAGCCACAGGCGTTTCAGTTTGCGGGACAAGTTGCCGACAAACTAAAAATCGATGTGCTCGACGCCACCGAAAAAGGCGATTCCAAATGGATTGAAAAAACAAACGCATGAATAATTTCCCCAAAAAACTCGTGGACAAACTCGAAACCCGCAAGCAAAACAACGCACTGCGGCAATTGCCAACGGCAAAAGAACGGATTGATTTCGCCTCCAACGATTACCTCGGCTTTGCGCAATCCGAAAGCATTTTTAAACAAACGCACCAACTTCTAACCGACCGAAATTTCAAAACAAACGGCGCCACAGGTTCCAGATTATTATCAGGGAACCATCCGCTATATTCCGAAACCGAAAAATTTATCGCCGATTTCCACCAATCCGAAAGCGTACTCATTTTCAATTCCGGCTACGATGCCAACGTCGGTTTCTTCAGTTCCGTCCCGCAAAAAGGCGATTTCATTCTGTATGACGAACTCTGCCACGCTTCGATCCGCGATGGCATCCAATTGTCCAACGCCAAATCCTACAAATTCCAGCACAACGATTTCGAAGATTTGGAACGTCTTATTTCCCGCTATTACACCGAGCGCAGTCGAGGTGCTGAAATCTATATCGCCACCGAGTCCGTTTTTTCCATGGACGGCGATTGCCCAAACCTCGAGGAATTGGCCCTGCTTTCCCAAAAGTACAACTGCCTTTTGGTTATTGATGAAGCACATGCACTCGGCGTTTTCGGAAACTCCGGACAAGGATTAGTCCACGAATTGCAATTGCAGGATAAAGTGTTCGCCAGGATTGTCACTTTCGGAAAAGCGCTTGGCTGCCATGGCGCAGCGGTTTTAGGGGCTTCAGAATTGAAGGATTATCTCGTCAATTTTGCCCGAAGCTTCATCTACACGACCGGATTGTCGCCGCATTCCATTGCCAACATTTTTATCGCTTACCAAAATCTGGAATCCCAAAATTCCGCCTTGAATGCACTCCGCGACAACATCGTCCAATTCAACCAGCAAAAGAAACTGCTGGGATTGAAACAAATCTTTGTACACAGCAAATCTTCCATCCAGAGCGCCATCATTCCGGGAAACGAAAAAATAAAGGACATTGCCACCCAATTGCAGCAAAACGGTTTTGATGTCAAGCCCATCCTGTCGCCAACCGTGCCCGAAGGTCAGGAAAGACTGCGTTTCTGTCTCCACAGCTACAATTCCGAAAAGGAAATCTGCGAAGTCTTGCAATTGTTAAGTACTTTTGTATTCGCAAACCAGTAAATCTGCGGGAATCTGCGTCATCCGCTAAATCCGCGTTCAAAACCATGAAACTATTCATCACAGGAATCTCGACCGACGTCGGCAAAACCGTCGCCTCCGCCATCATCACCGAAGCGCTTGAGGCAGATTATTGGAAACCGATCCAGGCCGGTGACTTGGAAAATTCCGACAGCCATAAAATCCAAAAACTGCTCAGCTCCCGAAACTTCGGGACCAAAACAAAAATCCACGCCAACAGCTACGCCTTGCAGACGCCCGCAAGTCCGCATCTCGCTGCAGCAATCGACGGAATCGCCATCGAATCCAAAAATATCATCGAGCCCAAAACACAAAACCACCTTGTCATCGAAGGCGCCGGCGGGATTTTTGTCCCGATCAACGATACCGAAACGATCATTGACCTGATCCGTCCCAATTACAAAGTGATTGTCGTTTCAAGACATTATCTCGGAAGCATTAACCATACTTTATTGACGATTGAAGCGCTTCGAAACCGCAAAATAAACGTCGCCGGAATTATTTTCAGCGGCAATGAAAACCAATCTTCCGAAAGCATTATCCTAAACAAAACCGGAATCAAATTAATCGGGCGTATCGAAGAAGAACCCTATTTTGACCAAAATGTCATCGCCGAATACGCAGATTTATTCAGAAATAATTTATTACAACTATAGAAGCAAGAGTCAAGAATCAAGACCTCACCTAAATCTTGATTCCTGATTCTTATTTCTTTTATTTATAACCATGACACTATCACAAAAAGACCAGCAATACCTTTGGCATCCATACACACAGCACAAAACCGCACAAACGCCCATCGTAATTTCCAAAGGCGAGGGCGCATTGCTCTGGGATGAAAACGGCAAGGAATACATCGATGCGATCGCGTCGTGGTGGGTGAACCCATTTGGGCATTCCAACAAATTCATCGCCGATGCGATATACAAACAACTGACTTCTTTGGAGCATGTGCTTTTCGGCGGATTTACACACGAACCGGCAATCCTTGTCGCCGAAAAGCTCCTGGAAATCCTCCCGAAAAACCAAAAGAAAATCTTTTTCTCAGACAATGGCTCGACCGCGGTTGAAGTCGCCATCAAAGTCGCATTGCAATATTTTTTCAACAAAGGAGAAAAGAAAACGACCATCATCGCTTTTGAAAACGCCTTCCACGGCGACACGTTTGCAGCGATGGCGGCAAGCGGAATTTCATTTTACACACAGGCTTTCGCCGGAATGTTTATCGATGTCGTCCGGATTCCGGTTCCCGTAAAAGGACAGGAGCAGGCCAGTTTCGATGCATTAGAAAATGCAATTAAAACCTATAATTGCGCCGGGTTCATTTTCGAACCATTGGTACAGGGCGCCGCCGGAATGGTCATGTACGAACCCGAAAGCCTCGATCAATTAATCGCAATCTGCCAAAAAAACCGGGTCATCACGATCGCCGACGAAGTCATGACGGGATTCGGAAAAACCGGGAAAAACTTCGCCTGCGATTACCTTCAAAACCAACCCGATGTGGTTTGTCTTTCCAAAGCGCTCACCGGCGGCACAATCCCGATGGCAATTACCACTTTCACGCAGGAATTGTTCGACGGCTTTTACAGCGACGACATCAACAAGGCGCTTTTCCACGGCCATACGTTTACCGCAAACCCGACCGGCTGCGCAGCGGCTTTGGCAAGTATGGAATTGCTGCAAACGCAGGAAATGCAAAATAACATATTCAGAATCAACCAAAGCCACCTCGATTTCCAAAAGCATATCGAAAAGCATCCGAAAGTGACCGCAACACGCGTGCTCGGCGTCATCTTCGCACTCGAAATCAAAACCGAAACGGCCGCAAGCTACTACGGAAACCTGCGCAACAAACTCTACGATTTCTTCATCGAAAACGGTGTCATCATGAGGCCGGTGGGCAATATCGTCTACATTTTGCCGCCTTACATCATGAGCGACAGCCAACTCGAAAAAGTCTACACAATTGTTGAACAGGCTTTGGAAATAGTTTAATTTTGCAGCCAATCCTGCTGTTCGCTGTATCTTTTTTGCCATGTCGCCCCGAGCGCAGTCGAGGGGCATTTCGCAAGGCAAAAAAGGATGCCGCTTCCATCAGGGCTGGGATTTCCGTTTCAATTTACACTTAATCATCATTTTGTCGAAAACCATTTCCATAACGTCCATCGCCTCAATTTCCGCTTTAGGGAATAATCCGGAAATCATTTGGGAAAATTATTCCAACGAAAATCATTTTTTTAAAAAGCAGGATTTCAACAGGAATGTAGCGTTTTCTGCGCCACTCGATTTCGATTCAAAAAACGCCATCGAAAAACTCAGGCTATCCGATCCCAAATACAAATCGCTCGACGATTCCGTTTTATTCGCCATCGCCGCTTCACGCGAAGCGGTAAAAAAAGCGAATTGGTCAGAAAAAGACATCTTCGGAATCAATCTCGGTTCGTCACGCGGTGCAACAGGCCTGTTTGAAAAATACTTCCAGGATTTTCTTGAAACCGGAAAATCCTCCACTTTAACTTCCCCAACAACAACATCGGGAAATATCGCTTCGTGGGTTGCACACGATCTGCACAGCCAAGGCCCGGATATCTCGCATTCCATTACCTGTTCGACGGCTTTGCATGCGTTGCTCAATGGCGTGGCGTGGCTGCGTTCGGGCATGGCGGATAAATTCCTCGTCGGTGGTAGCGAAGCACCGTTAACGCCGTTTACGATTGCGCAGATGCAGGCGATGAAAATCTACGCGAAAGAAGATGCGGACTTTCCTTGCCGCGCGATGGATTTCGATAAAAAGCAGAATACAATGATCCTCGGCGAAGGCGCGGCGGCCTGCTGTCTCGAAATCGGGAAAAAGGGAAATGCGCTGGCCTTTATCGAAGGCATCGGCTATGCGACGGAAATCCTAGAGCACAACGTTTCGATTTCTGCGGAAGCCGACTGTTTCCAGAAATCAATGAAAATGGCCCTGAAAGATACGCCGCTGTCTGAAATTGATGTGATTGTCATGCATGCGCCCGGCACGAGAACCGGCGACCTTACGGAATTTAAAGCGATACAAAAAGTTTTCGGGGAAAACCTGCCTTTGCTCACCACCAACAAATGGAAAATCGGGCATACTTTTGGCGCTTCGGGCATGCTCAGTATTGAAATGGCCATCCTGATGATGCAGCACGATCAGTTTATCGGAGTGCCATTCACGGAAGTGAAATCTTCTCAAAAAACGATCAAAAAAATATTGATCAATGCCGTTGGTTTCGGCGGAAATGCGGTGAGCGTCTTGCTTTCCAAAGCATAATTAACCTGTTTATCCGGAAATCATGCAGCAGCACTTTGCAGACTTGCAATTAGCAACATGATAATAACTATGATATTGGTTACCAGATCGGCATTCTTAGAAATCATTTTTAAGTGCGTAATAATTTTCATATGGTATTTTTTAATTATCAAACTCTAAATCATCGACCAAATGTATAATAATATCGATGAAATGCACAAATTTATTTTTATTATGTTTTTTTCCTACAATAAAGAAAAGCACTTGAGCAAATGAAATTTTAATATAAAACGCTTATTTTCAGTTAGATAAGTTTTTATATTTTTTCGTAAGAAAAAAATTGAAATTTTATCCTGTTTCAAAAAAGCAGGAAAAATATTAATAGATTGACATAATCCGGAGAAAAAAAAAGGATAATCGAATAAGAAAACGATAAGCAGACCGTAAAATAATAACATAAAAAAACCCGCAACAGCTAAGATGATCCGTTGCGGGTGGGGAAATCAAAATTCTAGCCTAATTTAGCACTGCCTTTCTGGTAAAAGTGGTATTGTTGCTTAATTTTATCCTGACAAGCAAAACGGTTGGCAGGTTTAGATCCAGGTCTGAAATATTGAATTCCCGCAGACCAATGTTACTTTTTTCATAAACCGCCCTGCCGGTAATATCATAAATGGTTACCGTGTCAATTGCCGATGTGGCTTTGATCTGCAGGTTGGCATCTTTACAGGCAATTCCTACGTTTTCATCTGAAAATACTTCTGTATGAAGTACCGTATTGGTGAACCGGATTTCGAATCGCTCGTTGTATGTTCCGGTGGCCGTGGTGAATTGGTACGGTTCGTCTTTCAGATTGTGCAGGCCTTGGGTAAGATGGTCAAAAAGATAAATCTCCTGCGTGCCAAAGAATCCGTCAAAATCATCGAGTTTGATAGAAAATGTTCCGCCCAAAGTGGTGCTGTAACCCAATGGGACGATGCTGTCCTGGTCAAATGGGAGTGCCCGTCCCTGGATGGCAAAGTGCTGTCCGTTTGAAATGGAATAAAAGTTCAGGAAAGTGTTTCCGTTGAAAGCCAAACCGTCATAATTGCGGTCTACACCATCGGTTGCTCCTTCGGGATAACCCAAAAGCATTTGCTTAAAAGCGCCCTGATCGTTTGAGATGTGCAGCCAGATGCGGTTTTTCTCCAAACTTTCAGTACTGTTCTGCGTCCTGAAAAACTGATTGTTTTCAGATGCGATGCGCATACTATTGTCAAAAACTGCCGTCCCGGCCGAAAGGCCTTTAATAAAGAAACTTTGGCCCGATGCGATCTTGCCGGTTGGCGTTTCATTATTGCCAACGGTTGTTGTTGCTGTGCCGCCAAGCAGGTTGTATGCCGCATAATCATTACTTGTATAATTATAGGTGTTGTCACCGGGAATGAGCTCCGGCGCCGAATTGTGCGTCCATAAGTAAATGGTGCCATCGGTCAGGGCCGCATTTCCCGCATTTGACAGAAATAAATCGGCATCTATTGCCGACGGATATGGATTGCCGATGAGGTTCATGTCGCTGCTTCCGATAATGATCGGAACTTCAACCAGGCCATTGTTCGGGACGCCCGTAAAAGCGCCGTCGGTGTATGGCGATGCCAATGTGGTGCTGAAATCCTGTGGCGCCCTGACGATATATCCAATCCCTTTTTCCATTGGTGCAGCACCGTTCTGGTAAGAAATCCAATTTCCGATTGTCGGACTGAAACTGTAATATTTATCAGGCTGTGTATTTGGCGAAAGGTTGTATAATGTCTGACCGTCTACTGGCGATGACCAATACGTAAAATCATATCGCGTCATTGGCGTAGTGACTCTTTTCGCGGTAATATTTCCGGAATTGACAACATCGTTCACCTGGAGCAAACTTGCCTCGTCTTCAAGAACAAGGCTTGCGGTGGCGTCTACAGAGATGGCATCCGTTACAGCGAGTGTGCTGCCGGCCTCTACACTGAGTGCTGCATATTGTGCCAATGCCAGGCTAAAAACGGTCATCGTGCTTGCATCTGAAATCACTGGAAACGTATCGGTGGTCTCAACAATCACAACATGATCTGTGGTCGAAGGGATAACGCCGCAGTTCCAGTTCAATGGGTTATCCCAACGGTTGTCTGCTGCCGCGCCGGTCCAAATGTCGGCCTGTTTCACGGTCACGCTTTCAGACAGCTGACTCGGCCCTTCCCCATAAATCATTACGGCATAATCGCCATTTTCGGTGACAATAAAGGATTGGCTGGTCGCCGAATCAATCGCATCGCCGTCCTTAAACCATTGGTAAGCCGAGGCGGATGAGGAAACGAGCGTCAGGCTGCCGCCACTGCAAAAGAATGTCGTGCCGCCGGAACTGATAATTGGATTTTTCCCAAATGAGATGGTCGGTTTTTTGTCTACAGGATGATTGCCGTAAACATTGTATGTCGTATTCCAAAGGTTTTTTTCGGAGTGTCCGAAAGGGAAAGAATGGCCGTCCGGAGCGGCAAAAAGGCAGGTCGTTACCATCGCCAGAATGCCTGGCAATGTGAATTTAAAAGTAATTTTTTTCAAGATGTAGGGAATTAGGGATTACTGCATAAAAATCATTCGATAAACATTCACAAATGTAAATGGAGATTTTCACAATCATCGAAAAAGAACACATTTACCCGACAAATAACATCATTTTGCTATTATAATAATATAAATCCTACAATGTGAGAGTTTTATGAAAAAAAACTTCGCGGTTTTATCGACGAAATGCATCCAGCCTTTCAGTAATGAGATTGCTTTCGTAACCTTTCCTGAACAGAAAATCATAGCATTTTTTACGTTTCCTTAAAACATTGCCTTCCTGCAGCGATTCCCAATGGCCCTCGGCCAACGCATTAAACGTATCGAGATATTCTTCGGGCGTGATTTCCCGGAGTGCCGAATTGATATTGTATTGGGAAATATTCCTGAATTTGAGCTCATGCACAATCCGCATTTTCCCCCAGTGCTTTATCCGGTGCTTGCCGCGCGCAAAGCTTTTGGCAAACCTTTCTTCGTTGAGGAAATTGTGTGCGATGAGATACACGACAATTTCATCGGTCGCATTGGTATCCATGCCCAGGCTGCGCAATTTCTCAATCACTTCGTCGTGGCAGCGGTCCTGATAGGCGCAGTAATGCTCGAGTTTTTTTTGTGCTTCGGAAGGTGTTGAATACTCTTTAGACATAAACGGCGTTTGGATATCGTACCAAAAATAATTCTTTTCCGCTTATAAATCCCAAAACCGGACCTGAAGCCTTGAAACGATTATGCGTTTGTTAACAATTAATTGTGTCAAAAAGGTTGACAAATAGGAAATTACATTTAAATTTGCAGGTTCGGAAGTCACAAATTAATGCCATAAAGTAACTGTTAATGAAATTATTACAGAAAAACACCAATACCACATTTACCTTACAATTCAGATTGCTCTTGATTGCCTTATTTTTATTTGCCTTTTCGATGCCGTCTTTCGGGCAGGAGATATGGAGAAACGATATTAATGGAACCCAACCAAGTACAGCCAGCCCTTTTACAGCAGGACAGGTTGTTGCTCCAAATATGACCGTATCGGGAATAAAATTGGGCCCCGGAATTTTAACAAATGCGGGAAACAACCGATATAATGCCAGGAACTGGTCTACCGGAGCTTTCGATAATACTGACTATTTTGAATTTATATTAACTCCAGCCACTGGTTACCGGATCGATTTGGCAAGTTTTGTTTATTCTGCGCAAAAATCATCACAAGGCCCGGCATCTTATGCTTTGCGGTCGAGTCAGGATGGTTTTACTGCAAATATCGGAACGCCGGGTGTCGGAAACAACCTAACCATATCATTAAGTTCATTGGCAGGCGTGACCAATCCGGCATCTGTTACATTCAGATTTTATGCATGGGGCGCCACTGCCGCTACGGGAACATTTAGCATCAACGATTTCATTTTTAATGGAAATGTAAGCGCAACCTGCGCTTCGGTAGCCATTACTTCAGTATATCCGACTTCGGGTCCTGTTGGCACAGAAGTTACGATTAGTGCTGCTTCGGGACTTGCCGGAGCAACGGCTACTTTTGGAGGCGTTGCTGCGACGGTGGTTTCAAGTTCCGCGACCCAACTGGTGGTTAAAATTCCTGCCGGAGCTGCTACGGGGAACCTTATCGTTTCAAATTCGGTTGCCTGCGCAAGTTTACCGGTTGCTTATACCGTTATTAAGGAAGATATTACAAGCTGTGAAATCAATTCGACGTTCAATGACATTATCATCTCCGAAGTTTACGATGAATTCTCGGGTCAAGGCGGCGCTGTAGAACTTTTCAACCCGACGGCTTCGGCTATACTTTTATCTACAAACGATTATCGTTTGAGACGATTTGCAGACTCAGGGCCTGCTTTCAATGAGGTCGATCTTGTAGGTACTATACCTGCTGGCGGAACATATCTCATTAGTGCAATTACGGCACCGGCACCATTGTGTACCGGAGTTACCTATCCAGAGACGCTGAATAGTGGATACAATGGGCTGGACAAATTTGAATTGCGAAAATTTGGAACCACGGTGATAGATGTAGTGATTGCTCCAAATGAAGTAGGATACAATGTTTACAGGAATACGAATGCAGTAGGTCCGACAGCAACTTACAGCCCGGCAGACTGGACGGTGAACAGCAACGAGGATTGTTCGGATCTCGGATATTTTCCGCCAGTAACGAAACTGCCGCCGACTTTGGTTACCAGTCCGGTTGTACCGACATTAAGCTGTACCACAACCGGAATCACAATCAGTGCTTCAGGAACTGAGGGCCATACTGCCGGACTTCCACTGGCTTACAAATGGTATGTCGTGGCTCCGGGAGCTCCCGGAACATGGTCGCCTATAACGGATGGCGGCATTTATAGCGGTGCCGATACGGCCACATTAAACATCAGCTCGATTACCGGAGTGAACAATTACCAGTATTATTGCCAGATTCGGGAAAACAGCACTACGTGTTATACGGCTTCGAATGCAGTAATCATTAAAGACCTTTATACAACGATCTGGACATCTACAGGCTGGAGCAACGGATTGCCTTCACTTACAAAAAGGGCAATCATCGACTTTACTTACGATACCGGAACCGACGGCAGTTTTGAAACCTGCTCGCTTATGGTCAAATCTACAAGAGCACTTACCATTTCACCTTCCACCTATGTGACGGTAGAAAACGAAGTTACGGTAGCGGGAACATTGGATGTTGAGGACGACGGCAGCCTGGTACAGAACAACAATACGTCTGTCAATACTGGCGACATTACGGTGAAACGCGAGGTTTCCATCAAAAAATATGATTATGTGTATTGGTCTTCGCCGGTAGTTAATTTCCCGGTGGCCAGTGTTTCTACGGGAACGCCATCCAATTACATTTACAGATGGCTTCCCACTCAGGGCGGAACCGCTTTTGGGATATGGCAGAATGCCGTTGGAAATATGGTACAAGGTAAAGGCTATATTATCAGAAGCCCGAGCGTTTGGCCCGCGACCGCACAAATTTTCCCAACGAGTTTTAGCGGGAATCCGCACAATGGAATCATTACCGCAGCTATTGCGCGGGGTGGCCAGCAGGGCATAGATTACGATAACGGAAACGGTGTGATGGTGACCAAAAATGACGACAACTGGAACCTCGTCGGCAATCCTTATCCAAGTGCAATTAATGCAGCGGCTTTCCTGAGCGCCAACGGAAATATCGAAGGGGCAGTGCGTTTATGGACACATGGCACTTTGCCGGTCTCGGCAACGGATCCTTTTTATGGCAACTTCCTTTACAATTATAATTCTAACGATTACATTGTCTGGAACGGTACCGCAACAACAAGCGGCCCGGCCGGATTTACCGGTGATATCGCCTCAGGGCAGGGTTTTTTCGTTTTGATGAATGACGGCGCCGAAGACTATACGCAAACAGTGGTATTCAACAACCAGATGCGCAGCAGCAGTTTCGGAAATTCACAGTTTTACAGGCAGGGTGGTGCATCGGCCGAAAACGCTAACGATGGAGAAACCGATAAAAGCAGGATATGGTTGGATCTGGTCGGTACAAACGGTGCCGTAAACAGGACCGTCGTGGGTTATGTAGCAGGTGCGACTTTGGACAAAGACAGGATGTATGATGCGTATGCAAGAGCCGACAGTGACCAGAATTTCTACTCGCTCATCAATGACGAACTGATGACCATTCAGGGACGGCCAGTGCCTTTCGACCAAAACGATAAAGTTCCTTTGGGTTTAAAAATCACCGCTTCCGGAAATTACAAAATCGCCATTTCCGCCGCTGACGGATTGTTTCAGGATACCGCCGCGAATATTTATATTGAGGATAAATTGCTGGGAATCATCCATGATCTCAGACAGGCACCATATGATTTTTCTTCGGAAGCCGGAACAGTTAACAATCGTTTCGTCCTGCGCTATAATAATACCGTTTTAGGGAATACTGCATTCGACCTTTCGGAAAACAATGTGGTTGTTGCTGCAAAGGATCACCGGATCACTGTAAAATCCTATACCGATCCGATTGAATCGATAACGGTTTATGACCTGCCCGGAAGGCAAATCTTCAATAAGCAAAATGTTAACGGTAAGGAATTTACTATTGCCGAAACGATGCTACAGCAACAGACTTTAATTGTGAAAACAAAACTGCAGAATGGCCAGATCGTGACCAGAAAAATTGTTTTCTAAAGACCCCCTGAACTGTAATTTTATTTGTAAGCCTTATTAAGATAAGGCTTACTTTATTTTTTTTACAAATGCAGTTCGTCGGTTATTTTTGCGAATGAACGATTAACAATAAGGCCTAACTTGCTGTGAGTCTTTTATTTGTATGTTTGTTAGTTCAGAGTTTGGAAGGCCAGGCTTTGGTAGCAAAAATCCTACTTTTTATGAAAATAAAGTCTCTTTTCGCATTCCTCCTTTTGCTTGCATGCCTGGATATTTCTTACAGCCAGGTTTCCATTACGAATGCGTCCTCGATAGCAACAGTGAACTTTTCGAATTCGATGCAGACCACTGTTGGATCTAACCCAAGCACAGCTTATGAAGGAGATGGTTTTGCCCTGAACCCAACCAGCCAGGGGCGACTCAATACATTGGCATGGGAACTTAAGGGATGGAGTGTTGGCGATGTGCTTTTCGGAACTGCCGGAATCACCGTCGATGATTATGCCCGGGGAGCGGTTACCGGAGGCGTGATCACACCAGGAATGTATGCTTATACCGAACTTCCGGGATCTGTTGCCAATCCGGCCATGCTCATTCAGCCTGGCGCGGGCGATTTTGCGCCAGGGACGATTGCGCTCAAGATAAAAAACAACGGGACATCAAACCTTACCCAGATTTCCGTTTCCTATAATTTATTTGTCCACAATGATGAGAACACATCGAGCGCGTTCAATTTCTCCCATTCCGCAGACAATAGTATTTATGTGAATGAACCTTTGCTGGATTATACGTCTCCCGATGTTGCCGATGCTTTTCAATGGATTCTTGTTGACACTGCACCGACACGCACCTGCATTATCTCGGGATTGAATATCGCCCCGGGCGGGGTTTATTATATCCGTTGGTCGAGTTTTAATGTTTCAGGCACTGGTGCCAGCGATGAATTCGGATTGGACGATATCGTCATTGGCGGAACTTATGGAGCGCCGGCGCCGGAAATCAATGTTACCGCTTACGGAAATACACTCCTGACAGGTGACACAACTCCTACAGTTGGTGAAGGAACCGATTTTGCACCGAGTTACGCACCGCTTTCTACCCTGCTTACCACATTACAGATTACCTATTATATCCAAAACCTTGGCGGATTGCCGCTGAATATCAGCAATGTTACCGTAACCGGAGCCAATCCGGCCGATTTTACTATCGGCGGTACGGTGCCAAACGGAAGTATCCCATCCGCATCGGCAACGATAAGCAACAAAACGCTCACCATTGTTTTTGACCCTACCGGACCCGGATTGAGGACCGCCAGGGTTAATATCTTCAGTGACGATAGCAACGAAAACCCCTATTGGTTCGACGTGCAGGGTTATGGGGTGATTCCAATCCCGGATATCAGGATTAATGGTGGCCCGACAGGCGGGATCAGTATAGTAACCAGTGGCAGCATGATTCCGAATATCAACAACAACACACTTTATACGCCTGCACAGACTATAGGCGGGGCGGGATTGACAAATGGATTTGAGATCAGGAACGATTGCCCACAGAATGCACCTTTGCTTTTAACGGATGCAAGTCCGTATGTTACGATTGCCGGTGCAAACCCAACCGACTTTACATTGGTGACATTTCCTTCAGGAAACAGCATCAACCCGGGATTTAAAAAACAATTTACTATAAAATTTGCTCCGACTGCGCCGGGTATCAGGACCGCTTTGGTTACTGTAGGCAGCAATGACCCGGATGAAAACCCATATACCTTTTTAATTCAGGGAACTGGTGTAGCATCAGAAATAGATATCACCGGAAATACACAGCCAATCATCAGCGGGAGCACGACTACCTCATTTGTAAACTATACGTTTTTTGATTATCTGAATATCAATACAGGAACACTCGACAGGACATTTACCATAACGAATAGCGGAAATGCGACATTGACCTTAGGCGCATTAACGCTCTCCGGCCCCAACGCAGCAGACTTTTCTGTGATTACTGCTCCGCCTGCAACACTTGTCATTGGCGGAACCACCACTTTTACAATCCGGTTTGATCCGTCAGCCGTTGGGTTGCGGAATGCCGTAGTGAGCATTGTCAATAATGACCCGAATGAAAATCCGTATACATTTGCAATTAGTGGCTACGGACTCGATTATATTCCGTGTGCTTTCGGTATTCTCGAAACCATAGCGACGCAGGATTTTGAAACAGCTCCGGCAGCTCCGGTTTGGAATTATACCACTACCGGAACAACGGCTTTGGCGGCAGGAACCGCCTATGGGATAATCGGCGATACCGGAACAAGCCCAAAATTTATCGGCGCAAGAAGCCTGCAGGTTACTAACGGAACGGGAGTCGTTACAATGGCGAACGTCAACACGCTTCAATATAGTGATATAGAACTGAACCTGCGATTGGCTTCAATGGCGGTTACAAATGCCGAAGGATTGGATGCCGCCGACAGGATTATGGTATCGGTAAGTTCAAATGGCGGAACGACCTGGTCAAACGAACTCGAAGTCCGCGGAAATACGGATGCGAAATGGGCATTCACCTCAGGAACAGCAATAGCTTCCGCTCCTTTTGACAACAATAATGTACTTACCACTTTTAGTGCGGCTGCCGGGGGTTATCTCACGGCTAATGGCTACAGCAGGGTTACAGTTTCGGGTCTTCCGAAAACAACGAATTTAGCCATTCGCATTACCGTAACAAACGATAGCGCCAACGAAATATGGGTAATCGATAATGTACAGCTTTTCGGAAGGAAAGAATTGTCCACGACCTGGGCATCTAATACCTGGTCGGCCGGTGTGCCAACAGCTACCACAAAAGCGATTATCGACGGAAACTATGATACCGCTGCAAACGGAAGCATCCATGCCTGTAAATGTGAAATCATGTCGGGCAGGACGGTGACCATCACTTCCAATAATAACTTTAACATCGAAAGCGATATAGAAAACAGTGGGACATTAGTTGTAGAAAATGGCGGAAGCCTTGTACAGCATAATGACCTTGCCAGCAACCTCGGTGTCATTAAGGTTAAAAGATATTCCACAGCGATGGTAGCCTATGATTATTCCTATTGGTCTTCGCCGGTAATCGGGCAGACGCTATTTGGTTTTTCACCAAATACTCTGGCAGATAAATATTTCAGCTTCAGTCCAACGATCGGCAACTGGGTCGTAAGCCTTAACGGTGCCGATGTAATGCTTCCGGGAAAAGGATATATCATCCGCGCGCCACAAAGCTTCACAAGTACTCCGACACAATATACCAGCGGAGAATTTAATGGAATACCAAACAATGGATTCGTACAAACTCCGATAACAGTCGGCGTGAGCAACATGAACCTGATCGGAAATCCTTACCCATCGGCGATAAGTGCGGATGCTTTCCTGGCTTACACCGCTAATGTGGGCGTCGTGGAAGGAACCATTTATTTATGGACGCACAATTCTCCGATTGCCAGTAATGTCTATCAGTCGAATGATTATGCCGTATACAATTTTTCAGGAAGTGTTGCCACAAGAGCAGCGATCAACCCTGGATTGAACATGAACCTGCCATCAGGAAACATCGCCTCGGGGCAAGGATTCTTTATCAAAGGATTGGCAAACGGCCAGGCGACATTCAATAACAGTATGCGTCTTACCGGAAATAATTTAGGGTTTTTCAGGACGATGGAATCCAATTCAAATGCCTCCACAAATTCCGATGCAGGAATTGAGAAAAACCGCATCTGGCTCAACCTGTCCAATAGCGAAGGCGCATTCAAGCAAACTTTGGTTGGCTATATTGAAGGTGCCACCAACGGAATCGATCGTGGTTTTGATGGTGAACTTTTCAACGCCAATTCCTTCGTAAGCCTTTATTCTATTTTGGAAGGCAAAACGATGGCGATCCAGGGAAAAGCATTGCCTTTTAGTGAAAACGATAAAGTAATTCTGGGCTATCATGCAACCGTGGCCGGACTGTTTCAAATCAGTATCGAAAACGTTGACGGATTTATGTTGGAACAGAATGTCTATCTCGAGGATAAATTACTGAATGTGATCCATGATCTTAAAGCGGCGCCTTACAGTTTTGAAACCGCAGTCGGAACTTTCAATGATCGTTTTGAGTTGAGATACAACAACACAACCCTGACGACAAATAATTTCGAAGCGGCCGGGAATGCCCTTATCGTAACTGTCAATCACAGGCAAATCGACCTTTATTCACAGGAAGAAAACATCAAGACAGTAACAGTCTATGATATTCTCGGAAGAAACGTTTTCGAAAACCAAAAAGTGAACAACAGGAAATTCTCCATACAAAATGCAGTCTCCAACCAACAGGCGCTGATTGTAAAAGTCGTTTTGGAAAACGGCCAGATCGTTACCAGAAAAGTCGTCCTGTAAAGGGAAAATAAATCATAAAAAAAGCTGCTTCCGTTTAAGAAGCAGCTTTTTATTTTAACCCAATAATTTATTCCTTAACCAATTTTTCTGAGAAGTATTTTCCGCCGGCACTTTTTACCTTTACGATATAAATACCATTGCTAAGGTTCGAAACATCAAATGTCGCCGATTGGCTTTCCAAAACTTTTTGCCCTGTCAGAGAATAGACTGTAGCGGCGGTGATTCCAGTTCCGTCGTTGGTAAGAATCTTAACGGCGCCGTTAGCAGGATTTGGATAAATGCCCACCGGATTATCCGCCACCGGGTTGTAAGTGCCCAAAACCACATTGTGTATCGGATATTTCAGCACACCCAAATCGGTCGTTGCGATATAGGCATTGATATCCGTTCCATCGAAATCGTAATCCATACCATAAGATTGCACATAATGCAAATCCTCGGTTTGGACAAAATTCCAGTCTGTCCCATTGTTGGCAGTATAGGCAATCGAGGCATTTACATTGGCCGTAGAGAATACCGTCACTGCAATCACACCGTTGTTCAAAGGAGAATGTTTGATTCTTTTCGCATCAATTCCGGGTAAGATAGCCGACCAGTGTTCGCCAGAATCCACAGAAGTATAGACGCCGATATTGGTGCCAATAGTCAGCTGTTGCGGATTCAACGGATTGCCCGCCATGTCCCAAATGATATCTACAGATGTGACGTCTTCAAGTCCGGTCCCGATTTCGGCCCAGACCAAACCGCCGTCGACGGTCTTCAGGATCTTGTTCTTTTTTGAAATATAGATGATGTCCGAATTTGTCGGATCGATAACGATTCCCGTCACAACACCTTCTCCAAATTCATTCACTTCGGGCGTGATGATATCGGTTGTAATGATATTTGACAAATCGGAAATGTCAATTTTCACCACATTCCCGCCTTCACCCGAACGCAACGAAACATAAACGATATTGCTGTTGTTTGGGTCGACAGCCAATTCCTGCATATCATCGGCGAAAGCCTGCAGGATATTAGTTGTCGTGGCGCCGTAATCGGTACTTACATTGACCCATCCGCCGAAAAATCCCATCGAGGCATAAGTGAAAACCCTGCCCGCAATGGCCGGATCGGCAAACATGTAATTCTTTTTCGGGTTGAAGGAATCCGGATTTTCGACATCATAAGCCGAAATCACACCTGAACTTATCGCCTTGTGCTGACGGCCACCCTGTCCGCCGTAATACAAATGCGTATCGCCCGAATATTTTCCAATTGAAGTGCCGAGGATGTTGAAGAAAGGTGCCTTGATTTGTGTCAGCGTGGCATTGGTATTGTTCAAAAACTGCGGATAAAAATCAGTCGTAATCGCAACCTGATTCGCGTCAAACGGGTTGAAAGATGCATTGATGCCGTAATAATAATCCATTGAAATTCCGACAGGATAAACGATATTCGACCATGTTGCACCGCCGTCGTTGCTTCTTACAATCTCATTTTCCTCGAGCACGATAATCTGGTCCGGATTGGCCGGATTGAAAACAATTTTTGTGATGTTGTTGAGCGTTTCATCGGTCCATGTAACCGGAATGATATTCCAGTTCACGCCGTTGTCGCCAGAGCGGAACAGATTTTCCGGGTGGATTCCGAACCCGATGCTCGAGCCGATAAGAATATCATTCGCATCTGAAGGGTTGAAACTGATCGCGTCAAGCGTAATGCCGGAAATGCTTTCGGTCCAGTCCGCTCCATCGTTATCAGAAATCCACAATCCGCCGTCAACATCCGAATCGCCGTTTCCTCTGGCAAGGAACAATTTATCGGAATTTCCCGGACTGATCGCCACATCATTAATGAATACGTTTTCATGGTCTACGGTGTAATAAATTTCATCCCAATGTGCACCCGAATCTTTGGTGTAAAAAGTCTTTCCGAAACTGCCAAAACCGACAGAAAAACCAGTGTCGACAATTATGGTTGTGCCGGCTGCATCGTAAAAATCATACGAATTGAGCCAACTCAAACCGGCATCGGCAACGCCACTCTGCGGAACAGTAAAGGAAGCGGTGAGCGTATTGGTCGCCAGATCGAGAATATGAATCTTATCGTAAGTGCCGAAAGAGAGCGCAGTATTTCCCGGAAGCAGTTTGAGGTCTTTTATAAAGTCGTTCGCCGGATAAGAATACAGCAAATCCCAATGGGCACCATTATCGACAGAAACAACGATGTGGTTTCCGTTCGTGGCCGCATACAATTTGTTCTGCACCGTCGCATCATAAGTGATGTCCTGAAGCTTGGCATAATCGCCCGAAGCCTCGAAGCTCGTTTGCGCCCGGGAAATCAATCCTGAGAAAACCGCAAAGGCGAGAAGGGTAAAATTTTTCATTTTTCAATAGGTTTTTAGTTCCCTAAAGTTTCAAAAAAAGGATGCTGGTATCAAAAAAAATCGGCGGACAAAGTGTGACAGCTTTTCGGACAAACCGTGATTGCTATAAAGAGGCGAGATAATCGTAAAGGTTTAGATGTTCGGGAAGTTCCATTTTTGCAGAAATCCTTTCTTTCCTTTTGCGACAGGCTTCGGGCGTCACATTGAGCATCGAGGCGATTTCCTTGGTGCTGAGGTTCATGTAGATGTAGGAAATAAACCGGATGTCATTGGCCGTAAGACCGGGATGTTTTGTCTTTAAAGTATTGAGGAACGTTTGGTTGACCTCTTCGAAATGCGTAATGAAACTGTTCCATTCGTCATCGCTCTTAAGGTGGTTTTTGAGCGTTTTGATATGGTTCACCAAAGAAGCGTCTTTAGAAAGCTGCGGCAATTCCGACAATTCCGAAAGCACTTCCTCAATCATCTGATTCCGCCCCGACAAGTATAATGCTTTCGCCGAAAGCTTCCGGTTCTTTGATTCGAGTTCGTTTTTGAGGCGTTCCTGTTCGAGCAGCGCGTTGGTTTCCTTCTCGATAAATTGCTTTTCGTGCAACAGGTTGTCGCTTTTTTCTTTTTCGAGTTCGAGCGCCAGGATCTTTTCGCTGCGTTCGGCAATGAGCTTGTTCTGCTTGTACTTGACCGACCTGTTGCGCAATGTGCCGATGATAAAAGCGACAACGACGATGATGATGGCGAGAACCGAATAGAAAATTTTTCGCTCGTTTGCCATTTTCGATTCGTTGAGTGCAATCTCATTGCGGTAATTCTGGATTTCGAATTTCACTTTGCTGTTCTCGAACAGTTTCCCATTCTTGATTTCGGTCAGTTCCTCATTTGCGCTGACGATGGAATCCTTAAAGGCAAGTGCTGTCGCGTATGATTTGTTTTTGAAATGCAATTCGGATAGTAATTCGAACAAGGCAATTTTTGTCTCGAGGTTCGGCTTTTTCGCAGAAATCCTGTTGACATAAGCCAAAGACAGGGCCATGTTATTTTCTTTGAGGTAAGATTTGGCGATAATCATACACAGCGAAATCCCAATATCATTGTATTGCAGGTCTTTCGTTGTTTTGAGCAATTCTTCTGCATGTTGCCGAGCTTGTTCAGGATGCCCTTGCTGCAACTCACTTTCTGCCAACCCGATCTTAGCCATGACGATGAATTGCGGCTGGCTTACCAAAAGCGGCAATGCTTCGGTGAAATATTTTCGGGAAAGGTTCGGGTTGTTCTGTTCGTTGGCGACGTTTCCGAGGTTCATCGCATAAAGGCCAACCTTAAGATCATCTTTGTTTTCTTTTGCGATGTTGGACGCCTTTGTGAAATATTCGATGGCCTTTTCATACTTTTTTTCCTTGGAATACAGGATTGCAATATTGTTGAGGACAATCATTTCCTGCGTCGGCTCGAGTTCCTTAAGTGCAATGGTATAGGCTTCGAGATAGTAATTGAGCGCCTCGCCGTATTCGAGCATCGAGTAATAATTGGCACCGATATTATTGATGGCGAGGAATTCCTGTTTGTACCAACGGTTTTTTTCAGCCATTACGCGCGCCTGTGTCAGAAGCTCGAGCGATTGGATGTATTCGCTGCGCTGCATCGCCTCGACACCGTGTTTTACGAGTGAATCACATTCGGAAACGGATTGGGAATAAATGTTCGAAGTCAGTAAAAAACTGAGAATGGCCAGGAAAAAGGGAAAGATAAAATTTCGTTTTTGGTCGAACATTACAGGGTTGTTTTTTCCGGAAGGAAGGAGTAAAATTAAATAAAAAAAGCCTTTCTTTTAAGATTAAGAAAGGCTTTTAAGTTGGTATCGGTGTGATCAGGGTTTAATTTTCCCTGAAGCTTCGAGATTTCTTTCAATTGTATGTCCCGGTCGTGACCATCTTGGTTTTTCACCCAGGGTCTGGTATTGCGAATCTTCGGCTTCCACAGTTTCGGGCTGCGATACTTTTACGAAAGGTTTCTGCGGAATCAGTCCGAGCATTTCAAACATCTTCATGTCTTCATTTACATCCGGATTTGGGGTCGTTAATAATTTATCGCCAGCGAAAATAGAATTCGCCCCGGCGAAGAAACACATCGCCTGGCCTTCGCGGCTCATGTTCATTCTTCCGGCAGAAAGCCTTACCTGTGTTTCGGGCATCACGATTCTTGTCGTGGCCACCATGCGGATCATTTCCCAGATTTCAACCGGAGTCTGGTCTTCGAGCGGCGTTCCGTCAACGGCAACGAGTGCATTGATAGGCACCGATTCGGGTTGCGGACTCAAAGTCGCCAATGCAACGAGCATTCCGGCGCGGTCTTCAATGGTTTCCCCCATTCCGATAATGCCGCCGCTGCAAACCGTCACGTTTGTTTTTCGTACGTTCTCAATCGTCTGAAGGCGGTCTTCAAAACCGCGCGTGGAAATCACTTCCTTATAATATTCTTCAGAGGTATCGATGTTGTGGTTGTAGGCATACAATCCGGCTTCCGCCAAACGATGTGCCTGGTTTTCGGTGATCATTCCCAACGTACAGCAAACTTCCATGTCGAGTTTGTTGATGGTGCGCACCATTTCGAGAACCTGGTCAAATTCAGGTCCGTCCTTAACGTTCCGCCATGCCGCACCCATGCAAACGCGTGATGAACCGCTTGATTTGGCGCGTAACGCCTGCGCTTTCACCTGGCTCACCGACATCAGGTCGTTCCCTTCCACCTTCGTGTGGTAACGCGCCGCCTGGGGGCAATAACCGCAGTCTTCTGGGCAGCCGCCGGTTTTGATGGAAAGTAATGTGGAAACCTGCACCACGTTTGGATCGTGGTGTTCGCGGTGGATCGTAGCGGCTTCGAAAAGCAAATCCATCATCGGTTTGTTATATATGGAAAGAATTTCTTCTTTGGTCCAGTCGTGTTTTGTGATACTCATCGCTGCTTTTTTTGTTGCCTCAAAAGTAGGGAATTCCGATTTAAGTTGAAAGTTTCGGGAATTAAAGTTTGAGAATGGCATCAGGGCAAAAAAAATGAGGCTTAAAACATCCCTGCCCAAGCCTCATTCAGAAATGAATTATAGGGTTAATCCACTTTATTGATGACTTCTACTTTGTCTTTCCAGTACTGCATGAGGCAGAAGGAAACGATGAGTGAAGCGGCAACGGATTCAAATAACAACCCAATACAATAATAGGAAATATTGGGTTCGCCGCCTCCGAAGATAAAACTCTGCGAAAGATTTTTAAGATAAGATTCGCCGCCTTTATAACTGATATAGGCCAAAAGGCTGCCTATACTGATGAATGCTCCGATCATGGATGTAATGATTGCCGAAAGCAGATTTTTATTGTATCCGCGGATGCCATCTTCCTGGTTGGCTTTTATGGTGCGGTTGACGCCATACGCAACAATGAGAATGTTGAAAATCCTAAGGATCGGATTGTGCGATAACTTTAAAAAATCGAGGATTAAAAAGTAAATGCCAATTCCTAAGAAAATGATGATTCCATTGGTCAGTTCTCTGGTGAATTTCATAATAGTTTGGTTTTGATGGAATCATGTCGGGACGAATCCTGATGCATGATTTTGTTAGACAATGTACGTTGGTTATGTAAGTCTAAATTTACTCATTAAAAGCCAATAAAAATTATGTTTTAACTAAAATTGTTATATGATTACAAGTGCCGCCCAAGGTAGTCTTTTGAAGCTGTCAGGTCTTTAGACAGTTGGTTTTTAAGCATTTCGACCGAATCAAATTTCTGTTCATCCCTAATGTATTCAAGGATGGAAACCTGAATTTCCGTTCCGTATAAATCCGCATCAAAGTCAAAAAAGTGGACTTCAATCGTGAGCGAGCTTCCGCCGACCGTTGGTTTCATCCCGATGTTCATCATCCCGAAAACCGTTTCGTCGCCCAAAACACTCTTTACGATATAGACCCCGATTTTTGGGATGAGTTTGTAATCTTCCGCAATTTTAATGTTGGCTGTAGGAAAACCGATTGTCCTTCCGAGCTGCCTGCCTTTTGTTACGGTTCCGGTCAGCGGGTATTCGTATCCCAGATATTCGTTGGCAAGGGCGATATTTCCTTCCAAAAGGGCGTTCCTGATTTTGGTGGAACTTACGGAAACGGCGTCGATTTCCTGTGCGGAAATCTGTTCCACTTCAAAGCCATACGTTTCGCCAAATCCTATAAGGTCATTAATGTCGGCGGTCCGGTTCCTGCCGAAACGGTGGTCGTGACCGATGATGATCTTTTGGATATTGAATTGGCCCACGAGAATTTCGGCGACAAATTCCTCGGCGGTGAGTCTCGAAAAGGCCTCGTCGAAAGGATGGATGATGAGGCTGTCGAGGCCGGTGTTTTCCAATAAACCGATTTTTTCATCAATGGTATTGAGCAGTCGGATTTCGGATTTTTCCTGAAGCACCATTCTCGGATGCGGAAAAAAAGTAAGGATGAGGCTTTCGCAGCCACTGTCGGAAGCACTTTGGATCAGCTTTTCAATAATTTTCTTATGGCCGATATGAACGCCGTCGAAAGTCCCGAGCGTGACAATAGTTTTCTTATCGGAATTGGTCCTGAAATCCTTTATGGAATGATAAATCTGCAAAGCGTCATTTTTAGATTTGCAAATTTAGGGTATCATTTTGATATTTAGCAACAGAAAGCAGAGTTTCATGGATTTGCATCTTTAAATGCACTATTTTTAACTAAGGTTTTGAAATCCGCAATTTAAGCACCGTTTATGTGTTAAAAGTGTAGCATAAGTATCTTAAAATTAAAAAAATATATTAGCTTTGTCGGCTATATAACTATAAAAAAAATGAAAAAATTATTACTATTTATGGCGGTTGCACTTTCTTTTGGGCAATTGTCAGCTCAAAAAAATGCCTGGTCGAAAGTGAGCCAGGAAAGCGTTTCGCAAGCGGCTAAAATGAGACCGACTACTTACTCGGAAAGACAACAGCTTTTTCAGGTAAACCTGAATGCAGTGAAACAGGTTCTCGTGAACGCGGCCGACAGATTCTCTGGCGCAGCCGGAGTTATTGTTGAGTTCCCGAATATCAATGGCGATCTGGAGAAGTTCCAGGTTTGGGAAAATTCAAATTTTGCCCCTGAACTACAGGCGCAATATCCTGAAATCAGAGCTTATGTCGGAAAAAGCCTTGCCGATAATGCGACGATAAATTTTAGTGTTTCGCCCGATGGTTTGCAGTCGATGATCTTAAGGACAGACCGCAGCTCAGAATTCATCGAGCCTTATACAAAAGACAGTTCGGTTTATGTGCTTTTCGATTCACAGACCAGAACCAGAGGCAGCCTGCCTTTTACGTGTTCAACCACGGATGTCGCTTTGAACCACGATCTTTTAAACAACGATAATGTCTTAAGATCAAATACGCAATCATTCAAAACCATGCGTCTGGCATTATCCTGTACAGGAGAATACGGTGCTTTCTTCGGAGGAACCGTTGCTGGTGCTTTGGCAGGAATGAATGCGACAATGACCAGGGTTAACGGTGTTATGGAAATCGATTTGGCCATCCACCTTAATATTATAGCAAACAACAACCTTGTAACTTATACTTCTGCGGCATCTGATCCTTATTCTCCTGCTGCAGGTCTTGACAACTGGAATGCAGAATTGCAGGCGACGCTTACTTCTGTAATCGGCGAGGCCAACTACGATATCGGACACCTTTTTGGTGCTACCGGTGGTGGCGGAAATGCAGGTTGTATCGGATGTGTATGTAATGATGGTACAAAAGGAAGCGGCTATACGTCTCCTTACGACGGAATTCCACAAGGCGATACTTATGATATCGATTACGTTATCCACGAAATGGGACACCAATTGGGTGCTACCCATACTTTCTCACACAATACAGAAGGCTCAGGGACAAACATAGAGCCAGGAAGCGGATCTACGATTATGGGTTATGCCGGAATCACGGATTATGATGTTCAGGCACACTCGGATGCTTATTATGCTTACAGAAGCATTCTTCAGATTCAGACCAACATGGCCGGAAAAACCTGCCCGGTGAGTACGGCAATTACAAATACACCGCCAACAGTAACGGCTCCTGCCGATTTCACCATTCCTTCAGGAACTGCTTTTATCCTTCACGGCGTTGTTACAGATGCCGAAGGCGATGCCTTGAACTATTGCTGGGAACAGAATAATAACGCGCCTGCTTCACAATCCGGAGCAAACAGCGTATGTTCTCCTACCAAACTTACAGGACCAAACTACAGATCATTTAATCCAAAAACTACCCCTGACAGGTACATGCCGGATTATAGCAGGGTTCTTGCCGGAACTTTAAGCACAACATGGGAATCAGTTTCTACAATAGCAAGATCAAGCAAATACACTTTAACGGTAAGGGATAACCATCTTGGCGGACCGCAAACAAATACCGATGAGGTTTTGGTTACTACCGCAGCGCCATACAATGGCACTACGGGTGTGGGTCCATTCCAAATCACTTCAGAAGCTACAGCTGTTGCCTGGGTACCCGGCGCAACAGAAACCATTACCTGGGCTGTGAATAACACCACTTCTTTACCGGGATCGGCTAATGTTAATGTCAAAATGTCTACAGATGGCGGTTTGACTTTCCCAATTATCCTGGCTGCAAATACGCCAAATGACGGCAGTGAGTCAATCACGGTACCTTCAGGATTGTCACAGACTTGCCGATTGCTGATCGAACCAACAGGAAATTATTATTATGCAGTGAGCGCTGTCAATTTTTCTTTAGGCTATCAGTTGGTTACAACCTGTACAACCTACAATTATTCCGGAGCAGCTTTTACCTTAGCGAACCCTTCTACAAGTTATAACGTAAAAACGATAAATGTACCTACTGCAGGTACGATTAGCGATGTGAATGTTCACTTCAATGTTACAGCAGCAAATGTGCAAAACCTGAATATCGCATTGATCGCACCGGGCGTTTCTTTATTCCCGTTGTTTAACCAACAATGTGCCGGGAGCGCTAACATGGATGTGACTTTTGACAGCCAGGGTTCAGTTTTCGATTGTGGAAACCTATCGGGAGGAACAATGGCTTTGCCTGTAGGAACACTGAATACCCTTAATGGCGGTCCGGCAAACGGAAACTGGCAGTTTGGCTTCAGGGATCTGGTAGCAGGAGATGCGGTTACAATCAACTCTTTCTGGCTGGAAATTTGTTCTTCAAGCTTAGTGCCGCTTGGCACAAAAGAATTCGGATTTGAAAACTTTGCCTTGTATCCAAACCCAAATAACGGAAGCTTCAAAGTGCAGTTTGATTCTGCTTCAGGAAGTAAAATCGGTATCGCGGTTTTCGATATCAGCGGAAGAAAAATATTTGACAAATCCTATAGTAATTCAGGGATGTTCTCACAAGACCTTCAGTTAGACCATGCGCAATCAGGTGTATATCTGGTTTCTATCACAGACGGAGATCAAAAAATCGTGAAGAGAATCGTTGTTGAATAGACTCTGATAAAATAGTATATTTGATAAAGCGCCCCGATTTAGGGGCGCTTTTTTATTAAAAAATAGTATATTTGAAGTCATTACCAACCACTTAATTAATTGATATGAAGAAGTTATTACTATTTATTTCACTGATTGTTTTCACCTTTTCCAATAGTTACGGACAGGATTTATGGAGGAAAGTGAACAATGACGAAATGCTCTTAAAAGAAAAAGTTGCAAGGGATTCCCATCCGGGAAGTTTCCAATTGTATTCCCTGAATCTGGATGCCCTAAAAACCACTTTAGCTGCAGCGCCGTCAAGAAGCACCATGCAGGCATCGAATGTTATCGTCGCTTTTCCGAATGCTCAGGGCGAATTGCAAAATTACAGGATTTATGAGGCCTCGGTAATGCATCCGGATCTCGCCGCAAGACACCCCGAAATCCAATCCTACGTTGGAAAAGGGATTGATGATCCAAGCGCAACAATCCGCTTCAGCGTAACCCTATTCGGGTTGCATACCATGACATTTTCAGGAAAAACAGGAACGTCTTATATTGATCCGTATACCAAAGACCTGCATAATTATATCGTCTACAGCAAGTCATCATTAACGACGACCAAGTCTTTCCAATGTGGATTTGTCGACAGGCCCGAAGACATGGTTGACGAAAGCACCGACGACCTGATCCTGAACCGCTCCAGCAACAGCCTTTTCAAAACCTATCGCCTCGCCATGGCCTGTACGATAGAGTATGCCGCTTTCCATGTCAATGCTGCCGGACTTGGCGCAGGGACATTGGCACAGAAAAAAGCCGCCGTGCTTGCAGCGATGAATGTCACCATGACCAGGGTTAACGGTGTTTATGAAAAAGATTTCTCTTTAACGATGGTGCTCGTGCCTAATAACGAAGACATTATTTTTATCACTTCCGACAATTTCGACAACGCCAATACCGATAATATCCTGCTCGACCAGAGCCAGTCGGAAATCGATGCGATCATCGGAACCGCAAATTATGACATCGGACATACGGTAAGTACCGGAGGTGGCGGAATCGCACAATTGCAATCGCCTTGTTCAGGGTCTAAAGCCCGCGGAATTACAGGATTGCCTTCGCCAGTAGGCGACAGTTATGATATCGATTTTGTCGCGCATGAAATGGGCCACCAGTTTGGCTGCTCCCATACCTTTAACGGCGACCAGGGCAATTGTGCCGGAAACAGGACTGCCTCTTCCGCATTCGAACCGGGAAGCGGAACAACCATCATGTCTTATTCCGGAATTTGTGATTCCCAAAACGTGCAAAGCAATTCGGATGATTATTTTCACGCCCGAAGCATCATTCAGGCATCGGCTTTCATTAACGGAAGTGGAAATTGCGCTGTAGTGGTGCCAAACGGAAATACGCCGCCGGTGGTTGATGCGGGAGGCAATTTTACGATCCCTTTCGGAACCGCTTTTGCCCTCACAGGGTCGGCTACGGATGTAGATGGCGACGCGCTTACCTATTGCTGGGAACAATATAATAGCAATATTTCAACCCAGCCGCCTGTTGCAACAAGTACCGGAGGCCCGAATTTCAGGTCGATGGATCCTACGGTATCGCCTAAAAGATATTTCCCGGTGTTTTCAAGTGTATTGGCAAATAATCTCACACCAACCTGGGAAGTGGTTCCCAATGTGGCACGTGTCATGGATTTCTCACTTGTCGTAAGGGATAACGGTTCTCCGAATGGCGGGCAGACCCAAAGGGCAACAATGGTATTAACGGTAGCCAATGCAGGGCCGTTTAAAGTGACCTCACAGAATTCACTAGTCGCTTGGCAGCAAAATGCTACGGAGAATGTAACCTGGGATGTGGCTGGAACAGATGCAAACGGAATCAATACTTCTTTGGTGAATATCAGACTGTCAACAGATGGCGGACTCACATTCCCAATCCTGCTTGCCGAAAATACGCCTAACGATGGAAGTGAAGCCATTACGGTTCCGAACATCGCCTCGCAAACCTGCAGGCTAATGGTTGAAGCGGTTGGAAATGTGTACTATGCACTGAATTCATCGAACTTCCTGGTGGGATACATCATTACAAACTCCTGCACCACTTATGATTTCACGACGCCGTTTACATTAAACGATGGTACAACTTCTTATACAGTAAAAACGATTAATATCCCTACTGCGGGCAATGTCAGCGATGTGAATGTTCATGTGAATGCGACGGCTGCAAATCTTCACGACCTCAATATGGCGATTATCGCTCCAGGCGTTACACTCCAGAATTTATACAACCAGCAATGTACGGGAAGTGCCGATATGGATGTGACTTTTGACAGCCAGGGTTCAGTTTTCGATTGTGGAAACCTATTGGGAGGAACAATGGCGTTGCCTACAGGAACGCTGGATGGAATCAATAACCATTCGCAATTGGGCAACTGGCAATTTGGATTCCGGGATCTGGTAGGTGGCGCAACGCCAACAACCATCAACTCATTTTCGTTGGAGGTCTGTACGCAGCAGATTATTCTCGCATCTAAAAACTTTGATTTTGAAAACTTCGCATTGTATCCGAATCCGAGCAACGGAAATTTTTCGGTTCAGTTTAATTCGGCCTCAGGCAATAAAATCAACATTGATGTTTATGATATGCGGGCGAGGAAAATCTTCAGCAGATCGTATAGCAATTCCGGGCTTTTCTTCCAAAAGATCCAATTGGAAAATGCCCAGGCGGGTGTCTATCTGGTTTCCATTGCCGATGGTGATAAGAAAATAGTCAAACGGATTGTCATCCGGTAAAACATAAAATTGAAATAGAAAAAGAGTCCGGAAACGGGCTCTTTTTTATTTTATGGAAATCCGGAGCTGTTTAATTACCTGAGGTATTTCGGAAACAGTAAAGTCTAAAGAAAGATTTTTGTCCAAATCCAACGCCATTTTACCATTGGTGACGTTGTAATACCCGGTTTGCCCTTTGCAGAAGCAAAACCGGCCGAAAAGCATTTTGGAAGACTGCAAATCCGGGTCTGAAAGGATGCCATTTTTCAAGTCATTATTAACCTCAAAAACAACTTCTTCACGATAACTGGCATCCTGTACATCGCCTTTTATGGTTCTTGAGTAGGTGTAGAGAACAACATTTTTTTCAGGATTTTCCTCAAGTTTGTAATGCATTCCATAATCGTCCTGCGTCACAACCATACTTTTGTGGCTGAGAATTTTGACGGTGCACGTCCCGTTTTTAGGGCATTCGGAAAGTAAAGCCGCAATAGTTGGCCCGGATGGTTTTTTGGCACCGCAGGAGAGCAACAAAAAGGCGAACAGCAAGCCAACAATTTTTTTCATATTATTTTCCGTTAAAGCCGGTCATGGTATTTTCGAGTCCGGCGGTTCCGAATGACCGGATGATTTCGGAGGACAATTCGAGGCGTTCGGTAAGTTTGGCGTTTTCTTCGGCGCTCCATTCGCCAAGGACATAATTCACCTGTTGGCCTTTCTTGAATTCGTCGCTGATACCGAAACGGAAACGCGTATAATTCGGCGTATTCAAAATTAGGTTGATGTTCTTAAGTCCGTTGTGGCCGCCGTCCGAGCCTTTGGGTTTGATGCGGATCGTTCCAAAAGACAAGTTCAAATCGTCGGTGATCACCAACAGGTTTTCGAGCGGGATATTTTCCTTGTCCATCCAGTACTGTACGGCTTTTCCGCTCAGGTTCATATACGTATTTGGCTTGAGCAGAAAGAAGGTACGGCCTTTGAATTTGTATTCCGCCATTTGCCCGAGCTTGACGGTTTCGAATGACAGCGATTCTTTTCTTGCCAGAAAATCGAGTATTTTGAATCCGATGTTGTGGCGGGTGTTGACGTATTCTGCGCCGATATTTCCGAGTCCGGCGATGAGGAACTTCTTCATTGGGTCGATAGGTTCTGTTGGTTCTTGTTTGGATTTGAATATTTTGGAAAGCCAGTTCATGTTGCAAAAATAGGAAATTTTGTCGTGGAAATCGATTCGTTGTAACTAGCCCTGATTGCAACGGAAATCCTTTTATGGAGTGCAGCGCAATAAAAGATTGCAGTGGAAAGCGGGAATAGCTTCAGAAAAAAATTAACCGCAAAGTTTTCAAAGGATGTGCAAAGATCACAAAGCTTCGCGCACTTTGCGAATCTTTTCTCTGTGGTAAATCTCTAAAACAAAAAAGCACCGGCGTAAACCGATGCTTTTGAATATGATTGAAAAGAAATTATTTTTTCTTTCCTCCTTTTGCAGGTGCTTTTGCTGCTTTCGCTGCTTCCTGGGCTGCTTTCATAGCCGCACGGGAAATTCTCACTTGCGCCACTACGGTATTGTCCGGGTGCATCAGTTTGTATTTGTCTGAAGCAAGTTCAGTCACATACATTTTGTTACCCATTTCCATCGGCGTGATATCGGCCTCGATGAAATCCGGCAAGTCTGAAGGCAAAGCTTTCACTTTCAGTTTGCGTTGGTTCAAACGCAACACACCGCCTAAAAGTACACCAGGAGAAACTCCGGTTACTTTTACCGGAACTTCCATTGTGATTTCTTTGTTGTCGGTCAACTGGAAGAAGTCCAAGTGCAAAATTTTGTCAGATACCGGGTGTACCTGAATGTCCTGAAGGATCGCATTGTATGATTTTTTACCCGTCTCGATCACAACTGTGTGAGCGTTTGGAGTGTAAACCAGGTTTTTAAATGCTTTCTCTTCTGCTGAGAAATGTACTGGCTTGTCTCCTCCGTATAACACGCAAGGAACCATTCCAGCATCACGTAAAAGCCTAGTCGCCGACTTGCCTACGTTTTCTCTTTCTGATCCTTTAATTGTAATCGATTTCATTGTAAAATATATATAGTTAATAAAAAATTCTTTTTTTTTGGCGTTTCCCTTCGGGCCGGGCTTTCCGCGGTGCATGGCACCTTGCTTCAATCCCTAACGCGTTAACGCCCTTTCAGACTTTCGACTTTCGTCTTTCGACTGAAAAAAATTACATCAGGAACTTCCCGCTGATGGAATTGTTGTGCTGTACCATGTGCATTACTTCTGCAAAAAGCGGCGCACAGCTGACCACTCTTATTTTTTTGGATTCCTTTTTCAACGGGATTGAATCGGTGACGATCAATTCCAACAATTGGGAATTCTCTATTTTTTCGTAAGCCTCGCCCGATAAAATGGCGTGCGTACATATGGCCCTGACGCTCAATGCGCCTTTCTCGATCATCAAATCGGCGGCTTTCGCCAAGGTGCCTCCGGTGTCGATCATGTCATCTACCAGAATTACGTTCCTGCCTTTCACTTCCCCGATGAGTTCCATCGTGTCGATCACATTGGCAATCTTACGCTGCTTGTAGCAAATTACCACGTCGGATTCTAAAAATTTAGAATAGGCGTAGGCTCTTTTGGAACCGCCCATATCCGGCGATGCGATAGTCAGGTTGTCGAGCTTGAGGCTTTTTACATACGGCAAAAATATTGTCGATGCGAAAAGGTGGTCGACCGGTTTTTCGAAAAACCCCTGGATCTGGTCGGCATGCAAATCCATTGTCATGATACGGGTCGCACCCGCAGCATCTAATAAATTGGCAACCAGTTTCGCCCCAATCGGAACGCGTGGTTTGTCTTTCCTGTCCTGGCGCGCCCATCCAAAATACGGAATCACGGCGGTGACATGTCTGGCTGAGGCTCTTTTTGCTGCATCGATCATGAGCAAAAGTTCCATCAGGTTATCTGCGCTTGGAAAAGTGGAGCAGATAATAAAAACACGAATTCCCCGGATCGATTCTTCGTAAGAAGGCTGGAATTCACCATCACTATATTTAGAGAACGTTACTTTGCCCAGCGGCACGCCATAATCTTTGGCGATTTTCTCGGCTAAATAGACACTTTGCGAACACGCAAATATCTTTGCTTCCGGTTCCTGGTGCGGCATTTTAATTCGTTGTTTTTATTCCGCTGCGCTCCATACAATTGCTTCGCCAATTCGCTGCGCTCGTGCCGGCTTGTTGTTGTCTTAGCTTCATGTTTTAAACGCCTCGGGTGTAGTTAGTTAGTTGTGTGTCGCGTTAACGAGGTGCAAATTTAGGAATAAAATTGAAGTATGAAAGGATATTTTTGAGTATTTTTTTTCCGATTGTGATATTTATTTCTACATTTGCACCGTGTTTTACAGCAAGCAATTGCTTAAAGCGACAAAACCAACTGTTGTTGGTTTTTGTCTGTCAAGCCCGGATGGCGGAATTGGTAGACGCGCTGGTCTCAAACACCTGTGGGAAACCGTACCGGTTCGACTCCGGTTCCGGGTACTTAAAAGCCTCTTCTTTACGAAGAGGCTTTTTTTGTTGGAAATAAGCAAATACCTTTCTTCCGGAGCGGAAGTATTTGACAGTCACTATCTAAACAGCGACAAAAAAAACCGCTACAAAGAGCGGTTTTGTTAAGAAAATGACGGGCTTACTTCTTTATTACTTTAAAACTTTTATTGCTTCCGTTGGTTTTTACATTTACAATATAAGTTCCCGAAAGTAAGGAAGATACATCAATTTGTGCCTTTTCGGAATGTACCGTGTTATAAATAAGTTCCCGACCCAGCATATCGAATACCGAAATTGTTTCTATAATTGAAGCATCAACTACATAAAGTGTTTCGCTAACCGGATTCGGATAATAATCAAATGTTTTATCATCAAAAGTATCAATGCCCAGTGTTACGGAAACCGCTACAGATAAAGGTATGCTCGTGCACCCATTGATTGTTTGGGTAACGTAATAGATAGCACCATCATTTAATATTAATGTTTCCTCCAGCGCGCCTGTTTGAGAAACGGCATCCCCGGGTGTAGGATACCATGTTAAGTTGGAACCAGATACATCAAGATCGCCCAGGGTTTCGCCCTCTGTAAATTCCTGGCTATTTTCTCCTTCGGGTGCAGGCACCACATCTACGGTAATGACAACGCTTGTTCGGGCGCTTTCACAGTTGCCGATAGTTTGGGATACATAATAATTGCCTGTTTCGAGCAAATCGGTTAACGCCAGCGGGGTCTCGTTTGTCGGGTCAGTATACCATTGGATACCGGCGCCCGAAGGAAACAGCTCGCCGATATTGCTTCCGTTACAAAAATGTTGCGAAGGAGCCGATGGAGCTGTGACGGTATTTACGACTATAACTGCAACGGTAGAATTTTCGGCGGGACAGCTGCCATTGGAAACCAAGGCACGGAAATAAGTAGTGGATGTAAGGTTACCATATTCGAGCGAATCGGTCGTATTGCTGATATCTGTAACATTGTCGCTGAAATCGATTACTGAAGAAGACTGCCATTTTACGATACCGCCCGTGTAATTTTCCAGGGTTAATGTGCCATTACTGCCTGAACAAACTGTTGTGCTTCCGGTTATATTTCCGCCGTTACTTGGAAGATGGACGGTTATGGTTGCGCTTCCGGCCATGCCTTCTTGCGTCGCAGAGCAATTGGCGTCGTTTACAGAAATAACCGAATATGTCTTTGTAACCAAGGGAAACAGGTTGAGTATATAAGGGCTCTCGAGAATATTATTTACGATCACGGGTGTAGTGCCGTCAGTATAAGTGATTGTCCAGGGCGGCGTTCCGGTAAGTGTGATCAGAAGTGCATCGGAAACATCCCCAAAACACACTTCCTGATCGCCTGTCATCACCGAAGTAGGGCGTTCAAGGACCACAATATCATTCCCGCTGTCACTATCACTGAAAGTAAGAGGCGCCTGGTTAAACACCCTTGTCCTGTAACCCATCCCGATTGGCGTATCTGACGGAAGCGTAGCAATTATAGGGCTGGTTTCCGAGCTTCCTATAATATTGGTAGTAGTATCAGGGAAGGTCCCGTCCGGGTTTGAGAGTTGCGCATAAAATGTAGTTCCTGTAAATGGACCGTTTGTCGTAAAGGCTATATTGAAAGTATTTTCCTCCCCACTGCAAAAAGGCCCGAAAGCGCTTTCAACAGAAGCAATAGTACTGGCAGGATCTACCAGGCCCTCGACAGTAAAAGAAGTGTTTAAGGTTCCGCCCGTTACATTAATTGTTTCCATTGCAACCTGCCCGACGGATAAACCGGCTTTAAGCCTTATATAGATTTCGGGATTGTCAATATTGATATCGGCAGCCGTATAAGGCAATTCTATGGATGTACTCCAGATGATTCCATCGCCGGATAGTTCATAATTGGAAGCGTCACCTATTGCCGGAACGATGGTAATATTTCCGGAAGCAGGCGACAGGCCATTACTAAGCAGATTGATTAGCTGAAAAGCAGCAGAAGGGCCTTGCAGTTCAGGATATGATAAACTGCTTATCACTGTTGGCGTAATATACAATCCGGATGCTGGCAATCCTGTTCCGGATACCTCGACTGTTTTGGTTTCCGCTCCTTCGGAAAGCAACATGATTGACCCGGCAGACGGACCGACAGCAGTAGGGGTAAACCGTATCCATATCTGCATGTTGTCAAGAATGCCGCCTATAGTGCCTATATCTGTGCCCGTAAACCAGTTAATATTATCGGTACTGATTTCATATCCGGCAGGAGCAATGATGCTTAATTCAGTCGTGAGCCCTTCCGTATTAACGGTAAAGCTCTGTGAGGCAGAACTGGTGCCGACAATCACATCCCCGAAAGGAAGGATTGCTGCTACCGATGGCGTGATTAAGGGACTTACAGCGGCTTCGACCGTACCTTCGATGCGCAAGGAGTTTGTTCCGCCGGTAATATAGTAATTGCCCGTTCCCGATGTGCTTTCAGGAATGAGACGAAACTTGACGGTTGTGCCTTCGGTAATATTTTGCAAAGCGGGTATTGATGATAAAGGCGTGCTGTTTGGTGTGCCCGTTGTCCCGCTGGTGCTGGAAGTGACCCAATCGGTAATTTTTACAAAAGGACTGCCTCCTACAGAGTACCATACAGAACAGCCTGTAGGCCCGGCATTTGATCTCCTGGTTGCTGTAGATATCCCGCTAAGGCTCACTTTATATCCTGCTACGGCTTGAAAGGTAAAATAAAAACAGTTGGTATCATTCTGAGCAGTAGACCAGCCGCCGGCACCACCCCAGCACGAACCTGCAGCATTTCCCCCGGTACCAATGCCTGAGCCCCTGATAAGTCCTGGACTGGTTAAATGTGTGTCAATAGTTACTGGTGCGAAAGGCGTTTGGCCGAATCCTGAAAGCCCTGCGGTGTCCCATCCGATGATCTGGGCGAATCCGTTTGAACTGATCGTCAGAAACAAAGCAGTCAGCAGCAAGGTGAAGCTTTTTGTTTGTAATCTTTTTTTCATAATTTTTAATTTGTTTAATTATTGATTTTCAACAGAGTACAAAATTTAAAATTATGTTTCGGTTACAGGTTAAGGCGATATTTTTTTAATCTTTTTAATGTAAATCCTCAATTATGATTTTGTTGCCATGTTTGTATTCAGGGACTTATATTTTACCGAAGATTAATGATTTTATGCTTTACAGGTAATATTCAGATATTATTTTTCCATTTTGTCATTCAGGTGTTTCAGTAAGATCTGGTGCTTTAAGGCTTATAGATTACGGATAGTCAATGTTTAGTGATTTTTTGTTCATCATTTCCAGAATTAATTTTGAAAGTTTCAACTAAACCGGATAAGTCGTGGTTCTACTATTTTTACAATGCTTTTTTTGTGGATTAACACTAAAATAAATTAGAAATAAAGAAGGAGGCACATGGCCTCCTTCTTACTATCTGTCATAAATATTTTATCTCTTAATCACCCGAAGTGTTTTCACGATACCGCCCTGGCTTACAATCACGTTGTAAACTCCCGATGGATATCTGTCGCCCACTTTCTGTGCATCCAGTTCGCTTACCTTGACTTCCCTTGACTCGATCAGTTTGCCAAGCATATCATAAACTTTCACCTGAACATTTTCATCGCTTGATGTGGTTACACCAATGGCGAATTCGGATGTAAACGGGTTTGGATAAACCGCAGCTTTAAATTCTGAGGAAGCCGTTGGGGCAGCAGTTGCAAACCTTGCCGCAGTTCCCGGAGAAGTGATCTCACAGGCATCCCCGAAAGGGGACCATGTCCCTGCCGACATCACCGCAACCCTGACCGTATACAATACGCCCGGTGAAGCAACCGCTGCCGGAACCGCATTGAAGGTGAAGAAATTCGCGTTCCTGTCGATCGTAGCAGAAGCCAAATCCGACTGTATGGTGATCT